>FTHA01000860.1_pt1 | contig 26567 bp, 22 predicted proteins | sample 1640771 | NCBI WGS metagenome assembly FTHA01 (sample SAMEA3914789, study PRJEB12502) | metagenome | biome: forest; material: soil | place: Canada | collected 2011-07-03 | depth 0.3 m | reverse complement strand
TCGGCGGCTACCAGAAGTCCGGCGAGCTCAACGGCGAGCGCGTCGACGTCGAGGACGTGTTCCTTGCCCAGGTCCACGCCCGCATCGGCCGGCCCGGCAACCGCGACCTGAACGCCATGGCCGACAACGCCATCCGTGGCCCCGGGGTCTGCGCCGGCATGGCCACGGCCAATTCCATGGCGATCGTCTGCGAGGCGCTGGGCATGACCCTGCCGGGCAATTCGCCCGTAGCCGCCAACAGCGAGACGATGTTCGACTACGCCCGCCGCGCCGGCGAGCGGATCGTGCGCATGGTCGAGGAGGACCTGACGCCGCGCAAGATCATGACCCGCGAGAGCTTCGTGAACGCCTCGGCGGCGGTCCTGGCCGTCTGCGGCTCGATCAACTGCGTCAAGCACCTGCAGGCCATCGCGGTGGAGGCCGGCGTCGACGTCGACGTCTTCGGCCTGTTCCGTGAGCACACCGGCAAGATCCCGGTGCTCAGCGCCATCCGGCCGAACGGGACCTATCTGATCGAGGACTTCGATCACGCCGGCGGCGCGCGGGCGGTGCTGAAGCAGCTGCTGCCCCTGATCGAGCCCTCGGCCATGACCTGCACCGGCAAGACCCTGGCCGAGAACCTCGCGGACTACAAAGTCGCCAACGAGGAGGTCATCCGCCCGCTGGACCGCGCATATACCGACAAGGCGCCGATCGTGATCCTGCGGGGCTCGCTCGCTCCCGACAGCGCCATCGCCAAGATGGGCCTGCGCACCGACGGCGACCGGCCGGAGACCTTCGACGGGACGGCCATCGTCTATGAGACCGGCCCAGGCGCCATCGAGGGCCTGGCCAAGGGCGAGGTCAAGCCGGGCCACGTGCTGATCGCCCGCAACCAGGGCGTCAAGGGCGGCCCCGGCATGGCCGGCGGCGCGGCGAGCATCGTCTTCGCGGTGGACGGCGCGGGCCTGGGCGGCCAGATCGCTTTCATCACCGACGGCCAGCTGTCGGGGCTGTGCAACAAGGGCCTGACCATCGCCGAGGTCTCGCCCGAAGCGGCTACCGGGGGTCCGATCGCCCTGGTCCGCGACGGCGACCGCATCACCGTGGACATCGACGCCGGCACCATCGAGCTGCTGGTGGCCGAGGAGGAACTCGCCCGCCGCCGCGCCGAACCGCAGCGGCCGCTGAACCCGGCCACCGGCTGGCTGTCCATGTACCGCGACGACGTCCAGCCCATGAGCCGCGGCGCCGTCCTGTCGCCGAACCGGCGCTGACCGGATCGCGGCCTAGGGTCTGAAATCCAGGCCTTCAGCCCGAAGCGCCTCGATCAGCAGGGGGAATGCGGACGGGCCGATCCCGTGCAGATCCGCGACGGCCTGTCGGGAATACCGCGCCAGGTCGCGCGGCTCGAGGATGCCGGAGTTGATGAGCGCGCGTTTGGCCGGCCTGGACAGCTTCGAGAAGGCGGGACTGAGGGCCGCGTAGTCGAACGTCTCGACCCTGCCCCTGTCGCATGTCTGCATATCCGGTCCCGCCTTGGGCTTTGGCGCCGTCATCTCAGAGGCGAGTGACGCAAACCCAGACTCCTGCTCAAGATCATCACCACATCATCGCTACGGGGGAAAGCGAATGCGCGCGCATGTGGTCTTCATCGGTCTGGGTCTGATCTTCCTGGTCGTCGGCCTGGCCTTCGGCCTCTGGATGGGGATCTCCCACAACCTTCAATTCGCCGCCGCCCACGCCCACTGGAATCTGGTGGGGTTCGTGACCTCGACGCTCTATGGCCTGATTCATCGGGCCTATCCGAAGCTGGCGGAGTCCAAATTGACCTGGCCGCAGTGCATCCTGCACGTGGCCGGGGTGCTGATCTTCGCGCCCGGCATCATCCTGGCCATCACTTCCAACCTGGTGATCCCCGCCGCCATCGGCGGGGGGCTGATCATCCTGGCGGCGCTCATGTTCCTGTGGATCTACTTCACCCACGACCACCGCATCGCCCTGGACTGATGGCTGCGCGCCTGGGCGGCGGGCGCGCTGAGGGCCGCCGGGGTCAGGAAGAAGGCCCCGCGCCTGGACGCGGGGCCTGCCGGTCTTCACGGGCGAACCCGCTTTTGGAACTACGCGAGGAGCGGCTTGCGCCGCGACCGCAGCGCCGCGCCCATCGCGCCGAAGCCCACCAGGAGCAGGCCCCAGGTCGCAGGCTCGGGAACATTCGCGACGTCGCTGATCAGATCATACACGACCGGCGCGGACGCCCCGGTGACGAACCCGGGCTGGCCGGGGCCAGGCGTATAGAGGGTCCCTTCCGGAATGATGATGAAGTTGGGGTACAACACGCCGGGCGGACCGGACGTGTCGGCGAGATCATCGTAGCCGTCGAGGTTGTCGGAATAGAACAACAGGCTCCCCTGGCCGCCACCTGGACCGAACTCATCGGGGTTGAACCGCACGACGTCCAGGATCCCGCCGGCTTCCTGCAAGAGCACGTCACCCGCCACCAGGCCGGGCGGCCCCAGCATGTCATAGGTCAGGACTCCATTGAGCCCACCGGGCCCCGGGTCGTCTTGGAACCCGGAAGGCAGCCCCTGCAGGCCTGCGAAACCATCTATGGTTCCATTGCCGTTTTCATCCACCGTAATGACGATATTGCCGTTGACGAGGGCGCTCGCGCTTGAAGCCGCGCCCAGCCCCGCCAGGGCGATTGTCGCACCGGCAAGTAATTTCAACACCTCACGCATTGTCATCCCCTGTTCCAGCCAATGAATACGCGCACAGGTGGAGCATGCAGACTCATTCCTCGCCAGGCCGCAACTCCATTCGCGTGTCAGGGCGCCCGATGGCCGAGAAATTGGATGACGTGCTGTCTCCAGGCGCCCGCCGGCTCAGTGTCTGATCAGGCACGCATCCGGCGTGGCATGGATCGCCTTGCAGAATTCCGAGGCGTCGGCGTGTTGCACGAAGCCCTGGACGGCCACGGCGAAGTAGTCCTTGCCGTTGACCAACGCCTTGCGGACGACGACGTCCCGTCCCTTCATCGGCTCAGGAAAGGACCGATTGAGCGCGGCGACCGCCACATGGGCGTTGCCCTCGGTCGAATAGCTGCCGAGCAGGACCTTGAAGGCCGGGCCGGATGACGCGGCCGGCGCAATGGCTGCACGCGCTGGCTGCGCCGGTGGAGGCGGCGGCGTCGGTTGCGGCGGCGGCTCGGCCTTGGCCAGGGCCTGAGGCGGCGAAGCCTTCGGCGGCGGCGCAGCCGGAGCAGGGATCGCCTCGGGCGGCGGGGCGCTGGCGGCCTGGACATGGGCGGGGCGAGTCCCACAGGCCGTGTGGGCGACGCGAAACAGGGTCGTCCCCTCTTCCAGCGGCGACCAGGCGTCGGTCGACGGTCTCATTTCGGCGCCCCCTTTCAGGTCCGGCAGGGTGAACCGGGTGTTCTCGCGGATCCTGAACAGGCTGGCGGCGCAGTCCAGCTCGACCTGCACCCGGGTCGAGCGGGCGTGCAGCCGCTCGGCCATGCCCGGGTCGATCAGTTCCTCGCGCACCGTGGCGGCGATGGGCGCGGACTTGTCGGACCCCCTGATCACGCCGTCCAGGGACACCACCGCCTGCGGCGAGATGGCGATGATGTCGGCCGCGCGGACGGAGGTATGGCTGGCCAGCCAGGGCATGACGTCCCGCGTCGCCGCGCTGGCGGGATAGCCTGGCGCGGGGTCGGTGACGCCGTCCTCGGCCGCGAGCGCCGGCCGCCCGGCGGCGATCCCCACCAGGGCCGCGACCGCGATCGCGGCGAGCCTCGCCCGCATGTCTCCGGGCGCAGGGCCGGAACGCGACGGGACCGGCGGCGACGGCACGCTTTGATCGGGCAGGCTCATGACGGACTCCAACGGGCGCCTGACTGTGGCGCCCATGGGCAAACAAATCTCAAACATCCTGGCCGTGGATTCTGATCGCGCCTCCGCGGCGGGGGGACTGGGCGACGAGGTGCGAACGGCGGACAGGTCCGGACAGGGTGAACGCCGCGGCCGATTGGTGTAGGCTCGCAATCCAGACGGGGGAACGTCCAGCAACATAGAGGATCAGCCATGACCCGGTGGGCGGGACTGGTGTGGCTTTGCGTGATCGTCCTGAGTCTTGCGGCCTGGAACGGGCCAGCCAGATCGGCGCCGGCGGATCTGCCGGTCGGGTTCAGGGTCCCCGCCGATTTTCGCGAGGATCCGTCGCGCCGGCGTTACTGGGACTTCGATCAGATCCAGTACGACTACGTCCCGGCCGGCAAGCGCGACATGGTCCATCCGAAGATCGAGGGCCCCCTGTGGCGCACGGCGGTCACCGCCACGACCCTGCCGGCGAACGCCGGCGACGGCGTCATCTCCCTCATCGCCAGCGAGCTTGAGAAGGACGGCTGGACCATTCTTCGCCGCCAGGGGGCCCTGGCGGCGCGCAAGGCGGCCGGCGCGGGCGACCTGTGGCTGAGCGGCACGGGCAACGGCGGCTATTTCGGCCTCGTGTTGACGCAGGCGGCCCAGCCGGCGCGCGCGTTGAGCCTTCCCCCGCCCCAGCCGCAGGGCGAGACGGTCACCGCCGCGCAGAGCCTGCCCTACGTCCTGCCGCTTCCCGGTTCGCGCATGGAGGCCTCGGTCAGCGACCATCGCTCCTTCGAGGTGGTGCTGCCCAACACCCATCAGCCCTTCTTCGCCGTGGCCGACCTCACGCGCTGGTATGACGAACCTCCGGGCGTGTCGTCTTATGAATTCGTGGCCGTCTATCGCCGGGCGCTGGAAGCGGCGGGCTGGGACGTGATCCGCGGCCAGGTCGGCGGCGACGCCGTGGTCATCGCCCACTACGCCAAGACCGAGCGGGACATCTGGCTGTACACCCGGGGCGACGGGTCCAGGCAGAACATCAACGTCGTCGACTATGGCGCCCAGTCCAAGGCGGCGAGCCTGAAGCAGCAGCTCGCCCGGGAAGGACACGTGGCGCTGTACGGCATCTACTTCGACACCGACTCCTCGGTCCCCCGGCCCGAGTCCGAGCCGACGCTGGAGAACGTCCTGCAGCTCTTGAAGGCTGACGCCGGGCTGCGGCTGGAAGTTCAAGGGCACACCGACGACACGGGTGCGGCGGACCACAACGCCGCCCTGTCGGACGCGCGGGCGGCGAGCGTCCGGCAATGGCTGCTGACCCATGCGATCGCCGCGCCCCGCCTGGCCAGCAAGGGCTACGGCGCGACCCGGCCCGTGGCCGACAACCACACGCCCGAAGGCAAGGCCAGGAACCGGCGGGTGGAGCTGGTGAACCTCGCCGCCGGCGCCGCGAGCGTCGCCGCCCCCGCGCCCGGTCCGGCGACGGCGAAATACACACAGCTGGCCTGCGCGGTCGGCCCCGTCCGCGGCAAGGATCACTCGGTGCTGATCCGCAACACCACAGGCCGCGCGCTCCGGGGCGAAACCATCATCAACTACGAGCTCGACTGGAAGGCCGCGCCTGGGAACACCCCGGGGCGGCAGGACTGCTTCGCGACGGACGCGGACCTTCCCGCTGGCGGCCAGCTGTCGCACACCCTCACGCTCGACGATGTGGTGACCAGCCCGTCCTGTTCCGCCTATCTCTCCAGCGCCCGACCGACGGTCGTCCACCAGAAGGACGGCGGCCAGTTCACGGAATGCGATCCGCGCTGATCCGGAGCGCTCCAGTTTCAATACCCCGGACGGGGACTGGCGCGCGACAGGCGCGATTGGATAGAGTTCGGGCGATCGCCGTCTCACCTCGGCGGTGAACAACGGGGATCGGGAATGGCGGGCGGATTTTCGGCGGCGCGGCTCGGCCGCATGCGTGAGGTGCTCTCAGGCCACGTGGAGCGCGGCGAGGTCATCGGCGTCGTGACCCTGGTGGCCAGGGGCGATGAGGTCCACGTCGAGGCTGTGGGGGTCCAGGACCGCGATACCCGCGCGCCGATGCGCCGCGACACGATCTTCCGCATCGCCTCCATGAGCAAGCCGATCACCGCCGTGGCGGCCATGATGCTTGTCGAGGAGTGCAAGATCTCCCTGGATGAGCCGCTGGACCGGCTGCTGCCCGAGCTGGCGAACCGTCAGGTGCTGAAGCGGATCGACGGGCCGGTGACCGAGACCGAGCCGGCGCGCCGGCCCCTGACGCTGCGGGACCTTCTGACCTTCCGGGCGGGCTACGGCTTCGTGGGCCTCGACGTCATGGGGCTGCGCGGCCTGCCGCTGCAGAAGGCGGTGGCCGAGAGCCGGACCTTCGGGCTGATCCCGCCGACGCCGCTGGAGCCTGACGACTGGATGCGCGCCCTGGGCGCCCTGCCCCTGGCGCACCAGCCGGGGGCGCAGTGGATGTACCACACGGGCTCGGAGATCCTGAGCGTGCTGGTCGCCCGCGCCGCCGGCCAGCCCTTCGGCCAGTTCCTGAAGGCGCGGATCTTCGATCCCCTGGGCATGAAGGACACCGGCTTCACCGTGCCCGACGCGAAGCTGGACCGCCTGGCGACCTGCTACCAGCTGAATCTGGAAACGCGCGGGCTGGAGGTGCTCGACGCGCCCGCGACCAGCCAGTGGCGGCGCGAGCCGGCGTTCCCGTCCGGCGGCGGCGGCCTGGTTTCCACCGCCGACGACTACCTCGCCTTCGCCCGGATGATGCTGAACAAGGGCGCCTATCCCGGCGGCCGCCTGCTGGCGCGCCCCACGGTCGAGTCCATGATCGCCGACCAGCTGGGCGACGAGACCAAGGCGGCCTCGGAGTTCTTCCCGGATTTCTGGGAGACCTGGGGCTGGGGCTTCGGCATGGCCATGGTGAACCGCCGGACCGGTCCCGCCATGACCCCCGGCCGGTTCGGCTGGGACGGCATCTACGGCACGTCGTGGACGTCGGACCCGCAGGAAGACCTGATCGGGATCATGCTGAACCAGCGGCTGGATTATCAGACGCCCGACACCAGCCGCCTGTTCACCGACTTCTGGACCCTGGCCTACCAGGCGATCGGGGATTGAGCTCGCGCCTCAGGTCTTGAGGCGGTAGCCCTTCACGAACAGCCACCAGCACCAAGCCGACAGCGTCACGGCCAGGAAGCCGGAGCTCAGGGTCCCGATGAAGACCCCGCCGTCGGAGATGCCGATGAAGCCGTAGCGGAAGCCGTCGATCAGATAGAAGAACGGGTTGAAGTGCGACACCACCTGGACCGGCCCGGGCAGGCGCGCGACCGTATAGAAGGTGCCCGACAGGAAGGTCATGGGCATGATCACGAAGTTCTGAACCATGGCCATCTGGTCGAACTTCTCGGCCCAGAGCCCCGCCAGGACGCCCAGCGCCGCCATGATCATCGAGGCGGTGATCATGAAATAGATCGCGGCCCACAGATGGGCGATGGGGGAATGGGCGAAGGGCCAGACGGTGGCGAGGGTCACCAGGCCCACCACCAGGCCGCGGCTCGCGGCGCCCAGCAGGAAGGCGGCGCTCTGTTCCAGGGCCGTCAGGGGCGGCGTCAGGAAGTCCGCCGACAGGCCCATCATCTTGGCCTGCAGGATCGACGAGGACGAATTGGCGAAGGCGTTGTTGAGGATGTTCATCATCACCAGGCCGGGCGCGATGAACTCGGTGAACACCACCCCGTGAACCGGCGGACGGGCGCCGTTGGTGGCGACGCTGAACACCAGCATGTAGAGCAGGCTCATCATCAGGGGCGCGAGCACCGTCTGCATCGGGATCTTCGCGAAACGCCGGACCTCCTTCAGATAGAGGGTCCAGAATCCCAGCCAGTTCACCCCCGCGTAGTTGCGCGGCAGCGGCGGCATGACGTGTTCAGCGGCCATGTCTCTCATGGCCTTGATGTGCGCTCGGGCGGCGGCTCGCGCAAGGGCGGGGCGCAGACCCCTGCGACAACATCAACATCTAGTTCCCTGTGGACAGACGCGCCCCACCCATTGTGGGTCTTTACGATTTGTTTACGATATCTAGTGGGTGGTTAACCGTACGACTGCGGTTGGGCACAACATCTGGCGCCGAACGTTTTGTCTCGGCGCTCCTTGCTGGCGGGAGACAAGGTCATGGGGTGGACCGAAGAGCGTGTCGGGCTTCTGAAGAAGCTCTGGCTTGAGGGCCTGAGCGCGAGCCAGATCGCGAAACAACTGGGCGGCGTCACGCGCAACGCCGTGATCGGCAAGGTGCACAGGCTCGGCCTGTCGGGGCGCGCGACGCCCTCGCAGCCGCCGCGGCCCGCGTTCAAGACCCCTCGCCCGCCGCGTCCCGTGGTGGCCTCGCAGGCCCCGCGCCGGATCGCGCCGGCCATGCCGACCGGATCCGCGCCCGAACCGTCGCCGGTCTACTATGTCGAGGAGCCTGGGTCCGCCACGGTGCTGACCCTCGGGGCCCACATGTGCAAGTGGCCCATCGGCGATCCGGCCAGCGACAACTTCACCTTCTGCGGCCGGCGCATCGGCGAGGGCTCCTACTGCAACGAGCACGCCCGCGTCGCCTACCAGCCCCAGCAGAAGAAGGGCCGCGGCTCGGCCGCCGAACTCGCCCGCTCCCTGCGCCGCTACATATAGAGCGGGAAGACGCTCTCGCGCCGGGTCCGGATCAGCCGCCTTCGGGCCCGGCGGCGTCGCCCACGGCCAGCAGTTCGAGCTTGAAGATCAGCACGCTGTTGGGCGGGATCGGGCCGGACTGTTCCGAACCGTAGCCCATGCTTGGCGGCACATAGAGGACCCACTGGTCGCCGGGCCGCATCATCTGCAGGGCGTCGACCCAGCCGGGGATCAGCTTCTGCAGCTGGAAGGTCACGGGCTTGCCGGTCTTGTAGGAGCTGTCGAACACCTCCCCCGTCACCAGCGCGCCTTCGTAGTTCACCTTGACCATGTCTTCGGGCTTCGGCATCTGCCCGTCCGCCGGGCCCGACTTGACGATCTTGTACTGCACGCCCGACGCCAGGGTTTTCACCCCCGGGTTCAGCGCGTTCTGGGCCATGTAGGAAACCGCGTTGCCCTGGGACGGCTGCGCGCAGGCCGGCGCCCCGAACAGAAGAAGCGCCGCGATGGCGGCGGCAGTCGAAAAGCGCATGGTCCAGATCTCCCCTGAGCACGGCCGCGGCCGGCTAGACTTCCCGCGTGCGTCTAGAGCTTGCGCAGGATCATGTCATCCATGAGGTGGTAACCGCGCTCGCTGTAGCGCACCACCTCGAACAGGCCTCGCGTCGCCTCCAGGCTGAAGGTCCTGGTCACGGCGACAGCGTCCTTGTAGTGGCCGGGCCGCTCTCCGTAGAACCAGCCGCTCTCGCGATACTTGGCCTCGTCGTCGGCGGTGATGGTCTTGCGCCCCACGATGGCGGCGTCGCTGGTGACGGTGACATAGGCCTTGCCGCCCGGCTTCAGGACACGGTGGATTTCCTCGTACCAGGCCCGATGGTTCAGCGGGTGGATGTGGGTCAGGACGCTGAAGCAGAACAGGCCGACGAACTTGCTCGCCGTATAGGGGAGCGGGGGCATGTCCCCGCAGGTGGTGACGCTCTTGACGCCCTGGGCCTGGAGCCAGCTGATGGCCTCCCCGTCGACGTCGCAGCCACGGTAATTGCGCAGCCAGGTCCCTTGGCCGTAGAGCCAGTTCAGCGTGCGGCCCGAGCCGCAGCCCCAGTCCAGCACAAGCCCGCCAGGATCCTGGCCGAAGACATCCGTGACCCGCTTCGCGGAGCCCATGCCCTGGCCCCAGAAGTTCGCCGCGTCGGACACCCGACCGACATGCATGCGCAGTTCCGGCGGCGGCAGCAGGCAGAAGCTGCGATGGGTCTTGAGCTCCTGGCGCACGATCTTCTCGAGCAGGCCGATCTGCCGCTGCTGTTCGGCGATCTGGGACTTGGCGAGCAGAAGCTGCTTTTCGAGCTGCTTCTCGAGGGTCTTGCGGCCCTTTGACTGGAGATCGAGGATCATCGGCTCCTTCGGCGCACCGGTGTCGGCGGGGGGCGGGGCGACGGGATCGGGTGCGGCGACAGGGCGGCTCGCCGGCCGGGCGCGCAATCTGGAAATCCACGCTTTCAATTCATCATTCCATCGCAGGCGAGCAAGCTGGTGATGACGCCGGCCCGCGACCTCCGCCGTTCGTACAAGAAATTCGACTCGTCAATCCCGAGGCGCGCCGACCGGTTAACCCGTGGGGGCGGCCCTGTCACCCCCGCCCGCCTGGCCCGCTGCAAGGCGCCAAGCGTCCAGGCGGCGTCTATCGCTTCGGGGCGGATCGACCAAAGAGCTTGCGGCGCAGGCGCGCGCCGGCGAGCAACAGCCCATGCAGCGGCCCCTGCCTCGCCGCCGGCGCCAAGGCCGCCGGCCCGGGCGCCGCCACGACTGGCCTGACCGCCACATCCACGCGTTCACGGGCGAGCTGCCGGATGTGGGCGAAGGCCGAAGACGGGTGTCGCTCGTTCACCCACAGGGCCTGCAGGCCCTCGTCGTCGCCGGTGCGGGTCGCGCCGCGGGGGTGTTCGGCCGACAGGTGGCCCAGATAGAGATGCGTCAGCCCGGCGTCCGCCGCGCGCAGCATCAGGTCCATGTCATTGTAGCCGATGGGGAACCGGCTCTCGTCGAGCCCGCCCACCGCCAGGAACCGTTCCCGCGCCATGGCGGCGAAGGCCAGGGTCACGCCGGGGCTGGCGTGGACCCCCCAGCCGTAGGTCGGGTCCCGGTTCTCGCCCAGGGCCGGCCTGAACGGATCGGCCGACGGCGCCGACGCGACATGGCCATAGGAGCCGACGTCGCGCGCCGGATCGTGCATGCGGCAGCCCACGGCGCCCACGCCGGGCTGGAGCGCCCAGGCGGTGAGCTGCTCGAGCAGGCCGTCTTCGTTCAGGATGACATCGTTGTTGCAGAACACCACGACCTCGCCGCGGGCCGCCTGGGCCGCCAGATTGTTCTGGGCGCTGTGATTGAACGGCCGGTCGTAACGGATGAGGTCGACGGCCGCCTCGCCGAACAGGCGCCGGGCGCCGTCGAGCACCGCGCGGGTCTCTTCGGGCGCGGACCCATTGTCCACCAGCACCACCTGGAGGGCCCCGGACAGGCGCTGGCCCGCAAGGGACTCCAGGCAACCCAGGGTCAGGCCGGCCTTGTCGCGGAAGCAGACGAGGACGCTGGTCGCCTTCGCCCGGCGGTCAGGCTGCAGGACATAGGGAAAAGGTCGCGCCCGGGAGGGTCCGTCGAGGGCGAACCGGCCGCCCTCCGCCTCCAGGATACTCCGGTAGACCGCATCGTCCTGCTCGACCTGCGGCCCGTCGAGCGTGAACGGCTCGCCCACGTCGGACGTCAGCGCTTCGGGGTGCAGGCGCCAGGCGAGGGCCTGGCCCGCCAGCCAGAACCACAGGGGATGCAGCCGGCCCTGGGACAGGGCGGCCAGGACGTCGTCCGGGGCGTCGGCCAGGACGGCGCCCCGCAGCGCCAGGCAGGTGTCGGTCAGGGCGCCGTGTCGCGCCGTGACGGGGTCGAACGGCGGGCGGCGGTAAACAACGCCCCCGGATCCGCCCCTGGCGAAGTCCGCCGAGAACCGGTTCCACAGGACCGCGTCAGCGCCGTCCTGGCGGGCGACGACGCCCGCGGCCGACGGGGGGATCAGGTCGACGCCCCGCGCGAAGAAGACAAAGTCCGCCGCCTTCGCGAGCTCGCGCACCCGCGCGGGACCTTCCGCGGCGTTCACGGCGACTGCGCCCGGCCAGGACTGCAGCGTCCAGACCTGCGCGGCCGGCCCCACCTGTCCGGGCAGGACGAACAGCAGCGCGGGCGGGGCCGGGAGTTGCTCGAACTGAAGCCGTTCGCGCCGGAGACGGTTGATCAGGCGAGGCTGCAATCGCTTGGCCGAGGCCCGTCCAGCCTCATAGGCGAGGTGCTCGAACGGCAGGGACGCCAGGAGCGCGCGGGCGTCGGCGTCCTCCAGATATCCGGGGCAATCCACCTCGCCGTCGGTCCGGCGCACCGGACGACCAGAGCTCGCCGCCGCCTGAGTCACTCGGCTCGAACCATCACAGAGCCTCGCTGATGAACCTCGACTTGGCGCTTCACGCCCTCTTATAGATAGCTGGCGCGGAAGGTCGAGCGACAGAGCGATGCCTCAAGCTCGCGCAGAGAGCCGAGATGAGTCCAACGCGCACCCTTCCGGAGCCAGCGCATACATGAGGCTTGATGCGTTGTTTGACAGCAGCCGCAGGCCGTCGGGGCGCGGCCTTCCCCTCAAGAAGGTGGTCTTCGTCTCCTACGGCGCGTTCGACAGCAACAGCGGCGGCCACATCGCGGGCTTCGCGAGCGAGCTCAGGCGGCGCGGCTATGCGGTCGTGGTGTGCGCGCGCGAGCCGGTCGCGGACGCCTACGCCTTCGGACCGCCGACATACGAGTTCTTCTCCCACGCCCAGCTGGCGCGCGATCCGCGCGCGGGCGTCGCTTTCGACGGGGTCTTCGAGCCCGAACAGACGCTCCTGGTGTGCTGGACGCCGCGGCGAGTGTCGGGACGGGCGGTGATCCAGGCGTCCCGGGTCTGCGACGTTCCCTACGTCATCCACATGGAGGACAACGAAGACCAGCTGACCTGGGCGCGGCTCGGCCCGCCCGGCGCCGACGGCCAGGACGGCGCCCCCTCCGCGATCGACGCCGACAACGCCGCCCGGCGCTGGCTGATCAGAGGCGCAGCCGGGGTGACGGTGATCGCCGAGCGGCTCAAGGAGGGGCTGCCTCACGACAAGCCTTGCATCCTGCTGGAGCCTGGGGTCGACTTCGGTCTGTTCTGCGAGCCGCTCGCGCCCGTGCGCAAGACCAGTCTGCTTCGCGCGGCCGGGGTGGCGGCCGGGTCGACCGTCATTGTCTACCCAGGCAATATCCACAAGGCGAACGTCGAGGAGATGGCGCAGCTCTACAGAGCGATCAGGCTGACGCGGGGGCGGGGGCACGACGTGGCTCTGATCAAGACGGGCAATGACGACGTGAACATGCGGGCCGTCCTCGGATACGATCCTGCCAATCATGGGGTGACGACCGTCGGCAATGTGGACCGGCGGTACCTGATCGACCTGCTGAAATGCGCTGATATCTTCGTCCAGCCCGGCGCGCCGGGCCCCTTCAACGACTACCGCCTGCCCTCCAAGCTGCCTGAGCTGCTGGCCATCGGCCGTCCGGTGCTTCTGCCCCGCGCCAATGTCGGGCTGAAGCTGAGGCATGGCGTCGACGCCATTCTGCTCGAAACGGGCTCCGCCAAGGAGATCGCCAAGCGGATCGAACGCGTGCTGGGCGACCCCGCCCTCGCCCGCGCGCTGTCCTCCAACGCCCGCCGGTTCGCCCGGCGGGCCTACCGGTGGGACCGCCAGGGCCGACGGCTCGAATCCTTCCTGACTGGGATCCAACGCGCCAGGACTGCATGCCCCGGCGTCTGACCATCGGGCTGCGCTACAAGCATCGCGACGCGTGGGTCGGCGGCGTCTACTACGTCCGCAACCTTGTGCTTGCGCTGAAGCGCCTGCCGCGGGGCCTGCGGCCGCGCCTCGTGGTGATCGGCGAGGACCTCCAGGCGCTGGAGGACCTTGGCGAGGCGACGGGCTACGAAGACCTGAGGCTGGTGTCCAAGACCCGCGTCCAGCGCGCGCCGGCTCGCCCATCCGCGCTCTGGGGGGCGGGCCGCGGCGACGAGATCGACCTGATCCTTCTGGACACCCCGCCCGGCTTCGAAGACCGGGGGATCCTGTGGATTCCGGATTTCCAGGAACATCGGCATCCGGAGTTCTTCGCCGCCACCGAGCTCGACGAGCGGCTGGAGCGCAATCGGACCAGGCTGGGGCGCCATCGCCACGTCATGGTCTCGAGCCAGGACGTCGCCGCGGACCTGGACCGCTATTACGGAACGATGGGCAACCGGGTGCACGTGGTCCGGTTCGCCTGTTCCGAGCCTTCCGGGCCCGCGGCCGAAGACGCCGCGGCCCTGCGCGCGAAATACGACCTTCCGGATCGCTACTTCATCTGCAGCAACCAGTTCTGGAAGCATAAGAACCACGACGTGGTCCTGCGCGCGCTCGCCGACATCAACGCGGACGAGCCGCTGCCGCCGATGGTCTTCACGGGCCGGGAGGAGGACAACCGGGATCCCGCCTTCGGGCCCTCGATCAAGGCGCGCGCCAAGGCGCTGGGACTGGACCACCGCGTCAGGTTCCTGGGTTTCGTCCCGCGCCAGGACCAGCTGGGTCTCATCAAGGCGTCCATCGCGGTCATTCAGCCGTCGCTGTGCGAAGGCTGGTCGACAGTCGCCGAAGACGCCAAGGCCGCTGGCCGCCACGTGATGGCCTCCGACATTCCGGTCCACCGCGAACAGCTCGTCCGTTATGCGGACTTCTTCGCGCCCCATGGCCATGAAGCCCTGGCGCGGCTGCTGCGGACCTACGAGGACATCGATCCGATCGTCGTGCCGGTGAACTACGAGGCGGCCAGGCGCAGATTCACCCGGGACCTATGGCGGATGATCACCAACGTGGAGCGGGACCTGCGCCGCCGCAGGATCGACCGCCTGCTCATCGCGCCTGGCGCCTGAAGCGAGGCGCGTCAGACGGCGCGGGGCGGGTATCCGTGCTCGGCCAGGGCGTCCATGATCTCGCGGGTATGCTGGGCGTCGCGGGTCTCGATCATGATGTCGAACTCCGCGCCCTTGGCCGGGACGTCCAGCGCCAGGCGGTTGTGGGCGACCTCGATGATGTTGCCGCCCCTGGCGCCGATCACCGCGGACACGGTGGCCAGCAGGCCCGGCCGGTCGTCACCGATGATGCGCAGGGACACAAGCCGCTGCTCGCGCACCAGCTCGCGGGTCAGGACGGAGGCCAGGAGGCGCGAGTCGATGTTGCCGCCGGTCAGGATCAGGCCGACCTTCTGGCCTCGGAACCGGCTCGGATGGGCGAGGAGCGCCGCCAGCGACGCTGCGCCCGCGCCCTCGGCGATCGATTTCTCGATGTTGGCGTAGAGCGCCACGGCGCGCTCGAGAAAGGATTCCTCGACCAGCAGGACGTCCTCGACCAGAGGCCTGGCGATGGCGAAAGTCAGCTCGCCCACTTGCTTGACCGCGATGCCCTCGGCGATCGTCTGGCCGCCGACCGCGGCGCGCAGGCCGCGCATCTGGGCGGTGAAGCAGGGATACATGGCCGCTTCCACGCCGAACACGCGCACGTCCGGGCGCATGGCCTTGGCGGCCGTGGCGCAGCCGGCGATAAGTCCGCCGCCGCCGATCGGCACCACCAGGGCGTCGAGGTCGGGGGTGTCCTCGAGCATTTCCTGGGCCAAGGTGCCCTGCCCGGCCATGACCTCGAGGTCGTTGAACGGATGCACCAGCACGAGGTCGAACTGGCGACGGATCGCAACGGCGTGCTCACCGGCCTCGTCGTAGCCGTCGCCCTCGATCACCACTTCGGCGCCGAACTGGCGGGTGTGCTCCACCTTCACGGTGGGCGTACCCCTGGGCATCACGATGGTCACCGGCACGCCCAGCCGCTGGCCATGATAGGCCAGGCCCAGCGCGTGGTTGCCCGCCGAGGCCGCGATCACGCCGCGCTCGCGCTGCTCCGGCGTCAGCGACAGCAGCTTGTTCAGCGCGCCCCGCTCCTTGAAGGAGGCGGTGAACTGGAGGTTCTCGAACTTGATCCAGACCTGCGCGCCCGTGACTTCCGAAAGGGTGCGCGAATGCCGTAGCGGCGTGCGCTCGACGTGGCCCTTGAGGTTCCGGGCGGCGGCTTCGATGTGTTGGTAGGTCAGGGTCATGGCGGGTCGCGTAAGGGGCCGGCAAACTAGCGGCGCGGGGCGGGCGCGGCAATGCGACCGTGAAGAATGACCGGGCCGGTCAGCGGAAGGCCCAGATCGTCACCCGGCGGCCGTTGCGCTCATCACGGTCGGAGACGATCCGCAGGTCGCCAAATCCATGCGACGCGATCAGCCTGACCAGATCGTCGAGCACCAGGTATTTCGCGTGATCTTCCATGCCCGCGAACGGGCTGCTGTCCGCGTAGACCTCGGGCTTGCGCCGCGTCCTGAAGGTTTGGCCCCCGACCGCGTAGCTTTCGCTGGTTTCGGCCTCGTCGGACATGACGTGGGTGTCCAGCAGCAGGCCGGCGCCCGTGCGGGGCAGCAACTCGTTGAGGTGCTCCACCGGGTTGGACAGATGGTACAGGACCCCGATGTGATGCAGGACGTCCCAGGCCTTGGGCAAGGTCTCCGGCGCCGGCCGCTCCACATTCCACAGGAGCAGTTCGCAGGCGCGGCCATAGGCCCACAGCCGCGACATGGTCTTCATCACATTCTCGACCCGGCCGTCGACCGCGGTGACCTCCGCGCCGAGCAGGAGCAGGCCCAGCGTATGGATCCCCTCGAAGCAGCCGATCTCCATCACGGTGCGCCCCTTGAGGGGAAACACCTTGTCGAACTGGGTCTGGCGCGGGTCGATCAGGCCGCTGGGCACGCCGCGCTTGTCCGCGCTCCAGACCTGGCCGACCTCCCGGCCTGCCTGGTCCAGGGTCATGGCGCCCCACGGCAGCAGGCGGTTGAAGGTCTCAAGCTCGTCGTCCGTCAGGCGGCTGACCGGCGCTTCGATGTCGCCGAGTTCCTGAAGCGTGCGGCGCAGCACCCGCTCCACCGGAAACGGCTCCTCGACGGCGGTCACCGTCGACGCCACATGCGCGCGCACGATCGTCACCAGGCGATCCCCGGCCGCAGCCCGGTCTTTCTGCGACTTGGCGGCGAGCAGTGAGTTCAGCGCCTGCTGCAGCTTGGCGCGCGTCTGGAGCATGCTTCGCGTCCCGTGGGAGAAAGAGATACGGTGGTTATGATGGCGGGGGCGGATGTTCAACACGTAGGTTGCGGACGGCCAAGTGCGCCGAACCCCGGTGCGGCGGCCCGCCCCGGCCTGGACGAACGCCCGGCATTTGGCGAGACCCTGGACGGACTGTGACCTGGTTCAAATCGATTCGCCTTCCCTGGCTCGCGCGGGCCCAGAAGCACCAGATCCTCGTCTGCGTGGATCTGGTGCAGGACATCGACGTCCTCCTGCCTGTGTGTATCGCCCTGCGGGCGGCGGGCCCCTTCACGCTCCGCTTCGTGGTGTCCCATTGGCTCACGGAGAAGAGTCCGCGCACCGCGTTGCTGCTCACGGAGAACGGCTTTGAGTTCAGCTACGCGTCCCGGCGCAAGCTGATCGACGGGGTCCTGCCGCCGCTCGGTCGCGCGGCCGCCGTGCTGACCGCGTCGGAAAGCACCCACAGCGCCCACTCGGCCTGCCGGACGCTGACACAGCGCGCCAGGACGGCGGGTCTCAGGACCTATGTGCTGCAGCACGGCCTGGAGAACATCGGACTGTTCGGCGTGGAGGCCAAAGCCGCGACCTTCGCCTCGGACACGGTGTTCTGCTGGTATCCCGAGGACGCCACGCCGCCGGACCCCCCCGCCGAGACCCGCTCCAAGCTCGTCCACGCCGGCCGCCCCGAGCCGGTCGGGGGCTGGGGACGGGGCGAGCATCCGGACTTCGATCTTGGAATCTTCGAGAACCTGCACTGGACCCGGTACACCGACGCGGAACGGGTCGCGTTCCAGGATTGCCTGGCGGTGACCGCCGAGGCGCTTCCCGAGACCCGCATCCTGGTGCGCCCGCATCCCGCCGGCGCCTGGGCCGACCGCCTCAGCCATGAACTCGCCCGATTCGAGAATATAACCCTGGCCCGTGCGGTCGAGACTCGCCGCCAGCGCGAAAGTGGCGCACAGGCTTTGAGGGGGATAAAGCGGGTGATCACCACGCCGTCGACAGTCGCCCTCGACGCCGCGCAGAGCGGCTTGCCCACGGCGCTCGCCTTGTCCGGGGGCGGCGTCTATGACCCCCTGCCGGTGTTGGCCGGCGCCCGTGACTGGATCGAATTCGCGCGGTGCGACACGGCCGCCCCAAGGTCACTTGACCTGTTCCGCTCGCGCGTGCTCGTTGAGGGCGACGGGACGGCGAGGATCGTCGATCGCCTGAGTCGGGACCTCGCACGCCAATCGCCGATCACTCATGGATGACGCCAACCCTAAACACGCCCGGCGCACGGCGACCGAGCCGGCCCAGGCGGACGTCGCGCTGGCGGCGATCGGCGCCGGCCCTTCGGCCGCCAGCGGTCACGCCAAGCCGAGCGCGCTGATCTTCCAGTACCGGGTGCTCAAGGCCCTGGTGTTGCGGGACATGGCCAGCCGGTACGGCGAATCCCGCCTCGGCTACCTCACCGGCATCCTGCTGCCGATCATTTCCCTGGCCGTGATCATGCTCGCGTTCAGACTGCGCGGCAGGATCATCCCGACCGACTTCTCGCTGGGGGCCTTCGTCGTCACAGGCTATCCCCTGTGGACGGCCTTCCAGGGCATGTCCTCCAAGGTCGTGGCGACCGCGAGCCGCACCGATCCGCTGCTCATGTTCCCCCAGATCACTCAGCTGGACCTGGTTTTCGCGACCATCATCCTGGAATTCTCGACCAATACCGTCGTATTCATCATCCTGGCGGTCGGCGTCACCGTGCTGTTCCAGGATCCGCTGCCCGCCGACCCGGTCGGCGTCACCATGTGCTTCTGGGCCTGCAACTGGATCGGCGCCGCTTTCGGACTGGTGCTGTGCGCGATCAACCGGCTGGCGCCGATGGTGGTGTCGGTGCTCAACACGTTCATGCGCTTCGGCATGTGGATTTCGGGCGTGATCTTCTCGGTCAACAAGCTTCCGCAGTGGACCTGGCCCTACCTGCAGTGGAACCCCATCCTCCACTGCACGGAAGGCGCTCGCCACCTGTGGCGGGCGAACTTCGACGCGCCGATCTTCAATCCGATCTACATCGTCAGCGCGGGCTTCGTGCTGACGACCGTTGGTTTTGTCCTGGAGCGGCTGACCCGCCGATTCGTCGGTCCATGAGTATCGACCTCGTCAACGTATCCAAGACCTACACCACGCTTGGACGCCGCAAGGTGGTGTTCACCAGCTTCAGCCTGTCGATTCCCAAGGGGCTGAACCTTGGCGTGATCGGGGCCAACGGCTCGGGCAAGTCCACGCTGCTGGGCATGATCGCGGGCGGCATCCATCCCGACTCCGGCCGCATCCGGCGCGACATGAGCGTGTCCTGGCCGATCGGCTATTCGGGGGGCGTCAGCCCCAACCTGACCGGCGTCGTGAACTGCCGGTTCCTGGCCCGGCTGTACGGCCGCGACCCCGATGAGATCGTCAAGTACGTGAGCGATTTCTCCGAACTCGAAGACTACATGAACTGGCCGGTGCGGACCTACTCCTCGGGGATGCGCGGGCGGCTGAATTTCGCCCTCTCCATGGCGATTGACTTCGACTGCACCCTGGTCGACGAGGGCATGGGGGCTGGCGATCAGTTCTTCAGGAGCAAGGCGGAAGCGGCCCTGGAGGAACGGCGCCGGCGCTCCAGCCTGGTGCTTGTGACCCACAACCTCCAGGAGATCGTCAGGCTTTGCGATCGCGTGATCATCCTCGGTGGCCCGGAGCCTGAAGTGTCCGACGATGTTGAGGGCAGCGTGGTCAAGTACAAGAATGACATGATGAGTCGCAGAGAGAGATTGGACGCTTAGGGAATGGCGAACCTCAGCAAGCCGAACCTCGGATTCAGTCCGAACCGCGGTCGCTCGACGCTCGATCGCCTGACCGAAGAGGCCACGTTCCGCATCAAACAGGTGTCGACGAGCCGGCCGTTCGTCGCGTTCGCGGCCGTCGCCGTCATGGTCCTCGGCGTCTATTTCTTCCTGATCGCCGCACCGATCTTCGTATCGCAGTCCAGTTTCGCGGTCCGGGGCCGCGAGCAGGCGCAGGCGGCGGCCGGCCTCCTGGCGGGCCTGGGCGGCGGGGCCGACACGAGCGGCATGGAGACCGCCGAGCTCAAGCAGTTCATCAGCTCGCCGGAGATGCTCCAGCGGCTCGATCAGAAATTCCACCTGCGCGACATCTATTCCAGGCCCAGGATCGACCTGTTGAACTGGATGCCCCGCAACGCCAGCCGCGAACAGTTCCTCGACTTCTATCGCAAGATGGTGAGCGTAAACGTCGAGCAGAGCACCAACATCCTGTCCATCGAAACCCATTCCTTCGATGCGGTGTCGGCCCAGCAACTGGCTGAGGCCATCCTTGAGATCAGCGCCGACTATCTGGACGGGCTGTCGGCGGTGGTCCGAAGGGACACGCTCAGGGCGTCTGAACAGGAATTGGGCAAGGCTGAGGACGCGGTGCGCACCGCACGTCTTGCCATGACGAAGTACCGCACCACCACCGGCATGCTTGACCCAGCGGCCACCGCCAGCGCGCAGTCCGCGGCGGTCCTCGGGCTGCAGCAGGAGGTCCTGGCGGCGCGCGCCGACCTGGCGAGCCTGGCCACCTACAGCACGCCCCACGCGCCCCAGGTCGTCCAGCTCAAGGCGCGGATCGCGGCCCTGGAGGAGCAGATCTCCCAGAGCCAGAGCGAAATCGCGACGGGCAAGCGGTCCGACACGCTGGCGCAGAAGCTCTATCAGTACGAAGGCCTGCTCGTGAACAACGACTATGCCGAGAAGCAGCTGGTGGCGGCCATGGCGGCCAATGACACGGCCAAGACCCTCGCCGGCCAGAGGGAACGCTTCCTGGTCCGCATCACCAACCCGAACCTGCCGGAGGAAGCGGCCTTGCCGCACCGCCTGCTGTCCTTCATCGAGGCGTTGATCGTCCTGCTCGCCGCCTACGGAATCGTTGCCCTCGCCATCGCCGGCGTTCGAGACCACCAGGGAATCTGATCCATGCGAAAGATGGCTTTGGCGGCCTTGATCCTGCTGCTTGGGGCGACTGGCGCTTTGGCTCAGTCCTACGGCGCCGGCTCCAACCAGCGCACTGATCAGACCGGCGCGGCGTCCACCTCAGGCGGATCCGCGAACGGCGCCTCGAGTTCGTCCTCCGCGGCGGTGCGGGCCGCCCTGGGCGGCCAGTCGGGGTCCACCCCTGCGCTCAGCCCCCTGGCCGGCGCGACCGCGGCGTCTCCGTCCGTCAGCCAAGGCGTGACCGCCTTCCAGAACACCAGCGTGGGCGGCTCCATCACCGCCACCGACGGCGTGTCCGTCCCCGTGTTCGGGACCCAGGTCTTCACCGGATCGTTCGCCGGCACCCGTCCGGGAGACCGCCCGGACTATATCCTGCAGCCCGGCGACCAGGTCGTGATCAATCTGTACGGGGCTGTGAACGCAGGCGGCCTCCAGGTCGTGGACGCCACCGGCAACATCTTCGTCCAGGGCGTCGGGCCGGTCCATGTGGGCGGCGTGAGCGCCAATTCGCTGCAACGGACGGTCCAGGCGCAGGTGGGCCAGGTGTTCACCGGCGCCGTCGGCGTCTACGCCACGGTCAACCAGGCGGGCTCGATCGGCGTATTCGTCACCGGCGATGTCCACCGGCCAGGCCGGTACCTCGGCGGCGCCAGGGACAGTGTGCTGTTCTTCCTGTCGCAGGCGGGCGGCGTCGACGCCACCCGCGGCAGCCTGCGCAACATCGTGGTGCAGCGCGCCGGTCGGGTAATCGCCACCTACGATCTCTACGATTTCCTCCTCAACGGCCACATCGACACCATTCGGTTCGAGGACGGCGACACCGTGTTCGTGGCCCCGCGCGGCGCCATGGTCGCGGTGACGGGCCTGGCCCGCAACGCCTATGCCTTCGAGGCGCCCAGCGGCGCCAAGTCGATGACGGGGGCGGACCTCGTGCCGATGGCCCGGCCTGAGCCGACGGTCACCGGCGCGGCGTTGCATGGCTACCGCGGCGCCGAGCCGCGTTCGGCCTATTTCGGCATGTCCGACTTTTCACGCGTGGTGCTGAACGATGCGGACCACGTCGAGTTCAGGGCCGACGCCTTCAACGGCACGGTGACGGTGACCATCCAGGGTGAGATCAAGGGCCCGTCCGTCTACGTGATGCCGCGCGGCGCCACCTTGAGCCAGGTGATGGCCCAGATTCCGCTGGAGGGCACCGACATCGAGCCGCGCTGGGTGCACGTCCAGCGCCAGTCGGTGGCCAGCGAGCAGAAGCGGGCGCTGCAGGACTCCCTCTTCAATCTCCAGAAGCAGGTGCTGACGGCCGCGCCGTCGACCACCAGCGCGGCGGCGCTCGCCACCGCCCAGTCCACCCTGATCAACCAGTTCGTGGCCCAGGCGCAGTCGGCCCAGCCCGACGGCAACATCGCGGTGTACAGCAACGGTCAGTTCCAGGATCTGCGCCTGGAGAACGGCGATCTGATCATCCTGCCCAACCGCACTGACGTGGTCATCGTCGCCGGCGAGGTGCTGAGCCCCGGCGGCCTCACCCACGCGCCCAACCTGAAGAACCAGGACTACATCAATCTGGCCGGCGGCTATGCGGCGCACGCGAACCGCAAGCGGTTCGTGCTGCGGCACCTGGACGGCAGCGCCATGGTCGCCAGGCCCGAGGACCGGCCTGTGGCGGGCGACGAGCTGATCGTGCTGCCGCAACTGGGCAACGAGAAGCTGCAGCTGTTCATCGATCTCAGCCAGCTCTTGTTCCAGCTGGCCCTGACCTCGGCCACGGTCGTCAAGCTGTAGCGGCCCTCGGCCGGCCCCCCGGATCAAGGGCCGGGCCCAGCAGGCTCAGCGCCACGGCCAGGTCGCGCGGGAGCGGTCGGCCAGGCCGGAGCGCTCGTCGTCGAGGGTCAGGTTCGGATTGTAGAAGGGATCGGCGGCCAGCAGCGGCCCCCATCGCTTGCGCATGCGGCCGGCTTCCTGCGCGAGCTGGCTGCGGCTGTCGCCTGCACTGACCCCGCCGCGCGTCGCCGACTCCAGGTGCATGAGCCGAGCGTCCGGCGTCCACAGGGTGCGGTAACCCTTGCGCGCAAGCCTCAGGCAGAGATCGACGTCGTTGTACGCCACCGGGAACGCCGCCTCGTCAAAGCCGCCGACCGCATCGAACTTTCGCCGCTCCAGCACCAGGCACGCGGCGGTGACCGCGCTCACGGTCCGGCGGGTCTTCAGCCGCGCCTGCGGGCCAGACGCGTCGCCCGGCGCGCCACGCAGTTCGTGTCCGGCGACCTTCATGGGTCCCATGCCGAGCACGACGCCGGCGTGCTGGATCGCGCCGTTCGGATAGAGCAGCTTGGCGCCCACCGCGCCCACGTCCGGCCGGACGGCGAGCAGCGCCATCCGCCGCAGCCAATCCGGCTCCGCCACCAGGATGTCGTCGTTGATGAAGGCGATGAGCTCAGTCTGGCTCGCCCGGACGGCCGCATTATTGAGCGCCGCGAAATTGAACGGCGCGTCGATCCGCATCACCCGGACCCGCGGGTCCAGGCCCAGTCGTCCCAGCAGGTCCAGGGCCGCCGCGGACCGACTGCCGTTGTCGACGATGCACAGCTCGAGTCCGGCATAGTCGGTCTGTTCGAGCAGGCCGGTGACGCAGGCCTCCAGCAGGTCCGGCCGGTCTCGGGTCGGGACGATGGCGAGCAACCGCGGGCCAGCCTCGGCGGCTGGCGCCGGGGGCGAGGGGCGAGGGGCTGCGGCGGGGCCCCGGACAGCGCGGGAATGGTGCAGCACATGCGCGAGGCGCAGCACCCGCCCCTCGCCGTGCAGCGCCAGCACCTGCATCAGCGCGTGGCGCCAGCCCGGCCGCAGCCTCCCGTCGATGGCGTGATCGCCGCCGGCGCGCACGGCGAGCAGGTCGCCTGGATCGCCGCCCCCCTCCAGGCGTTCGCGGTCGAGATCCGTCTTGAACACCGGCGCGGACCGGCGCCCCGCGCCGTCGATACGGTCCTCGTCGGAATAGACGGCGATCACCTCCGGGTGTTCTGCGAAGGCGCCGGCGACCATGGCCAGGGCATGGGGCGCCAGCACCGCGTCCGGCGCGAGCCGCATCACCACTTCGCCCTCCACCGGCGACGCCTCGGCCTGACCAACGTCCACCCGGGGATCCGCGCCTGAGGCGTCCTTCAACAGGCGCAGCACCTCGCGCCCGTGCGACCCCTCGTCGAGAATCCACAGGCGCCAATCGCCGAAGCTCTGGGCGCGCACCGAATCGAGCGCCGCCTTGAGGTGCGACGGCCGCGGATCGAAGACGTTCATCAGGATATTGACCCGAGGGACGCTCCCAAGCCGCGCCAACCAGGACCGGACGGCGTCCAGCTCGCCGGCGCCTGGCTCGTTGCGGTCAATCCAGCGGCGGTAGGCCTGGCGATCGGGCGCCGCCGGCCCCGGCTCAAGCAACGGCCAGACGGCCTTCAGGGCGTCGGCGAAACCAAGGCCGCGGCGCCGCAGGCCCCGCACCGCTTCCCCGCGGCTCACCGGGCGGACGCGGAGTTCCTGCGGCAGGCCCCATCCATCGGTGCGGTAGACGATGCATTGCGCCGGCCGGCGGCCGAGCCAGACCAGGCCGGGCCGCCCCGGCGCAAGCTGGACCGCCGTCAGTCGCTCGCCGTCATCGGCGCGGGCGACCACGACCATGCCCAGCCCCGGGTCCTCGATCAGCAGGCAATCGGGCCAGGTCGTCACCGCGCCCGTCCCGGCGACGAAATGATAGACGCCCTCATGCGAGGCCGCCTTCGCCAGGGTCACGCCGCTGCGCCGCCATGCCCGCGCCGCGCGCCGGTCGCGCCCGTCCAGAAGGTCGAAACCCACCGTGACCCCCGCCAGACCGAACAGCAGCGCGCCACGCAATGCGGGCGACGGCAGGTCGGCGGCGAATCCCGCCGGGTCCCTCCGCCACTTCTGCCAGCGCGACCGGATGCGGCTGGACCAGGCGTCCCATCCGGTCATCGGGTCGGCGACGGAAGGTTCGGATGGAGCGCCCGCAGGCCAGCCAGCCGGGTCCAGGCCGCCCGCGCGAGCGCATGACGATGGCCGGTGTCATCCAGCAGGCTCGCGATCGTCCGCGCCCAGAGCTCCACCTCCATGGGCAGGAGCAGACCGTCCACGCCCGCGTCGACCGCCCGCCGGTAAGGCTCGGCGTCCGCATAGAGCCCCGCGGCCCCCAGCCGGGCGGCCTCGAAGGCCTTCACCGGTGCGCGGGCGTCGTTGATCGCGGTTGGGAAGAGGGGCGCCAGGGCGATCGCGGCGCGCCGGCCGCGCTGGCGTTCGCGGTACCTGGGCCAGGATTGCTGCGGAACCACCCTGACCCTCGCCAGGTCGGCGCATGATCGGCGCAGCTCGCCGTCGCCCGTGATCTCGATCTCGGCGTCGCACCCCAGGTCGGCCAGTCGGCGGGCGACGTCCACCACGAACTGGCGCTCTGGACCGTGCACGCCGGTGGCGTGATAGACCACCAGGCGCGGCGCCGCTTCGGATGGCTCGGGCAGGTCCTCGTCCGGCAAGGGCTCCAGCAGCACGGGCTGCGCCATTGGGTAGCGATCCGCCAGCACGGCGGACGACACCCACACCTCGCTGGCGAGCTTGCTCAGACGTTCCACGTGGTCGGCGTATCGCCGCACGATCCTGCGCCGGTAGGCCTGCGGGATCGCGTCCGCCACGCACATCGCCGGAAGGTCGTCGTCCATGAAATAGGCCACGCGCGCCAGACGGCCGGACATGGACTCCAGCGCCGAAAGCCAGGGTCCCGCGCCATACCTGCAGATCACCACCAGCAGGGCCTGGGCGCCGGCGAGCGCGGCCAGCGGGCGGCCTCTCGGCGAGTCCGCCAGGTCCGCATAGACCACCGGAACGTCGCTCTCCCGCAGCCGCGGCCTGAGATAGTAATCCGTGGACGGATTTGAGCCTTGCTGCAGCACCAGCACGCCGTCATGCGGCCGTGGCGCGTATCGGCCCTGAGGAACGACCATGGCCGCTTCGCCGGCGTCCGGCTCGAAGGCCCGTCGCCCGAGCCGCCGCGCCGTGCGCACTACCGCCGACAGGCCGAATGGTGGCATAGCTGCTCGAACCGAATTCAAGGCTTCAAGGGGGCCGGTCCCCAGCGGTCCGTGGTCTGGATAGCATACATGCTTCGCCGAGCCAGCCCCGCCCCGGACGTCGATCCCTCCCCCCGGCGCCCCCTGCGTTTCGGCGTCCGCTCCATCGGCATGGCCCTGAAGGCGCGCCGGCTGGAGCGTTTCCTGGACGGCGCCTACCGCTTCGAGTTCCTTGCGCCCGGCGCGCCCGCGCCGCGGGGCCTGGACGGCCTGGCCGGCTGGGGCCTGAAGGGGTCTGCGCGCGCCGAGGCGCAGCGCAAGGGCCTGCCCTACCTCGCCCTGGAGGACGGCTTCCTGTCCACCGCGGGCCTCGGCGGCCGGGGCGACCCGGCGCTCAGCCTCACCGCCGACCTGCTGGGCGTGCACTACGACTCCTCGCGCTTGTGCGAGCTGGAGCAGCTGATCCAGGACGGATCCTGGCTGACGGCGGCCGACCTGGACGACGCCCGTGCGCTGATGGACATCATGCGCGAGGCGAACCTCGGCAAGTTCAACAGCGCCCCCGATCCGGCCCCCGACGACGAGGTCTTCGCCCGGGGCGCTCCGGTCTTCGTGGTCGACCAGATCCAGAACGACAAGTCGATCGCCGGCGGCGGGTGCGGTCCGGAAACCTTCGCCCGCATGCTCGACGCCGCCATCGCTGAGAATC
>FTHA01001270.1_pt1 | contig 26593 bp, 17 predicted proteins | sample 1640771 | NCBI WGS metagenome assembly FTHA01 (sample SAMEA3914789, study PRJEB12502) | metagenome | biome: forest; material: soil | place: Canada | collected 2011-07-03 | depth 0.3 m | reverse complement strand
GGTCTCCTTGGGCTGGATGAACGAGCCCTGCCAGGCGACCGTGCCTTCCTGGGTGCCGTTGAAGATCGGGATGTCGAAGCGGATGCTGTTGTCTTCGGCCGCGTAATAGAAGCCCAGGATCCAGTCCAGCTGCTGCTGGCCCAGCGACTTCAGCTCCACCTCGTGGCTGTGGCTCTGATAGGTCGATGAATTGGTCCGGTCTTCCTGGAAGGTGGCGCCGGTGGCGAAGCTGGTCGGGACGTGGGTTCCGCTGTCCTGGTCGAAGTCGGACTGGCCGCTGAAGTGGCTGAACCCGGCTATGTAGGAAAAGCCGATCGCGTCGGTGATCGTATAGTCGATCCGGCTGCGGATGCTGTGCACGTCGCGATGCAGATACGGCGCGGTGTCGGCCAGGGTCGACCAGAAGGTTTCGCCCGGCCGGGGGACCTGCATCAGGTTGGCGCCCGGCGTGCCGCGATCTCGGAAGTATTCATAGGACAGCAGCCAGCTGAACCGCTCGGTCGGCGCCCAACGGGCGCTCACGCGGATCGCTGCCTGGTCCTGGGCGCTGTACTTGGGCCCGGTCTGAACGAACAGGTTGGGATTGATCGCCTTGAAGCTGGCTGCGAGGACGCCCCCGGCCAGGGCCGCCGCCATCTGGCTGGCCAGCGAGGGCAGCTTGGGCGACTGGTAGTCGACATAGCCGTCATGCCGCTCGTCGGCGAAGGCGATCCTGACCGCGAGTGTGTCGCTGAGCGGGATATTGACCGCGCCGCGGGCGCCGATCCGGGCGTAACTCCCTCCGCCGATCTGGACGCTGCCGTACACGGAATCGAACGTCGGCTTGGCGGTGATGATGTTGACCGCGCCGACTGTGGAGTTGCGGCCCCACAGGGTGCCTTGCGGTCCGCGCAGCACCTCGACGCTGTCCAGGTCGAACAACAGGGCCGCGGCGCCTTCCGCGCGGGGAGAGTAGACCCCGTCGATGAACATGCCGACCTCGGGGTCCGCGTACTCGGTCTTGGCGCTGTCGTTGCCGATGCCGCGCAAGGTGAGCGTCACCACACCGTGGTCGCCCTCGGATGTGGCCTGGAAGTTGGGCACCAGGTGGGTCACGTCCTGGAGGGTGGAGACATGCTGCTTCTCCAACGTGCTGGAGCCCACGGCGGTGACCGCGAGGGGAGTCTTCTGCAGCGGCGTGGCGCGCTTGGTCGCGGTCACGATGACCTCGGACGGTCCGGGAGCCGCCGGCTCGGCGGCTGCAGCCGCGCTTGCCGCCGTCAGCAGCGCGACGGCCGCAGCCGAAGCGCAGAACCCCAGTTTCGTGCCCATCGTTGGCCCCTTCCCTGACTTCGCTTTATCGGCGAGCATCGGGTGCATCGCCATTGTGCAGCGGGACCATGAGCAACTGCGGGTCGATGATCAAACGCTAAATGACAGCGCTGTCGGTAAGCGCTGTCATTTCGCCCGAACTGTGTCATAAGAGCAACGTTGTCGGCTTTTCGGAGGCGAGGAGGGATCGAGTTGGCGGGGATCAGGGACGTTCTAATCGTCGGCGGCGGAACGGCGGGATGGCTGACGGCCGCGTATCTGGCGCGCGCGCTGGGGACGGAGTCCGGCCATGGGATCCGCATCACCCTGGTGGAGTCGAGCGACATCGGGATTCTGGGCGTGGGGGAGGGTACGTTCCCGTCCATCAAGGGCACGCTTTCGACCATCGGGATTCCGGAGGCGCGCTTCCTGCGCGGCGCCAACGCCACCTTCAAGCAGGGGGTGCGGTTCCAGAACTGGGTGCGTCCCAAGGGGACCGCGGGCGCCGACAGCTATTTCCATCCCTTCAACCTGCCGAGCTATCGGGGCGACCGGCTGGAGTTGCTGCCCTACTGGCTGATGGGAGCCGCCGGTCCGGGCGTCGGTTTCGCCGAGGCGGCGACCATGCAGACCCGCGTCGCCGCCTCCGCCAGGGGCCCCAAGCGATTGACCGACGGGGACTACCAGGGACCCATGAACTACGCCTACCACTTCGATGCGGTGAAATTCGCCGCCCTGCTGGGCGAGGAAGCGCGGCGACTCAAGGTCGACCACATCGTGGCGACTGTCGGGCGGGTCGACCTCGACCAGGACGGCGCAATCGCGGCCGTGGTGACCAAGGACGGACGCACGCTCACGGCCGATCTGTATGTGGATTGCAGCGGCTTTCGGGGCGCCCTGATCGGCGACGCCCTGGGCTCGCCGTATCGCAGCGTCAACGACATCCTCTTTGCCGACCGTGCGGTGGCCATCCAGGCGCCATACGAGCGGCCCGACACGCCGATCGCCTCCTACACCATCTCCACCGCGCACGAGGCCGGCTGGACCTGGGACATCGGGCTGCCCGAACGGCGGGGCGTCGGCTATGTCTATTCCACGCGTTACACCGACGACGCCCGCGCCGAGGAAGTGTTGAGGGCCTACATCGGGCCTCGATCCGACGCCCTGTCCGCGCGCGTGCTCAAGTTCAATGTCGGCTATCGTGAGATCCAGTGGTCCAAGAACTGCGTGGCGGTCGGTCTCTCTGCTGGATTCCTGGAGCCGCTGGAGTCGTCGGGCATCGGGCTGATCGAGACGGCGGCCTACCTGATCGCCCACCTGTTCCCATTCGACGGCAAGTTCGAGCCGGTGGCCAAGCTGTTCAACGAGCTGATGACCGCCCGCTTTTCGCGGATTGTCGACTTCCTGAAGATGCACTACTGCCTGACCCAGCGGACGGACTCGCCGTTCTGGGTCGACAACGCTCACCCACGCTCCATCCCGGACTCGCTGAAGGAGCGCCTTGAGATGTGGCGCTGTCGGCCCCCGCATCGGCTCGACTTCGTCACGGACCTGGAGATGTATCTGCCGTCGAGCTGGCAGTTCGTCCTGTATGGCATGGAGTTCGCCACCGATCTGAACGGCAGCGCCACCTGCTATCCACGCATCGACGCCGCAAGGCGCGAATTCCAGATGATCCGCCAAGTCTCCGAGCACGCCGTGAAGGACCTGCCCGATCACCGCGAGCTGGTCGCCCACCTCGACGCCCAGGCCGCCTGAGCAGGGCGGATGGTCATCAGCGCCTGGACGACCGGGCCGCCGCCCTGTCCATCGGCGCCCGAGATCGAGACCTTGGGCGCCACCCTTGGATCCACAGCTCAGATTCGGTGATCGCCCCCAAACAGCCAAGCTTGGGGCGGGATCAGCGCAACGCCGCGGCGCCCGGCCCCCCGAGCCAGCCCTGCCAGGCGACAACGGCGATCCAGTGCAGCAGCACGGGCGGCCAGATCGATCCCGACCTGCGGCGCAGCGCTGCGCAGACCAGCCCCAGCAACACCGTCCAGGCCAGGAAGTCCGGCCGCAGAAACAGCGGCCTGGCCTTGGGCAGGAAGGTCATCGCCTCCACCACGTGCCAGACGCAGAACAGGGCGGTGGAGCCAGCGATGGCGAGGCCAGCGTGGTCCGTCTCGGTCCGATCCGGGATCAGCAGGCCGCGGAAGGGCGCTTCTTCGCCCAGGCCGGGCGCCAGGAAGGCCGATGCGGCCAAGGTCCCGATCTCCGCCGGCGTCCGCGGTCGCCAGACGAGCAGGCCCGTCCAGAAGCCCAACGGCCCGACCACCAGGACGAGCCCTGCGCCCGCGAGGCCCAGTTCGATGAGATCGCGCTGTCGCGGCAGGGTGGTCGCGGCCCTGACCAGCCGGGCCCAGGATCCCTTGATGCAGGCGCTAAGGTTCATGGTCATGTCACTCCGGAATCGGCTCGACAAGCCTGCCCTGCCAGACCATCTCTCGCTGGATGAAACAGGCGCCACCCACGCCGCCTTTGACGATCCTGACCGTCGTCATCGAAAAGCACTACGGCTACATCGGCCAGCAGATTGCGCTCATCGACGCCCTCAATCCGGGTGCAGACTATCGGCTTCTCGTCGTCGACAACGCATCCGCGGGCAGCCCGAGCCTGAGGGTGGACGATCCGCGCTGCACGGTGATCGCCGGCGTCGATGCGGCCAACTTCCCAGCGGAAGGGCGTGGCAGCTACCACCATGCGGCGGCCCTGAACGGCGCGCTCGCGCAGGTCGACACGCGCCACCTCCTGATCATCGATCCTGATTTCTTCGTCGTCCGGCCCGGATGGATCGCCGACTGCCTGCACCGGATGCAGGACCGAGCGCTCTATTTCTTCGGCGCTCCCTGGCATTACCTGTCCTTTCGCAAGTGGCGATATTTCCCCTGCGTGCACTTCCTGCTGATCGACCTGGAGAAAGCGAAAACCGACCGCCTCGATTTCACGCCATCGATTGTCGAGGATCGTCGCTGGCTGAATTCGGCGGCTGCGAAATGGCTCAAGCGGCGCGCGCCGCTCCTGCACTCCATCTCCCTGATCGAGTCCAGACGCGACACAGGCTGGCGTCTGCGGCGCACGTTCGGACGCCGTGGCCGTGAACGTTCGGAGGTGCTGCTGCCCGTGCTGGACGTCGAAATCGAACTGGACCGGCCAAAGTCATTTGGCAGGCCGCGCTCACACTGGATCGAGCAGTTGTTGCCGCGCCGTTGGAGCTTCCTCCCCGCCCCGGGGACCTGGGTGGACCCAGCCGACGTTCAGGGCCTCGACCAGCCTGAACTCCAGTCCCTCGATCCGGAGACGTTTGCATGGCGGGGCGCCCCTTTCGCCTTCCACATGCGCCGCAACATGCGTGACAAGGGCAAGGGGCGAACCGAGGCCGACACGCTCCGGGACGCCGCAGATCTCGCCCGCCTGCTGCAGCGGACGATGGCCTTGGCGACCCCTGGGCGCCGTGATAGCGACGCCGCGGGTCATGACCGTCCAGCGGCCGCGGCCGGATGAGTTCCCCGCGCCCGTGAAGGCCTGAGCCCTGATCATGACCCTGACCGAGCCGAACACGGCCACCGAGAACCCGGCGCTGACCACAGCGATCATCGACTACCTCGCCCGGCTGCTGGAGTGCCGGCCGCTGCAGACGCGCCTTGAGGCGGCCGCCGCCACCGCCCTGGTCGAACGGCTGGGCCTGCCGAGCCACCACGACCCGCAGAAGAACTGGGACACCTTCAAGGCCGTCTCCTATGTCCGGACCTTAATGGGGCGTTTCGACCGGTTCACGCCGGTGCTCGACGCGGGCTCCGGCGCCCGGATGGTCGCCCCACGCTGGCTGCGCCAGCTCAACTACAAGAACGTCTACGCCTGCGACGTGCAGGGTGCGCAGAAGGACGTCTACAAACCGCTGGCGATCAAGTTCACTGTCCAGGACCTGACCCGGACCACCTATGAAGATGCATTCTTCCAGGCGGTCACCTGCATATCGGTGATCGAGCACAACATCCCGTTCGCGCCCTTCGCGGCTGAGATGGCGCGGGTGCTCAAGCCCGGCGGCCTGCTGCTGGTGTCCACCGACTACTGGTCCGAGCCGGTGGATTGTTCGGGAATCTATCCCTACGGCGTCGATGCCGGGGAGATGAGGATCATCGATCCCGCCGCCCTTCGGCAGTTCGCGGACATCTGCGCCGTCCAGGGGCTCGACCTGTGCCAGCCCCTGCAATTCGACGTCACCGACAAGCCGGTCCGTTGGGAGCGGGTCGACCGAGACTACACCTTCGCCTTCGCCGCCTTCCGCAAGCGCGACTGACGTGTGCATGACGACCTCGAGTCTAGAGGGCCTTTCGGGCCGCCCGCGTGCGGGGTGGGGTTCGCGCTGCGACCGGAACTGGTCGGTCGGATGAGCCGTCCAGGATCCTGGCGAGGTCCGCAGCAGCCCAGACCTCGCCGGCATAGACCGTGCGCAACAGCTCGACGGTCTTGTCGTCCCGCGCAAAGGCGGGCGTTCGGTTGTTCCAGGTGCGCTGCAGGTCCAGGACGTCCTGGCGAGGAGCGGGGCTCCGCCCCAGCCATTCGAACAGCCGCTTGGCCTGGGGGGCGACTTCAGTCTCCAGAACCTCGGCGTCGATCAACAGCATCTGCTCACGGGGGAAGTGCCGCGACCATCGCTCAAGGTGGTTCAGATAGTGTCCGGCGTCCAGCAGCTCACCGAACCAGTTGGGATATCGGCCTCGGTTGAGGGCGGCGATCACGGCCGCCTCGTCCATACGGCCCTGCACCTTGATCTCCGACCAGGCGCGCTCGACCGGGTCGCGCAAGGTCACCACGATCTTGAGATTGGGGAAGAGCAGCCGGGCGAAGGCCATCGTCGTGTCGTCCGTGGAGAAGTAGTGCGGGCTCTTTTCCCCGAGGATCACAGCCTCGGGCTTGCGCTCGGCCAGGGTGCGGAAAATCGCAAGGTACCAGCTCAAGGGCGCGCGGCGCCGGTTGCTGCCTGACCGCTCTCCCGATCGGCTGCTGAAGAATGAAGGCTCGCCAGAAGGCATGGCGATGTCTGGATGCAGGTCCAGCACTCGGCGCAGCAAGGTGGTGCCGGTGCGCGGAGGCCCAACCACGAGGAATCCTGGCTGGCAGCGCTCCTCGACTCCCGTCAACGCGGCCAGCGCGCCGGGCTCGGCCAGAGCGCGGCCATAGGACTCCAGCGCCTCGTCGAGATGGTCCAGCCGGCGCAAGGCCTCCGCCAGCCGGAAATGCGCGTCCGGCGAGCCATCGTCCCGAGCCGCGGCACGAAGGTCGCCGAGCGCCGCGGCCAGCGCCGGCAGGTCGAGCAAGTCCCAAAGGAAGGACTCGGGCGCTGTCTTGGGCGCCAGGACATTCAGCAAGGGAGCCGCTTGCCGATAGCGGCGAAGTTCCACGAGCGCCGGCGCCGTGATCGCGCGTCGGTTGCGCCCATCGAGGCGCATCAGGCGCGAGACGGCCGCCACACCCGACGGCTGGTTGTTGCGCTGATAGAATTCCAGGAGGCCGTTGCGCGCGGCCTGGTCTGATCCGCTTGCGGCCAGGCCCTTGCGGAGCAGCCGCTCGGCTTGCTCAATCTCGCCCGAGAGCTCGAGGTACCGCGCCGCCGCCGCCCGGGCGGGAAAGTAGGTAGGAGCAAGCTCAACCGCCTGGAGATAGGCGTCACGCGCCTCCGCGTGGCGCCCGAGCCGTTCCAGCGGTCGCGCCAGGGCGAACTGATTGAGCCCCTCGGCGGACGCGTCCGGATCGCGCGCGGCGGTCAAGGTCAGGACGGCCTCTCCCACCAATGCGGCCACCTTGTGAACCCCTTCAGAGGGCGAAAACTCCAGGTCGGAGTCGGCGATGTCCTTGAACCCCGCGAGGTCGACCGGCAGCCCCACGTCGCGGCAGAACCGGGCCAGCTGGTGCTTGTCCAGCAGCTCCCGGTACATCTTGATCACTGTCGTCCCGTAGGCGCCGAGATGCTGGACGGCTCCCTCGATGCGGGCGTCCGCTTCGACCAGCCGGCGGTAGGTGTTGACCTCGATCTGAGCGTCGCCGGAATCGAAATCGTCGCCGAGGCCGCCGACCCGGCTTTGGCGATCGACAGCGGCGAACAGGAGCTTGTCGCTCCAGGTCAGCTGCAGCACCCTGGCGCGTCGGAACACCCTGCCGACTCCCCCCGTCAGGCGGCCCGGAACGTTGCGAGCGAACAGGGAGAAGGTGTCTGCATCGAATGACAGGCCCAGGACCCGGGGCTGGCCCTGGGCCGCCCATGCTGCGCTCAGCCATTGATCCAGGTCCAGTTCGCCGGCCCGCGCGGGGCCCAGCATGGCCGCTGCGAATTCCTGGGCGAAGGCCAGGCTGGTCATCCCACCCATGATCCCGCTTACAGCCTGACGAACGGCATCGTCGGAGCTGACCACAATGATCAGGCGTGTCGGTCCCAGGTCCGGGTCGATCGGGCTGGTCAGGCCCGCCGCAATCGTCTCCGGGGCGCGCGCATCGGGCGAGGGCGCGCCCTGCCGGGTCTCCAGGACGCCGGGCGCGATCAGGGCGAGGGTGCGGGCCGCGGCGAGGTGGTAGCCCTCTTCGGCCTCCGCCTGGCGTTGGCGCTGACGGCCCTCCTGCAGGTCGAGCACGAGGCGGCGGCGCTGGGCCAGTTCTTCGCGCAGCATGGCTTGGGTCTCGCGATGCGCGCCGCGCTCGTCATGAAGTCCTTGAAGCGTCGATTGGAGCACGGCTCGATCCCGCTTCAGATCCTTCTGCGCCCGGTCCAGCGCTTGTTCCAGATCGTCACGGCGCTCGACCAGCCCTTCCATCCGCAGAAGCACGGCGTCCAGGTCCTGGGCGCCGGCGAGCTGCAGCACGTGACGCCAGGGCTCGATGTCGCGCTGGGCAGCGCCTGTCTCGCGCATGACCCTCGCCAGCCGCCGCCAGGCTTTGTCCGGATACCCGGCCGCGACGACTATGGCCTCGAGATACGGACGCGCTTCTTCGTAGCGACCCTGATCGTAATAGAGCTGGGCCAGGCGTTGGTGCGCCTCGGTGTCGCTACCGGACAGTTCCAGCGTACGACGCCAGGCTTCCAACTCGCCTTCCGCGCCCGCGAGCCCGCGCGCCAGGCGCTTCCAGGTCTTGGCCTGGCCTGGCCCGCTCTCCGCCATGACCCGAAGGTGCGGGACTGCTTCCGCGACGCGGCCACGCTCTTCGAAGATCAGCGCCAGGCGCTCATGCGACTGCGGGTCGAACGGGTCGAGGGCCAGGGCGCGCCGCCAGGCGGCGATCTCGCCCTCCACGTCGCCGAGTCTGGCCAACTGGTCCGCGAGGCGCCGCCAGAGCTTTATGCGATCTGGGTTCGCCTCGACGATCGCCCACAGGTGTGTGGGGGTCTCGGCGGGCCGGCCAAGGTCATTTAGCAGTTCGACCAGGCGTTGATGGGCGGCGATCGCGCCTGGGTCAGCCGCCAGGACCCGCCGCCAGGCCTGAACCTCTCCCTCGGGGTCGGTCCCTTTCAGCGCCTCGGCCAGCTGACGCCACCAACGTGGATCCTCGGGAGCGGCTTCGGCGATCACGCGCAGATGCGTGGCCGCCTCAAGCTTGCGGCCAAGCTTGCCAAACAGGCGGGCGGCGCGTTCCCGGAGCCCCAAATCGCCGGGCTCGATGACCAGCGCCCGCTTCACCGCCTCGACTTCCGCCGCGGCGTCGGTTCCCTGAAGGGCGTCGGCCAACCGGCGCCACCCCGCGACGTCGCCAGGTTCGGCTTCGGCGAGCGCCTTCAGGTGCACGGCCGCCGCGGCGGGGCGCCCGAGCTTGCCAAGGAGCGATGCGACGCGATCGCGCATCGCCGGATCTTCCGGTTGGGCGTTGAGCGCCCGCTCGATCGCCTGGACCTCGCCCTCGGCATCGCCGGCCTGCATCAGGGCGGCCGCGAGGCGGCGCCAGGGCTCGGCCTGATCCGGTCGGGCCTCGGCGAGCGCGCGCAGATGAACCGCGGCCTCGGCATAGAGGCCGTCTTCTTGGAGCACGTCCGCCAGGCGCGCGTGCGCGGCGGGGTCAGCCGCATCGAGCCGAGACACTTCCTGCAGGGCCGCCATTTCACCTTCCCGATCGCTCGACGCTGCAAGGCCAACCGCGAGCTTACGCCAGGTCTTGATCTCATCCGGATCGCCTTGGGCGACCACTCGCAGATGCGGGACAGCTTCGGCTTTGAGATCGAGGTCATAGAGGATGCGTGCGAGATGGGCGTGGGCCGACGCACTTGTCGGCTCGACACCGAGGACGCGTCGCCAGGCTGCGACCGCGCCGGTGGCGTCGCCGGCGGCCTTCAGGCGCTTGGCGAGGCTCTGCAGCGCCGCCGAATCGTCCGGGCATATCGCCAGGGCGTCGTGGAGATGGCGGATCGCCTCGCCGGTCCGCCCGGCCTTGGCCAGCAGCTCGGCCGCGCCCTCATGGGCGCGCCGTCGGGCGGCGGCGCTCGCATGGGAGGCCTCAGCCACGGAACGGAAGGCCCCGATCGCCCATTCCGAATCGACGGCGCCATATGCGCCGGCGGCCCTCGAAAGCGCCCGCTTCGTCCGCAGCTCAGCGTACCAGTCGCGCAGCGCCATCTGTCCGATCCGTCCCACACGGGTTGGCGCGCATATGGCCCGCCGAGCGTGGGCGCATCAAGACCACCGCAGTCGCCAAATCTCGCTGATGAGCCGGTCGTGGGGATGGCCCGGACCGGCGGTCGGCCGGGGCCCCGGTCGGCTTGCGCGGTTCGGTGTCATCAGGCATGGGATCGGCCCCCAAACTCAGGCGTCGCGGGCATGATAGGTCGAGGAGCTTTCGGGCCGGCGTTCAGGCGCCATGTCAGGTCCGCTCGATCGGACAGGTTCGAGACCTGCGACCGGCTGGTCTGGGATGATCCACAGGCATTCAACGCGGCGCTGGCGGCGGCAAGGACCGCCAAAGACCCGACGCCGATGATCTCAGCCGGCATGGTCATGTTCCGGAATGGATCGCTCAGGCGCAAGGACGCCGGACACCTTTGGCAGCGCCTGCTTTGGGAGGAGCGATACGGTGAGGCGCTCGAGATTCTGGAGGCGGAGCCCGTCGGTCGCCGCCAGAGCGCGCATTATTGGCGAGGGGTGACCCAGGCGACCGCCGGAAGCGGCCGCATCGCTGAGGCGATCCTGGCGGCGTCACGAGCTCAGACGTTCGAGCCATCAGAGGACATCGCGCGGGTCAGCCGGAATCTCATCGCCTTGGATCAGCTGGAGTCCCGCCGCGATGAGCTCGTCGACTGGACCGCATTTCGCAAGCTCGCTGACCTCCTGATTTCCTTCGGGCTCTACGACCGGGCCCTGGGGGTCCTGCACGCGTCGCTGAGGCGGATCAAGTTCGGCAAGGTGGACCGCGACGAGTTTGCCTCGCGCGCCATGGACGTGTTGTCGATGGTGGGGCCGGACGGCGTCTATGGCTTCGTCTCCAGCATGCATCGCCTGTTCGGCCGCGAAGAGGATCGCAGCGAATTCGACCGGCTCCTCACCCATCTCCGGGACGGGGGAGCCTGGAGCGGCGTCCTGGCGGAAGACGGGCCGCCGAGCGCGTCGCCGAGGGTCCGAGCTCTGATCGCAATGGCCTGTGTGGCTGCCGGCGCGCGGGAGGCCGCGATCGATCGGCTCGGGCGGCTCGGCGACGAGTCGCCCAAGGACGACGGCGCCCGTAGCGTCGCAGCCCGGTGCGTCACCCAGGAAGTCATCGAAAAGGTCGGGATGGCCTACGTCAGGCGACCCAAGCGCAAGATCATCGACATGTTCCCGTTCAACAACGAATTGGAGATGCTCGACATTCGTCTTGGCGAGATGGCGGACTGGGTCGACCACTTCGTTATCGTGGAATCGAATGTTACGTTCTCCAATCGACCCAAGCCATTACACTTCCTGGAGAATCGCGACCGGTTTGCTCGTTACTCCGAGAAGATCATCCATGTCGTGGTCGACGACGCGCCGGCGCACGTGAATGCGGCCTGGCCCCGGGAATATTATCAGCGCGACATGGCGCTGTCCGGTCTGGCCGGCCTCGTCGCCGAGGAAGATTTGATCCTCAACTCCGACGTCGATGAAATCATCGCCGCCCGGGCGATCGAGGGGTTCGAGGGCGAATTCGCTTCCCTGGCCATGGAGCGAGCGCGGTTCTTCCTCAACTATCGTGAGGTGCGCTCGAGCAGGCAGCAGCGAGGTCTGGCGTCTGTATGGAAGGCCCGCTACCTGCGGACTGTAGGGCTGAGCTATGCGCGCTTCCTGCTGCCATACCACGCGGGTTATCCGAAGATCCACGATGCGGGCTGGCACTTCACCTCAGTGTTCGAGGTCGGGCGGATTGCAGACAAGATGCTGAACACCTCCCATGGCCAGTTCAAGTACATGGACCAGGACTACATTTCCCAGTGGCTGGCGCGGATCACGCAGGAGGGTCCGGAAGAGGGGTGGGAGCTCTGCCAGATCGACGAGCGCTTCCCGGCGTACATCAGGGAGAACCAGGCCAAGCTCGCCCACTTGATCCTCTAGCGGCCTCCCGCCGGTGTGATCATTCGTCCTTTGACTGCGCGCTGCAATGAGCTTGTGCCGGCCGTTCGACGCGCCTAAATCGCCGGCTGGTGTCGCGGGGGCGGCGGATCGATGTTCAGCAACTATGAAGCGATGCTCGCAGCTGAGCGGGATGTCTGGCCAGATCCGGCGGGCGAACGGGTGCGCTGGGCGAGGCGCTATCAGGACAGCCCGACCCGATTCCTCGCCGCCTTCGGCCGCGCCGCGGAGATCAGGGATAACCAGGCTGTCATCGCCGCCAGCGCGGTGTTGCGTGACAACGACGCCCTGAACGAGTCCCAAGCCCTGAGCCTGGTGCGCGCGCTAATCGCCCACGGACGCTTCGATGAAGCGATCAAGGTGGCCGGGCCCCTCTGCGACGGCGGCGCCAGACTTCCCAAGGCGTCCTACGAGATGGCCCGTGCACTGGCCGGCGCCGGGCGGTTCGACGAGGCCGCGGCCGCCGCCGCGGCCGCCGCGGCGATGCGCCCGGATGTCGGGTCCGCCGGGGGTCTGGGCGATGTCCTGGAGCGGACCCTCCGCCTCGAACGGAGCCGCGACGAGCCGTCGTTCAGCTGGCCGGACGTGCGCGCCCTGCTGGAGCTCTACCAGGGACTGGACGCGCGGGCCTGCGCGACCCGGTTCGTGCGGGAGCTGATCGAGACTCGTCCGGGGCCGCCCCCCGAGAACACCGAGGACGCCCTCGCTGTGGCCCGCATCGGCCTAGACTTCCTGCCTTCGGATGTCGCGGGCCGTCTGCTCGATTCCCTGGCGTCCGGGGGCATCGACGCCGGGGTGTTCGCGCCGCTGCGGATCCTGTGCGAAGCGCAGTTCTGCGAGGCCAATAACGACCCGATCGGCGCCGTCCAATGCCTGGGCTCGCTGTCTGGGCGCTACGCAATCGAAATGGACACCCGCAACGCGATCGCGCGCAATGTCGGGCGAATGGTGCTGGGTGGTGCGTCCGTGCGCTTCGTCGCCGGCGGGCGACGCAAGGTCTTCAACCTGCTGCCCTTCAACGATGAGCTCGCCATGCTGCGCATCCGCCTGGACGAGATGGCGGACTGGGTGGACCACTTCGTCATCGTTGAGGCGCGCGAGACCTTCACTGGTCGCCCCAAGCCCCTCCATTTCGACCAGGCGAAGGCCGCGTTCGCCGCCCATGCGGACAAGATCACCCATGTCGTGGTCGACGCGTTTCCGGACGGGATCGCCACCCCCTGGGCGCGCGACTTCTACCAGCGGGACAAGGCGATCGAGGGCTTGTCGGGCTGCTGCGCCGAGGACGATCTGGTGTTGATCACCGACGCGGACGAGATCGTCCGCAGGTCCGCCGTCGAGGACTTCGACGGGCAGATCGCCCGGCTGACCATGAGCCGCTACTGCTTCTTCCTGAACTACCGGCCATCGTCGGGTCCCGGGCTCAAGCGTCGCGACGGGCCGACGGGGGCGATCGTGAGGGCCAGGCATCTCGCCCATCACGGCGCAAGCTACCTTCGCTTCTGGTTCAGCCGCTATCGCAATGACTGGTGCGCCCTGCCGAACGCCGGCTGGCACTTCATGTCCGCAAAGACACCCGCCGCCATCGCCGACAAATACCGGAGCTATGCGCACCAGGAACACGACCCCGGCAAAGTCGATGAGGCCTACCTCGCCGATCGGCTGGCGGCGATCCGAAGCGGGAAGGCCAAGAAGGGCTGGGAGCGTTGTGAAATCGACCAGAGCTACCCCGAATGCATCCGCCGCCGGCCCGAAGAGCTGGCGGACCTGATCCTGTAGCCCCGGCCGACAGCCAGTCAGACCCTCCGCTTGCGGCCGTTCGCCCACACCGCTCGGGGCTTGGCGGGATTGTGCGCACGCCAGGTGTCCACCGACACCCCCTGCTCGTCCAAGAGCTCGATCAGCTTCTCGCGCCCGATGTAGACGCCGCTCCAGGTCGTTTGCCGGTGCTCCCGGTAGGGCGTCGTCTCGCCCGCGCGATAGTGCAGGGAACGGTGTTCGAAATTCTCGGTCCGACCCAGGGAGCCGTCGCCAGTGTTGTAGTCTTCGCACACCACGTGGGCGGCGAGCACGCCGCCAGGCTTGAGCAGGCGGCACATCTCCTGAACGGCGCTGGTGTAGCCCGTGAGGGTCGAGGTGTGCTGCAGTACGGCGTGGGAGAACACGACGTCAGCGCATGCCGAGGGCATGGGCTCGCTGAGCGCGAATGTCTGCGCCTCGGGCGTCAGCCGCCGGCAATGGGCGATCATCGTGGGTGAGATGTCCACGCCGCCGCACCTGTAGCCCTCGTCCACGAGGGCCTTGAGGATCCGCCCGGCGCCGCAACCGTATTCTACCACGAACGGGTCCACGAGGCCGTCGAGCAGGCCGGCCACGTGCTTGCGGTAGAGGATCTTACCGCGCTCGAACAACGCCTCGAGCTGCTCGGGCGTGAACTCGCCGGCAGGTGCGTCCATCCAGTCGATCTCGGCCTGGATGGCGAAGAAGGGATTCTCCTTCGCCTTGGCTTCCCAGTCGTTCTCAGTCCAGTGCTCAAGGCCAGCCGGGAGACTGCTTCGGTCATAGAGCTTTGGCTGGCTCATGGAACCACCTCCAGAACACCAGGCCGCCGGTTTGGTGCGAACCGACCTGCCTGTATCCCCAAGTTGTGCCAAGCGCATCTGCACGAGTCCATGTCCTATCGATGCACCGTTGGGATTCGGACGAGGGCGGATCGGATCGACCGTCTCGCCAGCCCGAGGCGGCTGGCCTATATCCCGGCGCCACAGCCAGAGGGGGCGCCCGGCATGGGCCTATCACCCGTGTTTGCATGCTGCGCACGTTCCAGTGCGGCAGTTCTTCCTGGCGTGCTGAAGAACATGGCTTCCCTCGCGGCCACATACGATCGCTGCGCCTTCGTCATCGTGGAGAACGACTCCGACGACGGCGCCAAGCAGATGCTGCGGGATTGGGTGGACGATCGCCCGGACGCCCATCTGATCGATCTGGACGGGCTGGCGCAGCGTCCGCTCCTGCGCGCGGAGCGCATGGCGATCTGCCGGAACGCCTACCTCGACTTCATCAGAAGCTCCCCTTACGCCGGGTTCGACCATGTGGTCATCCTGGACGCCGATGGAGTCACCAGGACGCCGGTCGATCTTCAATCTTTCGAGCGCGCCCGAGACTGGCTGACAGCGAACGGGGCCGCAGCGGTTTTCGCAAACGCGCCGGTCTATTACGACATCTGGGCCCTGCGACATCCGACCTGGTGCCCGACGGACTGCCTGGCGGATGTGACGAGGGAAAAGGGCCGGCTGACCAAACCTGTCGCGCGCCGCAAGTTCGTCGACGATCGCCAGATCGTACTGGCGCCGGGCAGTCCGCCCATGGAGGTGGACTCGGCGTTCGGGGGCCTTGGCGTCTACGACCTCAAGTACGCTCTCGCCAGCGCCTACAGCGGCGTCGATGCCGAAGGGCGGGAAATTTGCGAACACGTGCCCTTCAACCGGGACATCGGTCGTATCAGCGGATGCAAACTCTTCATCCTGCCCTGGCTGATCATCAATGGCTCTCGCGTGCCACTACCCGAAGCCCGCCAAGCCCAGCTCGCCCAGGGAGGGCGGGAATGTTCGATGACCGTTCCTGTCGAACACCCGATCGATCGCTTCCGGAACGGTCATCCACTCTATGACCGGCGCTTGCCGGTCCTCGCCCGGCTGCTCGGCGAGGCGGAGCCAGGCAGCCTGATCGTGGACATTGGGGCCAACGTCGGCGACACGGTCGCCCTGTGCCGGCTCGAAGGCTGCACCCTCCCCATCGTCGCCGTCGAGGCCTCGCTCACGTTCTTCAAGTTCATGATCGAGAACTCCCGGAACCTGAGGAAGATGTTCCGCGACGTCCATCCGGTCTGGGCCTTCGTCGGGCGCCCCGGGGACAGTACCGCGATCAAACTGGAGCGGGGCACGGCGCATCAAGCCGGGAGCCAGAATGCCTCATCCTCGACGATCGAAACGGCGCCCCTGGAGTCGATCGAACAGATCCTCGCGTCGCTTTCGGTTCCGGCCGGCGCCCTTGGGCTCGTGAAGATCGACACGGACGGCCACGATCAGACGATCATCCTGAACGAGCTCGAATTCCTCCGCCGGACGAAACCGATCGTCTGGGCCGAGGCGCACATCTCCGAGCCTGGCCAGGAGGCGCAGTGGCGTGAGATCCTGTCGGGCGCTGCGGGGACCTGGTCCCATCTCGTGGCTTTCGACAACTACGGCTTCGCCTATTGCGCGGGCGCCACGGCCGACAAGGCCGAATCGTGCCTGGACCTGATTTCCTACGCCCGCCGACACCGGGCCCAGAGGGTCGAGGCATTCGGGCGCAGGCCGATCGTGTATCCTGACGTCGTGCTGTTCCCGCCTCGCTATGCCGCCGTCTTCGAGGCCTTCTGCCGGGCCTTGCCCGAGTTGGAAGGCGGTTGATGGAACGCGCGCCGCAGGTATGCGGCTACCCCGGAGGTGTGTCGGTGCTGATCTGCACCTTCAACCGCCGTCCGCTGCTGGAAAGTCTGGTCGAGACGATCATTCCACAGTTGCCCGTCGGCTATCCGCTGGAGGTGGTCATCGTCGACAACAACTCCGACGACGGCACGGCTGCCTACGCCCAGGCGCTGGCCGCAGCCAATCCCGCGTTCGTCTATCTGTTCGAGCCTCGCCAGGGACTGAGCCACGCGCGCAACGCCGGAGCCCGGGCTGCCCGCCACGCGTTTCTGCTCTACCTGGACGACGACGTCCTGCTGCCGCCGCACTACCTGCCGACGCTGGGCCGGCGCCTGGCCGAGCACGATCCGGACTTCTTTGGCGGACCGCTCTATCCGCTCTACGTCGACGCGAAGCCTGCCTGGTTTCCGGAGAGCCTGGAGGTCCGAAAGAAGGCCGACCGCTCGGGCCTTCACAACACCATCGTGCTGACAGGCGCCAATTATGGCGTGCGCCGTTCGGTGCTGGAGCGAATCGGCGGCTTCGATCCCGAATACGGCATGACCGGCGCCAAGGTGGGGATGCTGGAGGAGCGGCTGGTCATCGAGACCTACCGACGCCTGACGCCTCCGGACGAGCAGAAGATCTACTACGGCCTGGACCACTTCATCCTGAACCACACGCCCGCGCGCCGGATGACCGTGGGCTTCCAGCTGAAGCGGATCTTCATCGGCAACAGCGGCTTCATCCGCTATTCCCTGGAGCAGGGGATGCGCTCTCCAGGCATGCTGCTGGAGGGCGTCTGGCGGGGCTTCTGGGGCGAAGTCGCGGCGGTCGCCCGCATGGCGCCCACGCTTTGGCGCGCGCGAAGGGCCGACCCGGAACGACCCATGCTGGCGCTGGTCAAGCTGACCTATCGCGCAGCCGATCTCTGGGGCGCGCTAGGGTTCTTCCTCACGGATTTCGGCCGTGTGCGCCGCCGCCGACGCGCAGAAGGCGCTGAACCGCGTCCGCTGAGGGCGACCCTCTTCACCTTCGCCCCGCTGCAGGGCCCGGACCGCGGCGCAGCCGAGCTGCCCGACATAACCGCCGTACGGGCAGCGTTCGCTGAAGTTGCTGCGCTGACCGTGGTCTCGATCGCCGGCAAGTCCGATGACGAGATTCGCCAGCTCGCCAACGGACTGAACCTGCGGGCCGAAGACCTGCTGGTCACCGACATGCCCAAGGCTGCGCGCGCCCTGTCGGTGCTGCGCGCGACGCGGCCACACCTTCAGATCGTGCTGTGGATGCGCGATCCCAAGCCGCTCAACTACCTGAAGTCCGCCAAGCACCTCTGGGACAAGCGCAAGGGTCTGGCGGCCCGGCTCCAGCGGGACCGGGTGCTGTTCGCCGCCGCCGATCAGGTGGTCGTCGCCGCCGCCTGGCTGGACCGTCCGTTGGCGCGGACCTTGCTGCCGATGCGTGGTCGGCTGGTAATCCCGCCGGGGTCTTCCTCGCCTGGCGCTTCGGACGGCTGGCGGGCGGTCATCGATGAAGCCCGCATCTGGGCCCCGCGACGGCTGCGGCCGTGAGTCACCCGGACCATTGGAGCCGGCGTGAGAACGCGATATAGGCGCCCGCCTTGGGGTCGAGACGGCCTCCGTGGGGTGAGGCGGTTGTTCAAGGGTGCGTGTCCGGATGACTGACTCCGATCGACGCGGTCCTGGATCCATCCGGGTCGCCATCGGTTCGCCCGGCAAGACCCTGTTCGAGAGGTTGTCGGACCCGCGGGTAGAGAAGCTTGGAGCGCTCCCTCCGACCGAATCCCTGGCCGACTGGGTGGTGTTCCCCTGCAGCCAGGACATGGAGTTCCTGAAGGATGTGTCGGCGCCTCTCCTGAAGACGTGGCTCGCGTCGGCTCAGGGCCGCGCCCGGATCGTGCTGGACAGGTCGGGTGAGGGCAAGGTCCACGACGCCGACGTAACCAACGCGGTCCATCGTTTCCTTCACGACATCGGGGCCGAGCCCGGCGTCGGCGTCCTCGTCACCCAGGATCGGACGTATCGAGAGGACTACCTGTCTTTCTGCGCCGCCCACCAAATCCGCCCCGTGCTGCGGATCCTCACCTACGACTATTATATCCGGAGGCTGTTCGCCGAATATGAGGACGGGCCGCAAGGGCTGTTTGAGGAGAGGCTGGCCGCCTTTCAGGCGCGGTCGGCGCACCGGGATCGGCGCTTCATATCGCTCAATCTCACGCCTCGGCCGACCAAGGTCCTTTTCCTGTTGCGGCTGTTGCGGGATGGGCTCTGGGGGGCGGGCTACATCTCCTTTGGCGGTTTCGACCTCCTGAAGGCCACCAACCGGGGGGACGGCGCCTTCCCACGGTTCCTGACCAGACTACGCAAGCTCCCGGGCTTCCGCGACCTCACCGAGGAACTCCTGCCATTCATGCCCGAGCTGGAGAGCTACGGCGAGGTGCTGTTCGGCGACATCCGCCGAAACAAAGTCACCCAGGAGATTCGCAACCTCCCGATCGGCGATGCGGCGCTGGCTGAGCATGACAGGGCCTGGTTCACGATCGTGACCGAAAGCGAGATGCAGGACCGGCCGGTGCGGATCACCGAGAAGCCGTTCAAGGCCCTGCTCAACTTCCATCCCCTCATTCTCCTCGGAAATCCGGGATCGTTGAAGGCGCTCAGGGACTATGGCTTCGCCACTTTCGAAGGGTTCTTCGACGAGACCTACGACGAGGAGCCCGATCCGCGTGCGCGGTTCGAGATGGTCTATCGTGAAGTGGAGCGGCTGTGCGCCCTCGACGAGGACGCTCTCCGGCGCCTGGAGCAGTCCATCGCGGACAGGCTGGCCCATAACTGCCGGTGGGGCCTGACAGGATTGCCGGCGGTCTTCCGCGACGAGATCGACGTCGCCCTCGTGGATCAGATCCTGGACGTCCGGGTCGGGGCGGACGCCGACTTCGCCCGGCGGGCCTAGCTCAGGCCGAAGTCGCGGCGGCGCTTCTCCGTCACCTGCGCCTGCTGCTCCGGCGTCTTGTAGGTCTTGATCGCCCGTAGCGGGCTCTTCGCCGGGCAGAACACCAGGTCCATCTCCGTGATCGCCTCGTCCAGCTTGCGGCGGACGACTTGGGCGATGTCGTAGAGCACAAAACCTTGCTTCTGCAGCCACGTCATCAGCTGCAGGGTGGTGGGCATCCCCTTGCCCTTGCGGTCAGCCCACAGCGAGGTCTCGGCGATCAACGCAATCGTGTCGCGAAGCGCACGTTCCGCGCCGGCCAGGACCTCCAGCTCGAAGCCCTGGACGTCCAGCTTGATCAGGAAGGGAGGCTCCAGGCCGTACGCCTCGATCACGCCGTCGATGGTCACGACGGGCACGGAGCGCACCTCCCCGGCGGCTGGGTTCAGCATGAACGAAGACCCGCTCAGGCCCGCATTGACCACCAGATCCGCGGTTCCGGCCTCGCGACCCGCGGCGGCGTTCACCAGGATGGAGCCCGGGTGCTGAGCAACGAGGGCCTGCATGAACGGGAGCGACTCCTCGAGCGGCTCGATCAGCACGTAGCGGGCGTCGGGAAAGACGTCATAGAGCCCGTTCGTGCCGGTCGCCACGCCGACGTCGAAGATGGTCCGGGGCGAGAGGCCTAGATCACGAATCCGAACGAGACTGCCGTGTTTTGAAAGCCCGTGCGCCACGTTCACCTATCGCGCCTGTGGCGCAAAGCTCAGTTCGACCTCACGCGGTTGTTTCACAAGGCGATCAGGCGCTCAACTCGGATCACCAGAGCGGGCGCGTGGTGACGAGCACGGCGATCCGCTCGCCGTGCCGGACGTTGCCGCCACGGTGGATGGCTTCCGGGTCGAACAGGTTCACCTGGCCTCGGGGGCCCGTCGACACCCGCTCGCGTTGCAACAGGTCGTCGGCCTCCGGCGTTCCGGCGATCATGTCGCCGCCGAACTCGGCCTTCACCTGCATCTCGGGCGGCAGAGAGATGAACATCCGCCGTTTCTTGGCCGAGCGGACGACCAGGCCGGACTTGTCGAACGCCCGGCGAAAGATGCGGTCCTGGCTGCCCTCTCCCCAGCGATGGCTGCCGGGGATCATCCCGAACGGGCCCTGATCAGGTCCGACGTCGCTCAGGTACAGCACCGCCTTGACGAAGCATTTGCCGTTGGAGTCGATGTGGAAACCAGCTGTCGGCGGCGTCTCGATATCGACGTCGCGGTAGAGCCGGGTGGCCCAGTCCTGGTCTGGCGCATTGACCAGCAGCCCCGCGGAGTGGAGCTTCGCCGATGGAGCGCCGAAGAAGGCGGCCGTGATCCCGTAGATCCCGGCATCCCGCATGGCTCGGTCGATGGCCGATCGCAGGTCGGCGTGCTGCTCCTGGCTGATCGCTTCCAGCGCGGTCTTGTACTTGATCGGCTCGCCCGCTTCCCTGGCCGCCAGCAGCCGCTCGCGGACAAGGTCGATCACCGGCAAGGCGGCCTGGTGGATGCGCTCGGTGGCCGCCGCCTCGAGCTGGGCCCGGCTCATGCCCTCTGAAACCAACTCCTGGCCAATCGCATCGGCGTATCCGTGCCGATAACCGAATTGCTGCGTCCGCTCCTGTTCCGTCGCGGTCATCTCTTCGATGACGGGGCGCAGGACCCGCAGCGCCCGGTCCCCGATGCCGGGATGGGGATTCAGGGTCCCGCCGTACGCTGGATGGCTGGAGTAATCGATCTCGGGCAGCTTGCCTGTCATCACGCCAAGCTCACCACTGCGCCGTCAGGGTGATCTGCAGGGCGTGGCGCTCGCCTTCCTTGACATTGCCCCCGCGATGGATGGCTTCCGGCCAGAACAGGCTGAGCATCCCGCGCTGCCCGATGGAGACGAGCTCACTCGCCAGCATCCGGTTGGCCTCGTCCGAATCAGGGACCATGTCCCCGCCGAACTCCGCCTTCACCTGCATCTCTTCCGGCAATGAAATGAACATGCGCCGTTCTTCGGCCATGCGCGCGAGCAACGGGGAGCGGTCGAATGCGCGCCGCCAGATGCGCGCCTGGGTTCCCTCCTCCCAGAGGTGACTCTCGGGGACCAGACTGAAGGGGCCCTGCTCGGGGCCGATGTCATTCAAGTAGAGGATGCCCTTGATGTAGCACTTGCCGTTGGAATCGACGTGGAAGCCAGCTGTCGGCGGGGTCTCAGCCTGCAGATCGCGGAAAATGTGGTTGGCCCACTCCTGGTTCGCCGGATTGACGAATATCGCCAGTGAATTGATCCGGGCGGAGCGCGCGCCGAAGAAGGCGCGGGCCACGTCAAGCAGTTCCATCTCCCTGAGCATGTCGTCGACCGCCCGCCAGAGCTCGGCGTCGGTCTCCTTGGACAGGACGTTGTTCACGGTCTTGAAGCGGATCGGGCGGGCGGCCGCCCGCTCGGCGCTGATGCGTTCCCGCATGCCCTCGATGATGGGATGGGCCGCCTTGCCGATCCGGTCGATCGTCATGGAGGGAAGCTGGAGGTGACTCACACCGCGCAGCGCCAGGGCCTCGCCGACCTCGTTTTCGTAGCCGTAGCGATAGCCGAACCTGGCTAGCCGATCCTGTTCGACTTGAACCATTTCGTCGATCAGCGGCTGCAGCATCTCCATCGCGCGCGCACCCAGGTCCGGATCCGGGTCGAACATCCCGCCGTAGTAGGGATGATGGGCGTAGTCGATCTTGGGGAGGCGGGTGGTCATGACCTATCGTGGGCGCGTCTTTGTTAGCCGAAAGCCAGAGCTTGAGGCCAGACTGTCGTTGATCCGACAACCATTCCGCGCGCCGTTCAGCCTCTCCACGCCGCGAGCCTTGTCTCATTTCGTAGCCTGGGGTGCAATCGGGCGGATTGATCCAGCGCAAGGCCGCGCCCGCCGGACGGTATTGCCTCTTGCGTCGAAATCGAGAAGACAGACGCCCTCACTCCGCGTCCGCTGCATCGAGCCTTGCGCCGAGGTCCGGGGCGCGGGGAAACGCTGCCGAGGGATCCCGCCCGGGATGAAGAGAAACGACATCATCCTGCACGTCGGGGCCCTGGCCGACCGCATCCTTTCGCCGACCCCGTTCTAGGCGCGGCGAAGGGGAATGCAGAAGGTCCTGACCGTCTTCGGAACCCGACCCGAGGCCATCAAGATGGCGCCCGTGGCCCGCGCCCTGTCCGAGGCGGCGGACTTCGAATCGGTCGTCTGCGTCACGGGTCAGCATCGCCAGATCCTCGACCAGATGCTGACGTTCTTCCGCGTCCGCGCCGACCACGACCTGCAGGTGATGCGGCCCGACCAGACCCTTCCGGGCCTGACAGCGTTGACCCTGCAGACGCTGCAACCCGTGCTGGAAGCCGTGCGGCCGGACTGGGTGGTCGTGCAGGGCGACACCGCCACCGCCATGGCCGCGAGCTTGGCCGCCTACTACAACAAGATCAAGGTCGCCCACGTGGAAGCAGGGCTGCGGACCGGGAACAAGTACGCGCCGTTCCCCGAGGAGGTGAACCGCCGGATCATCGGCACGATCGCCGACCTCCACTTCGCCCCAACCGAAACCGCGCGCGCCGCCCTGTTGGCGGAGAACCAGCCGCCGGACTCCATCCTGGTGACCGGCAACACCGGGATCGACTCCCTGTTCTGGACGCTCGATCAGATCCGCGACGGCGCAGCGTCCGCCCCCCAGGGACTTGAGCCCCTGCTCGCGGGAAAGCGGCTGGTGCTGGTCACTGCGCACCGCCGGGAGAGCTTCGACGGGGGCCTGGCGGAGATCTGCCGGGCGATCAGGGCGCTGGTGGAGCGCTTCGAGGACGTGGCGGTGGTCCTGCCGGTGCACCCCAATCCCAACGTCAAGGGGCCGATCGAGCGGCTGCTGGGTGGCGCGGACCGCGTCCACCTGACTGGACCCCTGGACTATGCGCCCTTCGTCTGGCTGCTGGACCGGGCGTTCCTGATCCTCACGGACTCGGGCGGCGTGCAGGAGGAGGCGACCTCCCTGGGCAAACCGATGCTGGTGATGCGTGATGTGACCGAGCGACCCGAAGCCTTGGCCACCGGCAACGCCGTCCTGGTCGGGGCGAATTGCGATCGGATCGTCCCGGGCGCTTCCGCCCTGCTTTCGAACCCGGCATTCTATGCCCGGACGGCTGTGGCGTCGGATGTCTTCGGCGACGCCGCCGCCGCCGGCCGGATCGTCGCCGCCTTGCGGGAGCGAGGGAGGTGAGCAAGGGCGGGACCCGGGTGGTGTGGGCATACGATCGCGAGCACCTGCTGCACCCGTTCATCGTCCTGAGCCTGAACACCCTGGCGGACGCCGGTTATGCGGTCACGGTGGTCAGCGCCGATCGGGCGAGCGGGGCCCGCTACCACTCCACCGACGATTTCTCCTTTGCCGACAGGGTGCGCCGGTTCCAGCACATCGTGTTCGGCGTCCGTGGCAGGCTCGAGCAGGAGGCCACGGACCGCAACCACGCCTGCCGCCGGCTCCAGCGCCAACTGGATCAGGGCGCCGGCTCGCTCACCCGCTGGAAGCGGCTGAAGCTGCGCGCGCGGATGGCGAGGATCCGCGCGGAGAGCGGGCTGATCATGCTCTGGCGCGAGGTGCTGAAGGCCTATGGCGCCTGGCGGCGCCTGAACCTGGACACCTGGCTGGTCTATCTGCGCGGGTTCGCCGGCCTGATGCGGACCCGGGGGGACGTGATGATCGCCACCCGGCCCGAGGCGGCGGCCTGGGCATGCGTGGTCGCCAAGCTGCGCGGCATGCGGTTCGTCTACTTCCCGTTCGAGCTTTACGGGGAGCAGATCGTCAAGCCCAACCCCGTCGTTGCCGCTGCGGAGCGGTTCATCCTGCGGCATTGCGTGGACGCGGTCGTCATCCAGAACGAGCGTCGCGCCCAGGTGCTGGTCGAGGAACGCGGCGCCCGGGTCGCTCCGCTGATCGTGCACAACTACAAGCCCGCCCAACCGACGCGGCGCGCGTCCGGGCGGCTGCGGGCGCGCCACGGCATCGCCGACGATCGGAAGATCGTCCTCTACGAAGGGGTGATTGTCGACGGCCGCTGGCTGGAGTTCGTCGTCCAGTCCATCCTGCACCTCCCCGAGGATACGGTGCTGGTCATGATGGGTCAGGAGAAACTGAAGTGGCGGGCGACCTTCGCCCATCAGATCGCGGCGGCCATGGCGACCGGTCGGGTCTATATCGCCCCGCCCGTGGCTCACGATGAACTGCTCGACTACGTCGCGGACGCCGACGTCGGCATCATCATCTATGACGACTCCGTGAGGAACAATGTCTTCTGCGAACCCGGCAAGCTGACCGACTACATCTCGGTGGGGGTGCCTGTCGTCGCCCCCAACTTTCCTACGATCGGTCCGGTCGTGCGCGATCTCGGGATCGGCCTGTGCTTTGAGGGGCACTCGCCGGAGGCCATAGCGTCCACGATAAAGGCGGTGCTCGACCGGCCAAAGCAAGGCTGGGCCGCGCGCCTCGAGCGGGCGTGTTCCGAATTGACTTGGGAGACACAGGCTCCCAATTTGCTCGCCGCCGTAGCGGGGGGCGACGGCCGATCGGGCGCGGGAACGCAGCCGCTTGGCTGCGGCGCATTGCAATCTGAAGCGTCGTCAGCAAAAGCCAGGTGATGTCCAAAGAGTCTGAAACACGACCCCGAATCTGCATCGCCACGACGATGGGCGGCTATGACCACGCCACGGTCCTGGACCGCGTCCTGACCCAGGCGCTGGAGCTGCGCGGCGCCGAGGTCGAGCTGATGCTCTGCAACAAGGGCGTGGCGACCTGCCAGATGATCAAGCTCGGGCCCACCCGCGCGTTGCCTGAGGAACTGGCCGTCAAGAAGCCCATGTCCTACTGCGACTTCTGCGTGGATCGCGGACTCAAGGCTTTCGAGGGTTTGCCCAACGTCGTGCACAGCATGGGAGACTACCTGACGCCCGCCGACGTCGAGTTCGCCAGGCGCACGTCGGAGTCCGTACCCTTCGAGGAGATTCGAGCCTTCCAGTGGTACGGTCTGCCTGTGGGCGACCATGCCCATGCGGGCGCGCTCCGCTTCTTCGCACGGGGAGACCTGGACGGCGAGCCCCACGGCGAACAGGTGCTCAGGGTCTACCTTGAGGCAGGGCTCCGCTCTATTGCGGCGGTCCGCAGGCTGATCGAAACGCGCCGGTTCGACATCATGGTTGTGAACCACGGCATCTACATCCCGCAAGGGATGATCGCCGAGGTGGCTCGGTCTATGGGGGTGCGGGTCGTCACCTACAACCCGGCCTACCGGAAGCACTCGTTCATCTTCTCCCACAACGAGAGCTACCACTTCACCATGCTGGATGAGCCGGTGGAAAACTGGCGGGCGCTGGAGATGACCCCCCGTCTGCTGCAGGAGACCCACGCCTACCTCAACAGCAGGCGCTTCGGGACCAACGACTGGATCTGGTTCCATGATGCGCCCAAGGAGGACATCGCTCCGGTCCTGCGGGACGTCGGCTGCGACCCGGCCAAGCCCTACGTGGCGCTGCTGACCAGCGTGGTGTGGGACGCCCAGCTCCACTACAAGACCACGGCCTTCCCCAACATGCTGGACTGGCTGAAACAGACCGTCGCCTATTGGGGCGACCGGCAGGACGATCTGCAACTGGTCATCCGGGTGCACCCAGCGGAAGTGCGCGGTGGCGTGCCCTCGCGCCAGAAGGTGGCCGATGAGTTGGCCGCCGCCTTCCCCGAGCTCCCGCGCAACGTCTTCATCCTGGAGCCGGAGAACCAGGCTTCAACCTATGCCCTGTGCGAGAACGCCAACGCGGTGATCATCTTCAACACCAAGGCGGGCGTGGAGATGGCCTCGATGGGTGTTCCGGTGATCGTTGCCGGCGAGGCCTGGGTGCGCGGCAAGGGCTTCGCGCTGGACGTCTCAAGTCCGCCGGACTATTTCCGCCTGCTCGACTCCCTGCCCCTTTCCAGGGCCATGACCCAGGAGGAGAGGCTGCTGGCCGATCGCTACGCCTACCACTTCTTCTTCCGCCGGATGATCCCGCTGCCGTTCATCCATGTGCAGAAGTCCGGCCACTTCAAAGTGGAACTCACGTCGGTCCAAGACCTCGCGGCGGGGAAGTTTCCGGGCCTGGACACGATCTGCAACGGCATCCTGGAAGCCACGCCCTTCATCTATCCGGCCGAGACCCTGGCCGATCCCTTCCCCGGCGAGACCGTCGCCGAACCGCAGGCCGCGGCATGACCGGAACAGTCTTCATTCTCCTCT
>FTHA01001309.1_pt1 | contig 26642 bp, 20 predicted proteins | sample 1640771 | NCBI WGS metagenome assembly FTHA01 (sample SAMEA3914789, study PRJEB12502) | metagenome | biome: forest; material: soil | place: Canada | collected 2011-07-03 | depth 0.3 m | reverse complement strand
CATCGACCGCTGCCTCTCGTGCCTGTCGTGCATGACCACCTGCCCCTCGGGCGTGAACTACATGCACCTGGTCGACCACGCCCGCGCCTACATCGAGGATCGCTACACCAGGCCCTGGCAGGAACGGCTGCTGCGCAGCCTGCTGGCGTTCGTCCTGCCCATCCCGGGTCGTTTCCGCATCGCCCTGGCGCTGGCGCGGCTGGCCAGGCCCGCGAGGCCGCTGCTGATCAGGTCCGCGGCGCTGAAGCCGATGACGGCCATGCTGGCGCTCGCGCCTGCCCGAGCCGCGCCCAGGCCCGCTCCGCCGCCTGTCGCCCCGCCGGCGCCGAAGGGACGGATCGCGCTGCTGCAGGGGTGCGCGGAACCGGTGCTGCGGCCGGAGATCCGCGAGGCGACGATGCGCCTGCTGAACCGCGCTGGCTATGAGGTGGTGCTGGCCGATGGCGAGGCGTGCTGCGGGGCGCTGGTGCATCACATGGGGCGCAAGGGCGACAGCTTCGTCGCCGCGCGCCGCAACGTCGACGCATGGACCGCGGAGATCGAACGGCGAGGCCTGGCCGCCATCGTCGTCACCGCTTCGGGCTGCGGGGTCACGATCAAGGACTACGGCTTCATGCTGCGCGACGATCCAGCCTACGCCGACCGCGCCGCCAGGGTCTCGGCCCTGGCCATGGATGTCAGCGAGTTTCTGGGCGGGATCGAGCTTCCGCCCATGGCCGCCCCCCGGCCGCTGACGGTGGCCTACCATGCAGCCTGCGCCCTCCAGCACGGTCAGCAGATCACCGAAGCGCCCCTACGGCTGCTCAAGGCGGCCGGTTTCACCGTGCGCACGCCGATGGACGCGCACCTCTGCTGCGGTTCGGCGGGGACCTACAACATCCTGCAGCCGGAGATCGCCGCCCAGCTTGGCGAGCGGAAGGTCGCGACGCTCCAGCAGCTCAAGCCCGACGTCATCGCTACCGGCAACATCGGCTGCGCGACCCAGATCGGCGCCTATGCGGCGACGCCGGTCGTGCATACGGTCGAGCTGCTCGACTGGGCTTGCGGCGGCCCCGTTCCCAGCCGGCTCACCTGAGGAGCACAGCGCCATGACCCGCAATGCCCGCTTCCGCGCGCTGCTGAACACGCCGCCGTTGCTGTGCCTGGGAGCGCACGACCCGGTGACAGCCCGGCTGGCCGAGCAGGCGGGGGCCAGGGCGCTGTTCGTCAGCGGCTTTGCGTCGGCGGCGGTGATCGCCGCCCAGCCGGACCTCGGCGTCGTCACCCAGACGGAAATGTTCGAGCACATCCGCCGCATCTGCAGGGCCAGCTCGCTACCGGTCTTCGCCGACGCCGACACGGGCTACGGCGGGCCGTTGGAAGCACAGAGGACCCTGGCGCTCTGGGAGGAGGCGGGCGCCTCCGCCCTGCACGTGGAGGACCAGGTCGCACCCAAGAAGTGTGGGGCGCTCGCGGGCAAGCAGATCGTCCCGGTTGAGGAGATGCAGCAGAAGCTGCGAGCCATGCTGGAGGCGCGCCGCGATCCTGACTTCTTCGTGGTGGCCCGCACGGATTCCTTCGGCGTGGTCAGCTTCGATGAGACCATGGCGCGGATGCAGGCCTACGCTGCGGCTGGCGCCGACGGCCTGTTCGTCGCCTCGCCGATGACCGTGGAGCAGCTGGCGGAAACAGCGCGGCGGCTCAAGCCGTTGGGCAAGCCGCTGCTGTGCATCCTGTCGCGTTCGCAGGCGACGCCGTTCGTGTCGCTGAAGACCGCCCACGCGTTGGGCTTCGACTTCGCCATCGCTCCGATCGAGTCGCTGTTCGCCATGCACAAGGCGGTGGGTGCGGTGTTCGAGCAGGTGCTGAGGACAGGAGACCTGGAGCCCGTCGCCGATTGCCTGACCACCATCGAGGACTTCAGCGATTTCATCGGCCTGGATGAGGCGATGGAGCGCCAGCGTCGCTTCGGGACCTAGGCCGCCGATATGGCGCGTTCGACCAGCGCTCGAGTCGAGCCGTCGTGGAAGAATCCCAGCCGGTCGGCGATGGCGGTCGAGAGCGGGCCTTGGCGGCCGAAGCGAGCTTCGATGTCAGGGTTCGGCGCGAAGGTGATCCTGGCCGCCGCGGCCGGGCCGTAGAGTTCTCCGAGGACCCCGACGTAGTCGCGCATGCAGACCCTGAGCGCCGGCAGGGTGAATGCGCGGGCGTTGGGCAGGCCGTCCGGCGGAATGCGGGCGGCGTGCAGCAGGTTGTCGACGATACAAGGCGCCGACATCAGCCACGACGTCGCGTCCGGCGACATCGGCAGCGTGAAGCGGTTTCCAGCCCTGGCGGCGTGGATCACGTCGCTGAAGAAGCCGGTCATCAGGCCCACGGAATCGCCTTTCGGCCGGGCGATGATTCCGCACAGGCGCAGCGAGCGGCCGTCGATCCAGCCGTTGCGCGACCAGGCAGCGACCATCAGCTCGCCCACCAGCTTCTGGAAACCGTAGTTGTAATTGGGGCTGGGCAGGGTGGTGTCGTCCACCGTCGGCGGCAGGTCGCCGTACACGCCCACCGAGCTGGAGAACACGACGCGAGCGGGGCTGGCGCCGCTCTGCGCCCTGAGCGCGTTGAGCAGCAGCTCCAGGCCGTGGACGTTGCCGGCCATCCCGAGATCGAAGTCCTTCTGCGCGGCGGCCCCCGGCACGGTGGCCAGGTGGAAGACGCAGTCGACCCCGCCTTCGACCGCCCGGGCGATGGTGTCCGGATCGGCCATGTCGCCGACCACGACGCGAAGGTCCTGGCCGGACGGAAGCGCGTCCGCGTTTCGGCCGAGCACCGTCAGGCGGATGCAGGGTTCCGCGCCGTCGCCGATCCCGCCCTGCGCCCGCAGTCTTTGCAGGAGGCGGGCGCCGACGAAGCCCGAGGCGCCGGTGACCAGGATCCTCACCCCGCCTCACCCATGGCCGGTCTGGCGCGCGATCTCGGGGCTGACGGGGATGGGGAAGGCAAGCAGCTGCTGGGCGAAGCTCTTGGCCATGGGGTCCAGGCGGCGGGATTCGATCTGGCCGCCGCCCAGCGCCTGGTGCAGTACGAAGTTGAAGGCCGACGGGCCAGGCGAAAAGTAGCGGTCGACCCGCGGTTTGGTCCCCGCGGGGAACTGGTGGGCCATGAAGTCTCCGACAGCCTGGGTGGTCAGCGCCCTGCCGATCCAGGGCAGGAAGGCCGCGTCGCGCGCGGTGATGGACACCAGGCCGAGGTCGCCCTTGTCGCCGCTGCGGCCCCAGGCCAGCGCGATCAGGGGCACGACGACGTCGTCATTGGCGGGCTCTGGCGTGGGGGGCTCGGGTGGGCGCTCGATGGCCGCGGCGTCGAAGGGGGCGCCAGACGGGACGTCGATCGGAACGCGGCGGCCGTCGATGGTGACGGCCAGCGGGATATCGGCCTTGTCGACCAGGAACGATCTCAGCCGCACGATGGGGTGGAACGCGTGGCCGAGCGGCATGGCTGTGCCCTGCGCCATGCCGATGTTGATGATCGCCTGCTCACGCAGGAACAGCTCGGCGCCGGCGCGTTCGGGATGATCGCAGATCATGCGCAACACGACTTCGCGCGCGGCGGCGCGCCGGTCGGGATCTGCCTGGGCTCCGAGCGCATCGCCGAGGCCGAACAGCTGGGACTCCATCGCCTCGGGCTCGCCGAGGTTCGAACCCAGCATCAGCCCCCGCACGTGGTCGAATAAAGACGCGGCCGTCCGCTCGGCCTTGGCTGCGGCGTCGAAGCCGATGATCGGGGACATGACCGAGGCGCGCCATCCGCGCTCGAAGGTCGTCTGGACCTTGTAGGTCGAGGTCGGGGGCCGCCCGCGCGCGCCCGACACCCGCACGCGGTTGGGGCTCTCCTGGACCACCCGCACCTGGCTGAAGTCGCAGACCACGTCGGGCAGGATGTAGGCCTGGGGATCGCCCACCTCGTAGAGCAGCTGCTCGGACACGGTGCCCACCGACACCAGCCCGCCCGAACCCTCGGCCAGGGTGATCACCGCTGAACCGTCGGCGCGGCATTCGGCGATCGGATAGCCCGGTGAGGACCAGTCTGGGACCTCGCGCCAGTCGGTGAACACGGCGCCGGTGACCTGCAGCGAGCACTCGATCAGGTGGCCCACCAGCGATCCGGCCGCCATCTTGTCGAAATCGTCCGGCGACCAGCCGAACTCATGGATCAGTGCGCCCAGGGCCGCGGCGCTGTCGGCCGCCCGGCCGGCGATGACGATGTCTGCGCCCAGGGAGAGGGCGCGGGCGTAGGGCAGGGCGCCGATATAGGCCAGCAAGGTCAAAGGCCGGTCGGCCGCGGCCAGCACCTCGCTCAAGAGCAGGCCCGAGGTCATCTCCTTCGAGGCGACGGCGGCGATCTCGTCCACGCGGCCGATCAGGTTGTCGCCGTCGATCCAGGCGATCCTGGGACTAAGCCCAAGGGTCCGGGCCCGCTCGGCCAGGGCCTCGGCGCAGCTCTTGGGATTAAGCCCTCCGGCGTTGGCCAGGAGCTTGATCCTGCGCTCCAGGATCTCGCCCAGATAGGGCCCGACCTGTTGCTCGACGAAGGATTTGACCCAGCCGGCGGCCGCGTCGGCGGCGATGCCGGTGTTCCTGGCCGCCCCGCCGGCGAGATTGGCCACGTTCACCTCGGCCAGCTCGTCGAACATCATGTAGTCGAGCCGTCCGCCACGGCTCAGCAGCTGGGGCACAGCGATCGCGGAGTCGTTCTCGCAGGCGGAGGCGCCGGCGATGCGGATGACCTTGTCGTCCATTCAGTCCTGCACCTGAAGCCGCCAGCCTTCGCCGTCGCGTACGATCCGGCCGGAGGTGGGATCGCAGAAGTGTGTGCCGATCACCAGGGCCCCGCTCAGGCCCTGCGCCTCGACAAACGCCTGGCGGGTGAGGGCGGCCAGGTCCTTGTCCATGTCGACGTTGGCGCGGATCTCCGGACGGGCGATCTGCACCGGGTGATGCATCAAGTCGCCGGTGATCACCGCGTCCCGGCCGTTGGACGAGATGGCGATGGCCACGTGCCCGGGCGTGTGGCCTGGCGTGGGGAAGAGGCTCACCTCTTCGGTGATGCGGTGATTTGGCGTCACGCGATCCACCAGCCCCGCCTGGATCACGGGATCGATGGAGTCGGGGAAGTGCGCGGTCTCGCGGATCTCGCCGTTGGCCCGGGCGGCCTGCCAGTGGTCCATCTCCTCGCCGGCGAACAGGTAGCGGGCGTTTGGGAAGGTGGGGACCCATCGCCCATTCACCAGGCGGGTGTTCCAGCCGACGTGGTCGTCGTGCAGGTGGGTGCAGAGCACCACGTCGATCGTCTCGGGCTTGGCGCCAGCGACCTCGAGGTCGGACAGGAAGTCGGTCTGCAGCTGGTGGAACACCGGGATGGAGCGGTCGCGGTCGTTGCCGATGCAGGTGTCGACCATGATCTGCAGGCCCTGGGAGCGCACCAGGAAGCACTGGAACGAGATCTTGATCCGCCCCTCGGGGGTCGCGAAGTGGGGCGCCAGCCATCCGTGGCTCAGCATGAGGTCGCGGTCCGCACCCTCCAGCAGGAACGAAATCTCGTCCTGGTGCTGGTCGATCTCGACGATGCGGACGACGTCGACATCGCCGATGCGCCAACGTTTGATGTGGCCGGCCGCCATGCGCGTTCCTCGCCCTCTTCGTTTCTAGGTTATCGCTAACATTATCCGCCCGCCCGGTGCTCGGCAAGGTCGCCCGAGGTCGCCGACAGGGCGTCAGGTGCTTGCGCGCTGGATGATCTGGAAGCCGAGGTCGACCACCGCCGGCCCGACCTCCCGTCCGAGCACCCGCTCGGTCAGCATCCGCGCCGCCTGGCGGCCGATCTCATAACGCGGGAAACGCAGGGACGTCAGAGGCGGGGACAGACGCTCCTGGAACTCGTTGTCGTCCGAGCCGGCGATGGCGATGCGTCCGGGCACCGGCCAGCCACGGCGGTTGGCCTCGAGGACTGCGCCGATGGCCAGGACGTCTCCGGTCAGGAACGCCGCGTCCACGCCGCCGCCGCCCTCGACGAGGCGCACCAGCGCGTCGGCTCCTCCCGCCAGGCCGGGAGGCGATTCCAGGATGAGGCCCGGGTCGGCAGCCAGGCCATGATGCGCCAGCGCCGCCAGGTATCCGGCGCGACGGTCCGCAGCCCGGTCGTTCTCCTTCACCGGCAGGCTGACGAAGCCGATCCGGCGGTAGCCGCGCCCGATCAGGTGCTCGGTCATGGCCCGGCCGGCGTCGACGTTGGAGAAGCCGGCGACCATGTCGATGGGGTCGGCGCCGAGGTTGCCGGTCTCCACGCAAGGGGTGGCCATCTCACGGATCAGCCGCCGCGTCCGGCGCGAATGGCGAGTGTTGTGCAGGACGATGCCGCAGACCCGCTGGCTCAGGAAGGCGACCACGGCGGCCTCCTCGCCGCGGTGGGTATAGCCGCTGTTGGCGATCATCAGGTCGTAGTTCTGGCCGAGCGCATCCGATACGCCCTGGATCGTCTCGACGAACAGCGAGCTCCTGAGGCTGGGCAGCACTAGGCCCATGACGTTGGATCGTCTCAGCGAAAGGCTGCCGGCGACGCGATTGGGCACGTAGCCGACGGTCCGGATCGCTGCCTGGATTCGCTGCAACGTTTCGGGCGTCACCACGTCCGGGTTGCGCAGGGCGCGTGATACAGTCATCGCCGAGACGCCGGCCAGCGCCGCCACGTCTGTCATTCGCGCGCCACGGCGCAGCCCCTCAATCCTGGTCTCAGGCGTCATTGCGCTGTTATCGGTAACAGGGGCGCGGCGCGGGCCATCAGCGACGCTTAGCCCGATTGTCGAAGAAAGGAAGCCTATGACGCCGGACGCCGTGGAGCGGATGCTGATCGAGTGGGAGTGCTCGAAGGTGGTCCATCGCTACAACCTGCTGAACGACGCCGGCCGCTTCGAGGAAGCCGCAGCGCTGTTCGCCGAGGACGGGAGCTATCTCACCCCAGTGACCCCCGAGCCGGTGGTCGGGCGGGCGGCCATCCTGGCCATGTTGAAGCAACGCCCGGCCGGCACGTTCCGGCACTTCGTCACCAACCTGGTGATCGACGTGGAGTCCGGGACCGAGGCGCGCGGCTGGAGCTACCTGATCGTGGTCGCGAGCAGCGAGCCCGATCCGTTGAAGGCGGTGGCCGACAGCCCGGCCTTCACCGGCGAGATCGACGAGCACTTCATCCTGACGCCCGAGGGCTGGCGCTTCGGGGACCGCCGAGGACGGGGCGGGATCCGGTTCGCCTAGACCGTCGGGTCTTGCCGCCGCGCCGTCACCAAGTTAGTTCAATCAATCGACCGAACTAACTTGGCGCCGAAGATGACGACATCCACCCTCACTGCACCCGACGTGCGTAGCGCCCCGGCCCGTTTGCTGGGCGCGGCGGAGAGAATCATCAACGAGGAGGGGCTGCGGGCGCTCACGACGCGGCGCATCGCTGAGCTGGCGCGCAGCAACCTGTCGCAGATCAACTACTATTTCCAGGGCCTCGACGGTCTGATCGACGCCTTGCTGCTGAGCAACATAGCCTGCGTGAACGCGAGGCGTTCGAGCCTCAGGGAAGCGGCGCTCGCCAAGGACGAACAGCCCCAGCTGCTGGACCTGCTCGAAGCGTTCCTGCGGCCGGTCTGGACGCCGGCGGCCCACTGCCAGGACGCCTTCGCGGCCGTGGTCGTCCAGGAGATCTAACGGCATGCCGGCCCCGCGAGCCGGATGGAGGCGGACGCCCTCTTGCAGGCCCACCGCGAGCCCCTGATCGCCCTGATGGCCCGGCGGGTTCCGCATCTGGACGAGGACCGCCTGCGCATTCGCACGAACCTGCTGATCTCGGCGGCGACGAGCCTGATCCCCCGCACGCCCGGGTGGCTCCTGCACCAGGCCGGACAGGCGGCGCAGCCTGAGGCTCTGTTCGCCGAGCTCTGCGCCGTCGGCCTGGGGTCGCTCCAGGCGCCCGTCCTGTCTGCACACTAGGAAGCACGCCATGACCCCCCGCTACACCGCCTACGACGGATATCCGGACAATCAGTGGTGGGTGGCGGCCCATTCCGGTGAAGTGGCGGACAAGCCGCTAGGCAGGACCCTGCTCGAGCAGGCCGTGGTCATCTTTCGGCTGAAGCCGGGCGAGGTCGCGGTCCTGGAGGACCGATGCCCGCATCGCCAGATCCCGCTGTCGCTCGGCGTGCGCGTCGGTGAGGCGCTGCAATGTAGCTACCATGGCCTGCGGTTCGGTGGAGACGGGCGTTGCCTGTTCGCCCCGGGCCTGCCGACCCCACCTGATGTCTTGAACGTCCACAGCTATCCGGCGGTCGAGCGCCATGGCTACGTCTGGGTCTGGTTTGGAAGCGCCGGGCCGGACCTGTCCCTGATCCCGGACTACAGCTGGCAGGTGTCGCCGGAGTATTCCGGAAGGATTGGCCACGCCAGCATCGGCTGCAGCTATCTCCTCGGCTTGGAGAACGTGCTCGACACCTCTCACTTCGCCTATCTGCATCCGACATCCGTCGGCAGCGCCGGATATGCGGATGTCCCAATGGAGACCTGGGTTGAAGACGGTGACGTCGTTTCCCGGCGGCGGGTCGAGAACCTCAAGCCGTCGGCGCTGTTCGACAGGCTCACCACGTCAGCGACGGTCACCCTGACCGATAAGATGCGTTGGCGGGGGCCCTGCTACATGTGGCTCACCACCACTGTGGAGGCGCCCGGACAGGCCTTCCAGGTCCGCGGCCTCGCGCCCTATTCGCCGGAGCATCGGGACTCCCATCACCACTGGTTCTCGCATTTCTGCGACTTTCCGCTGAGCGCCGAACAGCAGGAGATCATCACCACGGTGGCGGGCAGGGCCATCGAGGAGGACCGGGTTGTCCTGACGGCGAACCAGATGAGGATCGACAACGGGCAGGCCAAAGATCCGGTGCTGCTCCCCGGCGACAGGGCCGCCATGCTGATGCGGCGGCAGAACCGGGCGCTGCTGGAGCGGGTTGGTCTGTACCAGCCAGCCGCACCCGACTCTCACACCGAGGCCGAGCCAGCAGCGGTCGCGTAGCCGTCGCGACGTGGGGGAGCGGGTTTCCGAGAGCGTCGTCCATTTATGTACGGACTTGTCCGTTAATTGATTGGTGCTATGAGTTGGGGGCAAGGCCACAGAGCCGAGGGAAGGGAACGGACGCGCATGAAGGGCCATTGCCCCGCACGCCCTTGGAGGGTTCGTGAGTAGCGGCGGGCGGGCGACGCGCGCCCGCTACGGGATCCTTGCGCTCGTCAGCGGCGCCGTGGCCATCAACTACCTCGACCGGGCGGTGATGGGGGTCGCGGCGCCGGCCATCCAAACGGAGTTCAGGCTCGACCCGGCAGCGATGGGCCTGCTGTTCTCCGCGTTCGGCTGGAGCTACTTCGCGGCGCAGATTCCGGCCGGGATACTGCTGGATCGATGGGGCGCCCGGGTGATCTACGTCGTGGCGCTTGCAGGGTGGTCGCTTTCCACGCTGCTTCATGCTGCGGCCCGGGGCTTTGGAATGCTCGTCGGGTTCCGCCTGGCGCTGGGTCTCTTCGAAGCGCCGTGCTTTCCGGCCAACAGCTCGATCGTCGGCTGCTGGTTTCCCCGGCGCGAACGCGGCAGCGCGATCGGAATCTACACCGCCAGCGAGTACATCGCGCTCGGCTTTCTGAGTCCTGTGCTCTTCTGGGTGGTGTCCCAACACGGCTGGCGGATGCTGTTCCTGCTGTCGGGCGCCCTCGGTCTGGCCTACACGCTGGTGTGGCTCGCGTGTTATCGCGATCCCGAGACATCCCGTGCGAACGGAGCCGAGAGAGCCCTGATCCGTGAGGGCGGCGGCCGCGCCTCCAGCGGCGGCGGACCCTTCACCTGGTCCCTGCTGCTCCGGCTGCTGCGGCAGCGCCAGATCATCGGCCTCTGCATCGGGCAGTTCGCGGTCTATTCCACCTTCGTGTTCTTCCTGACCTGGTTTCCGACCTACCTCGCGACCGAGCGGCACATGGCGTGGATCAAGGTCGGCTTCTTCTCGACGCTGCCCTACCTCGCGGGGTTCTTCGGCATCCTGTTCGCCGGAACCTTGTCGGACACGCTGCTGCGCCGCGGCATGTCACTTGACCTCGCGCGCAAGCTGCCGGTGATCGCAGGCCTGCTGCTGGCGTCGAGCATCGTCCTGGCGAACTGGATGTCGGATAATCGAGTCGTGATCGCGATCCTGTCGCTGGCCTTCTTCGCGCAGGCGATGTCGTCGTCCGGATGGGCGGTGCTGTCCGAGATCGCCCCGGAGGGGACCCTGGGCCTCGTCGGCGGCCTCTTCAGCGCAGCAGCCAACCTGGCGAGCATCGTCATCCCGATCGTCATCGGTCTCATCCTCAGCGCGACCGGATCGTTCTTCTGGGCGCTGGCCTTCATTGGCGGCGTGGCGGCGCTGGGCGCGCTCGCATGGATCTTCCTGATCGGAGAACTGCGGCCGATCCAACTGGACGCCGATCCGGCTTGAATGCATCGGCAGGCGAGCGGTGCATTGCACGCGTTGCACCAGTTTGGTGTAACGATGTGATTGAACCAGTTCGGACACACAGGCGCTGCACCATGGGCCGACCTCCCGCTCGCGAGACCCGGCAGAACGACCCGGAGGAGACCCGCAACAACATCCTGGAAGTCGCCGCGCGCGAGTTCGCCGACCGGGGCCTGGACGGCGCGCGCATCGACGAGATCGCCGAAAAGACCAACTCGTCCAAGCGGATGATCTACTACTACTTCGGCGGCAAGGATGAGCTGTACCGCGCGGTGCTGGAGCGCTCCTATGCGGCGATCCGCGAGCGGGAAGCGGCCGAGAACTTCGAAGCCCTGCCCGCCGACGAGGCGCTGAAGGCGCACGTCGAGCACACCTTCGACTACCACGCCAAGCATCCGGAGTTCGTGCGGCTGGTGATGAACGAGAACATCCACCGGGCCGAACACCTGAAGCACGTCGAGGGGATCAAGGACCGCAACAAGCGGGTGATCGCCTCGATGAAGGCGATCATCGGCAACGGCGTGGACGCCGGCCTGTTCAAGCCGGACATCGATCCGCTCGAACTGCATCTGTCGATCAGCGCACTGTGCTTCTACAATGTCTCGAACCGCTATTCGGCCTCGACCATCTTCGGAAAGGACATCGGCGCCCCGGCCATGATGGCCCGGCGCAAGGCCTGGGTCGTGTCGATGATCCTGGCCGCAGTCCGCCGCTAACAGAGCACTACCCCCGCCGCTCCCTTGTCACCGCATCGGCCACGCGGTATGAACGAACTAGTTCATAAAACAAACGCGGGGAGTGAAATGGGTCTCATCAGAGGGCTGGGCCTGCTCGTCGGGGCCGCAATCCTGGCGGCTCCGACGGTATCCGTGGCGGCGGCAAGCGCTCGTGAACGGACGTTCCCGGTGGCCGAGAAGGCCTTCCTCGGGGATGCCTATCCCCAGCGGCGCACTCAGTTCCCAAAGGGTGTGACCGGGCTTGCGGACGTGACCTACGAACAGCTCAGCGGCTATCGCCCCGCGGTAGTCGACCTCTACCTGCCGTCCGAGAGCAAACGCGCGGCCGCCCCGCTGGTGGTCTATATCCACGGCGGAGGTTGGATCGGCGGCCACACGCGCCAGTCGGGCGCCTTCAGCAATTTCCCCGGCGTGCTGGCGAGCCTTGCGGCCGAGGGGTTCGTGGTCGCCTCGCTGGAATATCGGCTCGCCGCGGAGGCTCCGTTCCCGGCCCAGCTGCAGGACGCGCGCGCAGCCCTCCGCTTTCTGAAGGCGAATGCCGCCAAGTATGGAATTGATCCCTCCCGGACGGCCGTATGGGGCGGATCGGCTGGCGGCCACCTGGCGGCCCTCACCGCCCTCAGCTGCGGAGACCACAGCTTTGACGCTGCGCCGGCGCCGACTGGGTCGGAGTGCGTCCAGGCCGCCGCCATCTGGTACGGCGTATTCGACTTCGCCCCCCTGATGGCGCGTCAAGCCTCCGCCGCGGCGGGCGCGGCCGCTCCCGAAAACCTGCTGCTGAGATGTTCTCCAGCGACCTGCCCAGCCGCGACTGTCGCGCGGGCCAGTCCGATCAGTTACGTCGATGCGGCCGATCCCCCGTTCCTGCTGGTCCACGGCGAAAACGACAGGACCGTGCCGGTCGAGCAGTCCCGCCTTGCGGAAGCCCGGCTGAAGGCGGCAGGGGTGAAGGTGAAGGCCCTCTACCTTCCCAACGTCGATCACAGCTTCATCGGCCGAACGCCGGAGGAGACGCGCGACGCATCGCTGAAAGCCCTGAACGTCACGTTCGACTTCTTCCATGAGGCGCTTGGGGTTCCCCATCGATGAGGGCGCTGCTCCTAGTCCTCGCCCTGGCCTGCACCGGGCCGGCGGCGGCGCAGACACTGACGGTGGAAGGTGGACGGCTGGACGGCCTGACCCTTGCGTCCGGAATTCGGGCCTGGCTCGGCGTGCCCTTCGCAGCGCCGCCGGTTCGCGAGCTCAGGTGGCGGCCCCCGCAATCAGCGAAACCGTGGACCGGCGTCTTCCACGCCGACCGGTTCGCGCCGATGTGCCTGCAGCCGCTGCGCTCCAGGACGATGAACCACTACTTCGGCGAAGAGGCGATCAGCGAGGACTGCCTGTATCTCAATGTCTGGGCGCCGGCCCGACCGGCGCCAAAGGGGCGACCCTATCCCGTCGTGGTCTGGATCTACGGCGGCGCCTTCAACGTCGGATCCGCCAGCATGGCGAACTACGACGGCGCCCGCCTCGCCGAGAAGGGCGTCGTAAGGGTCAACCTGGCCTACCGGGTCGGCGCCCTCGGCTTCCTTTCCCACCCTGAGCTTACGCGTGAAGGGGGCGGGGCGTCCGGCGACTACGGCCTGATGGACCAGATCGCCGGCCTGAAATGGGTCCAGAGGAACATCTCCGCGTTCGGCGGCGATCCGCGCAGTGTCACCATCGTCGGCCAGTCCGCCGGCTCCATGTCGGTCGCCCTGCTGCAGCAGAGCCCGCTCGCCAGGGGACTGTTCCATCGTGTGGTCGGCATGAGCGGAAGCCCCTTCGGGGAGCTTCTGTCGCCGATCCCGCTGAAGGACGCCGAGGCCCAGGGACTCGAGCTCCAGAAGGTGCTGGGCGCCCACTCGCTCGAAGAGATGCGAGACCTTCCGGGCGACCGGGTGCTCGCCGCGCAAGTCCGCCGCGATCCAGTCGTCATCGACGGCCGGGTGATCACGGCCGCCCCAGAACAGGTCTTCGCCGCCCACGCACAGAGCGACGTGCCCATCATGATCGGCTTCACGCGCGACGAGTCGTTCCGGCCCCTCGGGAGGCCGCACGACGTCGCCGAGTATCAGGCGCTGGTCCGCAAGGCCTTCCCCCGCACCGCTGACGCGATCCTCGAGGCCTATCCGGTTTCGACGGACGCCGAGGTCGGCCGCGCGGTGGCGGACCTGCAGCGGGACGCGACCGTGGGCCGCCAGATGGCCGAGTGGGCGAGGGCGCAGGCGCGCTTCGGTAAGTCCGCCGCCTACGTCTGGCGCTTCGAGCGACGTCAGCCGTACGCGCCGGGAATCCGCTTCATCGATCACGACCCGGCCACCGCCGGCGCCTACCACGCGGGCGACGTGCCCTACTGGTTCCGGACCCTCGGCAGCCTGAACCTCTTCCGGAAAACGCGGCTGTGGGAGCCGGGCGACCAGCGCCTGTCGGAGGATATGTCGGACATGCTGGTCGCCTTCGCCCGACGCGGTGCGCCGTCGCCGGCCTGGCCTGCCTTCGATCCTGCAAGGCCCCGGATCATGCGGCTCGGCTTTGACGGCGGGGCCATCGAGTGGCCCCGCTACTCCGCCCTCGACCTGCTCGACGCCACCGCGCCTTCGCGTGAGCCGGCAACGGCCGCGGGACGCCCGCGGGACTGATCGGAACCCATTCGGAGCGGGCCAAGCCAGCGGTGAGTTTGACATGAACTAGTTCGTACATTAATGGACGCACTAGTTAGTAAAAGAACATTATCAAACGGGGGGGATCCCATGAAGGCTTCCATGCGGCGCCTATGCCTAGGCGTCTCGATAGCGCCCTTGCTCGCCTTGGCCGGTCAGGCCTGTGCACAGTCGGCGGACTCGTCGGCCGGAGAGATTGTCGTGACCGGCTCGCTGCTCCAGCGTCCGAACAATGTGTCGGTGAGCCCGATCGTCACCGTCAGCAGTGACCTGGTGAGGCAGAGCGGCGTGGTCGACCTTGAAGCCACCCTCGACCAGTTCCCAGGCTTCACGCCAGCTGGCACGGCCGGAACGGGAGGGCAGGGGACCGGTGGCCGCGCCACGGTCAACCTGCACGGCCTCGGTTCCAATCGGAACCTGGTATTGCTGGACGGCAAGCGACTGCCGCTGTCCGACATTAACGGCAATGTGGACATCAACATCCTGCCGGAATCGATCATCGGCGCGATCGACGTCATCACCGGCGGGGCCTCCGCGGTCTATGGCTCGGACGCCATGTCGGGGGTGGTCAATTTCAAGACCATCACCGCCTTCGAAGGCGTCAGGGCGGACGTCCAGTACGGCGACTCCGACCAGCTCGACTATCGCCGGATCAACGCGTCACTGGCGCTCGGAGCGAAGTTCGGAGGCGACCGCGGCCACCTGCTGCTCGCCGGAAGCTACACCGATCGCGACGGGCTGCTGGGCTCGCTCCGTCCGTTCTTCAACCTGATAACGCCGTCCTCGTTCATCGGCACAGGCACCTACGTGCCCAGCGCATTCAACCTGCCCACCCAGGCCGCCCTGAACGGCGTGTTCGGCGCCTACGGCGTCGCGGCGCCTGTCGGCCGGACGCTGAACCTGGGCTTCAACGACGACGGCAGCCTGTTCGTGCAGACCGGCGCAGTGAACTACAAGGGACCGACCTCCGGCGCCTATGGGATCATCGCCGGCAACGTGCGGATGCCGGTGGGACGGCAGGTCCAGACCTTGAACTCGCTGAACCGCAGAAGCGTGTTCGGGAAATTCGACTACAGCCTGAGCGACCAGATCACGGCCTACGGCCAGTTCATGTACGTCAACTCGACCGTGAACACTGCAAGCGGCGGCAGCCTGACGCAGATCGGCGTGTTGACCACCGTCCCGTTGACGAACCCTTTCATCCCGAATGACCTGCGGACCATCCTCGCGTCCCGCCCCAACCCGGCAGCGACATTCCTGTGGAACGGGCGATACGTCGGCATTCCGGACAAGAACTGGGACGAGCAGTACTCAGTCTATCAGTTCGGCGGCGGCCTGAAGGGCGAGGTCTTCGGTTCCTGGAACTGGGACCTCTATGGCTCCTACGACCAATCGGTCCACGATCAGGCGCTGCACAACGCCGTATTGAAGAGCCGTGTGCAGACCCTGCTCAACGCGGCCGACGGCGGCAATTCGATCTGCGCCGGGGGTTTTGATCCATTCGGAAGCGCCAACGCGACCAACATTTCCCAGGCCTGTCGCGCCTACATGACGAAGACTGCCTTCTCCAAAGAGACGCTGAGCCAGACCCAGGTCCAGGGCCTGGTGAACGGGCCCGTGATGCACCTGCCGGCTGGCGACGTTCAACTGGCTGTGCTGGGGGCCTATCGGCGCAACACCTACCTGAACGTGCCGGATTCGGATCTCGCTGCGCAGAACATCGAGGCCGTGGTCGCCTCCGCACCCGCCAGTGGCGAGATCGAGGTGAAGGAGTTCGCGGTCCAGGTCGACGTGCCCATCCTGAAGGACCGGCCGTTCATCCAGGAGTTCGGCATCGGCGGCGCGTTCCGGTACTCCGATTATTCAACCTCGGGATCGGTCACCAGCTACGAAGGAGACGTCCGCTGGAGGCCCATCCAGTCCCTGCTGTTCCGCGGCAGCTATCAACGCGCGGTTCGGGCGCCGAACATAGGCGAACTGTTCTCGCCGCCGACCGGCATCCAGGTGGCGTTCGGCACGCCGCCCGGGAGCATCGGCGATCCTTGCGACGTGCGTTCGGTCGCCCGGACCGGCGCCAACGCCGCCCAGGTCCGCACCCTCTGCCTCGCGCAGGGCGTCCCGGCGGCGGTGATCGACACCTATACCTTCCCCACCACGGCCACGGGCGGCACCGTCAGGGGGAACCTGTCGCTGACGCCGGAGCGCGCGAACACCTACAACGTGGGCTTCAGCTTCAATCCCCACCCGGACTCGCCTTGGCTCAGGAACGTCTCGATCTCGGTGGACTACTACAACATCAAGATCCGCAACGTGATCTCGTCGGTGCCGGGCCTGACCGTGCTGTCGAAGTGCTACAACCTCGATGGATCGAATCCGGGCTACTCCGCCACAGACCAGTTCTGTCAGCTGCTCACACGCGACGTCCAGGGCCAGCTGTCTGATGTCAGCCTGCCCTTCCTGAACCTGGGGGGTCTCGATACCGATGGCGTCGAGTTCCAGGTCAACTGGGGGGTCAACCTCGCCGACATCGGCATCGGCCATGGCGAGGGCCGCGTGTACGCCAATTCCGCCATCGGCTGGCTCGATCATTACAATGTGCAGACCTTGCCTGGCACGCCGTTCCAGGACTTCGCCCACACCAGCACGATCGGACGGCCGCTGCCGACATGGAAGGCCCTCACGACCCTGGGCTACACCAACCCGAAATTCGGCTTCGGGCTCCGCTGGCGCTTCCAGGGGCCGATGGATGACATCTCCAAGGTGACAACGCCCGCCACGCCTGCGATCGGGGTCGCGGCCTATCAGCTGTTCGACGTGTTCGGGACCTTCAAGGTCAATGACAAGGTCGAACTGCGGGGCGGAATCACCAACCTGTTCGACCGCGGCGTGCCGGTAGTCGCGAGTTCCCAGACCAGCACGGACGTGGCGGTCTACGACGTGGTCGGCCGTTCGTTCTACGTTGGGCTCAGGGCGAACTTCTGACGTCCCAGGCGCCGGGTGGAGGGTGAGTTGAATCGAGTTGCGTCTCCGCCCGGGCCGGATCAGGCCAGGATCCTCGTCGGCCTGATCGGCCGCGACATCCTGGCCTCCCGCTCTCCGTGGATGCACGAGGGCGAGGCCGACGCCCTCGGCCTGCGGATGGTCTACAGCCTGTTCGATTTCGCCGTGCGCGGATGGACTGAGGCCGATCTGCCACGGCTGCTGGATGCGGCGGAGCGGATCGGCTTCGCCGGGCTGAACGTCACCTACCCCTACAAGCAGGCAGTCATTCCCTTGCTCGATGAGCTTTCGGAAGGCGCCCGGCGCGTCGGGGCGGTCAACACCATCGCCTTCACGGCCGGCCGGCGGATCGGCCACAACACCGATGTCACGGGTTTCGCCGAGAACCTGGCCAACGGCCTCGCGGGCGCGCAGATGGCGGAGGTGGTCCAGTGCGGCGCGGGCGGCGCGGGATCGGCGACGGCCACGGCCCTGCTCGAGGCCGGCGTGCGCCGCCTCACCCTGGTCGACACGGACGCGTCCCGCACCGCGACGCTCGTCACCCGGCTCGCCGCCGAGTTCGGGGAGGGGCGTGTCTCAACGACGACGGACCTGGAGGCCGCGATCGCTCGGATGGACGGCTTCGTCAACGCCACGCCCGTGGGCATGGAGAAGTCGCCGGGAACCCCGATTCCCACGGCGCTGCTTCAGCCGCATCAGTGGTTCGCCGATATCGTCTACTTCCCCTTGGAGACCCAACTGCTGGCCGACGCGGCCCGCAAGGGCTGCCGCACCCTCGACGGCAGCGGCATGGCGGTGTCGCAAGCCGCCTCCGCCTTCGAGATATTCACTGGCTTGACCGCCGACAGGTCCCGCATGCAGCGCCGGTTCGTGGCCTTCGTGCATAGCTGTTCCGGAGCGTCCGACTGGCCGCGCACAGACTGACGCCAGCGCGCCTTCAAATCATGTACGAACTCGTTCATACATATGGGCCGGCGTGAGGGCCCCCGCATGAAGACGTCGATCGCCACCGTCTCGATCAGCGGCGCGCTCGAGCACAAGCTCGCCGCCGTCGCCGCGGCGGGCTTCCAGGGCGTGGAGATCTTCGAGAACGACCTGCTCTCCTTTCCAGGCAGTCCGGCGGAGGTCGGGCGCATGGTCCGGGACCTCGGCATGGAGTGCACCCTGTTCCAGCCTTTCCGGGACCTGGAAGGCATGCCGCCGGAGCAAAGGCGGCGCGCGTTCGACCGGATGGAGCGCAAGTTCGATGTCATGGGCGAGCTCGGGACGGACCTGATCCTGCTGTGCTCGAACTGCTCTCCGCTTGCCCTGAACGACCGCAACCGCATCCTCGATGACCTGTCGGAACTGGGGGAGCGGGCAGCCGGTCGCGGCGTGAGGGTAGGTTACGAAGCCCTCGCCTGGGGCCGGCACGTCTCCGATCACCGGGACGCCTGGAGCCTTGTGCGCGACGTCGACCACCCCAACATCGGCCTGATCCTGGACAGCTTCCATTCCCTGTCCCGCCGCATACCCAGCGCGAGCATCGGCGACATCAGGCCGGACAAGCTGTTCATCGTGCAGATCGCCGACGCGCCGTGGCTGGACATGGATCTGCTGAGCTGGTCGCGTCACTTCCGCAATATGCCCGGCCAGGGCGACCTGCCGGTGACGGAGTTTGCCGAAGCGGTCTTCCGCACCGGCTATCAGGGTTACTGGTCGCTGGAGATCTTCAACGACCGCTTTCGCGCGGGCTCGGCTTCCGGCGTGGCGATTGACGGGTTCCGCTCGCTCCAGCTCCTGCGCGACGAAACCGCCCGCCGCCCACGCGCCGCCGTGTCGGCGGTGATGCCGCCCCGCGTGGAGCTGAGGGGCGTGGAGTTCATCGAGTTCGCCGCCAGCGAAGAGGAGGCCGCTGCACTCGAGGTCATGCTCGCCGCGCTCGGTTTCCAGCCTGTCTCCCGGCATCGAAGCAAGGCGGTGACCCGCTGGCGCCAGGGGGACATCAACCTTGTGGTGAACTGCGAGCCCGAGGGGCTGGCCCACAGTTACGACGTCGTCCACGGAGCTTCCGTCTGCGCGATCGGGCTGCGTGTCACCGATGTGGCCGCTGCGCTCTCCCGGGCCAAGGCCCTGAACGTCCAGCGCTACGCCCAGCCGACCCGGCCCGACGAGATGGAGATCCCGTCTGTGCGCGGCGTCGGGGGCAGCCTTCTGTACTTCGTCGAAGACGGGTTGCAGGAGGCGATGTGGGCGCACGAGTTCCCGACGGCGATTCAGCCAGGTCCCTGCAGAGCCATGCTTGGCCTTGAACGGGTCGATCACGTCGCGCAGACGATGCGCTACGAAGAGTTCCTGAGCTGGCTGCTCTACTATCTCGCCCTGTTCGACGTCTCAAAGACGCCCCAGGTGGAGATCGCCGACACCCTCGGCCTGATCCAGAGCCAGGCTGTGGAAGCCCGCGATCGCAGCGTACGGTTCACGCTCAACGGCTCACAGGCGACCCAGACCCTCTCGTCGCTCTTCATCCACAACTACATGGGCGCCGGCGTCCAGCACATCGCCTTCGAGACCGAAGACATCTTTGCGGCGGCGCAGGCCGCCAGGGCCAATGGCCTCGAGGCGCTCGAAATCCCGAGGAACTACTACGAGGACCTGGAGTCGCGCTTCGGGCTGGATCCTGCTCTGACCGATCGGATGGCCGATCTCGGAATCCTCTATGACGCAGACGGCGACGCGGAATACTTCCAGTTCTACAGTCGAGCCTTCGCCAAGCGGGTCTTCTTCGAGGTGGTGGAGCGGCGCGGCTATCAGGCGTATGGCGCGACCAACGCTGCGATCCGACTGGCGGCGCAGGCGCGGTTCAAGCCCGAACTGGCGGACTAGCCAGGGGACTACTGCGAGGATGTGACGTGACCCTATCTTTGGATAGGCGCCGGTGTCGGGTCGCGGGGTCCAAAGTTCCGACAACTTCCCCCGTGCGCGGCCATCGCTGGCCGCGCACCTCCTTTTTCCCCCGAGAATGTGACAGTCGCGCCTGGGCGCCGCCGCGCCAGCCGGCTGGTCCGCGAGTCGATGCCTTGACAACAATTGGGGTGCGACCCTAAGCGCTGCGTCCAACACTTGGAGGACACGATGCGCCTGAAGGGCAAGATTGCGATCGTCACTGGCGGCGCCGGCGGGCTTGGCGGCGCAACGGCGAAGCTGATGGCCGGTGAAGGCGCCACGGTGGTGATCACAGACGTCTCGGAGGCTGCCGGCCAGGCGCTCGCGGCGGAGCTGGGCGGGTCCTTCGTCCGGCACGACGTCTCGAGCGAGGACGACTGGGCGACGATCACCGACCAGGTGGTCAGCCGCCATGGCCGGATCGATGTCCTGGTGAACGCCGCCGGGATCGAGGGGGACCTTTCGGCTGCCGGGGGCCTTTCCACGACCTACGCCGAGTGGCGGCGGGTCTTGTCCATCAACCTCGACGGCACGTTCCTGGGTTGTCGGGCGGTCGCGGCGCGGATGCTGGAGCGGGGCGCGGGCTCCATCGTCAACATCTCCTCGATCGTGTCGGTCATGGCGACGCCGACCGCGTTGGCCTACGGCGCCAGCAAGGCGGGCGTGGAGCAGCTGACGCGCTCCATCGCCACCATCGGCGCAAAGGATGGCGCCCGCGTGCGCTGCAATTCGGTGCACCCGGGCGTGATCAAAACGAGGATGACCGACAACATCATCGCGGAGTTCGCCAAGCTTGGGCAGACCACGCCCGAGCGGGCCGAAGCGGCGATCGTCCAGGCGGTGCCGTTCGGCGTCCGGGGGCTGCCGCTGGACGTGGCGAACCTTGTGACCTTCCTCGCCTCCGACGAGGCCGGCTACATCACCGGGTCGGCGTTCCAGGTCGACGGCGGTTGGCACATGGTCAGTGCGGGCTGAGAGGGGGCTGCACGTTCAATACGGAAGGCCCACGTAGTTCTCGGCCAGGGCCGTCATGGCTGCGGGCGAGCGCACCAGATAGCCCAGCTCGGCCTTCTGGAGTTGCTGCTCGAAGCCGCTGGCTTCGGGGAAGGTGTGGAGGATCGTGGTCATCCACCAGGAGAACCGCTCGGCCAGCCACACCCGCTTCAGCGCGGTCTGCGAATAGGCGTCGAGGCCTGCCATGGCGCCGGTCTCGTAGTGCTCGCTGAGAGCGCGCCACAGGTAGAAGACGTCGCTGGCGGCGAGGTTCAGGCCCTTGGCGCCCGTGGGCGGCACGATGTGGGCGGCGTCGCCGGCCAGGAACAGCCGGCCGAACCGCATGGGTTCAGCGACGAAGCTGCGCAGGGGCGCGATGCTCTTTTCGATCGACGGGCCGGGGACGAGCCGGGCCGCATCGCTCGGGTCCAGTCGAACGGCGAGCTCGGACCAGAACCGCTCGTCCGGCCAATCCTCGACCTTGTCGTCGAGCGGGCATTGGACATAGAGGCGGCTGCGGGTGGCTGAGCGCATGGTGCAGAGGGCGAAGCCACGCTCATGGTGGGCGTAGATCAGTTCCGGTGAGATTGGCGGCCGGTCCACCAATATGCCGAGCCAGCCGAACGGATAGATCCGCTCGTAGGTCTTCAGCACCTCTGCCGGGATCGTGCCGCGGCTGACCCCATGGAAGCCGTCGCAGCCGATCACGAAATCACACGCGATCTCGTGCGAGACGCCGTCCTTGCGATAAGCAAGGCGTGGCCGCTCGCTCGAGATGCCCAGGGGCTGCACGTCCTCGGCCTCATAGACCGTCTCCAGCCCCGCCGCGGCGCGCGCCTGCATCAGGTCGCGCGTGATCTCGGTCTGGCCGTAGACCATCACCGCCTTGCCGATGAGCGCCTTGAAGTCGATCCGGTGGCGTTCGCCGGCGAAGCTGAGTTCGACGCCGTCGTGCACCAGGCCTTCAGCATGCATCCGCTGCCCGACGCCTGCCTGATCCAGGAGGTCGACCGTGCCCTGTTCGATCAATCCGGCGCGCACCCGAGCCAGGACATAGTCGGCGCTCCGCTGCTCGAGGATCACATTGGCTATGCCCGCCCGATGGAGGAGCTGGCCGAGCAGAAGGCCGGCGGGCCCCGCGCCGATGATCCCGACCTGCGTCCTCATGATCGTTCATCTCCCTGGCGCGGCGCTTTCGGCCGCCTCAACGGAAACTAGCGCTTAATCGGTGACGCGACGATGGACAGACCCGACCTGATCTTGGACAATCACAACCTTTCGGGCCTTCTGGGGGCGCCTTTGCCGACCGTTCCGAACTTCTCCCTGTATGGCGAGCGGGAGACGACGCTCCTCAGCGACTGGCTGCACTGCGAGTCGATCCCGGCCCGGAGCCTGCTCTACGACTGGGAGATCAGGCCGCACCGCCATCATCATCTCTTTCAAATTCTGTACCTGAGCGGCGGGTCGGGGGAGTGCGTTCTGGAGGGAAGGCGCATGCCGCTAGTCCCCACCACCGCCGTCACGGTCACGCCTGGGGTAGTCCACGGGTTCCGCTTCAGTCAGGACGTCCAGGGCTGGGTCCTGACGATGATGTCCGATCGCGCCGCCGCGGCCGTGGAGGCGGCCCAGCTACAGGACGCGTTGGCGTTTCCGCAGTTGATCTCACTTGGGGAAGGGGAGGCTGCGAGGGCGGTCGGCGGCTGTCTGGAGATGATCGTCGCCGAGCTGGTGGAGCGTCGGGCGGGCCGCGACGCCTTGATCCAGGCCCAGCTGGCGAGCGTCTTCGTGTTCCTGGGCCGTCACCTGGCGGACGGACAATCCGGACGGGCGCCAAGCTCATTGCTGGGGCAGCGTGCGGAGCAGTTCCGCGTCGTGTTGAGCCGCCACTTCCGCGAGGAGCGTTCGCTGGACTTCTACGCCGCTCGCCTCGGCGTCTCGGTGACCCACCTGAACCGCATCTGCAGGGCCGTCATGGGCCGCTCCGCGCTTGGAGTCATCCACGACCGCATACTCACCGAGGCAAGCCGGGATCTGGCCTTCACCAACATGAGCGTCAACGAGGTCGCCCATTCGCTCGGCTTCGACGATCCGGCCTATTTCTCCCGCTTCTTCGCCAAGGGCGCGGGCATGTCGCCCAGCAATTACAGGCGGAAGACCGCAAGGACCATGGCGTCAGCCTAGCTTCCGGATGGCTCCGAACAGCGCCTGACCGGTTTCGGCCGCCACGATGAGTCCGTGTTCCATGGTCGCCCGATGCCCCAAGCCGGTGAGCCAGTAGCTGGCGCCGGCGCTCAGGCGGATGCGCACCGGGTCGCGGGCCGCCTCATCGACCATCCGAAGCGCCGCCCAGCCCGTTGCGGCGTACGCGGCGAGGCGCAGGAAGTGGTAGGCGCCAGCGTCCTCTTTGGAGCTCGACAGACGCTCGGCGGAGTCGGCGAGGAGGTCCAGCACGGGCGAGAGCGCCGCCGCTGCCCAAGGGGATGCGGAAGTCCCACAATCGCCGCGCGCGATCTCGAGGAAGGCTCTCAGCCCCGCGCCCCCATCACGTCTCAGCCGCCGGTGCACCAGATCGAGCGCCTGCACGCCGCTGGCGCCCTCGAAGATCGTGAAGACCCGGGAGTCTCTCAGCAGCTGCTCCACCGGCCAGTCCTGCACGTAGCCGGCGCCGCCGAACACCTGGATAGCGTCGCTGGCAGTCTCGAAGCCGGTCTCGCCGCCGAAGGTCTTCAGGATGGGCAGGAGCCACTGCACCAGGGCCTGCGACTGCTCGCGCTCGGCGGCGTCATCGGACAGGCGGGCGATGTCGGCGTGCACGGCGGCCGAGAAGGTGAGGGACCGCACCGCTTCGACCCGGCTGACCATGGCCGAGAGCATCCGCTGGACATCGGCATGGTTCACGATGGGGACGGCGGGGGCGTCGGGCGAACCGCCCTGCCGGCGCTCCTCGGCATAGGCCATGGCGAGGTCGGCCGCCCCGGCGCCGATTCCGATCCCCTGCACCGCCACCATCAGACGCATGAGGGTGATCATGGTGAAGAGCTGGGCCAGGCCTCGTCCGGGAACGCCGATCAGTCGTCCGCGGGCGCTCTCGAAGCCAAGGGCGCACGTGGGAGAGCCATGCAGGCCCAGCTTCTCCTCGATGCGCCGCACGACGATGCTGTTGCGCTCACCTCCGTCTAGGAGGTCGGGCACGAGGAACAGGCTGAGGCCCTGACCGCCCGGAGGCGCATCCGGAGTCCGCGCCAGCAGGCAGTGGCCGATCCGCGGCGCAAGGTCGTGATCGCCGAAGGAGATCCAGATCTTCTCTCCGGTGATGGACCAGTCGCCGTCGCCGGTCGGCGTCGCCATCGTGCGGATGCGCCCGAGATCGGACCCGGCGTCGGGCTCGGAGATGCAGATGGTCGCGCCCCACTGGCCGGAGACCAGCATGGGCAACCACTCCGCCTTGATCGCCTCGTCGGCGTGGGCGGCGAGCAACCGGGCTGCGCCCCGCTGGGACGTTGCCATCATGCCGAAGGCCGCCGAGCCCCGGTCGAACACTTCCTGGCAGGCGGTGAGCAGGAACAGGGGCAGGTCCTGACCGCCGAAGGCAGCCGGCTGGTCGAGTCCGAGCCAGCCGCCGTCCCGATACGCCTCCCAGGCCTCGCGGTGCCCAGGAGGGGTGCGGACCCGGCCGTTCTCGATCCGGCATCCGGCCCGGTCGGCGATCGGGTTCAACGGCGCCAACCAGCCGTTGGAGAAGCGCGCGGCCTCGCTGAGGACGGCCTCGACGATCTCGGGACCGGCGGTTTCCAGCCCGCAGAGCTCTCTCAGGCGCCCGATGCCGGACGCCAGCTCGATCTGGGCGAGCATGCCGACGACATCGGCCGGGGGGACAAGGCCGCTCATCTCAGACCACCACCCATCTGACGTCTCTCCTCAGCAATCCTCCCTTCCTGTCAACAAATTGTCGGCAGTTCAATAGGCTGTCCCACGCCGCCGGACGCCGCACGTCCTGCCCACCCCCGTGTTCAGGGTATTGAACAATTACCAGCATATTGACACCGTGGGGATGTTAATCCAGGGAGGGAAGGAGCGAACAAGAAAAGGGCGCGTTGCGATCATGAGCGGAAAGAGCCTGGACGACGCGATCAGGGTGGCTGGCAGTCCGGTGGACCTGCTGCGCAATTCGCAGATCGGCCCCTACGTCTATCCGGTGAAGGCCGAATTCACCAACTGGCGCGATGAGCAGATGGCATGGCGGGAAACCTGCGTCCTGTTCGACCAGTCCCACCACATGAGCGATCTCTACATCAGGGGAAAGGATGTGGTCCGGCTGCTGTCGGACGCCGGCGTCAACAGCTTTCGGGGCTTCGCCGTCGACAAGGCCAAGCAGTACGTCGCGACCAACTTCGACGGCTATGTGATCGGCGATGTGGTGCTGTTCTACCTGGCACCGGGGGAAGTCAGCCTGGTCGGGCGCCCGCCGGTGCTGAACTGGCTTCGCTTCGTCGCCGAGCAGGGCCTTTACGATGTGGAGTGCGAGCGGGACGAGCGGACGGCCGTCAATCCCAAGGGCCGCAAGCTCTACCGGTTCCAGGTCCAGGGCCCCAACGCCATGCAACTGCTGGCCAGGGTGAACGGGGCGCCTGTCCCGGAGATCAAGTTCTTCAACATGGGCCACATCACCATTGCGGGCCGCCAGGTGCGGGCGCTCGCCCACGGTATGGCCGGACAGCGTGGGCTGGAGATCTGGGGGCCGTGGGCCGAAGCCGAGGAGGTGCGCGCCGCCGTCGTGGAGGCCGGGAAGGAGTTCGGCCTGCGCCAGGCCGGATCGCGGGCCTATTCCACCAATACGCTGGAGTCCGGGTGGATTCCCTCGCCGATGCCGGCGATCTACTCGGGCGACAGGATGGTGGACTACCGCAAATGGCTGCCCGCGGAGGGCTACGAAGGGTCCGCCTCGCTCGGCGGCAGCTTCTATTCGCACAACATCGAGGACTATTACCTGACGCCGTACGACCTGGGCTACGGCCCGTTCGTCAAGTTCGACCACGACTTCATCGGACGAGAGGCGCTGGAGGAGATGGCCAAGCAGCCGCGGCGCAAGAAGGTGACGCTTGCCTGGAACGGCGACGACGCCTCGCGGGCGTTGTCCTCGATGTTCCAGAAGGGGGCCAAGGCCAAATACATGGACTGGCCCTCGTCGGTGTATTCGACGCTTCCCTACGACAAGGTGACGAAGGACGGCCGGACCATCGGGGTCTCGACCTTCAGCGGCTACAGCTGGAACGAGAGCTCGATGCTGTCGCTGGCCATGATCGACGTGGAGCACAGCCAGCCCGGCGGCGAAGTGGTTCTGGTCTGGGGCGAGGAGGCCGGCGGCTCTTCCAAGCCAACGGTGGAGCCTCACGTGCAGACTGAAATCCGCGCCATCGTGAGCCCCGTGCCCTACGCGGACGTAGCCCGGCAGGACTATGCGCAGGGCTGGCGAACCCGCCAGGCCTCTTGATCTAGAGGCGGAGCCGCAGTTCGTCGACGATCCGGTCCAGCACGGACCGGATGGTCTCGGCGCGTTCGTCCGTCAGGGTGTCCGTGGCGGCGCTGATGCTGACGGCGACGAAGCCCCCGTCCACGCAGCTGGTGGGCAAGGTGGCCGCGACGCAGCAGAGCCCGTTGAGCGTCTCCTCGTCGTCGGTCGCATAGCCGGACTCACGGGCTTCGGCGACGGCCTTGAGCAGGCGTGCACGCGATGTGATGGACTTGCGCGTCAGCTTCGGCAGT
>FTHA01001723.1_pt1 | contig 27097 bp, 25 predicted proteins | sample 1640771 | NCBI WGS metagenome assembly FTHA01 (sample SAMEA3914789, study PRJEB12502) | metagenome | biome: forest; material: soil | place: Canada | collected 2011-07-03 | depth 0.3 m | reverse complement strand
CACAAAGCCCGCATCAACAGGCCGGATACATGACCGCTCCCCACCGCCAGCCGCGTCACTCAATGCTACTTGCCGAACGGGGGCCGTCCATACATGACGTCAGGGCCTTGTTGTCGATATTGCCGTCGTCAGGCGATACCGCCCATGGGCTGAACTGGACAATTCTCCACGCGATTGAAGCTGCGCCGAGTTGGCCGCTCTGGGCCGCCTTGACGGACACTGACAACGAATGGACGGCCACGTTCCTAGTCCGGCTGAAGAATGGTGGCTACATCCAACCCCAGCCCTAATGTCCCAGCTCGGACGGGCAGCTGACGACCGCTCACCACCCTGCTGCGACCTTCGGAACGTCCGCTTCCGGGGCGGGCCGGGGCGGCCTTCAACGAGCCGGAGGAGGTCTGGGCGGGCGCTAAGCGTCAGATTCGTCGGCTAGCGGGTCATCCAGGGCTTGCTCTTCGAGCCCACGGCGTGCGCGGCGTCCTGGTCGCGCTGGAACTTGCCTCCGCGGGGCGGCTTGGGCTTTGCGTCCTGCGCTGCCCGCTTCAGGCGCAGCGCCTTCTGCAGCGAGGTCTCGGCGGGTGGCGGCGAGTCGGGATCGTCGGTCATCTGTGTAGTCTAGGCCTCCGCCCTGAAGTTGTCAGCGGGATCAAGACATTGAAGGGGTTCAATTTCCCGCGGCACAGGTCATAAGGGGTTTTTCCTCCAGCCGGGACGCCAAACAATGACACAGTCGGACGATGGACGAGACGACGATTCCGCAGGTCTGCTCGCGCTCACCGCTGGTATTATCGAGGCCTATCTCGGAAAGAACGGCGTCGGCGTCGTCGAGTTGCCCGGCCTGATCCAGTCGGTGCACGGCGCCCTGCGCGGGCTCGGCGCGCCCGCGGCGCCGGCGGCGAGTGAAACGCCCAAGGCCACCGCCGCGGCGATTCGCAAGTCGATCACGCCGGAGGCGCTGATCTCGTTCGAAGACGGACGCCCGTACAAGACGCTCAAGCGTCACCTGACGACCCGCGGACTGACCATCGGCGAGTACAAGGCCAAGTGGGGCCTGCCGGACAGCTATCCGAGCACCGCGCCGCAATACAGCGCGCAGCGTTCGGCGATGGCCAAGCAGCTGGGCCTGGGACGTCCGGCCAGCGCGCCGGCGAAGACCAGGGGCAAGGCTGCGGCCAAGAGCCCGGCCAAGCCCGCGCGGGGATCACGCAAGTCCTGAGGGCTTGCGGCCTGACACGGCGTCAGCCAGCGCTACGCTCAACACCTCAGGCGAATAGGGCTTTGAGAGGGTTGTGATGGCCGGGTAGCGCTCGGCGACGACGGACCTGGCATAGCCCGTCGCGAACACGAAGGGGACGTCGAGCGCGAGCAGGGCCTCGGCGATCGGGAAGCTGGTCTCGCCGTCCCCCATGTTCACATCGAGGATGGCTGCATCGATCTCCATTGCCGGGTCCGCGATCCGGACCAAGGCCTGGGCGACGGTCCCGGCGAAGCCGACGACCACGCAGCCGAGGGACGCCAGCAGGTCCTCGAGCGACATGGCGATGATCGCCTCGTCTTCGACGATGAAGACCCGGAGACCTTGAAGCGCAGCCTTGGCGGCAGCGACACGCACCGGGATCCTTCCAGCAACAGCCGCGGGAAGGATAAAGGATAGCTCGGGCTAAGGGAATTGAGATTGACACGTCTGTCATGCTGACAGGCGTGCAAGGCGCTTCTGCGGGTGGCTGCGGTCAGTGGAAGGGGATCGCGATGTGCTGGTCCTGGGCGTGCCAAAGCACTTCATCCAGGTTCCGGCGGTCGACCGCCTGGTTGCAAACCGGGCAGGCGAAGTAGTGTTCGCAGGCTGTGAGCTCGTGGTCGCCCCGCTCGTCAAGCTCGACCCATTCAGCAGGTTCGATCTCGTTGTGCATGACAACCGCATACACCCGTTAAGCGGGCAATGGGTTGATGAAGTCTTGCCGGTTGCGGTCCGGCCTCTTCCCAAGTCGGACGGTTCAGCGTCACAATGCCTGCCGCGCAGCCGCTCGGAGATCGCCTGATGAAGCGCCTTGGACTGTCAGCCCTGTTGGCGGCCTGCCTCCTCCTGACCTCAGCCGCCGCGAAGGCTGCCGACCTGCACTGGGCCAGGAGTTGGGGCGCCTCGCCACAGGCGCCGACGGCGGCCATGGGTCCGATTCCCCCTTCGCCGACATTCCATGATCAGACCGTTCGCCAGGTCGTCCGCCTCAGCGGCGGCGGCCGGCAGGTGCGGATCGGCTTCACCAATGAATTCGGGACGGCGCCGATCGTCGTTGGTGCGGCTCACGTCGCCCTGGCTGGGGAGGGCGGCGCCATCCAGCCTGGCAGCGATCACCCGCTGACCTTTGGCGGCAAGCCCTCCGGCGTGATCCGTCCCGGCTCGCCGCTGCTCAGCGATCCGGTGGCGATGCCGGTCCCGGCGTTGTCGAAGCTCTCGATCAGCCTGTACCTGCCCGGCCAGGTCGACGCCTGCACCTGCCACGGCACGGGGATGGAGACCGCCTATCTGGTCGCCGGAGACATGTCCGGGGCCCCCGCCCTGCCGGGCGCGACGACGATGATCGGCCGCGCCCTGGTCTCGGCCGTGGATGTCGGCTCCGACACCCCAGGCAGGACCATCGTCACCTTCGGCGATTCCATCACCGACGGGGTCGGCTCCACGTTGAACGCCGACCGCCGCTGGCCGGACCGGTTCGCCGAGCGCCTGCTGAAGCGTGGCGGACCAGCCGTCTTCATCGCCAACGAAGGCATCAGCGGCAACCGCGTGCTGAACGACGGCTTCGGCGTCGCCGCCCTGGCCCGCTTCGATCGGGATGTCCTGGCGACGCCCGGCCTCGCCTACGTCATCGTCTTCGAAGGCATCAACGACATCGGCATCTCCTACATGCCGCGCGCCGAAGGCCCCTTCGCCGCCTTCATGAAGACCTTCGCCGGCACGCCGGTTAGCGCCGACGACCTGATCGTCGGCTACAAGCAACTGATCGCCCGAGCGCACGCTCACGGGGTCAAGATCTACGGCGCGACCATCACGCCCTACGAGGGCGCGGCCACCTTCTCCGCCGAGGGCGAGAGTGTGCGCCAGACCGTGAACGCCTGGATCCGCAAGGGCGGCGGCTTTGACGCGGTGCTCGACTTCGACGCCGTCATCCGCGATCCGGCCCATCCCAGCCAGATGAAGGACGGCTTCCACATGGGCGACCACCTGCACGGCAGCGACGCCGGCTACAAGGCGATCGCGGATTCCCTCGACCTGTCGCTGTTCAGGTAGGAGATGGAGTCTGACGCTTGGCCTCCTGGACCTGCCGCCCTTGTTAACCCGCTCGCGCTAAACGGGAATTCTCCGATACAACTCTGGGCCGTGTGTGTAGGATCAATGCGCAGGTCCGGCCAGGTGAGCCGGCGGCCAGATCAGGTTAGGCCCGCGCAATGTCCGAGATGAACTCAACGCGCCAATCGCACCGGCGCATTCTGTTTGCCACGGCAGCGGTCCTGGCCGGCTTTGGAGCGGCGTCGGCGCAGGCCGCTACGCCGATCAGCGGTGCGGGCACGACCTACAATCAATCTGATGTCGGTGTGACAGTGACCCCGGACTTCCAAGGGGGTACGTTGCTGGATAATCAGAACAACGTGACCGACAGTAACAATTACACTGTCGAGAACTTCCCGACCAACACCATCGACGCTTTTGGGAACCAGACGACCTTCGCCGGAAGCTTATCTGGCGCTGGACCAATGACGATCACCGACAGCATTGGCGGAGGTCGCGTCGTAATTTCCGGCGCCAGCTATGCAGGGGCTACGACCATTGATCCGGGCGCGACCCTGGCCCTCGTGGGCCCGGGCGCACTCTCGGTTTCCGCCCGGCTCGTCGATGACGGAAGCTTCGACATCTCGGGCGTCGGGCCCGTCGGCTTCGCCCAGCCCGCGATCAAGAGCCTGGCGGGCGGCGGCGCGGTGTTGCTGGGCGACAAGTATCTGACGATCACCGCCGCCGCCGACACGTTCAGCGGCGACATCTCGGGGACCGGCGGCCTGATCTTCACCGGCGGAATCCAGACCTTGTCGGGCGTCAACGCCTTCACTGGTGGAGTGACGATCAACGCCGGCGCCCAGCTGACCCTCTCCGACGCAGGCTCGATGGCCGACTCGGTGGTGGGCGTCCGCAGTCAGGGCGTGTTGGACGTCTCCGCCACGGCTTCGGGGGCCACGATTCTGGGCCTGACCGGACAAGGCGAGGTATTGTTGCAGTCTCAGACCCTGACTCTGAGCAACGCCAACACCGTGTTCAGCGGCGTGATCTCCGGCACGGGCGGCCTGACCATCGAGGGCGGGGTCCAGGGTCTCAACGGCGCTAGCACCAATACCGGCGCCACCACCATCGATGCCGGCGCCACCCTGGTGCTGTCCGGGGACGCTATCGCCGACTCGATCAAGGTCGTCGACAACGGCGTCCTCGATGTCCCGTACACTCTTCCAGGATTTGCCCGGACCCGCAGCCTTGCGGGCTCCGGAGTCATCACCCTCGAAGGCACCCTGTTTCTGACCGATGCGGCGGACACCTTCTCGGGTTCCATCTCCGGCTTCCGCCTCACTATCACAGGGGGGACCGAAATCCTGACCGGGTCCAACACCCTGGTCGGCCTCACCGAGATCGACCCGGGCGCCACCCTGCAACTGGGCAACGGCGGAGCGGCGCCATTGGTGACCAGTCCCATCCTCGACGATGGCGCACTGATCTTCAACTACGGAGCTGACATGCTCTATGCGGCTTCCCTCTCGGGCCAGGGCTCTGTGACGGTGGCGTCCACGGGCCATGCCCTGGTATTGACCGGCGACGACCAGTACTACGGCGGCACCATCATCAATGCTGGCGCGGCCCTCTATCTTGGGAACGGCGGGACGTCGGGCGCGATCGTCGGAGACGTGGCCGACAACGGCGCCCTGGTGTTCGATCGCACCGACGTCGTGACCTTCGACGGCGCCATCTCCGGCAACGGCTCAGTCGCCGTCCCGAGCGGCGCCGTGACGCTTACCGCCGTCAACAGCTACAGCGGCCCGACCGCGATCGGCTACGGCGGCGCGCTCGGCGTTCGAGGGAATGGTTCGATCGCCGCCTCCCAGGTCGTGGTCGACAACGGGACCTTCGACATTTCGGCCGCTTCCGGCGACATTGCGCTTCAGCGGTTGGCCGGTACCGGCCGGGTGGCCCTGGGTTCAAACAGGCTGATCCTGACGGCAGCCCAGGACGAGTTCGCGGGGGTCATCGCCGGCAACGGCGGCCTGGCCATCGCCGCGGGAAGGGAGGTCCTCTCCGGGGTCAACAGCTTCACGGGCCAGACCACCATCGCCTCGGGCGCGGCCCTGGAGGTCGGCGACGCCTCCCATGCCGGCGCGGTGCTGGACAGCCACCTGGGGGGGGTGCTGGTCGACCCGGGCGGGAGCCTGGCCGGCCACGGGACGATCAACGGCGCGGTGACCAACAATGGCGTCGTGTCGCCCGGCGGCTCCATCGGGACCTTGACGGTCGCGTCCTACACCCAGGGCGCCGGCGGGGCCCTGAACATCGAAGTCGCCCCCACCGCCACCTCGCAGCTGAAAGTGATCGGAGCCGCCAGCCTGGCCGGGACCCTGAACGTCAACTTCGATGCCGGGTCGTATGCGCCGCAGATCGACACCATCCTGACCGCAGGCTCGCTGACCGGGACCTTCTCCACGGTCAACAAGAGCAACGCCCCGGCCGGCATGGTCTTCGGCGTGAGCTATGGCTCGGGCGAGGTCCTGCTGGTAGGCGAGCCGACCGCCGGCGGCCAGGTCTATGGAGAGGTCTCCAAGGCCACCCTCGACCGGACTCAGAGTTTCGCCAGTATGGTCGAGGACAGCTTCGGCGCCGCTGTCTGCGCCACCGGGGCGAACGCGCCCCATGCGGACGACTGCAACGGCATGCGGGCCTGGGCCAAGGTGATCGGCTCGTCCAACCACGTGGACGCGACCTCCAGCGGCTACGCCTTCACCAACAGGGGGGCCGGCGCGCTGGGCGGCATTGACAAGCGCTGGGGCGAGGGCATGACCCTCGGGGTGGCCTTGGGCTACACCGAAAACGACCTCAGCATCAGCGCGGCCCAGACCTCCGCCTCCGGCCGGTCCTATTTCGCCAGCCTCTACGGACGCTGGTCGAAGGGGCCGCTGCAAATCGACGGCCAGGGCTTCTGGATGAAGTCCGACTGGCCTCTGCGGCGGGTGATCGCGGGCTACGGCACGGCGGACTCCAATCCGAACGGCGACTCCGCCGGCTTCCTGGTCCAGGCCAGCACGCTGCTCGGAACCTCCGGCTTCAGGCCATATGTGCGCTTCACCTACGTCCACTTCGAGCGCGACGCGACCGCCGAGACGGGCGTCGGCATGCTGGGATTCCAGGTCGATGGCGGGGGCGCCGACGCGTCGGTGGGCGAGGCGGGGATGATTTACCAGCCGATCTCCTTGCCCGTGGGCTCGGCGCGGGTGTTCCCGACCCTTCGCCTGGGCATCCAGCAGGACTTCGCAAGCCGCTCGATCCCGATCAGCGCCAGCCTGACCGGGATCTCTGATTCGAGTTTCACCACCGCCTACTTCAAGCCCGGCCGCACGACCGGGGTGGCCGACGCGGCGATAGAGGCGCGGCTGACATCGAGCTTCGATCTGACCGGCGACATCCGCGGCCGCTTCGGCTCGGGCCAGTCGGAAGGCGCCGCCACGATCGGAGGGGTGATCCACTTCTGAGCCGACTGGAAGCTGACATTCGTTCCGGGACTCAAGCGCCGGACGCCGTTGCTATCCGCGTACGTGGCGGGCGATGAAGCGGGAGACCTCCTCGTCGATCTCGCGGTTCTCGGGGACGTCGCCGAAGCCGAAGCCGCCGTGCGGCATGGCTTCCCAGACGTGCAGCTCGGCCTCGACGCCGGCCTTGCGCAGCTTGCGGTGCATCAGCACGGAGTTGGACAGGAACAGGTCGCGGGTGCCCGACTGGATGAGCGTCGGCGGGAAGCCCTTGCTGAAGTCGGCGAACAGCGGCGAGACGTAGGGATCGGCCAGGTCGTGGCCGCCGGCGTAGAGCGCATTGCACTCGGGCAGGCCGCCCTTGAGCGTCACATCGAGCAGGACGTTGGTCTGGAACGTGTCTCCCGCTTCGGTCAGGTCGACCTCCGGGGTCAGCAGGATGACGGCGGCGGGGGAGGGCAGTCCGCGATCGCGGATCATCAGGGCGGTCGCCGCGGCGAGGTTCCCGCCCGCCGAGCTCCCCCCGATCACCACCTGGGCCGGGTCGTGGGTCTTGACCAGCTCGCGATAGACGGCGACAGTCTTCCGGCGCGGCGGGGAAGGGATGGTCGGGCGGCATGCGGTAGTCGACCGAGACGGTGGTCATCCCGATCCGTTCCGCCGTCGCCGCGCCGAAGGCCCTGGCGAAGGCGCCGCCCCCGAACACCAGCGCGCCGCCGTGCATATAGAGATAGACCGCCGAGCTGCTGATCCCCTTCGAAGCCGGCGGCGTCGAGACATAGCAGGTGACGCCGGCGATCGACCGGGTTTCGACGGCTGAACGACAGCCCGACAGCATCTGGGTGGCCACGGGCTCCCACATCGCTTCGCTGGCGACAACGGCCTGGCGCCAGGCGTCGAGGTCTCCGGGCGCCGGACGGCTGGCCGCGGGGGTCGCCGCACCGGCGGCCAGGGCCGCCCGCGCCTCGGCGCTGATGGTCGCCGGCGGGGGGACGTCCCGCGCCGGCAGGCTGACGGGCGCGAGGGTGGCAGGTCCGGTAGCTGTGTCGTTCATGATGCTCCCCCTGGCGGCGTTGCTGTCTTGGTTCCTAGGTATCCTGGATCGCTCTCAGTGGCTGTCGTCGTCGCCCTTGCGGCCCCAGTCCTCATTGGCCCGGGCGATGACGTAGGCGTGGATCGCGTCCGCGTCTTCGGCGGTGAGGATGTCGGCGAAGCTGGCCATTCCCTTGTCCTTGCGGGCGCCGCCAAGGACGATGTCCTTGAAGGCCGCGTGTGTCTCACGGGTCATCCGGCGCAGGTCCTTCACTCCGCCGACCGCCTGCTGTCCGTGGCAGATGGCGCAGGTCTGGGCATAGAGCTGGGCGCCTTTATGCACCTGCGCCTCGGAGGCGCGCAGCGGCGGCGGCTCGGGGATCTCGTCCTCGGGCTTCATCGCCGGGAGCGTCGCCGTCCCGCCGAGCTTGAAGACCAGGAGCCGCGCGGCGGCGCGGGGCATTTCCTTGCCGGCGCCGCGCTCGATCTGCGCCGCGCCGCCGCCCCAGCCGGCGTTGACAGCGATGTATTGCACGCCGTCCAGCACATAGGTGATCGGGCCAGCGACCGGGGCGCTCTGGCTGGGGAATTCCCACAGCTGCTTGCCGTCGCGGGCGCGGAAGATGGTCAGGGTCTGGCGCGTGGTCCCTTCGACCACCAGGCCGCCGCCGGTGACCAGCACCCCGCCGTTGCCGTGGCGCGGCAGCCGCACCTGCCAGGCCAGCTTCTGCTTCACCGGATCCCAGGCGGTCAGCCAGGCCTTCTCGTGGGCGTCTCCGGCCTTCTGCAGCTCCAGCCGCTTCTTCAGCGCCTCGCCGGAGTAGCCGCCCCAGCCGCTGTTGGACCGGAACGGCTGCGGCTTGAAGTTGGGGTCCCGGGCATAGACCACCCACTGCTCATAGCTCGGGAAATAGGCGAGGCCGGTCTTCGGGCTGAACGCCATGGGGAACCAGTTGTGGCCGCCGCCCGGCCCGGGCGTCACCAGCACCGGGTCGACATCGTAGCGCGCCTCGGGATTGAAGACCGGCCGCCCGGTCTTGGGATCGATCCCCTTGGCCCAGGTCACCGGAACGTAGTTCTGGGCCGAGATCAGTTTGCCGGTGATGCGGTCCAGCACATAGAAGAAGCCGTCCTTGGGCGCGTGCATCAGCACCTTGCGCGGCTTGCCGTCGATCTTCAGATCCGCCTGCACCAGCGACTCGTTGCAGTCGTAGTCCCATTCCTCGCCGGGCACTTCCTGGTAGTGCCAGGCGTACTCGCCGGTGTCGACGTTGACCGCCACGACCGAGCAGAGGAAGAGATTGTCGCCGCCGCCGGGGCTGCGATAAGCCTGGACCAGCGGCGTGCCGTTGCCAGTGCCGAAATAGACGAGCTTCAGGGCCGGGTCGTAATTGATCGAGTCCCAGGGCGCGCCCCCGGCCCCGAGCTTCCACCACTCACCGGTCCAGGTCTTGGCCGCCATGGCCATCGCCTCGTTCTCGAAGCCTTTGGCGGGATCTCCGGGCACGACGTAGAAGCGCCACAACGGCTTGCCCGTGTCGGCGTCATAGGCGCCCACGAAGCCTCTGGCTCCGAGGTCGGCCCCGCCGTTGCCCACCACCACCTTGCCGTCGAACACCCGGGGAGCGCCGGTGATCGAGTAGGGCTGGGTCCTGTCGAAGGTCTGGGTGATCCAGACCGGGCGGCCCATCGCGGCGTCGAGCGCGATGAGGCGGCCGTCGAGCGTCGCGATGATGATCTTGCCCTTCCAGGCGGCGAGGCCGCGGCTCACCGGCTCGCAGCAGGCGTAGCGCCCCCACTCCCGCGGGACCTGCGGATCGTACGTCCACAGGGTCTTGCCCGTGCGCGCGTCGTAGGCGGTGACCACATTCCAGGCGCTGATGTTGTAGAGCGCGCCGTCGATGAACAGCGGGGTCCCCTCGACGCCGCGATAGGTGTCGAGGTCCGCGGACCAGGCGAGGCCCAGCTTGCCGACGTTGGACTCATTGATCTGGGAGAGGGGGCTGTAGCGCTGGGCGGAATAGGTTCGCCCGTCGGTCAGCCATTGGTCAGATTCAGCTGGCGCATTTCGGAGTCGCGCGGCGTCGACGCTGGCTGGTTCAGGGCGCTTCTTCGCCAGGGCCGCGTCGCTCGCGGTCACGCCGCCGGCGATCATCATCGCGGCGACGGCCAACGCCCAGACCGTTCGGATACCCCTCACCCCCGACGCCTCAGTGATCGAGCGAGGCCCGCGTCGGCGAGGCGTAGGCGCCCGCCTCGACGGTCAACGGCTTCCACGCCTTGCCCGTCACCGGGTTCGCGTAGTGGTAGGGCACGATGTAGTAGGACGGATAGGTCAGGTAGACGACCGTCGGCGGCAGGTCCGGCGGGGGCAGGAAGCTGTCGGGCCGGGTGTTCGGGGTGGCCGACTTCGCCCAGCCTTCCCACGACGTGTACATGGTGAAGGGTCCGTGCAGCCTGGAGATCTTCCAGACGCCGTCCTGCTTCACGTACTCATTCTCATAGAGCGGGATGCCCCAGCCGCCGTTGCTCATCACGAAGGCCCGCATGCGCATCTTGGCGTGCAGCCCATCCGGATCGACATCGACGATCGGCTGGAACTGCATGTGGTTGATGATCCGGCCCTCGCCGGGTCCGTCGGGGCCGAACGCCTTCTGCATGTATTCCAGTACGCGGGCGCGGCCGACGAACACGCCGCGGCCGCCGATCTCCAACGTCGCGTCGTCGGCGAACAGCTGGGAGAGCTGGGTCCACTGGGCCTTGTCGACGAAGTAGCCGTAGGTCCGCTGGAGGATCTCCACCTGGTTGGCGTCTTCCAGGAGGCTGATGCGCTTTTCCAGGGCGTCCAGCCTGGCGGCCGCCGCGGCCATCGCCGCCGGATCGTCGTCGGCGGGCTTGCCGGCCGCCGATCCGACGCCGGGAGCGACCAGCACGGCGGCGATCGCGAGGGGGATCAGGACCTGTTTCATCACTTGCGCCCCAGGACGGAGTCGGCCGGCTGGGGGATCTCGATCGGCTTGCCGGTGACGGGGTGGGGATAGTCGAACGGCGGCACATAGACGCCAGGATAGGAGCGATAGACCTCGGTTGGCGGGCGGTCGGGCGGGATCGCCGCGCTCGGGCCCTGCATCGGGATCGCCGACTTGCCCCAGCCCAGGTCGTAGTCGGTGAAGCCGGTGACGTAGAAGTGCAGCCTGGAGAGTTTCCAGACGCCGGCTTCCTTCACGTACTCGTTCTCGTAGACGCCCTCGCCCCACTGGCCGGACTCGTTGCGCCGCGAGAGCTGGACCATGCCGCGCCAGCGCGCCTTGGCTGTGCGGCCATCGGGCGCGACGTGGATCACGCTCTGCAGCTGCATGTAGTTGTTCAGCTTGCCGGGCTCCGGCCCCTCGGCCCCGAACAAGACGAGCGCGCGACGGATGTGGGGCTTGCCGACGTAGACGCCCATCTGGCCGTACTCGAAGGTTCCGGTGTCGGCGAACAGGTCGGCGACATCGCGCCAGAGCGACTTGTCGAAGTAGAAGCCGTAGGCGGCCTGCAGGTTCTCGATCGCGTCGTGATCCTTCAGCAGCTCGACGCGATGGCGATAGTCGGCCAGCCGCGCCTCGAGCGCCGCGGCGTCAGGCGTGGCTCCGGCGGCCTGACCTGCCATGACGAGGCCCAGGGCCAGGGCCAGTGCGGCGGCTGCGATGCGAAAGCCGCTCATGGCCGGCCCTCATAGGGTCTGCCGGAGACCGGGTTGCGATAGTGGAAGGGCGGGACCTGCGCTTCGGGGAACGGCCGATAGTTCTCCGTCGGCGGCCGGTCCGGCGGGAAGGCCTTGGCCACGTCGGTGCGCCAGTCCGAGGGCGCCGGGACCAGCCGCGCCCAGCCGCCTTCGAAGGGCGCGACGAAGTTGATGTAGAGGTGCAGCGCCTTGATCTTCCAGACGCCCTGCTCCTTCACGTAGGCGTTCTCGTAGATGCCGTCGCCCCAGGCCGCGCTCTTGCCGAACTGTCCGAGCATCGCGAGGTCGCGCCAGCGGCCCTCGGCGGTCAGGCCGTCGGACGACACGTCGATCTTGGGCTGGAGCTGCAGGTGCTCGTTCAGCTGGCCGTAGGCGAGGCCGGGCTTGCCGCCGCCGAGCCGCTGCAGGTACTCGCGGATTCGCGCCTTGCCGACATAGACCCCGTCCATGCCGATCTCGACCGCACCGTCGTCGGCGAAGAGGTCGGCCGCTTCGTCCCAGAGGCCGCGGTCGACGTAGTAACCGAACGCCCGCTGGAGCTTGCGCACGGCGCGTGCGCCCTCGAGCTGGTCCACCTGGGCCGACAGGCTGGAGATCTCGGCCTCGATGGCGGCGGTCCTCCCGCCGGCGGCGTGGGCTGGCGCGCCGAGCGAGGCGCAGGCAAGTGCGGTCAGGAGCACGCGGCGACAGGGCGTCGTACCAAGTTTCAAATCCGACCCCAGCATCTCTTCCCGACCACGACAGTCTGACCGCTCTGCGGCGGTCTTCGCGCGGCTTGGCGCGCCTTCTTCACGAAGATGGAAGTGAGGGTCCCTGTCAATCTTTCGGTCCCAGCGGGATCGCGCGGATCACGAACGGACCAGGATCCTGGCCCTTCAGCTTGGGGTCAATGAGGTAGAGGATCTTGCCCTCGAGCCCATAGGCGGCGCCCCCGATCCGGGTCACGCCGGACGGGGAGATCAGGCCTTCCTTGAGGACCTTGATGGTCGCGCTGTCGCCCTCGATGACGACCTCGTCGATCCGACCGCTGGCGCCCTCGGCGAGCAGGAAGCGGTTGCCGGCGATGAGGCGGAATCCGTCCGGTCCCGCGACTGGCTGCGACAGGGTGAGTTCGGTCAGCCCGGTCGTCGCGCCGTCGTGGCCGCGCTCGACCCTCATCAGCAGGCCGCGGCTGACGATGTTCACGTAGAGCGTTCCTGAGGCGCCGAAGACAATGCCGTCGACGCCCTTCAGGCGATCGTCGGCGGCGAACAGCTCGAGGCGCATGCCGCCCGGCTTCAGCATGAGGATGCGCCCGTTCGGCGTGTCGGTAGAGAAGACGGACCCGTCTGGGGAGATTGTGATGTCGTTGCACGCGCCTCCGGGCGAGGGGAAGGGATAGACCCCCTTCTGCGCGCCGGTGGTCAGGCTGAACGCCATGAGCGAGGTCACGCCCACCGCCGGCGGGTTGCGCAAGGGGCTAGGCGCCGAGCAGATCCACAACGTCCGCGACTTCGCGTCCGCCAGGACTCCGAGGATGGAAAGGATGCCGTTGGCGACCGAGGGGCGGATCCAGGGCTCGGCGGTCTGTGACCCCGGCGCGGCGCGAAACACGATGCCCTTGATGCTTCCGACGTAGACAGAGCCGTCCCTTGTCGCGCTCAGGCTCTCAGGGAAGACGTCTGTGTCATTGATCCTGATGTCGTGGACGGGGGCCGCGGCCGCCTGGCTTGCGAGCGTCGCCGTGAAAGCGAGAGCGGACAAATTGCGCAACGCCACGTTCCGACTCCCAAAAGTGGACCAGAGCGTCCCCGAACGCACAATTCTGCCTCCGCCGCAACCTGCGGGGGATGTCGAGCCGGCCGGCCGATAGTATCCTGGGGGAAACTTCCGGAGCGGAATCCGCCATGTGCCACAGCATCAAGACCCTGCATAACTTCGAGCCGCCGGCCGCCGCCGACGAGATCCGGGCCTCGGCCCTCCAGTTCGTCCGCAAGCTGAGCGGCTTCAGCCGACCCTCGAAAGCGAATGCGGCGGCCTTCGACCTCGCCGTCGACCAGGTCACCGCCGCGGCCCACGCGCTGCTCGCCTCGCTGGTGACCAGCGCTCCCCCGCGTGACCGATCCGAGGAAGCCGCCAAGGCCCGCGCCAGGTCAGCCGCGCGCTTCGGAGAGGTTCACCGGGCCGGCTGACGACATTGGTCCGGCGCGGCGGGCGGAACCGCTGGCGGCAGCCGGCTTAGCCCACGGCGCTGGGGAACGGCTTTCCCGCGATGAAGGCGTCGAGGTTCTCGAGCACGAGGTCGGCCATCCGGTTGCGGGTCTCGACCGTTGCGCTGCCGATGTGCGGCGTCAGGACGACGTCGCCTCTGGTGTAGAGCGCCTGCGGCACGCGCGGCTCGTCCTCGAAGACGTCCAGGGCGGCGCCGGCCAGGCGTCCGGCCCCGAGCGCGGCGAGGAGCGCCGTCTCGTCGATGATGGAACCGCGCGCGATGTTGACCAGATAGCCGTCCTGGCCCAGCGCCTCGAGGACGTCCGTCCCGATCAGGTGATGGGTCGAGGCGTTTGCGGGGCAGGCGATCACCAGGACGTCGCTGGCGCGGGCCAATTCGATCAGCTCAGCGTGGAAGGCATAGGATACGGCCTTGGGGGCTGTTGACGTGTAGGCGACCGACCCGAATGCCGCGAGGCGCGCGGCGATGGCCGAGCCGATATGGCCCAGGCCGACGATGCCGAACCGGCGACCGCTCACCGTCCGCGCCAGGGGCCGTTCGCCTTTGAGCCACTGGCCGGCCCGGACGTAGGCGTCCGCGGCAGGAATCCCCCGGAGCAGGCTGATGATCAGGCCGACGGCCAGGTCGGCGACGTCTTCGGTCAACACGCCCGGGGTCGTGGTGACGCGCACGCCACGGCGACGCGCGAAGTCCAGATCCACCTTGTCGACGCCGACACCGTGGATGGCGACGACGCCGAGCGACGGAAGCGCTTCGATCAGGGCGTTGCTGCAGCCGATGTGCCCACCGGACACCACGACGCGGACCAGGGGAGCGCTCCTGTCCAGCCACGCCGCCTGCCCGGCGCCGCTGAGCTCGAACCAGCGGACCACTTCGAACCGCGCCGCCAGCCCCGCCTCCAGCCGAGCCGAGAACGGACACATCTGCAGCGCCGTGGCGCGCGGCTGGTTCATGGGGCGACCTCAGATGACCGCGAGGATGCCGCCATCGACGTAGATGGTCTGGCCGTTGACGAAATCGGATGCGCCCGAGGCGAGGAATACGGCCGCGCCATGCAGGTCCTCCAGCTTTCCCCAGCGGCCGGCAGGCGTCCGCTTGCGCAGCCAGTCGTCGAACACCGGATCCTCGACAAGGGCGGCGTTGAGCGGCGTGGCGAAATAGCCTGGTCCTATGGCGTTGATCTGCAGGCCATGCCGGGCCCAATCCGCACACATGCCCTTGGTGAGGTTCTTCACCGCGCCCTTCGAGGCGGTGTAGGGCGCGATCCCGGGACGCGCGAGCTCGCACTGCACGCTGCCGATGTTGATGATCTTGCCCCGGCCGCGCGCGATCATGTGCGGCGCCACCGCCTTGCTGACGTAGTAGACGCTGTCGACGTTGGTCGCCATCAAGGCGCGCCAGTCGTCGTCGTCGAAGGCTTCCAATGGCGCCCGACGCTGCATGCCGGCGTTGTTGACCAGGATGTCGATCGGCGTTCCCGAGGCTTCGATGCCGTTGACGGCCGCCGCCGCCTCTGCGGCATCGGTGACATCGAACGCGCTGATCCGCACGCTGGCCCCGATATGACGCAGCCGTTTCGCCGCCTCTTCGAGCGATGGCAGCGATCGACCGTTGAGGATGACCGCGGCCCCCGCCCTTGCGAACGCTTCGGATACCGCGAATCCGATGCCGCGTGAGGCTCCGGTGATCAGGGCGGTGCGGCCTTCAAGGCTGAACAGGGTCATGACAAAGTCTCCGCCTGCCGCGCAGGCGCATGACAAACTCTAGTAAGTGACCGGTCACACGGCAAGCGTCGCGCGGCTGCGAGATTCGGCAGCGTAGTGCGATATTCCCGCGAATTGCCGGAAATCCAATCTCATGTTACCGGTCACGCTGCGGAGTTCGAGCATGCTGGCTGCTGTCTGCCACGGAAAGAGCGATCTCAGGATCGACGAGATCCAGGATCGTGCGCCAGGTCCCGGAGAGGTCCGTGTCGGGGTGGCCTTCGGCGGCATCTGCGGATCGGACATGCACTATTACCACCGCGGCGCCGTCGGCGACTTCGCGGTGCGCGAGCCGATGACCCTCGGCCACGAGGTTTCAGGGATTGTGATCGATGTCGGGGAGGGGGTCACGGGCATTGCTCCCGGCGCCAAGGCGGCGCTGGACCCGAGCCGCCCCTGCCTGACATGCCGATACTGCCGCTCGGGCCGCAGCAACCTCTGCATGGACATGGCTTTCCTCGGCAGCGCGGCACGCTTTCCGCACGTCCAGGGCGGCTTCGCGCAGCGGCTCGTCTTGCGCCAGGACCAGATCGTCCCAGTCCCTCCTGAGACCGACCTGCTGAAGCTGTCCGTCGCCGAGCCGCTGTCGGTCGGCTTGCACGCCGTCAACCGCGCGGGGACGCTCGCGGGAAAGCGGGTCATCGTCGCCGGCTCTGGGCCGATCGGCCTGCTGACGGCGCGTTCCGCCCGCATGGCGGGCGCTGTCGAGGTGGTTTCGACCGACGTCGAAGATGCGCCGCTTGCGGTGGCGCGGGCGCAGATGGGGGCTACGCGCACGGTCAACGTCGGGTCCGATCCAGAAGGCCTTGCGGCCTTCGAGGTCGATGGCGGCTACTTCGACGTCGCCTTCGAGGCGTCGGGGGCGCCCGCCGCCCTGGCCTCCCTGTTCAAGGTCATTCGCCGTGGCGGACGCATCGTGCAGGTCGGCATGATGCCGCCGGGCGTCGCGCCGGTTGCCGTCAATGTCCTGCAATCGCGCGAGATCGAGCTTGTCGGCGCCTTCCGCGCCCACGACGAGTTCCGCCTGGCGGTCGACCTGATCGTGTCGGGCGCGATCGACGTGACGCCGATCCTGAGCGCCACCTACCCGCTGTCGCAAGCCGTGACAGCGTTCGAGCGCGCTGGCGACCGCTCCCAGGTCGTCAAACTCCATCTTGCGCTCGATGGGCACGTCGCGTGATCAAAGGCCTCGAGACGATCGAGCAGAACAGGCGCGTCACGAGCTTATGAGCCGGCCGACCCGAACTGTCATTCCAAGCCGGGCCAACGCGCCGGCCAAACGCCTGCCGCCGGCGCAGCGCCCGACGATCCGGGATGTGTCGCGGCTGGCCGGCGTTTCGCGCATGACTGTATCGCGGGTGATCAGCGACTCCGGGCTGGTGCTTCCGGTCACCCGCGAGCGCGTCAACAAGGCGATCGCCGATCTGGGCTACGTGCCGGATCGAGCTGCGGGCAGCCTGGCTAGCCGCCGTACCGGTTTCATCGCGCTGATGCTGCCGACACTGACCAACGCCAACTTTGCGGCCGTCGCGCATGGACTGACCGAGGCGCTTCGGCCCGCCGACTACGACCTCTTGATCGCCTACACGGACTATGACCTTGGCGAGGAGGAGCGTCAGCTCCGGAACCTGCTCGCGCGCCGTCCCGAAGCTCTGGTCCTCACCGGCGCCGCCCACCGCCGCGCGGCGTCGAAAATGCTGCTCGCAGCCGACATCCCGGTAATTGAGATCGCCGACCTTCCGAGCCAGCCGGTCGACCGCGCCATCGGCTTCTCGAACCATGAGGTCGGCCGCACGGCCGCACGGTACCTGGTCGCCAGGGGTTTCAAGCGGATTGGGGCCGTGGCCGGCTCGGCGGAAGGCGATGTCATCGATCACCGCGGCGAAGAACGGATGCGCGGCTTCGAGGACGAGCTCCGGTTCTGCGGGATGGCGACGGATCTGGTGCTGCGCCACGGGGCGCCGCCCGTCAGCTATGACCATGGCGCGGCGGCGATCGCGGTCCTGCTGGAGCGCGATCCGGCGGTCGAGGCGGTCTTCGCCGTGTCGGACCTCTCGGCGGTCGGCGTGGTGATGGCGTGCCAGCGGCGGGGTCTCGCCGTGCCGGGCGACCTGTCCGTCATGGGCTTCGGGGACTTCGAGATCGGGCGCGAGATCAACCCGGCGCTCACCACCATCCATGTGGATTTCCGGGCCCTCGGCCAACTGACCGGGCAGGTGATCCTGGACCTGCTGACGAATGGCTCCAGCGACGCGGCGAGGATCATCGATGTCGGTCTGAGGATCGTCGAGCGGGCGTCCGTCGGGGTCGCGGCCTGACGCGCGCCGTCGTCGTGATGGGCGTCAGCGGCTGCGGGAAGTCGACGCTCGGATCCGCGCTCGCCGAGATCCTCGGCTGGCGCTTTGTCGAAGGGGATGACCTGCATCCGCCTGGAAATATCGCCAAGATGGCGGCCGGAATTCCGCTCGAAGACGAAGACCGCTGGCCATTTCTGGAGAATGTGGCGCTGGCGATCTCAGAGGCGGGCGACCACGGGATCGTGGCGGCCTGCTCGGCGCTGAAGCGGCGCTATCGCGACCTCATCCGCGCGCGGTCGGGTGAGGTGATGTTCGTGCTGCCGATGCTCGATCGTGAGCGGCTCGTCGCGCGGCTGGCGCTGCGCCGCGGACACTTCATGCCGCCAGCATTGCTCGACAGTCAGCTCGCCGAGCTCGAGGCCCTCGATCCCGACGAGCGGGGCGTTCTCGTCGATGCGGCCGATCCGCTCCTTGCTCAGATCACGCGGGTGACCGCGGCGCTGCGAGCTTTCAGCTGAGGTGAAGGCTCCGGGAGCGTGTTGACAACCCCAATTTCGCATGTGCACGGTCACATTGAGCCCGGGAGGCGGTGACTGGATGCAGGAGGATAGCCCGATGCCTGCGCCCGGCAGCCAGCCCGACGTGGTCGGGTCTTCAGCCTCCGATACGCCCTGGCCCCACGCGGCGCATGGCTGGACTGTGACCGCTCTGCTGGCGCTGGCTTCGATCGTGTCGCAATTCGATCGGACGGTCGTGAACCTCACGATCGAGCCCTTGAAGGCCGCCTTTGCGCTCGACGACACGCGTTTTGGGCTGCTGCAGGGACTCGCTTTCGGGATCTTCTACGTCATCGCGTGCGTACCCATCGGCCGGCTCGCCGACCGCTATCAACGGCGTGTGATCATTGGCGTGGGTCTTGCCCTGTTCAGTCCCTTCTCCATGGCGTCCGGGCTGGCGCGCAGCTACCTGCAGCTCTTCCTGACGCGGGTCGGCGTCGGGGTCGGCGAGGCGAGCCTGACTCCGGCCGGCATGTCGATGCTCAGCGACCTGTTCCCGCCGGCGCGGCTGGGGCGGCCGGTGGGCGCCTTCCTGATGAGCGCCCCGGTGGGGCAGGGGCTGGCGTTCATCCTCGGCGGGGGGCTCCTGCAATGGCTGACGACATCACCGGTGCTGGCCGCCGGACCCTTCTCTGGTCTCGCCCCTTGGCAGGCGGCCTTCATGATCGTCGGCTTTCCAGGCCTGCTCCTGGCTCCCCTTTTTCTGTTGTTGCGCGAACCTGCCCGGCGCGGGCCTGGCGGCGCGGCGCCGCTGCCGATGCGAGAGGTCCTGGGGATCGTCGGTTCGCGCGGCCGAGCGCTCGCGCCGATGTTCGCTGGCTTCGCGATGGTGTCGCTGGTGTCCTACGCCTTCTTCATCTGGACCCCGGCCCTGTTCCAGCGGACCTACGGCTGGACGCCTGCCCAAGTGGGGATGGGGTTCGGGTTGATCCTGATCGTGTTCGGCACGGGCGGCGCCTATGTCGGCGGGTGGATGAGCGACTGGCTGGCGCGGCGCGGCCACCTGGATGCGCCGCTCAAAGTGGCCGCCTTCGGTTTCGTCGGCTGCGGGCTGTTCGGGGCGCTCGCGCCGCTGGCGCCCTCCGCGCCCTTGGCGCTGGCGCTGCTGGCGCCGGCGATCTTCCTCGGCAACACGCCCTATGCCTGCGCCGGCACGGCGATCCAGCTCATCGTTCCGAACCGGGCGCGCGCGCAGGTCACGGCGCTCTACATCACCCTCACGACCCTGGTGGGACTCGGCGTCGGGCCCCTTGTCGTCGGCCTGATGACCGATCGTCTGTTCCGCGATCCCGCCGACATCCGCTACTCGCTGGCGATCGTCGTCGGCGTTCCCGCCCCGATCATGTTCGCCCTGCTGCTCTCAGCCTGCCGCCCCTTCCGAACTCTGCGTCAGGCCTGATCAGAGCCGGTCGGTGATTGGGGTCCTGACAAAGCCGCTGGGGAAGTCTTCGACCTCGTTGCCGACGATCGTATATTCCTTCCTGCGTCCGCTGAACCTCGCCTCGAGCTCCATATAGCCCTGGGGGTCGAACAGCGGTGTCGCGCTCATGCCGGGCACGCCCGTCGCGTCCTTCTTGTCGCAGGTATAGAGGCAGCCCTGCTGGGCGAAGTTGTGCTTCCCGTGCTCCAGCATGCCGTCCATGGCCGCCTTCAGCAGGTAGTGCATGGTCATGAAGTTGAAGCCCAGCGGGTAGATCTCATCCACAGTGACATTCTGGACGCCGTTCTCACCGCGCACGTCCGGATACATCTTCCAGCCAGGGACCTTGCTCGCGACGTACCGGGCGTCATCCAGGTTGTTGAGCTTGACCACCGTGGTCATCTGCGCGCCGAGCTCGACGGCCGCCTTGCAGCGTTCGACGCCTTCGTCGAGCTGGGTCGCGGGGTCGGCGTTGGTCCGGGCGATAAGGATGCAATCGCTGCCTTCCAGCGCCGCCACCGCCGCCTTGACCTTCTCGTAGTAGCGCTCCCTGGGCAGCAGACTGGTCGACTCCTCCATGTCGCTGGAGTCTTCCAGCTGCAGGGCGCTGGCGCCGGCCATGACCATCCGCCGGCACGTCCGATAGACGGCGAGCGGTCCGCCGAAGCCGTCCTCGATGTCCGCGGCCAGGGGCAGCGGCGAGGTCTGGCTGATCCTGCTGGCGATCCACTCGATGTCGGTGAGATTGCTGAAGCCGTAGTCCAGCACTCCGTTCATGGCGATGGAGACTTCCCCGCCGCTCAGCATCATGGCCGGGAAACCGACCATCTCAACCGCCCTGGCGGACGCGCAGTCATAGACGCAGGGCGCCACGACGCAGCGGTCGGCGTCCAGGAGGAGCTGCTTCAACGACTTCCTTGCCATGTCTCGACGTCCTGCCTGCTGAGCATGTTACCGTTATCATAGACGGGTGCGGTGTCCAGCGCGGGGCCATCCGGCTGGGCCGCTCACTGCAGTGACGGCAGCTCCGCCAACGGGACGTCGATGACGCGCCCATCGCCGCGCGCGGTGATGTAGAGCACGCCGCCAACCACCATGGCGGTGCAGGCGTAGTTGACGCTCGGCGTGCCGGCGCGGCGCAGCAGTGGTTCCACAGCGCCGCTGCGGGGGTCGATCCTGACGACATCCCAGGTCTGGGGACACTGGGCGCCGGTGCAGGCGGCGATGCTTTCCACGGTCGTGCGCTGGCCTGCCACCATCAGCATGCCGTCGGCTTGGCGGCGGATGTTGTCCGGCATGAAGTCGAGCGGGATCTCCCGGCGCGGGCCTCCCCGGCGCGGGATGATCACCAGCTTCCGCGCGCTCCAGGCGCTCGCATAGATCATGGTCGCATCGGCGCTCGTCTCGAGGCCGTTGGCGCCGGACATCTCGCTGCCGGGCAGCGGACGGAAGCCTCGGCCTGGGCGCCATTCCAGGAGGCGGCCGGTGTTCTCACCCCTCCCCATGCGCGCCCATGCCGTCTTGTCGGTCGGATCGTAGAAGCTGCTGACGAGCAGCCCGTCCCCGGGCAGCGGCGCGACGGCGTTCGGCAGGGTTCCCACAGGTAACGGCGCGCACCCGATCCAGCGCGCCCGCGGGCGAAGGCCGCGGGCATCGATCCGGAACATCTCGATCGCCATCCGGTCACCGTGGTTGGCGGCATAGAGCGTGTGCACACCGCCCCGACCCGGGCGAAGGCCAAGTCCGTCCGTCGACATGCGGGCGAGATCGGGCGGACCGCTGCATTCAGGGGAAATCTCGTGGTCCTGGCGCATCGGCCGCTGGTCGAGTGGGAACAGCGTCGCAGCGGTCTTGGTGCGCGTGTCGATCAGATAGAGATGGGCGGGCCGGCCGAGGTTCAGGCCGCTGGCGATCAGCCATCGCCCGCCAGGCACAAGCGCGAGATCTTCGCTCCCCGCCGCTCCGCAGATCGCGTGCAGGCCCTGGATTGGCGCGCAAACTGGTCCTGAATGGGCGGTCTCGTCCGCGGCCGCCAGGGCGGAGCTGCTCACCAAGGCCAAGGCGACCGCGCCGAGGCTCCCGATCCAACCCATCATCGCGTCCCTCCGGCGCCTGCGAGCGCGATCCGTTCGACGAAGCGCCGTTGTGGCGGCCCAGTCGCTACTGACCGACGGGCTTTGACAAGGGCCGACGCCGCCTGAAGTTCGCCACGACGCGCCGATGCCAGGAGCCACGGTCGGCGCGGTGAGGCCCTATGGGCAGCTTCATGGCGCGGTGATCGGGGCCGAGCGTGTCCGTCCGGCCTGACGACAATCGAGACGCGGCGCCGCTCAGCCCGGCCTTGTGTTGTAGGTCTTGGCGAGTTCCGCGGGCGGGACGGTGGCGGGCGCCCCGCCCTGGAAGAGGGGGACGAAGCTGCGTTTCCTGTAGCGCCATTCGCCATCGTCGCCCTTCACACACTCATCGATGAGGTCGGTGATCATGATTGGCGGCGTCGAGGGCAGCACCGGAGCGCCATCCGCAGCGTAGAGCATCATCACGCAATAGGTTGTCGCGGTCCGGTCGTCGTGGAATTCGGCGCGGAAGTTCGTGATGACGTGCCGCGAGGTCCGCACGCCACGTCCGACCCGCCAGCGGTAGAAGGCCTCGATCGCCTCGCGCCCCACCAGCGGCTCGTTTCCGCCCTCAAAGATACCGTCCTCGGTGTAGCGCGCTGAAACGCCCAGCCCACCCTTCATGTCGACCTCGAACCAATAGTCGACCATGTGCATCAGCAGGATCTGCGTCTCGCGGCTTCGCTGCTCGGGTGTCACGGGGCGCCTCCTGTCATCAACGACGGAAGCGATACGATGTCCTGTTCAACGGTACAATCTCAGCAGGCCGGACATTGACCCCCATCGTCGCCCCAAATAGACCGGTATCCCGTCCCCTGACCTTCGTACCCCATGCCAATCGCCGAAGCGCCGCTGGTCGATGCCCATGCCCACATCTGGGGCGCGTCGACGCCATACGCCGAGGCGGCTTGGACAAGGCCGAACTACGCCTTCCCGGTCGAGGAGTACCTGGGGCTGCTCGATCAGAGCGGGATCGGATATGGCGTGATCGCTGCGGCGAGCCTGTTCGGCACGCACAGCGACTACACCATCGAAGCGCTGAAGGCGCACAAGCGGCTTCGCGGGACGGTGATCGTCGATCCCACCATCGATTTTCAGACGCTGCGGGCCATGCGCGACAGCGGGGTCGTCGGAATCCGCCTGCAATGGTTCAACATCGATCCACTGCCGGACCTGCGCCGCGTCGACTATCGCACCCTGATGGGCCATCTGCGCGAACTTGGCATGCACGTGCACGTCAACATCGAGGGCGGTCGCTTGCCCCAGTTGCTGCCGGCGATCGCCGAAACCGGCGCAAAGCTGGTGGTCGATCACTTTGGCTGGTCGGACGATCGGCTGGATCCAGGCGGGGCCGGGATGGAGGCGTTGATCCGCCACTGTCAGCTTGGCGACTGCTGGGTGAAGTTCTCTTCGGGCTTCCGCTTCTCCGACCCCCAGATACCGATCGATCATGCCGAGCGGCTGCTGTCGAAGGTTGGGACGGACCGTATCTTCTGGGGAAGTGACGCGCCGTTCGTCGGCATGGAGGCCGCAATGACCTACGCGACGGTCGTTGGCCTTTTCTCCGATTGGGCGCCGAGCGCCGCATCCCGGCGCGAGATCGGCGAGACAGCCTTCCGCTTCTATTTCAGCTGAACAGCGGGACCACCGATCGTCAGCCGTCGATCTCGCGGCCCGCCGTCTCCTTCGTCGCCAAGGTCCAGAGCAGGGCGACTGTCACGGCGGAAACGCCGAAGAGCAGGAACACCGGTGCGATCGAGCCGCTGATCGCCAGGACCCCGCCGACCGCGAGCGGCGTCAGCATCGAGGCGCCGCGCGCCAGGCTGCTTGCCGAGCCGAGCGCGACCGCCCGCACGCGCGTCTCATAGACCTCGGCGGTGTAGGGCCAGAGCACCATAGATCCGATGGATGCGCCGGCCGAGCCGAGGACCGTGAGCGTGACGATCAGGGTTTCCAGACGGTGATCGACGAAAGCCAGGGCCACCAGGGAAAGCCCGCCCGTGGCCGTGCCCAGAATCGCCGGGAGACGTCGCCCGAACCGGTCGATCGTCTGGCGCAGGATCAGGGGGATCACGAAGATCAGGACCGACGCGATCGCGGAATACTTCAGCGCCTGGGCGATCGGGATGTGGAAGACGCCGACGTAGATCGAGGGAACCCAGGTCACCAGCCCGAAGGAGACCAGCGAGGTGAGGAACCAGAGCAGGCCGGTGACCGCCGTGAGGGCCCGGAACCGCGGGGACAGCAGGATGCTCGCTGGCGGCCGATGGGTTGCGGCGGGAGCCGCCGGCGGCCCGGCAGGGTCCGCTTCGACAGGATTGCCGCCGAGGCGCAATAGCGCTTTCGCCGCCTGGTCCCGCAGGCCGCGGCCGGCGAGCCAGCGCGGCGATTCCGGGAAGGCGAAGAGGAAAGGGACAAGCAGGAGCGGTGTCGCGCCCAGGATGAACATCGCCCGCCATCCGAACGCGGGCACGACGTAGGCGCTCGATAGCGAGGCGAGGCCGAAGCCGCTCAGCATCAGGAACTGGAACGTGCCGAAGAACCGGCCGCGCGTCTTCGCCGGCGCGATCTCATTGATGTAACAGATGGCGACCGGCAGCGCCCCGCCGATGGCCAGGCCCAGGATCAGCCGCAGCGCGATCAACTGCTCAAAGGACTGGGCTAAGCCGCAGGCGACGGCGAGCAGGCACATCATGACGACAAGCGGCCGCAGGACCGGCAGCCTCCCGCGCCGCTCGGCCAGGGAGCCGCCGGTGATGGCGCCGAGCAACTGGCCGCCGTAGCCCGCCGAGATCAGCCAGCCGCCCTGCACGGTATTCAGCGACCACTCGGCGGCGATCGATGGAAGCGTGAAGGCGATGGAGATGCTGTCCCAGGAATCGAACAGCATCATCAGGCCGAGCAGATAGGGGGCCCAGCGTCGCAGCGCCCAGTCCCCGCCGCCGTTGAGCGTGGCGCTCACCCAGGAGGGGGCAGGCTCATCCGTCCGTGTGCCAGCCGCCATGCCCCGCGCCTCCCCTATCCGCCGTAGATCGCGGCGGCGTTGCCGGACAGAAACAGCGCCTGCTCGCGCTCATCGAGCTCGGCGCTGGCCAGCCGCGCCGCGGCCGTCATCTCGGCGTAGGTCCCGCCGCTCTGGCCGATGTCCGAGCCCCAGATGAGCCGGTCCGGACCGAAGATGTCGGTCAGCCGGCGGACGAAGGCGCCGAGCGCGATCCCCGCGTCATTGAGCCGGTCGACATTGATCTGGGTCAGCTTGAACGACACGTTCTTCTTAGAGGCGAAGGGCGTGAGCGCGCCGGTGAGTCCGTAGTCGGGGGCGCCGGGGGCGGCCATGTCGAACCCCTTCTCCCGGCCCCAGAGGACCTCGGTCCCCGAGGCGTGGTTCGACCCGACATGGTCGATGATGATCGGCAGTTCGGGAAAGAGCTGCGCGACCAGGCGGAGCGCCGGCAGGGCATAGGGCAGGTGGTAGTGGAAGAAGATGATGGCGACCGGCAGCCGATGCTTTGCCGCCATCTCCCAGAAGTTCATGGCTGCCAATGAGTTGAACCAGCCGGTGTCCATCTCCCACGGGCGCACCGCACACAGCCGCACGCCGCCGAGGCCCTTGTCCTGCGCCAGCCGCTCGATGAGGTCGGGTGCGCCAGGATCCTGGGCGTCGAATACGCCGACCGACGTGAAACGATCAGGGTAGCGAAGCGCGCAGTCGACGACATAGCTGTTGTCGTAGCCATAGACATGCGCCCGCTGCACCAGACAGGCGCGACCCACGTCGTGCGCGTCCATCAGGTCCACGAGCATCTCGCCGGTCGTCGGAGGAGGGATCTTCGGGATCTCAGTCTGGCCGCGCAGAAGCCCGGCGGGATAGGCCACGGGATCAGCCGCGATCAGATGGGCGTGGGTGTCGAACAAGGACGCCAAACAGGTCTCCCCTCTGCTCAGGCGATGTCGCGCTCAGGCCAGCGCCGGCTCGGGCATGCGGGCGGCTTCGTGGCTGGGCCAGAAGACCGGCGCGGGCAGCCCCTCCATCCGCGCCTTGATCTGCAGCGCCAGGTGGAGGGAATGGAAGCGTGACTGGGCGAGGTTGCCGCCCTGGAACCACAGGCCACGCTGGCGGGTCGGCTTCCACATGTTGCGCAGCTCGCCCTCCCAGGGCCCGGGATCGCCGGCAGTCCCTGAGCCAAGCCCCCAGCAGGGGCCGACTTTCCGCTCGACCTCGGGAGAGATCAGCTTTCCGGTCCACTCTCCCATTGGCCGGTAGCCGGTCGCGTAGACGATGACGTCGGCGGTGATGACGCCGCCGTCGGCCATCCGGACGCCATCTGGCTCGATGGCGGCGATCTCTCCCGTCCGCACGGCAATCTCGCCTTCGACGATGAGATCGGAGGCGCCGACGTCGATGTAGTATCCGGCGGCCCGTCGGTAGTAGGCCATGAAGAATCCGGACTCATCCTCGCCATGGGAGAGCAGGAAGCCGCTTGCCTTCAGGCGATCGTAGAAGGCGGCGTCGATCGAGCGGATGTGGCTGGTCGCGCCGATCTCCATGGCCGTCCGCTGACGATAGGGAAGGGTGGCCGACATCAGATCGGCCATGTCGGTCGGGATTTCAGGCTTTGCGTACGGGATGTCCGCGGTCAGCTCGCCCATCGTGGAGGCGCGCACCACGATGGTTGGCGAGCGCTGGATCATCGTCACCGCCGCGGCGTCGTTCTCCCAGAGGTCTACGCAGATGTCGTGGGCCGAGTTGTTCGATCCGATGACGACGCAGCGCTTGCCGGACAGGTCCTCGCCGCCGACGTGGTCGCTCGAATGGTGTTGCTCGCCCCGAAAGCGCTCCGCCCCTGGGATCTTGGGCATGTGCTTGCCGCCTGACAGGCCGGTCGCGAACACCAGTTGCCTGGGCCGCAGCGTCAAAGTTTCTCCGGCGCGCTCCACGGTGACCACCCATTCGTCCGCGGCCTCGTCGAAGCGGGCGCCGCGGCAGAGCGTCGAACCCCAGAAGTCGAGCTCCATCGCCTTGGCGTAGATCTCCAGCCAGTCGCCCATCTTGTCTTTCGACGTGTAGAGCGGCCAGTGGTCGGGGAAGGGCAGGTAGGGGAAGTGATCGAGCCAGATCGGGTCGTGGAGGTAGAGCGACTTGTAGCGGTTCCGCCATGCGTCGCCGGGCCGTTCGAACGCGAGACTTGGCGAAGGCGGGATTG
>FTHA01001864.1_pt1 | contig 27354 bp, 26 predicted proteins | sample 1640771 | NCBI WGS metagenome assembly FTHA01 (sample SAMEA3914789, study PRJEB12502) | metagenome | biome: forest; material: soil | place: Canada | collected 2011-07-03 | depth 0.3 m | reverse complement strand
GTGGCCGCCCAGACCGCCGACGTGGCCTTCACCTCCAAGACCCTGCGACGCACGGGCACGGTCCACGGCATGGTGGCCTTCATCTTCAACACGGTGGTCCTGGCCCTTACCATCAACCTGCTGGCCAGCCTGTTCTAGGCAGTTAGTCTGGGCTAACGGCGCTTTTAAAGCATGCAATTTCAAGGGTATATAAGAGGTAGTCATCCCGGAAAGACGCGCGAGCGGCTTGTCCGGGATCTGACCTAGGTTAGATCCCGGCTCTCCGCGCTGCGCGCTGCAGCCGGGATGACCCAGAGGGTGAAGTGTAGCGACACTAGGTCGACATTCCGAACAGGGCGTCGAGGTCCGCCGCGCCCATCAGCCGCCACTTCCCGGGCTCCAGGTCCGCCGGCAGATCCAACCCGCCCACGCGGTCGCGGTGCAGGGCGGTCACGTGGTTGCCGACGGCGGCGAACATCCGGCGCACCTGATGATAGCGGCCCTCGGTGATGGTCAGCAGGGCCGACGTCGGCGACAGGGTCTCCAGCGCGGCCGGCTCCAGCGGCCTGTCTTCGCCCTCGAGCAGCAGGGTTCCCGCCGCGAACCGCTCGCCTTCGTCGCCCTGCAGGGGGCGGTCCAGGGTCACCCGGTAGCGCTTGGCGATGTGGCGGCGCGGCGAAATGATCCGGTGCAGCAGGCCGCCGTCGTCGGTCATCAAGAGCAGGCCCGAGGTGTCCTTGTCCAGGCGCCCGACGGTGGAGATGGCCGGATCGCGGCGGCGCCAGCGGCTGGGCAACAGGCCGTAGACCAGGGCGCCGGCCTCCTTGTGCGAACAGGTCATGCCCAGGGGTTTGTGCAGCATCAGGGCCAGGGGCGGCGGCGGGTCGACCGGGGCGTCGTCCACGCGCAGCCGCTGCGGCAGGTCGGGCGTCACCGCGATGCGGCGATCGGCGTCGGTGATCTCGGCGCCGTCCAGGACGATCCGGCCGTTGCGCGCCAGGGCCTGCATCTCCTTGCGCGAGCCATAGCCCATGTTGGCCAGGAGGCGGTCCAGGCGCATCTGCGACGGGGCGGCGGTCACCGGCGGGCCTCGAACACCTTGTACCCGCCGGAGTCGGCGCGGCGCTCCACGCTGGCGAAGATGGAGGAGAGCAGGGCCTCGTAGGGCAGGTGGCGATTGGCCACCATCCAGCAGGTTCCGCTGCGCCTGAGGACCTGGCGCGCCCGCTGGATGAATCGCCGGCCGAGGTCGCGGTCCTCGGCGCCGCCGTCATGGAAGGGCGGGTTCATGACCACGAAGTCGAGGTTCTCCATGGCGACGTCCGCGCCCGTGGCGTCGGCCCATACGATCTCCGCCCGGGGGTCCTGGACATTGCGCCGGGCGGCCTCGATCGCGCGGCGGTCGTTGTCGATCATCACCAGGCGCCTCACCTTGGCGTTGGCCAGCACGGCCCGGGCCAGGACGCCGACGCCGCAGCCCAGGTCGGCGCCTTCTCCGATAAGCGGCGGCATGGACCTGATCAGCAGGGCGCTGCCGGGGTCGATCCGGTCCCAGCTGAACACCCCCGGCTGTGACCAGACCCCGAGCGGCTCGATCAGGCGCGGCGCGCCCTCGGCGATGGCTGCGGCCAGGACGTCCTCGCGGCCGCCGTCCGCAGGGCGGCGGGTGAGACAGACGCGGTGATGGCGCCTGGACGTCTCCTCGATTTCGCAACCGAACGCCTCGAGCTCGCCGCGCAGGCGCGATCCGCCCCGGTCCTTGGGCGCCAGCACCGTGAGGGGGGCGCCGGGAGCGAGGGCGCGCAGGGCCAGGGCGATGGCGTAGCGGCGCTCGATCGCGCCCGGCGGCGCGAGCATGGTGAAGCCGGCGAGGGCGCCAGGCGCGCAGTCCTCAAGCGCCGCCGCACCGGGGGCCAGCGGCGACAGTTGCATGGCGGCGGGATCCGCCGTCGCCAGTTCGGCGGGCGGGGCGCCGTAGACGCCGTGATGGTGGTCGCCCACTGTCTGTCCGAGCCGCTTCAGCGCGTCACCCGGTCCCTGTAGCCGTTGACGATGGGGTAGCGCCGGTCGCGCCCGAAGGCGCGCAGGCCGAGCTTGACGCCCGGCGGCGCCTGGCGGCGCTTGTACTCGGTCCCGTAGAGCAGCCGCTGCACGCGCTCGACCGTCGCTGGATCGAAGCCCTGGGCCACGATCTCGTCGAGGGTGGCCTCCTGCTCCACCAGCCCGTGCAGGATCCCGTCCAGGATGTCGTAGGGGGGCAGGGAGTCCTGGTCGGTCTGGTCGGGACGCAGCTCGGCGCTGGGGGCCTTGGTGATGATCCGCTCGGGAATGACCTGGAGCGCCCCGCCCGCGGGGGCGTTGGCGTTGCGCCACCGCGACACCGCATAGACGTCGATCTTGTAGAGGTCCTTCAGGACGTTATAGCCGCCGCACATGTCGCCATAGAGGGTGGCGTAGCCGACGGCCATCTCGGACTTGTTGCCGGTGGTCACCACCATGTGGCCGAGCTTGTTGGACAGGGCCATCAGGGTCACGCCGCGGATGCGCGACTGGATGTTCTCCTCAGTGGTGTCCGGTGTCCGGCCGGCGAAGGCGCCCGCCAGCATGGCCCCGAAGGCCTCCACCGCCGGCTCGATGGGGATGGTGTCATAGGCCACGCCCAGCGCCCTGGCGCAGGCCTCGGCGTCTTCCAGGCTGTCGCGGCTGGTGTAGCGTGACGGCATCATCACGCAGCGCACCCGGTCCGCGCCCAGGGCGTCCACCGCCACCGCGGCGGTGAGGGCGGAATCGATGCCGCCAGATAGGCCAAGGATCACACCAGGAAAGCCGGATTTGTTCACGTAGTCCTTCAGGCCCAGCACCATGGCCAGGTAGATCTCCTCCGGGCCGGTCGGCCAGGCCGCAGGCGCCGGCGCGTCCGTGCAGCGCCAGCCGCCGCCGCGCCGCTCCCAGGTGGACAGCGCCACCGTCTCCTCGAACATCGGCAGGCGCATGCAGACCTCGCCGTCCGCCTGCACGGCGAAGGAGCCGCCGTCGAACACCAGTTCGTCCTGGCCCCCCACCTGGTTGACGTAGATCAGCGGCAGGCCGGTCTCCGCCACGCGGGCGCGGACCACGCCGGTGCGTTCGTCGTCGGCGGTCCGGCGATATGGCGAGCCGTTGGGCACGATCAGGATCTCGGCGCCCTGGGCCTTCAGGGCCGCGCAGGGGATCGGGCCCCAGATGTCCTCGCAGACCGGCACGCCGAGCTTCACACCCTTGAAGTCGAACACCTTTGGCGCATCGCCGGGCGTGAACACCCGCTTTTCATCGAACACGCCGTAATTGGGCAGGTCGACCTTGAAGGTGATGTCCTTGACCTCTCCGTCCGCGATCAGGGCGAAGGCGTTGTAGGGGTGCGGACCGTCGCTCGGCCACATCAGGGTGATCAGGGCCGGGCAGAGGGCGGCGGTCTCCTTCGCGAGCCTTTCCAGCGCCAGGCGGCAGTCGCGCACGGCGGCGGGCTTCAGCGCCAGGTCCTCCGGTGGATAGCCGACCAGGAACAGTTCGGAGAACACCGCCAGGTCCGCCCCCGCAGCATGCGCCTCGGCGATCAGGGCGCGGGCGCGCTCGGTGTTGCGGTCGATCGCGCCCAGGACAGGGTTGGCCTGGACGGCGGCGATGACAATCCGGTCGGTCATGAGCGGGGTTCTAGCGGCGCCGGGCTCAACTTGCCAATGACGCCGTCGTTGGTCCGCGAACGCTGGCGGACCTGGAATAGGGACTTTGGCGCCTTAGCTCAGCCATAAGGGCGCCCTAGAAGGTTGCGACCTGCGGCCCATATTGATACCAAGTCGCAATTGAGAGTGAGTTGCAAGCTTGTCACGGTCCGATGTTTCGCCGCGCAATGAGGGCGAACTGTTCCTGTTGAGCGAGGCCGCCGTGGGCGACGCCGGGACCATCGTGCGCGTGGGCGCCGAGGTCGAGGGGCAGGCGCGCGGCGTCAGCCGATCCGAACTCGAGCGCCGCCTCCTGGAAATGGGGTTCGTGGAGGGCGCGCGGGTCGAAGTCCTGCACCAGGGCCTGTTCGGCAAGGACCCCATCGCGGTGCAGCTGGACGACATGCGCGTCGCCCTGAGGCGCCGCGAGGCCAGAGACATCGTGCTGCGCGCGGGGTCCGGACATGAGTGAGGCCGCGCTCGCCCTGCCGCGGGTCGCCCTCTTGGGCAACCCCAACTGCGGCAAGACCGCCCTGTTCAACGCCCTGACCGGTGCGCGGCAGAAAGTCGCCAACTATCCGGGCGTGACCGTCGAGAAGAAGGAAGGGGTCGTCCACACCCCGGCCGACCGCCGCGTGATGGTGGTCGACCTGCCGGGCACCTACAGCCTCAGGGCCCGTAGCCCTGACGAGGAAGTGACCCGCGACGTCGTGCTGGGCCGCCTCGCCGGCCAGGCCGCGCCGGACGTGCTGGTGTGCGTCGCCGACGCCACCAACCTGCGGCTGGTGCTGCGCCTGGCGCTTGAACTTCGCCAGGTCGGCCGGCCGGTGCTGCTGGCGCTGAACATGATCGACATCGCCGAGCGGCGGGGGCTGAGCATCGATATGGCCCGCCTGTCCCACGAGCTCGGGATGCCCGTGGTCAGCACCGTCGCCGTGCGCAAGCGCGGACTGACCGAGCTGCTGGAAGAGGTCGACCGGCTGCTCCCGGCCGCGCGGGCGCCGGCCGAGCACCTCTGGCGCGCGCCAGACGCCGGCGAGATCCGGGCCGCGCACCGGGAGGCGGAGCGCATCCTGAAGACCTGTGTTCGCCAGCCGGCGCGGCCGGACACCCTGACCGGCCGGTTCGACGGGGTGCTGCTGCATCCGGTCTGGGGCGTCCTGATCCTGCTGGCCGTGCTGTTTCTGATGTTCCAGGCGGTGTTCAGCTGGGCGACGCCGGTGATGGATCTGATCGACAGCGGCTTCAAAGCCCTTGGCGGCCTGGCCGCGCACGAGCTGCCTGCGGGTCTGCTGCGGAGCCTGGTGGTGGACGGGGTCATCGCGGGGGTGGGCAGCGTGATCGTCTTCCTGCCCCAGATCGTGATCCTGTTCTTCCTGATCATCCTGCTGGAAGATTTCGGCTACATGGCAAGGGCGGCTTTCCTGATGGACCGGGTCATGGAGGCGGCGGGCCTGCACGGCCGCGCCTTCATCCCCCTGCTCTCCAGCTTCGGCTGCGCCATCCCGGGCATCATGTCGGCGCGGGTGATCGACAACCGCCGCGACCGCCTGACCACCATCCTGATCGCGCCTCTGATGACCTGCTCGGCGCGGATCCCGGTCTACACCCTGGTGATTTCCGCCTTCGTGCCCCGCCGCCAGGTCTGGGGCGTGGTGGACCTGCAGGGCCTGGTGATGTTCGGGCTGTACGCGGCGGGGATCCTGTCGGCCCTCGTGGTCGGGGCCGTGGTGCGCCGGGTGTTCTGGCGCGGGGCGTCCGAGCCTTTCATCGTCGAGCTGCCGTCCTACAAGCTGCCGGACCCCGCCAACGTCCTGCACAGCGTGGCCCAGCGGGCCAAGGCCTTCCTGATCCGGGCGGGCACGACGATCTTCGCCATCATGATCGTGATCTGGGCGCTGGCCTCGGTCCCCCTGCCGCCGCCGGGCGCGACGGGTCCGGCCATCGACTATTCCTTCGCCGGCATGATCGGCCACGCCCTGCAGCCCCTGATGGCCCCCATCGGGTTCAACTGGCAGCTGGTGGTGGCCCTGATCCCGGCCATGGCCGCCCGCGAAGTGGTCGTGGCCGTGCTCGGCACGGTCTACGCGGTGGGAGGGGAGGGCGCCGGCGGTTCGCTGGCCCATGCCCTCAGCCAGCACTGGTCCATGCCCACCGCCCTGGCGCTCCTGGCCTGGTTCGTGTTCGCACCCCAGTGCATGTCGACGCTCAGCGTCGTGCGGCGCGAGACCAACTCATGGAAATGGCCGCTGGTGATGTTCAGCTACATGTCGGTCCTGGCCTACGCGGCGGCCTTCGCGACCTTCCACGTCGCCTCCATGATCTGGAGGTAGGCGGAATACCGGGCTCAGTCGTCCCGGTGGACGCGCTCGCGGCGCTCGTGGCGCTCCTGGGCTTCCAGGCTGAGCGTGGCGATCGGACGGGCGTCCAGGCGGGCGACGCCGATGGGTTCACCGGTCTCTTCGCAATAGCCGTAGATCCCGTCCTCGATCCGCCGAAGGGCTTCATCGATCTTGGAGATCAGCTTGCGCTGGCGATCCCGGGTGCGCAGTTCAAGCGCACGATCGGTCTCCGAGGAGGCCCGGTCGGCAAGGTCCGGATGGTTCTCGGTATCCGTCTGCAGATGGGACAGCGTCTCACGGGACTCCCGCAAGATGTCCTCTTTCCAGTTCAATAGCTTCTGCTTGAAGTATTCAACCTGGCGCTCATTCATGAACGCTTCGTCCTCAGTCGGACGATAAACGCTATCCTGCACCAGAACTGCGGCCGCCTTCATCGACGCCCTCACGCCCACACGCACGCTCCCCAATGACGAGCGCCGCTGCTTATAGCAGAAACGCGATGCGGTTCAATCGAGCTGAATAACGCGGTTAATACTTGATGCACGCGGGCCGGCGTGCGGCGGGTGGACGGTTCAGCCACCGCGGGTTTCCACCTTGGCCATCTCGACCGCGGCGCGGGTCTCGATCTGGTCGAGCAGCGCCTGGAGGCCAGGATCGTCGGCGGCGACGCGCTCTTCGCGGACCGCGGTCCTCAGGCGCTGCAGATCGTCCATGGACGGTTCGCCGTCGAACAACGCGAGTTTGATCTTGTCCAGGGCGTCGAGCATCCGGCCGGCCCGTCCGACGGCGCGCTTTCGGCGCGACAAGGCGCCGTCGACTTCCTGGAGAGCGATCAGGGCGTCCAGTGAATTGACCCCGGCCACGCCGGCGGCGCGGGCGAGGGAGGCCGGCGCGGTCGCCTCTTCGGCGCCGGGCAGGCTGAAAGTCGCGCTCGAGCCGCGCTTGGCGCCCTGGCCTACGGCGCTCTTTCCGACGCTGGTGGTCCGATTGATTTCCATGACGCCATCCAACCGCAATTGGCGTGCGGCAAGTCTGTGGGGCCGACCTTGCAGTATGGTTAATGCCCGGCAGTTCTTGCCGATGTGTCGGTCACGGTCCTGGCGGACTCAGCCAACTTGTTGAATTTACCCGATCTTTCTCCGCAACGCAATTGGCACGAAGGTCGCAGGCGATTTCGTCGTGACGATCTGTGCGGGAAGCTCAATGCGTTGTTCGATCCGGTGGCTGAGCCTGATGTTCGCCTGTCTCGCGACGGCGGCCTCGCCGGCCTCGCCGGCCTGGGGACAGTCACGCATCAAGGACATCGTCGAGTTCGAAGGCGTGCGCGACAACATGCTGGTCGGCTACGGCATCGTCGTGGGCCTGAACGGCACGGGCGATTCCCTGCGCAACGCGGCTTTCACCAAGCAGAGCCTGTCCTCCATGCTGGAGCGGCTGGGCGTCAACGTCCGTGACGCGGACCTGAACACCAAGAACGTCGCGGCCGTCATGGTCACCGCCCGCCTTCCGGCCTTCGCCGCGGCGGGCTCGCAGATCGACGCCACGGTGTCCGCCATGGGCGACGCCAAGAGCCTCTTGGGCGGGACGCTGCTGGTCACGCCGCTCATGGGCGCGGACGGCCAGGCCTACGCGGTGTCCCAGGGCACTGTGCAGACCGGCGCGGTCTCGGCCTCTGGCGCGTCGGGGTCCACGGTCCTGAAAGGCGTGCCGACAGCCGGCCGCATCGCCGCCGGCGCGATCGTGGAGCGGGAAATCGGCTTTCAGTTCGCCAGCATGGGCCAGCTGCGCATGACCCTGCGCAATCCCGACTTCACCACGGCCCGGCGCATCGCGGACGCCGTCAACGTGCGCTATCCGGGCTCGGCCGTCGCCGACAACCCCACCATCGTCACCCTGCGTCCGCCGGCAGGGCGCGACATGGTCGGCTTCATCACCGAAGTGGAGCAGATCGGCATCGAGCCGGACGCGCCGGCCAAGGTGGTGATCGATGAAGTGTCCGGCGTGGTGGTCATGGGCGAGAACGTGCGCGTGTCCACCGTGGCCATCGCCCAGGGCAATCTGACCATCTCGGTGCAGGAGACCCCGCGGGTCAGCCAGCCCGCGCCGTTCAGCCAGGGCGGCCAGACGGTCACAACGTCCCAGTCGGCGATCACCGTGAACGAAGAGAAGGGCAAGGGCCTCGTGGTGGTCAGGGAGGGCGCGTCGCTCTCCTCGCTGATCGCGGGCCTGAACGCCCTGGGCGTCACGCCCCGCGACATGATTTCGATCCTGCAGACCATCAAGGCGGCCGGCGCCCTGCAGGCCGACATTCAGGTGATGTGATGGACCAGGCTTCTCCGTCCGCCCCGCTCGCCCCGACCGCAACCCCGCCGCTTCCGCTGGCGACACCGGAACAGCGCGCGAAGATCAAGGGCGCCGCCCAGGCGTTCGAGGCGCAGCTCCTGTCCCAGCTGATGCAGCCCATGTTCGAAGGGCTGTCCACGGCGGCGCCCTTCGGGGGCGGCGAGGGGGAGGACACCTACAAATCGTTCCTCATCGACGCTTTCGCAAAACAGACCGCGAAGGCTGGAGGCGTCGGCGTCGCACCGGTGGTGATGCACGAGATGCTGAAGCTGCAAGGTCTGCAATAGGAGCTCCCATGACCGCCCCCGACATCGCAACCGATAATGTGGAACGGCTGATCACGCTCACCGAGCGGCTGACGGAGCGGCTCGCCGTCGACTCCCAGGCCTTCGAGGCCAGGCGTCCCCACGAGGCCGCCGACCGACTGGCGGAGACCACACGCCTCGCCAATCTTTATCGCCACGAATGCGTGCGCGTGAAACAGGACCCGTCGCTGATCGCCGGAGCGCCTGAACACCTTCGCCAGCAGCTCACCCGGTCAAGCGAAGCGTTCGAAGCCGTGCTGGCGCGGCATGGCCGGGCGTTGTTCGCGGCCAAGGCGGTGACAGAGGGCGTGGTGCGCGCCATCGCCGAGGAGGTCGCCAAGAGCCGCGCGAAGGTCGCCGGCTATGGCCCTGGCGCCATGCCGCCCAAGGCCTCGACGTCGGCGATCACACTGAATCATCGCGCATAGGGCCGTAAGGCCCGGGCGTCAGCGCGTCGGGGTCTTGACCGTCGCGGGCGTCGCCGCCGGGAGGTTGGCAGGCTTTTCGCCGGCGGCCTTGGCCGAATCTGCTTGGGCAGACGCGGGCGCCGTCGGCGCGCCGAGGGGACCGCCCTGGCCCAGCGGCGGGGTGGTCACCGCGCTGGCGAGGATCAGAGCGGGGGCGGACGCGCCATCCGCCGTGTCGGCGCCGCCGGCGCCGAAGACGGGCTTATCGGCCAGCTCGGAGGGCGGCACATAGAGATCGGGCGCAGCTCGGAAAACCGAGGGCGCGCCGGCCCGCCCAGTGAATCGATAGAAGATGTGGGCGCCCACCTGGGCGACCTTCAGCAGGTTGTCGCTCCACAGGCTGCCCAGCCGGGCGACATGGAAGTGGGTCGCGTCGCCGACTTCAGCCATCACGAAGCCGCCCAGGGCGCGCGCCGCGACGGATTGGGCCCGTCGCCACGCGGCCGGCTCGCGCTCCTCGCGCATGGCGCCGTCGCAGGCGAAGCTGAACTGGCAGGACCGCACCTGGGCGCCCTGGAACACCACCCCGCAGACGGACTTGGGGAAGGCCGGATGACGGACCCGGTTCAGCACGACCTGGGCGACGGCCTCCTGGCCATCGGAGCTCTCGCCGCGGGCTTCGTAGTAGATCGCGTCGCTCAGGCAATCGAGCTCGCGGGCGCCGTCGAGGGGATTGATCGACGCCATGCGGAAGGGGCGGGCCGGGGCGGCAGGCTGGGGATAGCCCGCGCGCAGCAGCAGCGGACGGGCGGGGGCGTCGGCGGACAGGGTGGCGACGGCGGCGCGGGACGGTTGTTCCAGGCGCGCGGCCAGCATGGCGGTCTCGCGGTCGCGCTGGGGAGCGCCCGCGACGGTGAAGGGGTCGTGGCGGCGCGCCACGGCGAGAGCTCCGGACTCCATGTCCGCGGCTTCGGTCCTGAGCGCGGCGTCGGAGAAGCCGCTGGAGGCGGCGGCGGCCAGTCTGGCGGTGCGGGCATGCGCGAGGGTCGCGCGAGCGGCGCCGCCCGCGAGGTAGGATCCCGCCAATAAAAGTCCCATGGCCGCGCCCACAGCGACGGCGCCGGCCAGCGCGCGCGCATCCGCACGCACCGGAGTCTTTAACAGCACTGGTTTCGTGTCCTATTCGGCGAGGGCGACACGCCCCCCGACATCGACGCTTACGAGACCTGAAACCCCTCTGGGGCGGGCTCGCAAAACGTGGGATCGGCCGGTTTCACGACTGGGCCGATGACCCTCTTAACCCAGGCATTGTGGCGCCAATGTGGCCGAGTCGCAAGCGCATGCTGCACTGCAGCAATGCCAGGCGCCACGAGAGTCGAGCTATGCAGTAATGTAATACGTTGAAATGGCGCGGGAATAAATTTGAGAACGCGCCTGCAGCAAGAGGGACTTTGGGGCCGCAAATCGAGCGGATCCGGACGAGTCCCGCCTCAGGCGGCGACCGACTTGGCCGATTGTGGTTGATGCGAAAGCACCCGCGCGATCTCGGACATGAGGGCCGCCGGCGAGATCGGCTTGGCGACCACGCCGTTCATGCCCGCCGCCGTATAAGCGCTCAACTGGTGCGCCATGGCGTTGGCGGTGAGGCCGACGATGGGGGTGCTCGCCACCGGACCGTCCATTTCGCGGATGGCGCAGGTGGCTTCGAGACCGTCCATGACCGGCATCTGCACATCCATCAGGATGAGGTCGTAGCCGCCCAGCCTGGCCGCCTCCACCCCTTCCAGGCCGTTCTCGGCCATGCTGACGCTGATCCCCATGGCCTCGAGCATCTTGGAGGCCACCAGCCGGTTGGTCGCATTGTCTTCGACCAGCAGGACATTCAGCCCGTCCAGAGTCAGGGCCGGGCCGGCCTCGGCGGGACGGATGGGATTCGAGGCTGGCGCGGTGAGGCCGAGCCAGAATGTGGATCCCTGGCCTTCGACGCTGGTGAAGCCGACTTCGCCGTCCATCATCTCAGCCAGGCGCCGGGTGATGGCGAGGCCCAGGCCCGACCCGCCGAATCGCCGGGACGTCGACCCATCCGCCTGCTGGAAGCGCTTGAACAGCGACTCCTGGACCTGTGCGGGAATGCCGACGCCGGTGTCCTCGATCTCGAACCGCAGCATGCGGTCGTCGCCGCGCGCCTGGACGGAGAGACGGATCTCCACGTGACCTTCAGCGGTGAATTTCACCGCGTTTCCGATCAGGTTGAACAGCGCCTGGCGCAGCCGAACAGGGTCCGCCTCGATCCAGGCGGGCCCGCCGGGCGTGGAGGTGCGCAGGTCCAGCCCCTTGGCGGAGGCGTTCGGCCGGAGCAGGCCGACCACGCTCTCGAGCACGGCGGCGGCGTCCAGGGGTTCGGGGGCGAGCTCAAGGCGCCCAGCCTCGATACGGGAGAAGTCGATCACGTCGTTCAGCAGCTGGGACAGCATGCGCCCGCAGTTGCCGGCTTCGGCCAGAAGCTGACGCCCCTCTTCGGAAAGGTTTTCCCGTTCCAGCAGGTGAAGCACGCCCAGCACGCCGTTCATGGGCGTGCGGATTTCATGGCTCATGTTGGCCAGGAACTGGGATTTGGCCTCGGCAGCGGCTTGGGCGGCGCGCTCGGCTTCCACCAGGGCCAGCTCCTGGCGTTTGCGTTCGTCGATGTCCAGCACCAGGCCGGCCAGCTTTTCCGGCACGCCGTTCTCATCCAGGTGCACGATGGCCCTGCCGTCGATCCAGCGCGTCTCGCCGGTCGGAAGCAGCAACCGCCATTCCAGCTGCGACACTGGCTCGCCGTCTTGCTGTGACCGTTCGATCGCCGCCTGGACGAGGGCGATGTCGTCCGGATGGGTCATCGGCCAGACGCCCATGGAGTCCGCGAACGTCATCCGGCCGCCGACGATCTCTTCGAACTCGGGCGAGCACCAGAAGGTCTGGGTCTTGAAATTGGTCTCGAAGGCGCCCGCCCTGGCGGCGTCGAGCGCCAGCTTCAGGCGCTCGGCGTTGGTCTGCGACTCCTGACGGGCCTGGGACAGGTCGAGTTCCTGACGCTTGCGCTCGTCGATATCCAGCACGAGGCCGGTGAACCGGTCCGGCAGGCCGCTTGCCGCAAGCTGGAACTCTCCGGAGAAATGCACCCAGCGACTCGCTCCGGATGGCAGCAGCACGCGCGTCTCCAGCGAGCCGAAGACGTAGGTCTCCATCCAGCGGCTGACGGTGGCGGCGACCCACGACTGGTCGCCGGGATGGATGATCGGCCATGCGGAGGGGTCGGACGCGTCCTGGAAGGACAGCTCACGCCCGACGATGTCGATGAACTGGGGCGAACACCAGAATGCCTGGGCGCTGTAGCTGACTTCGAACACGCCGGCATGGGCGGCATTGAGGGCCATTCCCAGGCGCTCGGCGTTGATCTGCGCTTCGCCGCGCGCCTCGGCCAGCGCCAGCTCCTGGCGCTTGCGGGCATCGATGTCCAGCAGCAGGGCGACGATCTTGACCGTGCCGCCGTCGGCGTCGAACTCACGCTCGCTGTGGATCTGGACCCAGCGGATCGCGCCGTCGGGCTGGACGATGCGGAAGTCGAACGGCTCGTGCCGGGTTCCCTTCCAGGTCTGGTTGAGGCGGCGGAAAGCCTCGATGTCCTCGGGGTGGCAGCCCGGCCAGACGCCCGCCTTGAAGTCGTCGTAGTCGACGGCCCTGCCGACGATGTCGGTGAACTCCTCCGAGCACCAGAAGCCAGCCGACTTCCAGTCGAATTCGCAAACGCCGGCGCGGGCGGCGCGCATGGCGAGACTGAGGCGCTCCGCGTTGGCCTGCGCTTCGCGACGCGCGTCGGCGAGGGCCAGTTCCTGACGCTTGCGGGCGTCGATGTCGAGGATCAGGCCGACCACCTTGGTGCGACGGCCCTGCGCATTGCGCTGCTGTTCGCCGTGGATCTGGACCCAGCGCGTCTCCCCGGACGGCAGAAGGATGCGGAAGTCGATCGGCTCGTGGCGGGGCGTGGTCCAGTCGGCCACCGTCGCGTCGATCAGGTGGCGGTCGTCAGGGTGGGCCATGTACCAGGGTTCGCGCGCGAACCGGCCGAAGTCGACGTCGATGCCGACGATTTCGTTGAACTCGGGCGAGGCCCACATGGTCTTGTTGGCGAAGTCGAACTCCGACACGCCCGCGTGCGCCGCGCCCATGGCCAGGCTGAGCCGTTCGGCGTTGGCCTGCGCCTCGCGGCGTGCGGCCATCAACGGCGTCACGTCGTGCCCGTGGGTGTAATAGACCATCAGCGAGCCGTCGGCGTTGAACACCGGCCGGTACTCGCTGCAGAGCCAGCGTCGAACCCCGTCGCAATCGATGTATTCTTCATCGTCGTTGACGAAGTGCTCGCCGTCGGCGGCGCGCTGATGCAGGTCGCCGAGCGCCTCGGCCGAGGGACCGCCGAGCTCCTCGATGGTGCGGCCGAAATAGTCCTTGTCGCGAAGGTTGGTGATCTGCTCCCAGCTCTTGCTGGCGGCGAGGAAGCGTCGATCCACGTCGAAAAGGGCCATGGGCACGGGCGCGTCGCGCGTGATCTGCGCGAGAGGCCGTCTCCGATCACCGGGCTGCAAGTCGCGTGTCACGCCTGTGCCTTCCCACCCTTATTTTTCAGGACCATGGACAGAAAATGTAAAGATAGGATGGAGCGGGCGCGCTGCGGTTGCGCGCTTCTCCGGCGCAACGACGGCGCGCCGCGGCCGCGGCTGGAGCGCCAGGGTTCCCTTGACGGGCGAGGCGCGCGCATTACTCCTGTGCGAGTCTGACCTAAGGGGGCAGCGCGCCATGGCCGATATCCGCTTCGACGGGAAGGTTGCGATCGTCACCGGGGCCGGCGGGGGGCTCGGGCGCCAGCACGCGCTGGAGCTGGGCCGGCGCGGGGCGAAGGTCGTGGTCAACGATCTCGGCGCGGCGCTTGACGGTTCGGGCGGTTCCTCCGCGGCGGCGGCCGCGGTCGTAGAGGAAATCAAGGCCGCGGGCGGAGAGGCCATCGCCGACGGTGGGTCGGTCACCGACGACGCCGGCGCCGCCAATCTCGTCAAGCGCGCGATGGACGCCTATGGCCGGCTCGACATCCTGATCGCCAACGCCGGGATCCTGCGCGACAAGTCGTTCGCCAAGATGGAGCTCGCCGACTTCGAGGCCGTGCTTGACGTGCACCTGCTGGGCACGGTCAAGCCGTTGAAATCCGCCTGGCCGATCATGCGCGAGCAGCAGTACGGCCGGGTCGTGGTCACGACGTCGTCCACGGGCCTCTACGGCAACTTCGGCCAGGCCAACTACGGCGCGGCCAAGGCCTCGCTGGTGGGGCTGATGAAGACCCTGAAGATCGAAGGCGAACGCGATAACATCCGTGTCAACGCCATCTCGCCCGTGGCGGCCACGCGCATGACGGAGAACGTCCTGCCGCCGCCCATCGCCGAACGGCTCAAGCCGGAATATGTGACGCCCGGCGTGATGTACCTCTGCTCCGAGGAAGCGCCCTCCGGGGTGATCCTGACCGCCGCGGCGGGCGCCTTCGCCGTGGCCCAACTCTACGAGACCGAGGGCGCCTATCTGGGCGAGGGCGGACTCTCGGCCGAGGCCGTGCGGGACAACTGGGCCAAGATCGCAGATCCGACGGGCCAGCAGGCCTATGCCGCCGGCCAGGAACAGACCCAGAAGTTCCTGCGCCGCGTGATGGGCGGCTGACGGACCCGGCCGGGCTGGTTCGCCGCGGCCACGCAGGGCGTTAACCTTCTTGCTCCGATCGCGATACGGGACCAAGTTGGACGTTTGAAGGGAGCTTGGGCGTCGATCCGCGGCCTCTTCCCACATGGCCGCTGACGCGCCGCGCGCGTTCGTCTGATGCAACCCAACAGGAAGAGATCGCGACATCGCCGGGGCCCACGGGTCTTCGCGGCCCTGTGGCTGGCGATTCTGTTCTGGATCCTGATGACGACAGTCCTCGGTGACAGGGACATCCGGATGGCGGGTCACGGAGCGGGCGTGGCGTCCAGCGCGCCCAAGATCGCGCCGAGCGGCGTCGAAACGGATCTCAGCGCCCTGGGCCACCGCATCTGGAGCAGGCCCGATCGCGCGCTCGCGGATATCCGGGGCGGTGCTCAGACGGCCTGGAGAGACGCCAGGACCGGCGCCGCGATCGCCCAGGCTGACGGCCGCGCCGGTCTCGACCGGCTACAGGCGAGCGCGTCCGATCTGGACGGCTGGGCCGAGGAGCAGACCATCACCTACCGCCTGTACTTCCACCGGCCGCTGGAATGGCTTGGCGACTATGGCTGGGCGCCATTCGATCGTTACCGGCGCCACTGCCACGACAGGGACCACGACCACAGGTTCTGTCCAAGGAAGCCTCCGCCGCCGGGTCCGCCGCCGGGCGCGGTGCCAGAGCCTGGCACCTGGCTCATGCTCCTGGGCGGCTTCCTGATCCTGGGCGCCCAACTGCGCGGCCGCCGCCGCGCGCGGGCGGCGGCGTTGCGCGTTACGCCGCGCGCACTTTGAGGCTGGCGCCGCTCAGGACGCCGGTGACCTGAACGTCGGCGCCGGCGGCCAGCTCGTCGCCGGCTTCGAGTTCGGCCGCCCATTCCTTGCCGTCGATGAACACCCGCCCGCGCCCCGCGGTGAAGGCGCCGGCGGCCCGGCCGTGATGGCCGATCAGCCGGGCGTGGGGATCGTTGATGTCGGGGCCCTTGGGCCTGAGGGGATTGGGCCAGAAGCGGCGCGCCACGATCGTGAAGGCGAGGGTCAGGGCCGCGAAGATCGCCAGCTCCTCCGGCGCTCCGAGATGCATGGGCGTGATCAGGGCGGTGATCGCCGCTGATCCGGCCGGCCACAGCAGATAGCCGGACCCGCTCATGACCTCCAGCACCAGCAGGACGGCGGCCAGGGCGAGCCAGACCCAGAAGGGGTGGCTGGCGTGGAGATCGATCAGGGTCTGCATGGCTTCGACCCTCAGGTCCGCGGCACGGAGGTCGGCGGCGGTTCGCGGCGGGGAGGGGGCTGCGGGCGGGTCTCGCTGCGCGCGCCGGTCACCAGCTCCTGGATGCCGCCAAGCACGCCCACCAGGGCCGACATCTCGGCGGGCACGATGACGGTCCGCTGCTGGGGCGAGTCGGCCAGCTTGCCGAAGGCCTCCACATACTTCTGGGCGACGAAGTAGTTGATGGCGTTGACGCTGCCCGCCTCGATGGCGTCGGACACCAGCTGCGTCGCCTTGGCCTCGGCCTGGGCGGCGCGCTCGCGGGCCTCCGCGTCGCGATAGGCGGCTTCGCGGCGGCCTTCAGCCTGCAGGATGGCTGACTGCTTGGCGCCCTCGGCGCGGGCGATCTGCGCCTGTTTCTCGCCGTCGGCCTCGGTGATCACCGCGCGCCGCTCGCGTTCCGCCTTCATCTGGCGGGCCATGGCGTTGGTGATGTCGGGCGGCGGTTGCAGGTCCTTGATCTCGATGCGGGCGACCTTGACGCCCCAGGGGCCGGTGGCGGCGTCGATGACGTTGAGCAGCCGGCTGTTGATCTGATCGCGCTGGGACAGCACCTCGTCCAGCTCCATGGAGCCCACAACGGTGCGCAGGTTGGTCATCACCAGCTGGGTGATGGCGGCGTCGAGCTGGGCCACGCGATAAGCGGCCGCCGCCGCGTCCATCACCACGATGAAGATGATGGCGTCGACCTTCACCCCGACGTTGTCCTTGGTGATCACCTCCTGGCTGGGGACGGCGAGCACCTGCTCCATCATGCTGATCTTGCGGCCGACGCCCTCGACGAAGGGGGTCAGGATCGTGATGCCGGGCTTGATGGTGCGGGTGTAGCGACCGAAGCGTTGCACCGTGTATTCATAGCCTTGCGGCACGATCTTTATGGCGCCGAACAGCACGGTCAGGGCCAGCAGGACGAAGATGGCGGCGATTGCGATGGTCATTGGACTCCCCCGGAGCCGCGCCAGCTTAGCGTGTGCCCGCGCCGGGCGCTACGGTTCCGCAAGGGCCGCGGCCAGGTTGCGGCCGCGCTGGGCGGCATGGGCCGCCTCCGCCTGGGCCTTGGCGTCGCAGGCGGGAAACCCCGCCTGACCCGCCGCGAAGCCGGTGTTGAAAGACTGAACGAGGCGGCGTTTCAGGCCCTGGTCGGGGCCTTCGACATCGATGAGCTGCTGCATCCTGGCGTACCAGTAGAGATCGTCGGGGGTGACGCAGGCCCGGCGGAGTGCGTGGCTTTCGCCGAGCACATACGACAGGTCGACCAGCGACTGGCGCGCGGCCGGCGCCCGCTCCTGGGCCTCCGCCGGAGCGGTGACCGCCAGCATGACAAGGGCCGCCCACGCGGCCAGGCTGCGGACTCCAGGTCTCACGCCCGACCTATTGCTCCACCACCTTGAACCGCGTCAGCTCGGCCTCCGGCATGGCCCAGCCGGGTTTCAGCTCCTCGGCCTTCTTGTAATCGTAATAGGCGCCCTTGAGGTCGTTGAGACGCTCCTTGGCCAGCGCCCGGTTGAAATAGGCCTTTTCGGGCTCGCTGGGGTGCAGCGCGAGCCCCCGGTCGATCTCGACGACGCCCTGGGCGTCCTGGCCCTGGCCGATGAGGGCCGCGCCGCGGTTGACGAAGGCTTCCGCCAGGTTCGGCTCGATCCCCAGGGCGGAATTGAAATCCCGTGTGGCGGAGCCATAGTCCTGGGCGCCCAGATAGAGCACGCCGCGATTGACGTAGGTCGCCGCCAGGTCGTGGCTGGACAGCACTTCGTTCTCTATCGCGAGGGTGCAGGTCTTGACCGCGTCCAGGCTGGGCATCCGGCTGGCGGCGGCCGACCGGGCCAACGTGGAGCAATCCTCCGCAAAGCCGCCGCCGATCACGGTGACGTTGGCGAGGGCCTGACCGCCGAGGGCCAGGACCGTGATGCAGGCGCCCGCTGCGAGGGCGGACTTGAAGCGTCGGACCATGTCGCGCCTCCTTGAAGGCGTTGATCATAGCACCGTTCAGGCTCCGGCGGTATGGCTATGGATCAGCCGTAGCGATCGTGCGCCAGGGCGATGATCCGCCGGGTTTCGCTCCATTGGACGAGCTCGATCGCCGTCTGCACAGGCCAGAACCGCGCCTCGGTGGCGTCATCTCCCGCGACCGGTTCACCCGACAGCCACCGCGCCGCGAAATCGACCAGCAGATAGTGGCGCTCCAGCGCTCCGCCCGCTCCGGCGAACAGGCCGTCGACCACGTCGAGCAGCCCAAGCAGTTCGGCGGTGACGCCCGTTTCCTCGCCCAGCTCGCGAAGGGCGGCGGCTGCGGCGGTCTCGCCCCATTCGATCCGTCCGCCGGGCAGGCTCCACTCTCCCTGGCGGGGAGGCTGGCCCCGGCGGATAAGCAGAACTTCGTCAACGCGAAGGCAGACGACGCCGGCGCCCGCCTGGGGACGGCGCACATCGTCGCTCACGGCTGGGCCCGCATGAACACCCACTCGTCCTTGCTTGAAAGGTCGGGTCGAAAGCCATAGCCGTCCCGGTCGAAGCCCTTGAGGTCCTCGGCCCGCTCCAGGCGCCCGTCGATGGCGTAGCGCGCCATCAGGCCACGCGCCCGCTTGGGGAAGAAGGAGATGATCCGCGCTTCCCCATCCTTCTCCTCGAGGAACCGGCAGGCGACCACACGGGTCTTCAGCGCCTTGGGCCTGACCGCTCCGAAGTATTCCTGGCTGGCCAGGTTCACGACGGTTGGTTCGGCTTCGTCCCGGGCGGCGTCCTTCAGGGTCCTGGCGATCTTGTCGCCCCAGAAGTCGTAGAGGCTCTCGCCCTTCGGATTGGCCAGGCGGATTCCCATCTCGAGCCGGTAGGGCTGGATGCGGTCCAGCGGGCGCAGCACGCCATAGAGCCCCGACAGGATGCGCAGGTGGTCCTGCGCCCAGGCCAGGCCACAGGGGTCCAGGGCGCGGGCCTGCAGCCCGTCATAGACGTCGCCGTCGAAGGCGAAGGCGGCCTGCAGCCCGGCTTCGCTCGTCGCGTCGAACGTCTTGAAGCGCTGGACATTCAGGTCGGCGAGCTTGTCGGAGATGTCCATCAGCCGGCGCAGGTCCGCACGTTTCAGCTTGCGCGCCAGCCGCGCCAATTTCGCCGTCTCCCGGGGAAAGGCCGGGGCCGTGGCGGGCGCGTCTCCCGCCGGCGTGAAGTCGAGGCTCTTGGCGGGCGAAATGACCAGAATCATGGGGCTGGGATAGCGCCGGCGCGCGGTGCGCGCCAGGGGCGGCGTCCGGCTAGAACAGCACCCGCGGGTTCATGATCCGATGGGGATCGAGGGCCGTGCGGATGGCGCGCATGGCCTCCACCTCGACAGGGGATTTGTAGCGCAGGGCCTCGGCCGTCTTCATGGCGCCCAGGCCGTGCTCGGCGGAGATCGAGCCGCCCATTGACCCCACGATGTCGTGCACGATCCGCGCGGCCTCGTCGCGCCGCGCGCTGTGCGCCTTGCCATCGCCGCCCTCGGGCTGCAGCACGTCGAAGTGGATGTTGCCGTCGCCCAGGTGACCGAAGGGCAGCACCCGCGCGCCGGGCGCGAACCGGTTCATCGCCGCTGTCGCCTGGTCCAGGAAGGCGGCGATGCGGGAGATCGGCACGGAGACGTCGTGCTTCCAGACCGCGCCTTCGGGTTTCTGGGCGGCGGACTGGTGTTCGCGGATCGACCAGAAGGCTGCCGCCTGGGCCTTGCTCTGGGCGATGGCGGCGTCCTGGATCAGGCCGCGCTCAAGGGCTGAGGCGAGGATGCGCTCCAGGCCAGCTTCGGCGGCGCCGCCCTCGCCGGAGGCGATCTCGATCAGCACATACCAGGGCGGCGCGCCGTCCAAGGGATCGCGGGCGCCGGGCACGTGGCGCAACACGAACTCCACCCCGATGCGGGGGACGAGCTCGAAGGCCTCCACCGCGCCGCCCGTCTCGTCCTTGGCCAGCTTCAGCAGGGTCAGGGCCGCGGCCGGGTCGGGCGCCGCGGCGAAGGCGACGGCGCGGGAGGCGAGCAGGGGGAACAGCTTCAGGCTGGCGGCGGTGATCACGCCCAGCGTCCCCTCCGCCCCGATCAGGAGCTGCTTCAGGTCGTAGCCGGTGTTGTCCTTGCGGAGCCGCTTGAGGCCATGGAAGACCTCGCCGTTGGGCAGCACGGCCTCCACCCCCAGCACAAGGTCGCGCATGGTCCCGTAGCGCAGGACGGCGGTGCCGCCGGCGTTGGTCGAGGTCAGGCCGCCGATGGTGGCCGAGCCTTCGGAGGCCAGGGACAGGGGAAAGCGCCGGCCGACCGCCTCGGCCGCCTCGTGCGCGGCGGCCAGGGGAACGCCGGCCTCCGCCACGATGACGTCGTCATAGGGCTCGACCTCGCGGATCGTCCGCATCCGCTCGGTGGACAGCAGAACTTCGCCCTGGGGGATCTGGCCGGCGACGAGGCCGGTGTTGCCGCCCTGGGGCATGACCGGCGTACGGGATTCGGCGCAGACCCCGATTATGGCCGCGACCTCCTCGGTCGTGCGCGGCAGGAGCAGGATCGGCGTGGTCCCGGCCCAGCGGTCGCGCCATTCCACCAACTTGGGCGCCAGGCGCTCGGGATCCTGGCTCCAGCCGCCGGGACCCAGCACGGCCTTCAGGCGCGACAACACATCGGCGGCGACGGGGGCGTTCATGGGGCGAGTTTAGCGGGCGGCCCCGCGCCGGGCCAGCGCCGGTTAGGACAGGGCTTCGTCCAGCTCGGCCAGGCGTTCGCGCGTCGCCTTCAGGTCCGTGGCGATCGACGCGTTGTCCGGAGCCGCGGCGGCGAGGCCTTCGGTCAGGGCCAGTCGCTCGCGGAAGAGGTCCCGGGCGCGGCTGCGATGGCCCCGGGCCTCGCGGGTGTCGGCCAGACGCTCCAGGCCCGTCGAGAGGGCCAGCTGGGCGGTCACGTTCGCCGGGGCGGCGGCCGCGAGGGCCCGGCGCAGGTCCAGGCTCTGCTGGTGCAGGTCCAGGGCGGAGTCCAGGCGTCCGTCGCGGTCATGCACGTCCGCGACGTTGGTGAGGGCGCCGGCCAACTCGCGGCGGACGGCCGGATCGTCGGGCCAGGCGGCATGCCGGGTGCGGGCGATGGCGAGGGCCTGGCTGTAGGGATCGATCGCGTCGCTGAGGTTCCCCGCCGCCCGTAGCTGGTCGCCCTCGGCGGTCGCGGCCAGGAAGGCGCCGTAGTCTGAACCGGACGCGGCCGGCGTCGCAGGCCTGGCGAGGGCGGCGGGCTCGGCCGCCGGTTCGTGCGCCTCGGTCCCGGGGAAGGGGTCGAGGGTGTGTTCGTCCACCGCCGGCGTTGGCGCCGGCGCCGCCGCCGGGGTGTGGGCCTCGGCGGCGAGAGGCTCCGGCGCGGGATGTTCGGGCGCGGGGGGCGGCGGCTCGACCGGCCCGTCCCAGTCCACCGTCAGCGCCTTCGGGCCGGAGGCCGGCGCGGTGCGCTGCAGGGCGGCGACCACCACTGCGAGGCCGACGATGGCGGCCAGTCCGGCGACGATGGTGCGATAGGGCGTGAAGGGGCCGAGATCAGGGTCGGGCCAGGCGCCGATGGTCTGCGGACGCCACAACAGGTAGCCTTCGGCCAGCAGGGCCAGGCCCGCGAACACGCCGATGATCCGTCCCCACATACCGCTCCCCCGAGGACACGCCTGAAATCTGGATCGCGCGGCGCGGCGCACCGAGTCAACACAGCACACGCCACGGGTTTGACCGCCCGATGATGTTCGCCTGATTGGCGGAAGAAATGGTCAACAGCGCCTTTCGGCGCCGCAGTTTCAGGCGCCAGCGCCTGCGTTCCAGGCAGTTCAGCCGATGCGCCCCGCGGCGCGGTGAAGGCGGTCATTGACGGCCTCGCCGAGACCGGACTGCGGAATCGGGGCCACGTCGATGCCAGGCGCTCCCGAGCGATCGGCTGTCCGCAGCAGGGCGAAGAGGCGGGCCGCCGCCTCCACCACATCGCCGCTGGGGCTCAGATTCCAGACCAGGGGTCCCTCGGGCGCGCCGGGGCCGAAGGCGAGGTAGGCGTGCCCGGGCGCCGGCGCGGCGATCTCCAGGCGCAGCGGCGCCGTCGGCGCGTAATGGCGGGCCAGGCGGCCCGGCGAGCGTCCGGCCTCGCCGCCGGCCTCGGCGAGGGGCCCCGCCACCGCCTCGATCTGCGCCCGGGTCACGCCGCCTGGACGCAGCAGCATGAGCCGGTCGCCGAACACTCCCACCACCGTTGACTCCACCCCGACCCGGCAAGGGCCGCCGTCCAGGGCCGCGGCGGCGGCGTCCCCGGTCTCCTCGACCGCGTCGGCGAAGGTGGTCGGGCTTGGCCGGCCCGAGCGGTTGGCGGAGGGCGCGGCCACCGGCCGGCCGAAGGCCTCGAGCCCCGCCTGGGCGACGGGATGGTCGGGCGCGCGCACCGCCACGGTGTCCAGGCCCGCCCGGGCGAGGTCGCAGACCCGGTCCGTATCCAGGACAGGCGCCACCAGGGTCAGGGGGCCGGGCCAGAACGCCTCCGCCAGCCGCTCGGCCCGCGCGTCCAGGGCTGCGATCGCCTGGGCGGCCTTCAGCCCCGTGACGTGGGCGATCATCGGATTGAAGCGGGGCCGGCCCTTGGCGGCGAACACCGCCGCCACCGCCCGCGGATCGCCCGCGTCGCAGGCGAGTCCGTAGACGGTCTCGGTCGGCAGGATGACGAGGCCGCCGCGCCGCAGGGCGTCCGCGGCGGCCATGACGTCAGCTGGAACGACGCGACCATTTTCAGACGAGATGGACACCGGTCCGTCGTTGCAGATGGTCTGAGGTCAAAGCGTCCAGGCGACGTCCAGGATCGGACGTCGCTCTAGGGGGCCTTGGTGAACTCGGCTTCCAGGACCACGTTGACGTCGCCGACGATGGCGAGGGGCATCTTCGCGCCGACATTGAAGTCCGCGCGCTTGACAAGGCCCGTGGCGGAAAAGCCGATCCGCGCGGGGCCCATGCCGCCGGCGGGCCGGAAGCCGTCGAAGGTCACATTCAACGCCACCGGCTTGGTCACCCCGGCCAGGGTCAGGTCGCCGGTCAGGACGCCGTGGGTCATATCGGTGCGATGCAGGGAGGTGGACACGAAGGTGATCTGCGGATGGTTCGGCGCATCCAGGAATTCCTTGGCGAACTGCGTCGAGATGGCGGCGTCGCCCTGGTCGAAGGAATTGGCGTCGATGGTCGCCGTCACCTTGGAGGCGTCCGGCTTGGCGGGATCGTAATCAAAGGCCGCGTCGACCTTGTCCATGCGGAAGGTGGAGTGGGCGAGGCCCATGTGCTGCACGGTCAGGAGCAGGGTCGCGTGGTGGACGTCGACCGCGTAATGGCCGGCTGCGGCCTGGGCCGGGTCGGTGACAGGCGGCGGCATGGCGGGTTGGGCGGAGGCGGCGCCGGCGGTGAGCGCCAGGGCGAGGGCGGCGGCGAGCGTGGGACGGTGCATTCTGGAATTCCCCAATTCATGGTCGGCGGTGATGGCGGCCCGCGCATACCTAGCGCGACGGCTCAACCAAAGCCAAGATAAGTCGCAAACCGCTCCAGCGGCGATCCGAGTCGCTTCGGGCTGCGTATAGGCGGCGGAGGGCTGACATGACCTATCGCGCACCGGTGGAAGACCTGGCCTTCGCCCTGTTCGAGGCGGCGGGCCTTGAGCGCCTGCAGCCCTATGTCGACGGGCTGGACGCTGAAATGACCACCGCGATCCTGGAGGCGGCCGGGGAGCTGGCCTCCGGCGTCCTGGCGCCCATCAACCGCACCGGCGACGTACAGGGCGCGCGTCTCGAGAACGGCAAGGTGGTCACGCCCGACGGTTTCGCCGCCGCGTACCGCGCCTTCGCCGAAGGCGGCTGGAACAGCCTGTCGGCCGATCCGGCCTTCGGCGGCCAGGGCCTGCCAAAGGCCATCGAGCTGGCCATTTTCGAGATGGTCAACGGCGCCAACATGGCCTTCGCCCTGTGCCCGACCCTGAGCCAGGCCGCCATCGAGGCGCTGCAGGCGCACGGCACGGACCGGCAGAAGGCGCTCTACCTGCCCCGACTGGTCTCCGGCGAATGGACCGGCACCATGCACCTGACCGAGCCCCAGGCAGGCTCGGACCTGGCCGCCATCCGCACCACCGCGTCCCCCGCCGGCGACGGGACCTGGCGCATCCGCGGCGAGAAGATCTTCATCACCTGGGGCGGCCACGACTTCACCGACAACATCATCCACATGATCCTGGCCCGCACGCCGGACGCCCCGGCGGGGACACGGGGGCTGTCGCTGTTCGTGGCCTCCCAGCGCATCCTCAGCGAGGACGGCGTCCTGGGCGTCGGCAATACGCTTGGGCCGGCCAGCCTGGAGCACAAGCTCGGCATCCACGCCTCGCCCACCTGCGTGATGCTCTACGAGGACGCCCACGCCGAGCTCGTCGGCGAGCTGAACCAGGGCCTGGCCCATATGTTCACGATGATGAACGCCGCCCGGGTGGGCGTCGGCGTGCAGGGGGTGGGCATCGCCGAGGGCGCCTACCAGCACGCCCTGGCCTACGCCCGCGAACGCCGTCAGGGCGCTTCGCCCTGGTCGGCCGAACGACCGGCCGTGATCTTCGACCACCCCGACGTGCGCCGGATGCTGGTGCTGATGAAGGCCAAGACCGCCGCGGCGCGGGCCATCTGTCTGTCCGCCGGCGTCGCCGCGGACCTCGCCCGCCTGTCCCGCGACCCCGCCGAGCGCCGCGCCGCGGGCCTTCGCGCGGAACTCCTGACCCCCATCGCCAAGGCCTGGTCGACGGACGTCGGCGTCGAGGTCGCCTCCCTGGGCGTGCAGGTCCACGGCGGCATGGGCTTCATCGAGGAGACCGGCGCGGCCCAGTACTATCGCGACGCCCGCATCGCCCCGATCTATGAGGGCACCAACGGCATCCAGGCGATCGATCTGGTGGGCCGCAAGCTGCCGCTCGAGGGCGGCGAGGCGGTGCGGTCCCTGCTCACCGAAATCGAGGCGATCCTGCCCGAGCTTCAACGCGGTCCCGGGCTCGCGGGCGTGGGCGAACGGCTGACCGCCGGCGTGCGCGCGGTCGAACAGGCCTCCGCCTGGCTGGCCGCCCATCCTGGTCCGGACGCCCTGGCGGGCGCCGTCCCCTACCTGACCCTGTTCGGCGATGTGCTCGGCGGCTTCATGTTGGCCAAGGAAGCGCTGGCGGCGGGGCGGCGGCTGGCGGCCGGCGAACAGGGCGCCTGGCTCGGCGGCAAGATCGGCCTGGCCCAGGTCTATGCCGGCCAGGTGCTGGCCGCGGCCCCGGGCCTCGCCGCCGCGGTGGTCCAGGACGCGGACGCCCTGCGCGCGGTGGAGCTCGGGTAATCGGCCGTGACGCCGGCCGACCTATCTTGGCGCCGGCGAAATTATGGTAATCATGCGCCATAAGAACAATCGGGGGGCGACATGCGCCGGTCTGGGATCCAACTGATATCGATTATGGCCTGCCTGGCGATCCAGGCCGCGCCGGCGTTGTCGTGGAGCGCGCCGGAGTCGCCCGCGCAGCTGATCAAGGTCGACCAGCAGGTCTACGTCACCAACGATTCCAAGCCGGGATGGACGCCGTCCCAGGATCAGATTCAGGCGGTGCAGAAGGTGGTGCGCGACTATCTCGCCGCCCAGGACCACGACCGCTACGCGGGCGCCTTCAATCTCATGACGCCAAGCTATCGGAACGCCCGGCCCCTGAGCCAACTCTCCGACGAAGTCCGGGAATTCAACGTCTTGGCCGGACGGGTGCAGCAGCGGCAGATCCTCAGGGTCACCTGGACCAAGGATCCGGCCGACCCACCCACGCCGGGCGTCTATGCGTTCGTCGATCTGAAGAGCCGTTTCGCCGATGTCGATCGCCATTGCGGATCGATCGTGCTGTACCAGGAGCCGAGTGGCGGCGACTTCCTCGTCCTGCATGAGCGGAGCTATTTCATTGACAATTCCGACGCGAGCGAAATCGCCCACAAGCTTTCCGACGGCGGCCTGAAGGCGGCCTGGGCCAAGGTTTCCAGCGCCTGCCAGAACCTTCCCGGCTAGCCTGCCGGGCGATGGCCGCCCACGGGCCGGCGCCGCCGGACCCAGGAGACACCGCATGCGCCCGCCGACCCGTCATCCGGAGACCATCGTCCTGCACGCCGGATGGCGCGCCGACCCAGCCACGGGGGCCGTGGCGCCGCCGATCTACCAGACCACCTCGTTCCAGTTCCACAGCACCGAACACGCCGCGAACCTCTTCGCGCTCGAGGAGCTGGGAAATATCTACACGCGCATCGGCAACCCCACGACCGACATCCTGGAACAGCGCATGGCCGCGCTCGAAGGCGGGGTCGCGGCCCTGGGCCTCGCCTCGGGCCAGGCGGCCTCGGCGTTCGCCGTGCAGAACCTCGCCCGGGCGGGCGACAACGTGGTCAGCTCCACCGATCTCTACGGCGGCACCTGGAACCTCTTCGCCAACACCCTGAAGGACCTGGGGATCGAGGTGCGGTTCGCCGACCCCTCTGATCCGGAGTCGTTCCGGCGCGCCACCGACGCCAGGACCCGCGCCTATTACGCCGAGACCCTGCCCAACCCCAAGCTGGCGGTGTTTCCGATCGCCGAGGTGGCCGCCATCGGTCGGCCGCTGGGCATCCCCCTGATCATGGACAACACCGCCGCCCCGGTGCTCTGCCGGCCGCTGGAGCACGGCGCGGCGATCGTGGTCTATTCCACCACCAAGTACATCGGCGGGCACGGGACTTCGATCGGGGGCATGCTGATCGACGGCGGGAACTTCGACTGGGAGGCGCATCCCGAGCGCCAGCCTATGCTGAACACCCCCGATCCCAGCTACCACGGCGCGGTCTGGAGCCAGGCGGTCAAGCCGCTCGGACCCGTCGCCTACATCATCCGCGCCCGCGTCATCCTGCTGCGCGACATGGGCGCGGCCATGTCGCCCTTCAACGCCTTCCAGTTCCTGCAGGGGATGGAGACCCTGCCGCTGCGCATGGCGCGCCACTGCCAGAACACCCAGGCGGTGGTCGACTTCCTGAAGGGCCGCAAGGATGTGGTGAAGGTCATCCACCCCTCCGTCCAGACCGGCGAGGCCAGGGCGCGGGCGGACAAATACCTCTCCGGCCGCCTTGGCGGCCTCGTCGGGTTCGAGCTGGCGGGCGGCAAGGAGGCCGGGCGCAGGTTCATCGACGCGCTGCAGCTGTTCTATCACGTGGCCAATATCGGCGACGCCCGCAGCCTGGC
>FTHA01001021.1_pt1 | contig 27402 bp, 25 predicted proteins | sample 1640771 | NCBI WGS metagenome assembly FTHA01 (sample SAMEA3914789, study PRJEB12502) | metagenome | biome: forest; material: soil | place: Canada | collected 2011-07-03 | depth 0.3 m | reverse complement strand
TGCCGGAGGGGACCCGGCTATATCTGCTGGCCCCGGTGATCCGCGGCCGCAAGGGCGAGTACCGCAAGGAGATCGCCGACTGGCGGCGCGCCGGCTACCAGCGCCTGAAGATCGACGGCGAGTTCCATCCGATCGAGGACACGCCGGCCCTCGACAAGCAGGTCAAGCACGACATCGATATCGTGGTCGACCGTATCGTCACCAAGCCCGGCCTGGAGCAGCGGCTGGCCGAGTCCATCGAAACCGCCCTGCGGCTGGCCGACGGCATCGCCGTGGCGGAATGGGCCGAAGTGGCCGAAGGCGAGGGCGAGCCTCGGCGGCTGCTGTTCTCCGAGAAGTTCGCCTGCCCGGTCTCAGGCTTCACTATCGCCGAGATCGAGCCGCGGCTGTTCTCGTTCAACAATCCGGCGGGCGCCTGCCCGGTTTGCGATGGCCTCGGCATGAAGCTGGCCTTCGACCCGGAGCTGGTGGTCCCAGACAAGGACAAGACGCTGCACAAGGGCGCCCTGGCCCCCTGGGCGCGCAGCCCCTCCCCGTTCTACACCCAGACCCTGCAGGCCCTGGCGCGGCACTACGGCTTCTCCATGGACAAGCCCTGGCGGGAGCTGCCGGAGCAGGCCCACCAGGCGATCCTCCAGGGCACGGGCGAGGAGAAGATCCGCTTCGAGTACGACGATGGCGCGCGCAAGTACGGCGTCTCCAAGGTGTTCGAGGGCGTGGTCCCGAACATGGAACGGCGCTGGCGCGAGACCGACTCCGCCTGGGTCCGTGAGGAGCTCGGCCGCTACCAGTCCGAAACGCCCTGCGAGACCTGCGGCGGCCTGCGGCTGAAGCCCGAAGCCCTGGCGGTGAAGATCGCCGGCCGCAACATCGGCGAGGTCTCGACCTATTCCATCCGCAACGCCCGCGCCTGGTTCGAGGACCTGGAGGGCCAGCTCACAGACAAGCAGGCGGAGATCGCCCGGCGGATCCTCAAGGAGATCAAGGATCGCCTGCGCTTCCTGGTGGACGTGGGACTGGAGTACCTGACCCTGTCGCGCGGCTCCGGCTCGCTGTCCGGCGGCGAAAGCCAGCGCATCCGCCTCGCCAGCCAGATCGGCTCGGGGCTGACCGGCGTGCTCTACGTGTTGGACGAGCCGTCCATCGGCCTGCACCAGCGCGACAACGCCCGCCTGCTCACCAGCTTGCGCGGCCTTCGGGACCTCGGCAATTCGGTGCTGGTGGTCGAGCACGACGAGGAGGCGATCCTCACCGCCGACTACGTCATCGACCTGGGCCCCGCCGCAGGCGTCCATGGCGGCGAGCTGATCGCGGAGGGCACGCCGGCCGACATCATGGCCGAGCCGCGCAGCCTCACCGGCCAGTATCTCAAGGGGGAGCGCGAGATCGCGGTCCCTGAACAGCGTCGGCCGATCTCGAAGAAGCGGATGATCAAGGTCATCGGCGCGCGCGGCAACAACCTGAAGGGCATCACCGGCGAGATCCCGGCCGGCGTGTTCACCTGCATCACCGGCGTCTCGGGGGGCGGCAAGTCCACCTTCACCATCGAGACCCTCTACAAGGCTGCCGCCCGGCGGCTGAACAACGCCAGCGACGCGCCCGCCCACCATGACCACATCGAAGGGCTGGAGCAGTTCGACAAAGTGATCGACATCGACCAGTCGCCGATCGGGCGCACCCCGCGCTCGAACCCGGCGACCTACATCGGCGCCTTCACGCCCATCCGCGACTGGTTCGCCGCCCTGCCGGAATCCAAGGCGCGCGGCTATGGGCCGGGCCGGTTCTCGTTCAACGTGAAGGGCGGACGCTGCGAGGCCTGCCAGGGCGACGGGCTGATCAAGATCGAGATGCACTTCCTGCCCGACGTCTACGTCACCTGCGATGTCTGCAAGGGCGAGCGCTACAACCGCGAGACGCTCGAGATCCTGTTCAAGGGCAAGTCCATCGCCGAGGTGCTCGACATGACCGTCGAAGAGGCCGCCGACTTCTTTAAGGCGGTGCCTTCGATCCGCGACAAGATGGAGACGCTGAAGCGGGTGGGTCTTGGCTACGTCAAGGTCGGCCAGTCGGCGACCACCCTTTCGGGCGGCGAGGCGCAGCGGGTAAAGCTGTCCAAGGAGCTCTCGCGGCGGGCCACCGGGCGCACGCTCTATATCCTGGATGAGCCGACCACCGGCCTGCACTTCGAGGATGTGCGCAAGCTGCTCGAGGTGCTGCACGAGCTGGTCGACCAGGGCAACACCGTGGTGGTGATCGAACACAACCTGGATGTCATCAAGACCGCCGACTGGATCCTCGACTTCGGCCCCGAAGGCGGCGATGGCGGCGGCGAGATCGTCGCGGTCGGCACGCCGGAGACCGTCGCCGCCGAGCCCGCGAGCTGGACCGGCCGCTACCTCGCCGACATCCTCGCCCGCCACGCCGAGCGCCGCGGCGACCGCCGCAAGCGGGCCTAGGAGCAGAACGGGTGTCTACCCGGACAATGGACTGCTAATCTGGGCCAATGAGCGCGGTGGAAGACATAGAGCGTGCGGTGGCGGAGCTTGGCCCAAGCGAACTCGCAAGGTTCCGGGCTTGGCTCGAAGTCTTCGAGGCTGCGCATTTCGACAGTGGCATCGAGGCTGACGCAGCGCAGGGCGTTCACGCCTGACCGGCCGGCTCCGTCAGGGCCTGATAAGCCGTGGCCACGGGACCGACGAATACCGCCAGGCTCGCGGCCCAGATCGGCGCTTCGATCAGGGCCGAGATCAGTGACGCCAGGCTGAAGCGCGCACTCAGGGTGTTCGGATCGGCGCTGAGCACGCCCGACAGGCCGTTGATCGATCCGCCCGTGGCCAGGGTGACGGCGGCTGCCACGACGCCGATGACGATCGCTGCCAGGATGACCAGGATCGCCATCAGGATCGCGGTGATCAGATAGGCGCCGAACAACGGCCAGAACCGTCCACGGGTCAGTTTCCAGGAGTCGAACAGCCGGATGTGGTGGCCGTGCAGGGTCATGGGCATGCTCATGGACAGCCTGACGGTGGGCCAGACCACGGCGCTGGCGCACCCGACCGCGACGATCAGCAGATAGAGCATCTTGATCAGGCCCGGCAGCGCTGCGCCCATCACGCTCAGCAACAGGAACGCGAACAGCACCAGGAATCCGTACCCCACCACGAGCACCGACCAGAGCGAGATCAGCCCGGCCATGCGGATCTCGTCCGTGCCGAAGTGGATGAAGCCAGGGGCTCGATAGTCGGGCGAGAGCATGGCCCGGTAGGCGGCCGCGAACATGACCGACCAGAAGGCCAGCCGGCCGATCATGCCGAACAGCAGCACCAGCGCGACCGCCGGCAACATCGCCAGCGCGGCCAGGATGTCGGTGTTGATGAGTTCGCGGAAGTGCTCGAACTTGGCGATGTTGTCGCCCGCCAGGACCACCAGCAGCCCACCCCAGACGAGCTCGAAGACAACGAAGGCGCCGGTCCAGACCAGCATGACACGGGGCTGGCTCCGGATGAACCTGAAGCCCGAAATGGCCGCGTCAGAGACAGAGAAAGGCGCCATCGAGGGGCTCAGCGGTTGGCGACCGTCGTTGAGGTGCTGACGCCGCGAAAGAAGTACGCGATCGCACTCACCGTGAGGGGAAGCACAACGCCGCCATAGACGACCCCGGTCACCAGCGCGGAGCCCATCGCTGCGCCCGGCGCCATCTGGCCAGCGCCGGCTGCGCCCAGCGCGTCGCCGTCGGCCATGGCGGCGAGGACGGCCTGGACCAGGGTGAGAGGCAGTTGGATCAGGAAGATCGCCCCGAAGATGCGGATGAACTGTCCCTTGGTGAGCGGCCAGGACTTGAGGACCACGACCTTGCCCGAGTCCGCCGTAGCTGCGACGGCCAGCCGCAGTCGGACATAGAAGAACAGGAGCGCCATCATGCCGGCGAGCGCGATGACTGTGATGGCCAACTGACCCGTCGGGCCAAGCGCGGCCGCGAAGGCTTCAGGCGTTAGCGGTGGCGTGGTGATGCCCTTGTTCATCAGGATGCCGATGGCCACGCTTCCCGCCAGGACAAAGGCCAGCATCAGGATGATCGCGAGGAACACCACGAGCAGCAGCGAAGAGGCCAGCAGGCGCCATTCCATTGCACGCCACTGCAGTCCCGACGGGCCCGGTGTGAAGGCCGCGTCGCCAGTGTGGCGATCCGCGAAAGCGAGCCTGAAGATTGCGCCGTACAGCACTGGCAGGGTCACGACCTGCGCGACGATGCCGACGAACATCATCGGTATGTTGCCGGCATAGGCGCCCGCCGCCTGAACGGTCGCCGTCAACGACATCAATGCGAGCCCGCCCCAGATCGCGCGCCAGTGGGTCCGCAACAGGTCCCAGGCATAGATGAGCGACGCCCCGAGCGAGACCTGACTGTCCGCCATTAATCCCCGCCGGCGACGCCGGTCCTCTCACGCAATAGGATTCCCTATGTAGCGGGCCGCAGGGCCCCGCGACAGGGGGTTAGATCGGCTGTGTCCGGAAGCACCCACTAATGGCGGGCCGGATCAGGGGGCCTCGCCCTTCGGCGGTTCAGAGGAAGACCCCGGAGCGGAGCAATGACGCTATCCCCCGAGGCGGGCAGGACCTATCTGTCTGGCATGACCCCCATTCACATCATCGGCGCCGGCCTCGCCGGTTCAGAAGCGGCCTGGCAGGCCGCAGGCGCGGGCGCCGAGGTGGTGCTGCACGAGATGCGGCCCCAGCAGATGACCGCAGCCCATCAGACCGGGGGCCTGGCGGAGCTTGTCTGCTCCAACTCGTTCCGTTCCGACGATTGGGAACACAACGCGGTGGGCCTGCTGCACGCCGAGATGCGCGCCTGCGGCTCCCTGATCCTGGCCGCGGCGGACGCCAGCCAGGTGCCGGCCGGGGGCGCCCTGGCGGTCGATCGAGACGCCTTCTCCCGCCAGGTCAGCGAGCGGATCGAGGGCAATCCGAGGATCACTCTGGTGCGCGAGGAGCTGGACGTCTTGCCTCCTGCCGCGTGGGACAGCGTGATCCTGGCCACGGGCCCCCTCACCTCCCCAGCGCTGAGCGCAGCGATCGGCGCGCTGACGGGGGAGGAATCGCTGAGCTTCTTCGACGCCATTGCGCCCATCGTCCATGCCGACAGCATCGACATGTCGGCCGCCTGGCGGCAGTCACGCTACGACAAACCGGGTCCGGCGGGCGACGCCGCCGCCTACATCAATTGCGCCATGGACCGGAACCAGTACGAGGCTTTCATACGGGCGTTGCTGGGCGGGCCGAAGTCATCGTTCAAGGACTGGGAGCACGTCCCGTATTTCGAGGGCTGCCTGCCGATCGAGGTGATGGCCGAGCGCGGCGCCGATACGCTGCGGTTCGGACCGATGAAGCCGGTGGGCCTGACCAATCCGCACAGGCCTGACGAAAAGCCCTGGGCAGTGGTGCAACTGCGCCAGGACAACGCGCTCGGGACCCTGTTCAACCTGGTCGGCTTCCAGACCAAGCTGAAGCATGCTGCTCAGGTCGAGATATTCCGGACCATCCCAGGCCTCGAGCATGCCGAGTTCGCCCGGCTGGGCGGTCTGCACCGCAACACCTACATCAACGCCCCGCGACTGCTGGATCCCGCCCTGCGGCTGAAGGCTGACCCCCGCCTTCGGTTCGCCGGCCAGATCACCGGCGTAGAGGGTTATGTGGAAAGCGCCGCCATCGGATTGCTCGCCGGCCGGTTCGCCGCGGCTGAGCGCCTTGGCGCGGCGGTCCGCGAGCCGCCGCCCACCACTGCGCTGGGCGCGCTGCTCGCCCACGTGACGGGCGGGCACCTGGACGCTGGCGGCGGCTCGTTCCAGCCGATGAACATCAACTACGGCCTGCTACCGCCGATGGACGCACCGCGCGTCGATGCCGACGGACGGCGCCTGCCCACCCAGGAGCGCGGGCGCGCCAAGAAGCGCCTGATGAGCATTCGGGCCATGGAAGACCTCGAAGCCTGGATCGGCGAAGCCCGGCTGGCGGCGGAATAGCGGCTTCAGAGCCGCCCGCGCGCCACCGCCCAGGTCAGGCGGAGCCGTCGGCCCAGATCGGACAATCGCGCCTCTCGTGCGTAGGCCGCGCTGAGGGTCGCGTAGGCGACCGCGGGGAAGGCAGACACCGGCAGGCTGCGCAGGTCGGCGTTGGCGGCGGCTGCCGCCTCGTCAACGCGGCCGCGCACCTCCGTGGCGGACCATGCCGACGGCAGCCGTCCCCCCAATCGCCAGAGGCCCGCCAGCCCCCACGCCTGGGCGGCGTGGCGCACGCTGTGCGGATCTGAGTCAGGGTCCAGGATGCGGGCCGCCGTCGCCATCAGGCGGCCGGCCGTGGCGTCCAGGTAGCCTTGGACTTCCGCCGGGCTCAGCGGCCAGGCGTCCAGGTCGCGCAGGCGTGCGTCGACCAGGCCCTCGAGCACATCGCGCGGCAACCAGCGCCGGGCCACCGCCTCCGCCAGGGCCTGGGCTGTCGGATGGCGGCGCACGGGGCGGGCTTCGAACATCTCCTCGACCGCCTCGCGCCACCACGCTAGTCGGATCTCGGCGGCCAGGGGCTGGGAAGCGACGTCCGCGGCGCGGGCGAGCTCGTGGTTGAAGGCGTAGAGCGCAATCAGGTCGGCGCGCACATCCGCATCGGCGACGAAGCGGCTGGCGAGCCACCGGTCCGGGTCGACCCGGGCGACCAGAGCGTCAAGATCTTCAGCGTCGCTCATCGCAGCCCGCAGCAGCACTGAAATGCAAAGGGCCCGCCGAGGATGGCGGGCCCAGTGCAGTCGGCAAGGACGGCCTCAGCCGAACAGGGTCTGATACATGGCCATCGCCGTCAGCATCGGCAGTGACAGCAGGGTGTTGGTCCGGCTGGCCAGGGTGGCGATTCGGCCGGCCTTGGCCTTGGCCTCGGCGTCTCCCTCCACGATGCCCAGCGCGATCTTCTGGTTCGGCCAGATGATCCCCCAGACGTTGAGGAACATGATGATCGCCAACCAGACGCCCACGCCCATCAGGGTGTAGCCGGTGTCGGTGGACTTATCGAAGCCGCCGAAGAGGCCGAAGGTCAGCACTTCCCAGATGTAGTTGCTGATCGTCTGCGTCCGCAGCCAGGCCAGGATCAACCCGGCGAGCACCGTGAACAGCGCCGCCCAGCGGAACCAGAACAGCGCTTCCGGCGCAATGTATTTGGAAACCGCCGGCTTAAGCTCGGCAGGAATGTCCGGCATCTTCCGGATCTGCACAAAATTGAAGTAATACAGCAGCCCGATCCAGAGGATGCCGAAACTGACGTGGACCCAGCGGAACACCGCCTGCCAGAAATTTATGTCGAATCCGCCGTTCGAGTGCATCCCGAAGCCGATGATCATGACCAATGCCAGGATCAGGCTGAGGATCATGGTGTTGCGGAAGTTCATTAGCAGTGACGCCATGGATTGAGCCCCTTGTTTTCCCCAGGGATTCCCGCGGGCGCGAGCCCGGCCGGGACATGTTGCCGCAGGGTGCGACGCTGGCGCGGCGACTGCAAGGGCAATGTTAACGCTGCGGGGTCGCCCGCCACGCGCGAATTCTTACGGTCGCGCGCCCTGCGGGGTGATGATCTCGATCTCGTCCCCGCGCCTGACGCCCCAGAGCAGGATCAGCGGCAGAGCCACGTAGACCGAGGAATAGGTCCCGATCACTATCCCGAAGGCCATGGTGAACACCAGGGGGAACAGGGCGGGACCGCCCATGACCAGGGTGCCGCTCAGCGCCAGCAGGGCGCTGGCGCCGGTGATCAGGGTCCTCGACAACCGCTCGTTCTCTGACAGGTTGATAACTTCCCTCAGGGGCGTGCGCTTGAACTTGCGAAGGTTCTCCCGCAGCCGGTCGAAGGTGATCACCTTCTCGTTCATGGAGTAGCCGATGACGGTCAGCAGGGCGGCGATCGAGGAGGTGGAAAACTCGATCTGCAGGGCCGAAAGCACGCCGATCGTGAGCAGGACGTCGTGGAACAGCGCGATCACCGCGCCCATGCCGAACTGGAGCTGGAAGCGGAACCAGATGTAGGCCAGCATCAGCAGCACGGCGACGCCGAGCGCGATGAAGCCCGAGCGGAACAGCTCACCGGACACCTGCGGTCCGACCACCACCACCTGCTTGAACTGAATGCCGGGGAACCTGGCGGAGAGGCCGGCCTCGATCTGAGCGACGCTGTCGTTGGCGTCGCGCCCCTCCGGCGGCTTGAAGCGCAGCATGGCGGCGTTGGGGGCGCCGAAGCCCTGGACCTGTGAGTCGGACAGGCCGAGCCTATTGAGCGTAGCGCGCAGGTCTCCCAGCGGCGCGGGCCCGCGGGTCATCACCTCGATCTGGGTGCCACCCGCGAAGTCGATGCCGAGATTGAGCCCCTGGACGAAGAAGGACGCGCAGGAGGCGATGATCGCCAGCGCCGAAATGGCGGCGGCGAACGGAGCCAGCCGCACGAAGTCGATGTGCGTTTGGCTCGGCAGGAAACGGATCAGGGGCCAGCGCATGGGGTCCTTCAGATCGGCAGCTTCTTGGGGCGTGCGGCCCTCAGCCACCAGCCGATCAGCACCTGGGTGACCAGGATGGCGGTGAACACGGAGGTCAGGACGCCGATCGACAGGGTCCAGGCAAAGCCCTTCACCGGACCCGAGCCGAACATGAACATGATCACGGCGGCGATGAGGCTGGTGATGTTGGCGTCCATGATCGACGGATAGGCCAGCGCGTAGCCGTGGTCGATCGAGGCCATCACCGACCGGCCGGAACGCGCCTCGTCGCGCATCCGCTCGTAGATGAGCACATTGGCGTCCACCGCCACAGCCAGGGTGAGGACGATCCCCGCAATGCCGGGCAGGGTCAGCGTCGCCTGGGTGAGCGACAGCGCGCCGATGAGCAGCAGGCCGTTCACCAGCAGGGCGATCGCCGCGAAGACCCCATAGAGCCCGTAGGCAAGGACGATGAAGATGACGATGGCGACGGCGCCGATGGCGAGCGAGATCTGACCCGCGCGGATGGCGTCGGCGCCGAGCTCGGCGCCGACGGTACGCTGCTCGACCACCTTCAGCGGCGCAGGCAGGGCGCCAGATTTCAGCAGTAGAGCCAGGTCGCTCGCCGACTCGACGGTGAAGTTGCCCGTGATCTGGCCATTGCCGCCGGTGATCGGCGTCTGGATGACCGGCCCGGAGATCACCTTGTTGTCGAGCACGATGGCGAACCGCTTGCCAATGCCCTGCAGCGTGGCGTCGGCGAAGCGTCGCGCGCCTTGCCCGTTGAAGCGGAATTGCACGGCGGGCTGGCCGTTCTGGTCGTAGCCCTGGCTGGCGGACACCAGCATCTCGCCGCTCACCAGCGCGCGGCGCTTGACCACCAACTGGGGCTCGCGCCCGTCTTCGCTCTTGAGCAGGACCGATCCCGGCGGAACCAGTCCGGACGCCGCCTCCTCGGGGGTGACCGAGTCATCGAGCATCTGGAAGGTGAGCTTGGCGGTCTGGCCGATGATCGCTCTCAGCCGATCCGGGTCGCTCTCGCCCGGCGCCTCGACCACGATCCGGTTCGTGCCCTGCTGGATGATTCTCGGCTCGCGCGTGCCCAGCTGGTCGACCCGGCGGCGGATGATCTCGATCGACTGCTTCACAGCCGCCACCGACTCCGCGGTCAGCGCCCGGTCGGACAGATAGAGCCGGACGTGCTGGTCAGGCAGGGTCGAGATGCTGACGTCCTTGCCGCCGCCATTGGGCAGGGGATTGCCCAGCGCCGACAGCTCCTTGAAAGCGTCTTCGGCCTGCGCGGGATCGGTGATCCGCACGACCACGTCGTCCTTGGTCTGGCGCAGGTCGCTGAACTGGATCTTCTTGTCACGAAGAGTGGTGCGCACGTCCTCGGTGAGGTTGACCAGGCGCTCGGCCTTGAGCGCGGCGACGTCCACCTCCTCGAGCAGGTAGGAACCGCCCTGCAGATCGAGGCCCAGGTTCAGCCGCTGGTGCGGCAGCCATGACGGGACCTGCGCCAGGACGTTGTCCGGCACGACATTGGGCAAGGTGAACAGCACGCCGAACAGCAGTGCGGCGAGACACGCGATCACCTTCCAGCGCGGCAGTCGGATCATCGGCCCGGACCAGACGTGTCGTGGTTCAGGACTTGGCGTCGTTGGCCGGGGCCGGCTCGCCCTTGGCCCGGACCTCGGAGATGGTGGACTTGACCACCTTGACGTTGACGGTCGGCGCGATCTCGACCGACACCTCGGCGTCATCCACCTTGGTCACCTTGCCGATCATGCCCGACGCCAGGACCACGGTGTCGCCGCGCTTCAGCGCCGCCACCATCGCCTGGTGCTGCTTCATGCGCTGCTGCTGCGGACGCAGCATCAGGAAATAGAAGATGGCGAACATGCCGACCATCAGCGGCAGCGGACCCGCCAGCAGGGACATGATGCCGCCTTCTGAGGCGCCGCCGGGGGCGGTGGTCTGGGCCATGGCCGTGTCGGCGAACAGCATGTGGGCTCCTGGGCTCCGTTTTGGTGGGCGGAAGCTATGTGCAGGCGCCCCCTTTTGCAATGACGCCTGCGGATCGATACGAAGCGACCCCATGACCGACGACTTGATCCCGCTGGTGGAGCGCATCGCCGAAGCCCTCGAACGCCTGGCGCCGAGACCTGCCCCGGAGCCGGATTTCGCCGCCGCGCGCCTGCACAGGTACGACGGCGCGCACGACATCTTCCTTCCCGCGCCCGACTACGGGCTGGCGCTGGACCTCCTGGCTGGGGTCGACTCGCAGAAGCGCCGCTTTGTGCTGAACCTCGAACGGTTCGCCGCGGGCCTGCCGGCCAACCACGCGCTGCTGTGGGGCGTGCGCGGCACAGGCAAGAGCTCCCTGGCCAAGGCGGCGTTCATGGCCGTCGCCAGCCGCGACGGGTCCTTGCGGCTGGTCGAGGTGGATCGCGACGAGGTGGCCGTCCTGCCACGCCTGTTCGACCGCCTGCGCGGTCGGCCCGAGCGGTTCGTGGTGCTGTGTGACGACCTGTCGTTCGAAGAAGGGGCGTCCGCGGCCAAGTCGCTCAAATCGGCGTTGGAAGGCGGCGTTTCGGGGCCGCCGGCGAACACCCTGATGGTGGCCACCTCCAACCGTCGCCACCTGATGCCGCGGGGCCACGATGAAGGCCGTGGCCTGATCGCGGCAGCGGAGGACGCCGAAGAAGAGGTCTCGGTCTCGGACCGCTTCGGCTTGTGGATCGGCTTTCCGCCGATGGACCAGCCCGCCTACCTCCAGGCGATCCACGCCTATGCCGAGCGGTTCGGCCTGGAAACGAGCGACCTCGATCGCCGGGCCCTTCAGTGGGCGCAGCTGCGCGGCGCCCGGTCGGGGCGCGTTGCCTGGCAGTTCATCCGCGACCTCGCCGGAGAGCTCGGCAAGTCCCTGCCGTTCTAGGGGTCAGCCAGCCGCGTGGAGTTCGGGCGGCTCAGCCCGTCCCGCCAGACCGCTGAGCTGACGGTCCAGAAGCACGATGTCGATGGGCTTATGCATCACGGGCGCGTCGTGAAACCGGCCATCGGGATCGACCACGTCGTATCCGGTGCAGAATACGAACGGCACGCCCATCTCCAGCAGCAGCTGGGCCAGGGGATAGACCGAGCGGCCGTTCAGGTTCACGTCGAGGACCGCCGCGTTCACATGATGGGCGTGGTTGGCGAGGCTCATTCCCTCGGACAGCGACATCGCCGGACCGATCACCTTCCACCCCCGACGTGACAGCTCGGTTTCCAGCTCCATCGCGATCAGGGCGTCATCCTCGACCACCAGGATCTGGGGATTGGTCAACACCTCGCCGGCTCCGGACAATGCCCATCGCCAGGGGTCCAGGCGCTCTCCCTCATGCACGCTCCGATCGAGCACGAACTTCCCGGGCGGCAGGACGAGGCCGACCTGCACGCCGGCCGGGTCCCACTCAACATGCAGGTTGCCTTCGAGCTGCCGTTGGACGACCTGACCCAGCAGGACCGATCCGAATCCTGACTTGGCCGGCGGACTGACCGGGGGCCCGCCCGTCTCGCGCCACAGCAGGGACAGGAAGCCGTCCAGGTCGACCTGCCAGGTCACCTCCACCAGGCCCTGCTCGTGTTTGAGCGCACCGTACTTGCAGGCGTTGGTGGCCAGCTCGTGCAGCACCAGGCTGATCGGCTGCACCGCATTGGCCCGCAGCTTGACCGGCGGACCGCTGACGCGGGTCTGGCTGTGCTTGACGTAGGGGGCGAGCTCGCTTTCGATGGTCTGGGCCAGGTCGGCCCCCTGCCAGCGGCTGTCGGACAGCAACGAGTGCGCACGCGCCAGAGCGGCGATGCGCCCCTGTACGGCGTTGGCGAAATCCTCCTTGGTCTCGGCGCGGGTCATCGTCACGAGGGCCTGGGCGACGGCCAGAGCGTTCTTGGCGCGGTGATCGACTTCCCGGGACAGCAGGTTGCGCGCGTCTTCACTGGTGCGGCGATCGGTGATGTCGCGCAGGATCACGGTGGCCAGGTGCTCGCCGCCGATCTTGATGTGCGAAATGGAAGCCTCCAGCGGGAACTCTTCACCGTTCGCTCGCAGCCCGCTGACCGCGCCGAGCGCACCCATCCTGCGGTTGGTGACGCCCGTCTCCCGGAACCGCCGGATCAGGTCGTCGTGGGACGCCCGCAACCGTTCGGGGATGAACCGCACGAGCGGCTCGCCCATGGCCTCGTCGCCGGAGACGCCGAACATCCGCTCGGCGGCCGGATTGAACAGGATGATCCGATGGCTCTCGTCCACGGTGATGATGGCGTCCATCGCCGACTCGACGATGCCTTCGAGCCTGCGCCGCGCTCCGCCCAAGGCGTCCAGCACGCCCACCCGCTCGGTGATATCGCGCAGGATCACCGTCGCCAGCCACTCACGGCCGACCTTCGCCTGCGAGATCGACGCCTCGAGAGGGAACTCCTCGCCATTGGCGCGCAAGCCGCTGATCGCTCCCAGCGAGCCCATCTGGCGGTTGGTGACCCCGGTCTTGCGGAAGCGGGCGATGTGCTCTTCGTGGCCAGCGCGGAAACGCTCGGGCAGAAAGCGCGTTATCGGCTGCCCGATCGCTTCGGTCATCGGACAGCCGAACATGCGCTCAGCAGCCGGGTTGAACAGCACGATCCGCTGGTGTTCGTCGATCGCGACGATGGCGTCCATCGCAGAGGCGACGATGCCCTCGAGGCGCAACTGGCTGTCGGCGGCCGTCGAACGCGGCATCCAACTCCCCCACGACCGAATCGATCTAATTGGACGATATCGCAGGTTTAGTGCGGTTGTGTATCTTCTAGGTTAAATTGTGCAAGATGAGCGATAGCGTTCTACCAACCACGAATTGTGGAGCTGGCTCTGCCAGGGAAGTCTCGGACTGAAACGGAACGCGTGGACCGGGCTTCGGCTCCCGGAACACGGCGCGCCTTCCCGCCTCGCCCTCAGGCCAGCCGCAGCGTCGTCAGCATCACGAAGGCCATCGCGAAGGCCACGATAAGCGCGTAGTCGAACGGCCTGAACAATGGTCTGGTCGGTATCCGCATTGCATCGCCCCCCGGCGCGAAATCGATCCCGACAGGGCCGGGACAACCGATAGCAATGCACCTCTTCAAGGGACCACAAGCCGATTCCATCCACAGGCGAACCGTCACAATGCATTGTGACGAAATGTTCGTCCTGCCGGCGAGGAAATGACCGCTAGCTGGTCATAGTCATTGGGAAAAAGGCGTAGGCCTCGCGCGCCGTCGCAATGCCCGAGAGCTTGGCTTCGAACCTTGACCAGTCGTCGTGCTCGGCGATGGCGGCCCAGACGGTTTCGATCTCGTCGTAGAGCAGCTCCTCCGGTTCGGGGCGGCTGAAATAGGGATGATCGAGCCGCTCGGGACGGTCCGGCTCGAAACCGGGCAGCACGGAGCGGAACTCCGCCAGCGCCGGACCGCCATAGTGCGGCGCGCGCACGCCGCCCATTGCGCGCCCCTCGGACGGCAGGCCGCAGAACCAGTCGAAGAAGAAGGGCTCCCAACGGATTGCCTGCCCCCCCTCCCCGATCGCCCGGAAGGCCGCGTTGGCCAGGGCCACATCCTCGGACGGGGAGCGCGGCTTGAGGCCCAACCGCTCCACGATCGCCAGCGACAGGGATCGCCGATAGGCGTCGCCGAAGCCGTTCAGGGCCTCGGCCAAGGGGTCCTTGTCGGTGACCATCAGCAGGGCGCCGGCCAACTGGTTCAGGTTCCAGAGCGCCGACTCCGGCTGGCGGCCGAAAGCGTAGAGGCCGTTCTGGTCGAAATACGCCGCCGTGAACCCCGGGTCGTTCCACGGTAGGAAGCGATAGGGGCCGTAGTCGAAGCTCTCTCCGGTGACGTTCATGTTGTCGCTGTTCAGGACCCCATGGACGAAGCCGGCGGCCATCCAGCGGGCGCTGAGCCTCGCCGTGCGCTCCACCACCTGTCCCAGCAGTGGGGCGGCACGCTCGCCGCCCGTCCAGTCCGCCAGCGCCGGATAGTAGGTCTCCACAACATGGTCGATCAGGGTCTGGACGTTGTCGGCGCGATCGTGGAAGGCGTGGCGCTGGAAGGTGCCGAAACGGATGTTGCTGTGGGAAAGGCGCACCAGCACGGCTGCACGCGTGGGGCTGGGTTCATCCGGCCGCTGTAGCTGCTCGCCGGTCTCGATCAGCGAGAAGGTCCGGCAGGTGGGGACCCCCAGCGCCTCCAGCATCTCGCTGGCGAGCGCCTCGCGCACCCCACCCTTTAGGGTCAGCCTCCCGTCTGCGGTGCGGGAATAGGGCGTCCGCCCAGACCCCTTGGTGCCCAGGTCCAGCAGCCGGCCGGTTCCGGCCTCGCGCATCTGGGCGAACAGGAAGCCCCGGCCATCGCCCAGATCGGGGTTGTAAACGCGGAACTGGTGACCGTGGTAGCGGGTGGCCAGGGGCTCGGGCTGGTTGTCGGGCAAGGGCTCGAAGCGTGCGAACGCCGCCCGCCATTCCTCGTCGGTCAGAGTGTCCAGCCCGACCGTGGCCGCGGCGCGGTCATTGCGGAAGCGGATGATCGACTGGGGGAACTCCGCCGCCCTCACCGGGTCGGCGAACTCCGCGCCCAGGATCATGAACACGGGGTCGGGGCGATAGGCGAGAGAAACCGGCATGGTCGGCTGATGGATCAGAAGCCCGAGCCCGGCAAGCCTTTCGAAGACGATGGCTGCACCTTGCGGCGCGGGCCGACGTTGGCTACAGCCCGACCATTCGTTCGGAGGCCGTGATGTCCGCGATCGTCGTGATCCTAGTGTTCCTGGCCGTAATGGCCGCCATCAACGTGGCTGAGTACGGTCGCCTGGACTGAGGCCGCCTTCGACGCCTCCCGGCGCGGCGGAAGGTCGTTGATGCTCATGTCGGCCCTGGTCGCCCACTGACCCGGCGTCCAACCACCGCAGGCGCCGAGATCCCACGCCCGCTCCAGCACCACCCGGTTGGTCGGGGTCTCCTCCACAGCGACCTGTTCGCAGCGGAATGGCAGCTCGGCGGCATGCAGGAAGGCCGTCAGCTTCATGGCGAAGGCCAGGGCCAGCGCCTCGGTCGTCGGATCACCGTCGAAGGTCATCAGCCGGGTCTGAAGATCCGCCTCGTCGGTGGTGAAGTGCGTGACCAGCGGGTCCCGGAGCGAGACGTGGAAGGAGTGGTCGACAGCGTCGTCGATCCACTTCATCCAGCGCCGCTTGAGCACGTCGAACGGGGCGACCAGGTTGCGATCGCCGAACTCCAGCGGCAGGTCGGTCCCCAGGCGGACGGTGACGATCTCGTTGTGGCCATGCGGGATGGCGCACTTGGACGTGCGGTCGCCAAGCAGGCGGTGCGCCATCGAATAGCGCCTACTGAACTCCAGTTGGATCACGCTCGCATCAACTCCCAGTCCGCCGCCTTCACGTCCGTCGCAGCCCTTCATCGTATGCCACATCACGCGTTCGGGCGAGCAGGCTCTCCCCTGCGTCGAGAGTGAGGATCTGGCCATTGAAGGCGGGGGTTTCAACGACGAACCTCAACGCGCGCCGCACGTCCTGCGGCGTGCTGGTAATCCCCAGGGGCATGGCGCGCGCCGCGCGCTCGAGGTCAGCGGCGGCCAGCTTGCCCGTCGGCAGGGTCACGCCGGGCGCGATGGCGCATACGCGCGCCCGAGGCGCCAGGGCGAGCGCGAGGGCGCGGGTCATGCCCGCGAGCCCGCTTTTTCCGCCCGTGTAGGAGAAGTAGTCCGGATTGGCGTTCAGCACCTTCTGATCGAGCATGTTCACCACCAGGCCGCCCCCGGCCGCGTCCATCGCCGCGGCGCAGTCCCGGATCAGGAAGATGGGCGCTGTGAAATTCACCGTCAGATGCTGATCCCAGGACTCCCGGCCGAGGGAAGCAAGGTCGTCGTAGACGAACAGGGACGCGTTGTTGACCAGGGCGTCGACCCGGCCGAACCGCTCGACCACCGATGGGACCAGCGCCTCCAGCGCGGCCTGGTCGACGAAGTCCGCCTGGAACAGCTCGACCCGCGCCGGCCGGGCGCGCAGGGTGTCGGCCAGGGCCACGGCGTCATCGGCCGACCGGTTGTAGTGCAGCGCGAGGTCGAACCCGAGATCGACCAGCTCGCAGGCCAGGGCGGCCCCGATCCTGCGGGCGCCGCCGGTGAGGAGCGCGACAGGACTCACGCGACGGCTGCGGGCCGACGACGACGGAACATCTCGACCCCAGCCTCCTCGGTTTCGCTGAAGATGTCCGGCTTGCGGATCGCGACGCGGCAGGCCTGGACCTGCGGGTCACGGAAGCACAGGTCGATGGCGTCTTCGACCAGGGTCTCGAGCAGATCCACGTGCTCCCGTCCCTGCCACTGCAACAGCCCGTCGCGCACGGCGTCGTAGTCGATGATCCGCGCCCGACCGCCGCGGAACCCGCCTGCCGGCAGGGCGGCGTACATGTCGACGCTCACCAGGATGCGGTTTGGCCTCTCGGCGTGACGCTCCCATGGATGCAGGCCGCAGCGGACCCTCAGATCGACATTCTTGAGCGTGACTTTGATCCACTCCTCATCGCCCGGTAGGGCGCGATCTTCCGATGCAAGGGTCTGAGTTGGATTTGACACGGCCGCAGCGTTCGTTGATGGCAACCACCGCACTAGCATCACGTGTCCGGACTTGCGAGCGCTTGCGCAAGGGGCGGATGGAGCCCGAAAATGCCCACTGCCCCGCGGGAAGAGCCGATGTCCGACGCGAGTTCCGCCCGCGTGGTGGGGGCCAAGGTGTTCGTCCGTGGACTGCGGCTCGAGGCCGAGATCGGCGTCTACGCCCACGAACATGGCCGGCGCCAGCCGCTGGTCGCCGACGTGGAGCTCGATATCGCGGGCGGCGGTTGGGAGCACCTGTCGGAAACGATCAACTACGAGACCATTGCCAGCAAGGCCAAGGCCGTCGCCGCCGTCGGCCATTTCAAGCTGGTGGAGGCCTACGCCGAGGCGCTCGGCCGCGCTTGCCTGGAAGACGAGCGCATTTCCCGCGTCCGCGTCCGCGTGGAGAAGCCCATGGCGCTCGCACCTGAAGCCGACGCCGCCGGCGCCGAGATCATCCTAGTCCGCACCTGACTGACGGGTGGGCGACCCGCGGGCGCCACGTGTCGGGGTCCGCCCAGAGCGCGCTCAGAAATCAACCGGATGGGGTCTGGGGCTGCAGCTTGGTTGACGCTATGGTTCAAGCATAGGGGGCTGTCCCGCTGAATAGGCGAGGGGGAGTGCGTGATGTTGGGACGTTTTGTCGGCGTCGTGGTCGGTCTGGCCTTTATCACGCTGGGCTATGGACTGTGGAAACCGGCGACCTTTGCGCAATACGTTGATCTGGCCAAGGTCGATCTCGGACCCTTCGCCCCATATCGGACGATCGTTGCGGGCATGATCGCCGTCGTCGGTCTGGCGATCGCTCTCGCCGCGGTCCAGCGACGCCGCCGCCAAAGCTTCCGCCCCGCGACAACCATCTTCTCCGGGACCGACTAAGACGGCCGCAGGCGGGGGGCGCCCAAGCTCTAGTACATGTGCTGGCCGCCGTTCATCGACAGGGTCGAGCCGGTGACGAAGCCGGCGTCTTCGCTGCTGAGGAAGGCCACGCCGCGGGCGATCTCCTGCGCCATGCCGAGCCGGCCAACGGGGATTTTCGAGACGATCTTCTCGAGCACGTCGGCGGGGACCGCGGCCACCATGTCGGTGTCGATGTATCCCGGGGCCAGCGCGTTCACGGTCACCCCGAAGCGCGCGCCTTCCTGGGCCAGGGCCTTGGTGAAGCCGTGGATGCCGGCCTTGGCCGCGGCGTAGTTGACCTGGCCGTACTGGCCGCCCTGACCGTTGATCGAGCCGATGTTGACGATCCGACCCCACTTGCGGTCGCGCATGCCGGGGAAGGTCGCCTTGGCCATGTTGAAGCAGCCGCCGAGGTTCACCCGCATGACGTCGTCCCACATCTCGTAGGTCATCCGCGCCAGCGTCGCGTCGCGGGTGATCCCCGCGTTGTTGACCAGCACCTCGACCGGCCCGATCTCGGCCTCGACCTGCTTCACCGCGGCCTGGCAGGCGTCGTAGTCGCCGACGTCCCACTTGTAGACCTTGATCCCGCTGTCCTTGGCGAAGGCCTCAGCCGCCGCGTCATTGCCGGCGTAGTTGGCGACGACAGTGCGTCCCTGGTGCTGAAGCTCCATCGATATGGCCCGGCCGATGCCCCGCGTGCCGCCGGTCACGAGCGCTACTCGCGCCATGGATCCTCCCTTTCTGACCGCCGCGGCGGCTGTTGTTCGCTGCCTCGCCCTGGCTTGATCGCGGCCAGGGCGGCGGAAGTCAACGCGTTCAGGCCGCCGAGCGGCTCTGGTTGACGATCTCGTCGGCCAGTCGGCCGGTCAGTTCTCCCATATGGTCGAAGCTGGCCTCGAAGGTGGCCAGGCCCTGGGTAAGCGACCTCAGCTCGACAATCAGGTCCTGCCGCTCGGCGTGGGGCAGGTAGGCCTCGATGCGATCCCATCCCGGCGAATCTTCCCAGGCGTCGAAGCCGAGGATCTGTCCACGCCGCCCCGAGACGACCGATGTGATCTTCGAAGTGGCGGTGTTGGGGGCGTAGATCATCACCTTCTCGATCGGCTCCAGCAGGTAGGGCTGGCAGGCCTTCAGCCCCTCGCTCATGGCGATACGGCCGGCGGTGCGGAAGGCGAGTTCCGACGAATCGACGGTGTGGTAGGAACCGTCGATCAGGCAGGCCTGCACATCGATCACCGGAAAGCCAAGCGGGCCTCGCTCCATGGCGTCGCGGACACCGTCTTCCACGGCGGGAATCCATTGGCGCGGGACCACCCCGCCGGTGACACGCTCGGAGAAGTCGAAGCCCAGACCACGGTCCCGGGGCCCGATCTCCACGATCACGTCGCCGAACTGGCCGTGGCCGCCAGTCTGCTTCTTGTGGCGGCCGTGCTGGGTGACCTTCTTCTTGATCGTCTCCTTGTAGGGGGTCTTGGGCCGGGCCGTCGTCACCTCCACCCCGAAGCGCCGCTTCAGGCGGTCGATCGAGGTCTTCAGGTGGCCCTCGCCCTGACCGGACAGGAGCAACTCGTGCGTCTCCTCACTGTGCAGCACGCCGATCGACGGATCCTCCTCGGCCAGCTTGGCCAGGGACGAGCTCAGGCGCACGTCGTCCTTGCGGTCCTTCGGGAAGATCGCCAGCGAGTAGACTGGGACCCGATGGGGCGGCAGACGCGCGGCCGTGCGGGCCCTGCCGTCGGCGGACACCAGGTCGCCAGCTCGCGCCGAATCCACCTTGCCGATCGCCACGACGTCGCCGGTCTCAGCGCCAGCGATCTTGCGGGTGGCGGCGCCCAGGAGGTGGAACAGACCCGACGCCCGGACCTTCTCTCCGTCCGGCCGCACCAGTTCGGCCCCATCGGCGATCTTGCCGCTCAGCACCCGCGCCAGCGCCAGCTTGCCGGCCTGGCCGGCGTGGGTGGTCTTGAACACGTAGGCGCAGCCGCCGCCCTCCGCGCCAAGCCGCGCCGCAGCGGCCTCCGGACCCGGGGCCTCGTGGCGGAAGGCCTTGAGCAGCCGCCCCATGCCCGCGCCATTGAGCGCCGATCCGAAGAACACCGGGGCGATGAGGCACTCGCGCATCTCCTTCACCAGGTCGGTGAACACCAGGTCGCGATCCGGATTGATGTCGCTGAGCAGCTGTTCCAGCAGGGCGTCGTCATAGCTGGAGAGCTGTTCCAGCATGTGGAAACGGGCGTCGGTCTCGGCCTCCGCGAGGTCGGCGGGGATGTCGATCTGCTCGAACTGCTCCCCCGGCCGGTAGACGAACGCTCGTTCGAGCGCCAGGTCGATGAACCCGGTCACCTTGTCGTCGTCGAGGATCGGCAGCTGGCGCGCCACCAGCGGCACGCTGGACGCCGGCTGCAAAGCGTCCAGCAGCTCGCCCACGTTTCCGTGGGCCTGGTCGATCTTGTTGACGAACACAGCCCTCGGCACGCCCAGCCGGTCCAGCTCCATCAGCAGGGGCCGCAGCAGGATCGCCTTGTTGGGATCGGGGTCGGTCACCACCACCGCCAGGTCCACCGCTGGCAGCGGGAAGTCGGATTCCGCCTGGAACTCCACCGACCCGGGGCAGTCGATCAGGGTGAAGTGGTCGCCCATGAAGTCGAAGCTGGCGACGTTCAGCTCCACCGACTGGCGCCGGCCGCGCGCCTCGGCGCTGGAGTCCCCGACGGTGTTGCCGGCCTCCACCGCGCCCTGCCGGTCGACCGCGCCTGCGGCGAACAGCAGCGATTCCATGAGGCTCGTCTTGCCCGACCCGTTGGGTCCTACCAGCGCGATTGCTCGCGCTACGCCTCCTGTTCCGGCCATATCCGTCCCTCCTTCGCCGAATGGCGAGGCGATCACGGACCGCCACGACATGCGGGCGCTTGTGCTCAGGCCCTATCTTTTCAACGCCCAGGGCCCGAGCGCAACCCGTGGCAGGCGAATTTACGACACCGGCGACATGGCCGCGCTGAGGATCGCCACCGCCCTGCCCACGTCCTCGAAGCCGACGTAGAGTGGGGAAAGGCCGAACCGCAGGACGTCAGGGCCGCGGAAATCGCCAATGACACCCTTCGCAATCAAGGCCTTGCACAGACCCGCAGCATCTGGATGACGGAAGGCGACGTGGCCGCCGCGGCGCTCTCCCGGGCCGGGGCAGACCCGCTCCAGCGCGGGGCAGGCTTCGGCGGCGATCTCGAGGAACGAGTCACCGAGGTGGGCGGCCTTCCGCGCCGCGGCCGCCATGTCCGCCCCCAGCATGACGTCGACGGCAGCTTCTAGGGCGCTGAGGCTGAGGATCGGCGGCGTCCCGCAGAGGAACCGCCGCACGCCCTTCGCCGGGACATAGCCGTCGGCGAAGTCGAATGGGACCGCATGGCCCATCCAGCCAGCCAACGGCGAGCGGAGCCGCTCCTGATGACGGGTGGCGACGTACAGGTAGGCAGGCGCCCCGGGACCGCCGTTCAGGTATTTGTAGCCGCAACCAACGGCGAGGTCGGCGCCCGAGCCGTTCAGGTCAACCTCGACTACGCCCGTGCTGTGGCTGAGGTCCCAGAGCACCAGGACACCCGCGGCGCGGGCCCGGGCGTTGACCGCCGCCATGTCGTAGAGTTCGGAGGACTTGTAGTGGCTGTGGGTCAGCACCAGCAGCGCCACGTCGTCATCCAGCGCCCCGTCCAGCGCGTCGCGATCCACCAGGCGGAGCTCACGCCCCTCCAGAACGCCGGCAGCGCCTGCAGCGGTGTAGAGGTCGGTGGGGAAATCCCCGTTCGCCGCCACGACCGCCTTACGCTCTGGCCTGGCGGCGAGCGCGGCGACGATCAGCTTGAATAGATTTGCGGAGGTGGAGTCCGCGACGACGACCTCGCTGGGCCCAGCGCCGATCAGCCGCGCGATCTTGTCGCCGACGCGCCCCGGCGCGCCAATCCAGTCGTGGTCGGTCCAGGCGCCGACGAGCCCCCTGCCCCACTCTTCACGCGAGGTCCGATCCAGCTGGATCAGCGCCGCTTTCGGCGGCGGGCCGAGCGAGTTGCCGGCCAGGTAGATCAGCCCTGGCGGCAGGTCGAAGGCCCCACGCAGGCCGCGCAAGGGATCGGCGGCGTCGAGCGCGCGCAGTCGGTCTAGCAGGCGCGTATCCCCTCTGACGGCCACGGGCCTTCTGCGCCCTGACGCTCAGCGCTTCTTGCAGGTGGTGATCTGCGAAGCGAGCGTTCCTCCCTTACGCTGGTATTCTGCATCGCTCTGGTGCTCGTCCTCCACATTGCCCGCGGCGCCAATCGTCCTGACCGTCGTATGGATGAGAACGCGGTCGCCATTCACGCGGTAGGTGCCGACGCCAGTTGTCTCATGGCCCAGAATATCCCCGGAGTGCTGCGCCTTGCCATCCGCAAACAGCTCGAGTGTCTTTGTGTCAGGCATCCCATGGCATTGATACTTGCCGACGACGGACTCGCCGCAGGCGGAGAGCAGACAAAGCGGAACTACGAGAACCAGGTGTCGCATTCGTCGCTCCTTCGAAGCGGCTATTTGATCGTGAAAACCCGTCTGATGTAGGGCCCCTTGGGCGTGGCGCAGAAGAAGAGATAGCGGCCCGTAGCCCAGCGCCCGCCGGGCGGTGGGCCGATCCAGCCGACCAGCGAGACCTTCCGCCCTTCCTGCAGCGTGCCGACCTCGAACATCCGGAATTCCTTCGGTCCCGACGAGACTGCACAGCGCCGGTGGTCCAGGATCGGCAGGTCGCCGACCGACAGGTCCGTCTCGGCCACGAAGGCGATCTGGCGCGTGTTCGCCTCAAATTCCGTGCCCTCGACATTCGAGCGGTGATTGTGATCGTCGGGGGGACCGCGCTCCCAGAATGTCGTCAACCTGAAGTGCTTGCCCAGGAATGCCGGATCATCCGAGGGGGCCGCCTGAGCGAGCGACGCCGCAGCAAGACAGCCGGCCGCAACGATCCCGGGGGCAAACGAACACCTCATGGCCTGACCTCGTCCCTTGGGATCAACCTCAGTTGGCGCCTATACCGATAGGTGTAGCAGCGCTGGCGAACAAGAATAGACAGGGACACGTCCATGGCCGCCACCAGCCCCCCATTCCGCGCCGATCACGTGGGCAGCCTGCTACGGCCGGCCGCGCTGCGTGAGGCCCGCGAGGCGGCCAGGACCGGACGGATCGACGCCGTGGCCCTGAAGGCGGTGGAGGACAGCTGCATCCGCGAGGCGGTCTCGCTTCAGGAATCCGCCGGGCTGCAAGGCATCACCGACGGGGAGTTCAGGCGAGCCTTCTGGCATGTGGACTTCCTGACCAGCCTTGATGGCGTCGAGGCCACGGGCGGGCAGTACGCCGTGGCCTTCAAGGGCGAGCACGGCGAAGTGGCAGGCACGTCCTCCATGCTGGGGGTCACCGGGGAGGTTCGGCGGACCCGGCCAATCATGCTCGAGCACTTCGAGTTCCTGAAGTCCGTCACCCGGCGGACGCCGAAGGTCTGCATCCCGGCGGCGACCTACCTGCACATGCGCGGCGGCCGCAAGGTCGTGGACAGGACGGCCTATCCCGACATGGACGCCTTCTGGGCGGACATCGCGCGCGCCTACCAGGAAGAGATCGCCGACCTGGCTGCGGCAGGCTGCACCTATCTCCAGCTCGACGACGTTTCCTTCGCCTTCCTCTGCGACGAGGGAATCCGCGACCAGGTGCGGCGCGACGGCGAGGATCCCGACTCCCTCCCGGAGCTGTACGCCCGCATCATCAACTCGCTCATCGCCGCGCGCCCTGCAGACCTGGCGGTGACCGTCCATACCTGCCGTGGCAACCACAGGAGCATGTGGATGGCGCAGGGCGGCTACGAGCCCGTGGCCGAGGCGGCCTTCGCGCAGCTCGAGGTCGATGGGATCTTCCTGGAATACGACAGCGACCGCGCGGGCGGCTTCGAACCGCTCCGTTTCGTCCCCAAGGGCCGCAAGGTGGTGCTGGGGCTGGTCTCCACCAAGCGCGCCGAACTGGAATCCAAGGACGCCCTCAAGCGTCGCATCGACGAGGCCTCCAGGTACGTCGCCCTCGAGGACCTCTGCCTGTCGCCTCAATGTGGATTCGCCTCGACGGAGGCTGGCAACGACCTCACCCTCGACGACGAAAAGCGCAAGCTCGCCCTGATCGTCGAGACCGCGCAGGAAGTGTGGGGCTAGGCTTGAGGTGGGATCGGCCCAGAGGGCCTGGGTCCGCGGATCGCGGTCCAGCCGCATGAAGTTCTCCATGTCCCAGACCAGGCGGTAGCCGCTGTCGATGGCGGCCTCGAGCTCGAGGTTGGCCGCGTCGCGATCGCCGAGGACGGCGTAGGCGCGCATGCGGGCGATCCGGGTCGTCGGCGTGATCAGCGCTCTGGGGCGCGGCGCAGACTGGGCCAGCATGGCGTCGAGGATCCGGCGCGCCTGCCCATGATCTCCAAGCCGATCGGCCACAAACGCCGCCCACACGGCCTGCTCGTACAGGCCCTGGCTGACCCTGGGCGTGGCCTCCAGCAGTTCCGGCGAGGTCACCAGGAGTTGCTCCCGCGCATGCTCGTAGTCGGCCAGCATCACGCTGGTCACAGCGACGACCGAGCGCCAGATGGGGTCGCCGTCGGCCTCCAGGCGGCGCTCCCCGAACGCCCTCAGACCCGCTGTGTCGCCCGCCACCATCAGGCGGATAGCCTGCGCCGCACCAGCGGCCACCGGCGGCCACCGGCGGGGCCTTGATCGTCGCCAGCGCCGCGACGGCTTGCTTCGACATGTGCAGGTTGAAGTAGAGGTTCGCGAGCTGGATGGCGGCTGACGGGTCCGTGCCCGGCGCGGCCGCCGCCTTCAGCCACGGCTCGGCCCGATCCAGCCGGCCCTGCCGAATGTACAGGTCCCCCAGCGACTGTTTGGTGTCGATGAAGTTGGGATAGAGGGAGGCGTTGGCCAGCAACTGTCGTTCGGCGTCAGCCGTGCGCCCGGTCGCCAGATTGGAGCCGGCCAGCGCGTTCAGCGCCAGCCGGTTGAGCGGATCGAAGGCCATGGCCTTCGCAGGTAGATGATCGCTTCATCGGGTCGCCGCGACGCGCCGCCACCGGCGGCGCCGACGCTTCGGGCTGGCGCCGCCAGTTCCGCAGGATCGCCCGAAAACGGTTGCGGCATAAGGAAGCGCGAGGGGCTCGCTCCCCTTGCGCCGGGGTCAAATTGAGATGGCTTTAACTGCGCTGTTAAACACGTCGTTTACCATGCACCCGGTAAATCCTGCCTAGCCATGGGGCGTACTGCGCCCCTGCCAGGGGATGTCCGCGTGAATTCATTTGCCGCCCTCTTGCAACGTTTCGGCGTTGGACGACTGGTCGCCATCCTGGGTGCGTCAGCGGGCGTGGCGGCTGCGCTGTTCGCGCTGGTCATCAACGTCAACGCCGAGCCCAAGGCCCTGCTCTATTCGAACCTGGACCTGAAGGAGGCCGGGTCCATCACCCAGGCCCTCGACCAGGCTGGGGTGAAGTACGAGCTCAAGGGCGACGGCTCGACCATCATGGTGCCACGCGACAAGGTGGCTTCCTCACGCATCCTGCTGTCGGGCAAGGGCCTGCCGACTTCCGGCTCGGTGGGATATGAGATCTTCGACAGCGCACCGGCGCTCGGCCAGACCGACTTCGTCCAGAACCTGAACCGGCAACGCGCTCTGGAGGGCGAGCTCTCCCGCACCATCCAGTCGCTGCGTGGCGTGACCTCCGCGCGGGTCCACCTGGTGATGCCGCGACGGCAGCTGTTCGAGGACGAGGCAGAGCAGCCCTCCGCCTCAGTGGTGATCGGTGTCGGCGGCCGCGAGCCCGCGCCCGAGGAGGTGCGGGCCATCCGCAACCTGATCGCCGGGGCCACGCCCAACCTCAAGCCGGAACGGGTCACGGTGGTGGACGACAAGGGCAAGATGCTCGCCGGGGGAGACGACAGCTCCACCGAGATGGCTGGCCAGATCGCCGCCGACCAGCGCGCCTCCACCGAGGAGCGTATCCGCAAGACGGTCAAGGAGATGGTCGAAGGCGTGGTCGGTCCTGGTAAGGCCCGGGTCACCGTCTCGGCGGATGTCGACCTCAGCCGGGTGACCCTGCAGGAAGACAAGTTCGATCCCGACGGCCAGGTCGTCCGCTCGTCCCAGACCGTCGAGGAGAAGTCCAACGAGAACAAGGCCGCTCAGGAAGGCGCCGCCGTCTCCGCCGCCGCGAACGTCCCGGGCGGCGCGGCCGCCCCGACCGGCGGCAACGAAGGCAACGCCTCCAACCGCACGGAAGAGACGACCAACTACGAGATCTCCCACTCGACCCGCACCGAGGTGCAGGAGCCGGGACAGGTCAAGCGCCTGTCCGTCGCCGTGGCCGTGGATGGCGTCACCGCCTACGACAAGAAGGGCAAGGCCAGCTACACCCCGCGCTCGACCGAGGAGATGCAGCGCATCCAGGACCTTGTGCGCTCGGCCGTGGGCTTCAACCAGACCCGCGGCGACCAGGTGACGGTGGTCAACGTCCGCTTCACCCATGACGACGACGCCCAGGGCGCCTCGGCCGGCTCGCCCCTGCTCGGCTTCGACAAGAACGACCTGATGCGGGGCGTAGAGCTGATCATCCTGCTGATCGTGGGCGTCCTGCTGATCTTCTTCGTCGCCCGCCCCTTGCTCAAGAACGCCACAGGCGGGGTGATGCCCATGCTGGCGAACGCCATGGGCGGCGGGGGCGGAGGAGGAGGAGGCCACAGCACGGGCGGCGAGCAGACCCTCGCGCTCCCGGGCGGAGGCGGCGACAGCGAAGGCCGCATCGACATGGCCAAGATCGAGGGCCAGGTGAAGGTCTCCTCGGTCAAGCGGGTGTCCGAGTTCGTCGACAAGCACCCCGATGAGTCGGTCTCGATCCTGAGAAGCTGGCTGCACGAGACGGCATGAGGTCACCTCTAAAAAAGACCATCACGGACGCCGCCAAGCTGAACGGTGCGGAGAAGGCCGCCGTGATTCTGCTGTCGCTGGGCGAGGAGCACAGCGAGCTCTGGCAGACGCTCGACGACGAGGAGATCAAGGAGATCTCCCAGGCCATGTCCACCCTGGGCACGGTGAGTTCGAACGTGGTCGAGGACCTGCTGGTGGAGTTCGTGTCCGGGCTTTCGTCCACCGGCGCGATCATGGGCTCCTTCGAGCAGACCCAGCGTCTGCTGGGCGCCTTCCTGGAGCCGGAAAAAGTCGAATCCCTCATGGAGGAGATCCGCGGCCCGGCGGGCCGCACCATGTGGGACAAGCTCGGCAACGTGAACGAGGCCGTGCTCGCC
>FTHA01001100.1_pt1 | contig 27624 bp, 30 predicted proteins | sample 1640771 | NCBI WGS metagenome assembly FTHA01 (sample SAMEA3914789, study PRJEB12502) | metagenome | biome: forest; material: soil | place: Canada | collected 2011-07-03 | depth 0.3 m | reverse complement strand
GGAATCGGCCGCGCGCAAGGTCGAGGCGCTCGCGACCCAGGGCGGTATGATTTCGCTATCCGAGGCTCCCTCCCCCCTTTGAGGGGGAGGGAGCCTCGGGCAAAAAATCACACCGCCTTGGTCGCCAGCGCCTCGATCTTGCGGGCGGCCGACTCCAGCGCCGCGACCGCCCGGCTTTCGCCGCGCGACTGGTCGGACTGGACCTTCGCCAGGCCGGCGCTGGCCGCCGCGAGATCGCCGCGGGTCTCGGCCAGTTCGTCGGCCAGCATCAGGGCGCCCAGCAGGAACAGGCGGGTGTCGCCCAGCTGCCCCACTTCGCGGGCGACCTCGCCGACATGGTTGCTGAAAATCTCCGCCAGGCTGCGGACGTGCTCTTCCTGGCCGTCCTGGCATCCCACCTGGTAGGGACGTCCGTTCACCCTCACCGTCACCTCGGCCATCCGGCGTGCTCCCCGTGATCGAGCGCGCGGCGGATTCCCTCGATCGCCTTGCCAAGGGCCTGTGAGGCCTCCAGTCCCGCCGCTTCCAGCTCGCGCTCCCTGGCCCGCGCCGAGTCGAGTTCGGAGGCCAGCTTGGACCGGTCGAAGTCGAACAGGCCGTTGGAGCCGCCGCCGTCGACCCGGCCTGCCAGTTCGTTCACACGGCTCTCCAGCAAGGCCACCGCCCGATCCAGACGCCGCGCCGCAGCCTCCAGGGGCGTCTCCGCCTCGGTCTCACGGTTCTGGGACTCCTGGGCCATACTCGCCTCCGCTCTGCAGTCTCTATAGCCCCACCAGCGTCGCGGCTGAAGCGGATTGGCGCGGGCCCGCCCCGGTTGCTTGACCCAGGCGCTTCAGCATGGCCAAAACGTCCGCATACCGCCCCCCTGCCGAGTCGCCCCAGCCCATGTCCGCCTCTCCCCAAGCCATGGCCGACGCCATCCGCGTGCTCGCCATGGACGCCGTCGAAGCCGCGAAGTCCGGCCATCCCGGGATGCCCATGGGTATGGCCGACGTCGCCACCGTGCTGTGGACCCGGTTCCTCAAGTACGACCCCAAGACACCGGACTGGCCCGACCGAGATCGCTTCGTGCTGTCGGCCGGGCATGGCTCGATGCTGCTCTATTCGCTGCTGCACCTGACCGGGTTCAAGGCGGTGACCCTGGGCGACCTGCGCGACTTCCGCCAGCTCGGATCGCGCACCCCCGGCCATCCCGAGTATGGCCACACCCCCGGGGTCGAGACCACCACAGGCCCGCTCGGCCAGGGCCTGGGCGCTTCGGTCGGCATGGCCATCGCCGAGCGCCACCTGAACGCCCGCTTCGGCGAACTGGTGGACCACCGCACCTGGGTCATCGCCAGTGATGGCGACCTGATGGAAGGCATCAGCCATGAGGCGATCTCGCTGGCCGGGCGGCTGCAGCTCGACCGGCTGACGGTGCTGTGGGACGACAACGACATCACCATCGACGGCGCCCTCACTCTGTCGGAGGCGGGCGACCAGAAGGCGCGGTTCAAGGCGGCCGGCTGGACGGTCAAGGCGGTCGACGGCCACGACCACGGCGCCATCCGGCGCGCCCTGGCCTGGGCGGTGCGACAGGATCGGCCGACCCTGGTGGCCTGCAAGACCAGGATCGGCAAGGGCCTGGCCACCCTGGAGGGCAGCCACGAGGTCCACGGCAAGGCCATCTCTCAGACCAAGGCCGGCGCCGCAGAGATCGACGCGACCCGCAAGAAGCTGCGCCTGACCGGCGCCCCCTTCGAGATCCCGAACGACATCCGCGAGGCCTGGCTGAAGGCGGGAAAGAAGGCCGCCCGTCCCCGGGCGAAATGGCGCCAGCGCCTGAAGGACTCCAACCTCCGCACCGAGTTCGAGCACGCGATCAAGGGCGAGGTCCCCAAGGCCGCCCTGAAGGCGCTCGACGCCTACATCGCCCAGCAGGTCCATGACCGGCCGTCCAACGCCACGCGGGCCCATTCCGGCTCCGCGCTTGAGGTGCTGATCCCCGCCGTCCCGCAGATGGTCGGCGGCTCGGCCGATCTCACCGGCTCCAACAACACCCTGGTCAAGGGCATGGCGGTGCTCGACGCGCCCGACTACGAGGGCCGCTATCTGAACTATGGCGTGCGCGAGCACGGCATGGCGGCGGCCATGAACGGGATGGCCCTGCACGGCGGGGTGATCCCCTACGCCGGCACCTTCCTGGTGTTCTCCGACTATTCCCGGCCCTCGATCCGGCTGGCGGCGCTGATGGGGATCCGGGTGATCCACGTCATGACCCACGACTCCATCGGCCTCGGCGAGGACGGCCCCACCCACCAGCCGATCGAGCACTTGGCCAGCCTGCGGGCGATGCCCAACCTGAACCTGATGCGGCCGGCCGACGCGGTGGAGACGGCCGAGTGCTGGGCCGTGGCGCTGCAGTCGCGCACCACGCCCACGGTGCTGGCGCTGTCGCGGCAGAAGACCCCGGCGGTGCGCTACGAGCTCTCCGACGAGAACCTCTGCGCCAAGGGCGCCTACGAGCTCGACGCGGCCAGCGCCGAGGCGAAAGTGAGCCTGTTCTCATCCGGCACCGAGCTCGACATCGCGCTGCGGGCCCGCACCATCCTGGAAAAGGAAGGGATTCCCACCCGCGTGGTGTCGGTCCCCTGCTTCGAGCTGTTCGAGGCCCAACCCGAAGCCTACCGCCGCGCCGTGATCGGCGCGGCGCCCGTCCGCGGGGCCGTCGAAGCCGGCGTGCGCCAGGGCTGGGAGCGGTTCATCGGCGAGGACGGCCTGTTCATCGGCATGTCCAGCTTCGGCGCCAGCGCTCCCGCCGAACAGCTCTACGACCACTTCGGCATCACCCCCCAGGCCATCGTCGAAGCGGTGAAGGCCAGGCTGTAGCGGACTGCTTAGTCCTCTCCGGGTTCGCCCTTCAGGAACCGCGGCGGGCGACGGGCGTGGGTGCGTTGCTCGAAGGCGTAGCCCATGGAAAGCAGGGTCGGCTCGGACCAGGCGGGGCCGATGAAGGAAATCCCCAGCGGCAGGTCGCGGATGAACCCCATCGGGACGGTGAGGTGCGGATAGCCGGCCACCGCCGGCAGGCTGCTGAAGGAGCCGGGGAAGTGATCGCCGGCGACCGTGTCGATCCGCCAGGCCAGCCCCGTGGTGGGCGCGACGATCGCGTCGAGCCGATCCGCTGCGAGCATCCGGTCGATGCCCTCTGGCCCGGACAGCCGTTTCGCCTCCGCGAGCGCCGCGAGATACTCAGGGCCCTCCGGCGGCGGAGCCTTGGCGGTCCGTTCGAAGACATCCTGGCCAAACCAGACCAGCTCATCCGGGTGAGCTGCGTTGAAGGCTGTGAGGTCGGCGAGCGTGCGTGACCCGACGCTCGCCGGCATGGTGGCGAGGTACGCGTCGAGATCGGCGCGGAACTCGGACTCCAGCACCTGCCGCTCTGCCCGGCCGAGCGGCGCGGGGTCGGGCAGGTCGACCTCGACCAGCGTCGCGCCGGCCTCGCGCAGGACGGCCAGCGCGTCCGCGAACGGCGCGTCGATCTCGGGATGGCGACCAGGCTCGAACCGGAGCACGCCGATGCGCTTCCCCCTAAGAGCGTCGGGCCGCAAGGCCGCGGCGTAGTCCTGCCGGTGGGCGTCGGCGTCGACGGTGGCCGGATCGGCGGGATCAGACCCCGCCATCACCTGCAGCAACACCGCCACGTCGGTGACCGTCCGTCCGATCGGACCGGCGGTGTCCTGGCTGTGCGCGATCGGGATGACCCGGGAGCGCGAGACAAGACCCAGGGTCGGCTTCAAGCCTACGACGCCGTCCATGGCGCTGGGACAGACGATCGATCCGTCGGTCTCGGTGCCGACCGCCGCCGCGGCGAAGCCCGCCGCGACCCCGACCGCGCTGCCGGCGCTGGAGCCGCAGGCGCTGCGGTCCAGCACATGGGGATTGCGAACCAGACCGCCTATCGCGCTCCAGCCGCTGATCGAGCGCGTCGAGCGGTGGTTGGCCCACTCGCTGAGGTTCGCCTTGCCGATGACCACCGCGCCCGCAGCCCTCAGCCGCGCGACGAGGAACGCGTCCCTCAGCGTCAGATTGCCGGCCAGGGCGAGGGATCCGGCCGTGGTGGGCATGGGATCGGCGGTCTCGACGTTGTCCTTGATCAGGACCGGTATCCCGTGAAGCGGGCCCCGAGGCCCCCTGGCGCGCCGTTCCTGGTCGAGCGCCCGGGCATCCGCTAGCGCCGCCGGATTGACGGCGATCACCGCGTGCAGGGTCGGCCCGCGCCGGTCCATCCGGCTGATCCGGCGCAGGTAGAGTTGCACGAGTTTTTCCGAAGTGAGCTCGCCGCTCGCCATCCCGGCCTGGAGGTCGGCGATCGAGCGGTCCCAGACGGGTTGGGAGACGGGTTGGGAGACGGGTTGGGAGGCGGGTGGCGGAGAGGCCATGGCAGGGGAGGCGAGCAGCAGAGCCGCGACGAGCGCGAAGGGCAGGGCCCGCCGGGTCAGCCGTCGAACCGGGTCATCACCAGGCAGCCGTTGGTGCCGCCGAAGCCGAAGCCGTTGGACATCACCGTGTCGATCCTGGCGTTGTCTATGCGCTCGCGCACGATCGGCAGGTCGGCGAAGGCCGGGTCAAGCTCGTCGATGTTGGCGCTCTCACAGATGAAGCGGTTCTGCATCATCAAGAGGCAGTAGATCGCCTCCTGGGCGCCCGTCGCACCGAGCGAGTGGCCGGTCAGGGACTTGGTCGAGGAGATCATCGGGACCTTGTCGCCGAACACCTGGCGCACCGCCTCCATCTCGCGTAGGTCGCCCACGGGCGTGGAGGTGCCGTGCGGGTTCAGATAATCGACCGGCCGGTCCAGGCCCTCGAGCGCCAGGCGCATGCAGCGCACCGCGCCCTCGCCGGAGGGAGCGACCATGTCGTGGCCGTCGGAATTGGCGGCGTAGCCCGAGATCTCGGCGTAGATCTTGGCGCCCCGGGCCTTGGCGCGGCCCAGCTCCTCCAGCACAACGATCCCGGCGCCGCCGGCGATGACGAAGCCGTCGCGGTCCTTGTCATAGGCGCGCGAAGCCTTGGCGGGCGTGTCGTTGTACCGGCTGGGCATGGCGCCCATCGCGTCGAACATGTTGGACAGGGTCCAGTCCAGTTCCTCGCAGCCACCGGCGAAGATCATGTCCTGCTTGCCCATGGCGATCTGCTCATAGGCGGCGCCGATGCAGTGGGTAGAGGTCGCGCAGGCCGAGGAGATTGAATAGTTGATCCCCTTGATCTTGAACCAGGTGGACAGCACCGCCGAGGGGCCGGAGTCCATCGCCTTGGGTACGGCGAAGGGCCCGATCCGCTTGGGTCCCTTGTCGCGGGTGACCTCGGCGGCCTGGACGATGGCGCTGGTCGAAGGCCCGCCGGCGCCGACGATCAGCCCCACCCGTTCGCCGGAGACCTCATCCGGTTGCAGGCCGGCGTCCGCGATCGCCTGTTCCATGGCGATATGGGCGTAGGCGGTGCCGGGCGCCAGGAAGCGTGCGGCCCGGCGGTCGACCATCGATTCCCAATCGACCAGCTTGGCCGGGGCGTGCACCTGGCAGCGGAAGCCGAGTTCGGCGTACTCCGGCGCGGCGACCACCCCGGGCGTCGCCTCGCGCAGCGAGGCCAGGACTTCATTGGCGTTGGATCCGATCGAAGAGACGATGCCGAACCCGGTGACTGCGACGCGACGCATGGTCCTCTACCTCACTCTGACGTCAGGCCAAGTCGCTTGCGTCGAAGAGACCGACCCTCAGGTCCTTGGCCTCATAGATAGGTTTTCCGTCGACCAGCATGACGCCGTCGCCTACCCCGAGGAATCGCCTGCGCATGAGCACGCGTTTCAAGTCAATTTTATAGGTGATCAGCTTGCAGCCGGGAGTCACCTGGCCGGAAAATTTCACCTCGCCGACGCCAAGCGCCCGGCCGCGGCCCGGTCCGCCGGCCCAGCCGAGATAGAACCCGACCAGCTGCCACAGCGCGTCCAGGCCCAGGCATCCGGGCATCACCGGATCGCCCAGGAAGTGGCATTGGAAGAACCACTGTTCGGGATGAACATCGAGCTCGGCTTCGACGTAGCCCTTGTTGTGAGCCCCGCCTTCCGCCGAGATCGTGGTGATCCGATCCATCATCAGCATGGGCGGCGCCGGCAGCTGGGCGTTGCCCGGGCCGAACATTTCCCCCCTGGCGCAGGCGAGCAGGTCATCCTTGTCGAAGCTGCTCATGGCCCCTGGGGCCCTCAATTCCGTGTCTCCGGCATAAAGCCTCCCGTTTGGGGCGAACGCGTTAGCACGGCCCAGGTCCGGGCCTCAACGGCATTGCGGACGAGCGTCCGTCCCCCACACCGCCGATTGCGGGGTCCAGCCCGACGCGCCGGGCGCCTTGATCTTGCACCAGCCCCCTTTGCAGCGCTCCAGGGAGGCCACCGCGCGGCCGTCCAGGAAGGCCTGCACCTTGGCGGAAGGATCAGGGGTCGCCAGCAGAGGAAGACGGCTGGGTTGCAGGCGCATGACGGTCCGCCGGCCATCAACGCCGGTGCCCTTGACCCAGGCCAGGCCGCCCATAGGATCGCAGACCCGCCGCCAGTCGCGGGTCTCCGCCACCACCTGCACCGGCAGGCCGTGCGTCCGATAGACCCAGAGCAGGCGATAGTCATCTCCCGGTCCCCCGCGGGCGTTCACCTCGCCGAACTTCAAGGAGACATAGCGCGGGACCGGCAGGCCCGAAGGCGTCGGCCGCTCCTTGTCCGCCGCGCCCTGGCCGGCCTTGCACGCCGCCAGCAAGGCCAGCAGGAGCGCCATCCTTGCCGCCGAGGCCCTGGTCATAGGCTCGAATCGCTCACCGCCCGAACTTGAGGCCGGTGATTGCGCCGTCAAGGGGCCGCCGTATAGGAGTGTGGCCGGTCCGGGCACAACGGGCCGCGGAGAGGTTTATGAACCAGGACATTATTCCGGTCCCGCCGGAGTGGGCCGCGCGGGCCCAGATCAACGCCGATCGCCTCGGCGAGATCCTCGATCAGGTGGAGCGCGAGCCGGACGCCTGGTGGCGTTCGCTGGCCGCGCGGCTGGACTGGATCACCCCGCCCACGGTGATCAAGGATGTGTCGTTTCACCGCGAGGACTTCCGCATCCACTGGTACTCCGACGGGGTCCTGAACGTCAGCGTCAACTGTCTGGACCGCCATCTGCCGGCCCGCAAGGACGAGACCGCCATCATCTGGGAGGGCGACGAGCCCGACCAGTCCCGCACGATCACCTATGGCGAGATGCACGCCGAAGTCTGCCGGATGGCCAACGTCCTGAAGGCCCATGGCGTCAGCAAGGGTGACCGCGTCACCATCTATCTGCCGATGATCCCCGAGACGGCGATGGCCATGCTGGCCTGCGCCCGCATCGGGGCGGTGCACTCGCTGGTGTTCGCCGGATTCTCCGCCGAGAGCCTCGCCGGCCGCATCCTGGACTGCGATTCCCGCTTCCTGATCACCGCCGACGAAGGCCTGCGCGGCGGCCGCAAGGTGCCGCTGAAGGACAATGTCGACGCCGCGATGGCGGAGACCCCCGCGGTGGCTAAGGTGCTGGTGATCCAGCGCACGTTTGCGCCGGTGAACATGGTCGCCGGCCGCGACCTGGTCTGGGCCGAGGAGCGCACCAAGGTCGCCGCCGACTGCCCGCCCGAGCCGATGGGCGCCGAAGACCCGCTGTTCATCCTCTATACGTCGGGTTCGACCGGCAAGCCGAAGGGCGTGCTGCACACGACCGGGGGCTACCTGGCCTGGGCGTCCTGGACCCACTCGGTGATCTTCGACTACCGGCCAGGCGAGATCTACTGGTGCGCGGCCGACGTGGGCTGGGTGACGGGGCACAGCTACATCGTCTACGGGCCTCTCTCGAATGCGGCCACAAGCGTGATGTTCGAGGGGATCCCCACCCATCCGACCGCCTCGCGCTACTGGGAAGTGGTCGACAAGCACAAGGTCGAAATCCTCTACACCGCCCCCACCGGCATCCGGGCCCTGATGCGCGAAGGCGACGAGCCGGTGAAGCGCACCTCCCGCGCCTCGCTGCGGCTGCTGGGCACGGTCGGGGAGCCGATCAATCCGGAAGCCTGGCACTGGTATCACCGCGTGGTGGGCGACGGCCGCTGCCCCATCGTCGACACCTGGTGGCAGACCGAGACGGGCGCGGCGCTGATCTCTCCCCTGCCCGGCGCAACGGCGTTGAAGCCGGGCTCCGCCACCCGGCCGCTCCCGGGGATCAAGCCGCTGCTGGTCGACGAGAAGGGGACGCCGTTGGAAGGGGCGACTTCGGGCAACCTCTGCATCGCCGACTCCTGGCCGGGCCAGATGCGCACGGTCTACGGAGACCATGAGCGCTTCTTCCAGACCTATTTCTCCACCTATCCCGGGCTCTATTTCACCGGCGACGGCTGCCGGCGCGACGAGGACGGATACTACTGGATCACCGGTCGGGTCGACGACGTGATCAACGTCTCCGGCCACCGGCTCGGCACCGCCGAGATCGAGTCGGCGCTGGTGGCCCACCACGACGTCGCCGAGGCCGCCGTGGTCGGATTCCCCCACGACCTGAAGGGCCAGGGCATCTACGCCTATGTCACGCTGAAGACCGGCGTCGAGCCTACCGACCACCTCCGCCGCGAGCTGGTGGTGTGGGTGCGCAAGGAGATCGGCGGCATCGCCGCGCCGGATCACCTGCAGTGGGCGCCGGGGCTGCCCAAGACCCGCTCGGGCAAGATCATGCGGCGGATCCTGCGCAAGATCGCCGAGAACGACATGTCCAACCTCGGCGACGTGACCACCCTGGCCGATCCCTCGGTGGTGGACGACCTGGTCAAGGGCCGGGCCGAGCACGCCGCAGAGCAGGCGCGCTGACGCCAGACCTGGAAGGAGCGACCATGCTGACCCTCTACAGCTTCGGCCCCGCGGCCAACTCGCTGAAGCCCCTGCTCGCCTTGCACGAGCGGGGAATCCCGTTCACCAGCCGCTTCCTCAGCCCCGCCAAGTGGGAGCAGCACTCGGACTGGTTCAAGGCGATCAACCCGAACGGCCAGGTCCCGGCGCTGGACCACGACGGCAAGGTCATCACCGAGTCCACGGTCATCTGCGAGTACCTGGAGGACGTGTTCACCGACTATCCCTCGCTCCGTCCGGCCGACCCCTGGCTGCGGGCGCAGATGCGGATCTGGACCAAATGGGTGGACGAGTACTTCTGCTGGTGCGTGTCCACCATCGGCTGGCACCGGCGCATCGGGCCCCTGGCGCGGAGCCTCTCGGACGCCGCGTTCGAGGAGCAGCTCAGGCACATCCCGATCGTCGAGCAACAGGTGAAGTGGCGGCGCGCCCGCGAAGGCTTCCCGCAGGAGGTGCTCGACGAGGAGATGCGCAAGATCGCCTTCTCGGTGAACCGGCTGGAGACGCGTCTGCGCGAGAGTCCCTGGCTCGCCGGCCCCGACTACACCCTGGCCGACATCTGCAACTTCGCCATCGCCGGCGGGATGGAGACCAACTACGCCGAGCTGGTCAACGAGAAGGACACGCCGCACCTGATCGACTGGCTCAGGCGGATCAACGACCGGCCGGCCTGCAAGACGATGTACGCAGACGGGCCTGGGCGCCCGGTCCCCCACGCCCAGGCGGCGACGGCCTGAGCCGGAGGAAACGAAAATGCTGAGCTGGAAAGTCGGCGACGTCACGGTGACCCGGATCGTCGAGATGGAAATCCCCCTCCCCTGGTCTGAGGAGCACGCCTTCCTCAAGGACGCGCGGCCTGAGGCGCTGGCGACCATGCCGTGGCTCTATCCGCACTTCGTCACGCCAGAGGGCGCGATGCTCATGTCATTCCACGCCCTGCTGGTGGAGGCGCCAGGGCTCCGCCTGGTGGTCGACACCTGCATCGGCAACGACAAGCCCAGGAAGGAGCTCGGCATGCAGCCGCTGAGCACGCCGTTCCTGGAGCACATGGTCGAGGCGGGCTGGCCGCCGGAGTCAGTGGACACGGTGGTCTGCACTCACCTGCACGTGGACCACGTCGGCTGGAACACCCGGCTGGTGGACGGCAAGTGGGTCCCGACCTTCCCCAACGCCCGCTACCTCATCGGACGCGAGGATCACCGCCACTGGACCGCCGAGGGAGACGAGGCCCAGCAGGAGATCCTCGGCGACTCGGTGCAGCCGATCTTCGACGCGGGCCTGGCCGAGTTCGTGGAGATGGACCACCGCCTGTCGGCGGAAGTGCGCCTGGCGCCGACGCCCGGTCACACGCCGGGCCACGTCAGCGTCATCATCGAGTCCCGCGGCGAAACCGCGGTGATCACCGGCGACGCGCTCCACCACCCCTGCCAGATCGGCCACCCCGAGTGGTGCCCCGACGTGGATGTCGACCCGGAACTCTCCCCCGCGACCCGCCGCGCGCTGCTGGGCGAAGCCGCCGACAAGGCGATGCTGTTCATCGGCACCCACTTCTCCGCTCCCACAGCGGGCCGGATCAAGCGGGACGGGGAGGGGTATCGGTTCGAGACCTGATCTCCCCTCCCTGTGGGAGAAGGGTTATCGGCTCGCCTTCTCCTCGATCCCGGACCGCCCTTCGCGCGCACTGAGCGCGGCCGCCACGTCATCCAGCGTCACGCCTGTGACGGCCAGCAGGACGAGCCAGTGGTAGATCAGGTCCGCGCTCTCGGCGGCGATGGCCTGTTTGTCGCCGGACGCCGCGGCCAGGACGGTCTCCACGGCTTCTTCGCCGACCTTCTTGGCCACTCGTAGCGGCCCGTCTGCGAGGAGCTTTGCGGTGTAGGACGAGGAAGGATCGGCCCCCTTGCGCGCCTCGATCACGGCGGCGAGGCGCGCAACGATTTCGGCAAACGCGCTCATCCTCACGCCCCCCTCACCGGCAGGCCCGCGCCGGCCAGGGCCTGCTTGGCTTGGGCGATGCTGATCTCGCCGAAGTGGAAAATGGAGGCGGCGAGCACGGCGTCGGCGCCGCCGTCGCGCACAGCCTCGACCAGATGGCTGACCTCGCCCGCACCGCCCGAGGCGATCACCGGCACCGAGACCGCCGAGCTGATCGCCTTCAACAGCGCCACGTCATAGCCGGACTTGGCCCCGTCGCGGTCCATCGAGGTCAGCAGGATCTCGCCCGCGCCGCTCTCCACGCCGCGTACGGCGTGCTCCACGGCGTCCAGGCCCGTCGCCCGCCGGCCGCCGTAAGTGAACACCTCCCAGCCGCCATCCGGGCGCGCCTTGGCGTCGATCGCCAGCACGGCGCACTGGGAGCCGAAGGCGTCGGCGATCCGGGAGACCGCGCTGATGTCCTCCACCGCGGCGGTGTTGACCGAGACCTTGTCCGCGCCTGCCCGCAGCAGCCGGCGGGCGTCGTCCACCGTACGCACGCCGCCGCCCACCGACAGGGGCATGAAGCAGACGTCGGCTGTGCGCGCGACCACGTCCAGCAGGGCGCCGCGGCCCTCGTGACTGGCGGTGATGTCCAGGAACATCAGCTCGTCGGCGCCCGCGGCGTCGTAGGCGCTGGCCTGCTCCACAGGATCGCCCGCGTCGCGCAGTTCCAGGAACTGGACCCCCTTCACCACCCGCCCGTCCTTGACGTCCAGGCAGGGGATCACGCGGACCTTGAGCATCAGGCGGCGACTTTGCGGATGGCGGCCGCCAGGGCCTCGGCCGGCTTGATGGTGCCGGCATAGAGCGAACGTCCAAGCACCGCGCCGGCGATGGGGACGCCCTTGCGCACCTTCAGGGCGTCGATGTCCGCGACCGTGGCGAGGCCGCCGGCGGCGATCACCGGAATGGAGACCGCGTCGGCCACGGCTCCGAAGGCTTCGACATTGGCGCCCGCCAACGCCCCGTCGCGGTCGATATCGGTGACGATCAGGCAGGCCACGCCCGCATCCTCGAAGCGGCGCGCCACCGTCAGGGCGTCGAGGCCAGAATCCTCCAGCCAGCCCTGCACGGCGACCTGGCCCTTGCGGACATCGACGCTGACGGCGATCTGCTCAGGCCATTCGCGGGCGGCCCTCTTGACCAGCTCCGGATCGCGCACCGCGGCCGTGCCGAGGATCACCCGGCTGACTCCCGCCTCAATCCAGCTCTCGATGTTGGCGAGGGAGCGGATGCCGCCGCCGAGCTGCACCGGGATGGACACGGCCTCGAGGATCGCCCGCACGGCGTCGTCGTTGACCGCCCGTCCCTCGGCGGAACCGTTCAGGTCGACCACGTGCAGCCAGGCGAAGCCTGCCTTGGCCCAGATCCCGGCCTGGTCGGCGGGATGCTCGTTGAACACCGTGGCAGTGGCGAAGTCGCCGTGGACGACCCTCACGCACTGGCCGTCCTTCAGGTCGATGGCAGGGTAGAGGATCATGGCCGCCACTCCAGGAACTGGCCGAGCAGCTTCAGGCCCAGCGCCTGGGATTTCTCGGGGTGGAATTGCACGCCCGCCATGTTGTCGCTCGCCACCGCCGCTGCGAACCGCTCGCCGTGGCTGGTCCAGGCGGCGACGTCCTCGGCTTCCGACGGATAGAAGGCGAAGGAGTGAGTGAAGTACATATCGCGTCCTTCGAGTCCGGCGAAGACGGGGTGGGACCCCACACCCTCGAGGCTGTTCCATCCCATATGGGGAACCTTCAGCCGGATTGGCGATGACAGGCCGGACGGCTCGAGCCGCCGCACCTCGCCGTCGATCCAGTCAAAGCCAGGGGTCTCGCCGAACTCCAGGCCACGCGAGGCCATCAGCTGCATGCCGACACAGATCCCCAGGAACGGCCGGCCCCTGGCGCGCACGGCCTCTTCCAGGGCTTCAGACAGGCCAGGCCGCGCTGTCACAGCCGCCATGCATGCCGCGAAGGCGCCCACGCCTGGCAGCACAAGGCGGTCGGCCGCGGCGATGATCTCCGGCTCATCGGTGGTCACCACCTCCGGCGAGCCGGCGAGGTCACGAGCGGCGCGGATCAGCGCCTTTTCGGCCGAGCGCAGGTTGCCCGACCCGTAGTCGATCAGGACGATGCTCGGCATGGGAGGTCAGAGCACGCCCTTGGTGGAGGGGGCGTGTCCATGGGTCTTGGGATCGGGCTCGACCGCCGTGCGCAAGGCCCTGGCCAGGGCCTTGAAGCCGCTCTCGGCGATGTGGTGGGAGTTTTCTCCGTAGAGGGTCTCCAGGTGCACGCAGGCGCCGGCGTTCATGGCGAAGGCGTGGTGGAACTCCTTGAACAGCTCGGTATCCATCTCCCCGACCTTCGGTCGCGAGAACTGCACCTTCCAGATCAGATAGGGCCGGTTGGACAGGTCGATGGCGCAGCGGGTCAGGGTCTCGTCCATGGGGATGTAGGCGTGGCCGAACCGGCGCACGCCCTTGTAGCCGTCCAGCGCCTCCATCACCGCCTGGCCCAGCACAATGCCGGTGTCTTCGACGGTGTGGTGCATGTCGATGTGCAGGTCGCCCTTGGTCTCGATCTCCAGGTCGAAGCCGCCGTGCCGCCCGAAGGAATCGAGCATGTGGTCGAAGAACCCCACGCCGGTGGAGATCTTGTTCACACCGGTCCCGTCGAGGTCGATCAGCACGCGGACCTGCGTCTCCTTCGTCTCGCGGACCACCTGGGCGGTTCTGGACATGGCTCGATCCTCAGAGCCCCGCCGTGATGGCGAGGTCCTTCAACGAGACCAGGGGCCTCGCTCCCATGTGGGAGATGATCTCTGCCGAGGCGATCGAGCCCAGACGGCCGCAGACGTCGAGCGGGCGACCGCGCGCCAGGCCATAAAGGAACCCTCCGGCATAGGCGTCGCCCGCCCCTGTGGTGTCCACCACCTTGGCGATGGGCTCGGCCGCCACCTTGTGGGTCTGCTCGCCGCCGATGACCACCGATCCCTCGGCCCCACAGGTGAGAGCGGCGATCTTCACGTGCGGCCGGGCCAGCCGCACGGCTTCTTCGAAGTCCTTGGTCTGGAACAGGCCGGTGATCTCCTCTTCGTTGGCGAACAGGATGTCGACCTGCTGTTCGATGAAGTCGACCAGCAGCTCGCGATAGTGCTCCACCACAAAGCCAGCCGAAAGGGTCAGGGCGATCAGGCGGTTGTTAGAGCGGGCCAGGGCGGCGGCCTTGGCGAAGGCTTTGCGGGCTTCGTCCGGCGTGAACAGGTAGCCTTCCAGGAAAGTGATCTTCGACGCCGCGATGATCTCCGGATCGACGTCGGCCGGCCCCAGCAGATTGGCGGCGCCCAGGAACGTGGCCATGGTCCGCTCGCCGTCCGGCGTGACGTTGATCAGGCAGCGCGCCGTGGAGGACCCCGATGCGAGCGGGGGCGTGGAGAAGTGGGCCCCAAGCGCGCGGATGTCATGGCCGAACACCGAACCCAGCTGGTCGTCGGCGACCTTGCCGATGAAGGCCGCGCGGCCGCCGAAGCTGGCGATACAGGCGACGCTGTTGGCGTTCGAGCCGCCCGACGACTCCTGACCCGGCGCCATGGCGTCATAAAGTTCGGCCGCCCGCGCGTCGTCGATCAGGCTCATGGACCCCTTGGCCAGCCCCTGCTCGAGCAGGAACTCCTCGGGCGCGGTGGCGATCACGTCGACGATGGCGTTGCCGATAGCGGCGACGTCGTAAAGGTCAGGCATGGTCGGCGGGTCCCCGGTTTTGAGCGGCGGCGGACTATAGCGGCCGATCGCCGTCAGGCAATCGCCGCCCTTGCATTGTCTGCCGTGGATCGCTCTTTAACGTCGCCATGGTGCGCGCCCTCGCCTTGATCCTTGCCGCCGCCCTGGCCATTGGCGGCCCCGCCGCCGCCAGATCCAATCACGTGCGGCACAAGCCCGTGCATAGCCGGGCCAAGGCCGTGACCACGGCGAAGCCCAGAGCGGATGAGCCGCCAGCCAGGTCTCCAGACCCCGCCCCGTCCCTGCCACTTTCACGGCTGCTGTCCGCCAACGAGGCTGAGGCCCGCGCCCGGCTCGGATCGCCTGATCTGGCCCGCACGGAAGGGTCGGGCGCCCTGTGGACCTACCGCCTGCCAGATTGCGCCCTGTTTGTCTTCTTCAAGGCGGCCGAGGGTCAGCCGCTGCGGGTGTCCGGCGCCGCCACCGGCCCACGCCGCCGTGGCCAGGCGCCGGCAGCTGTCGACGCCTGCATCGCCCAGGCTCTCGCGGCCCGCGCAGGACCCTAGATCACGATGAGTTTGGATTGAATCAATCCAAACTCATGAACGTGATCTATTTCAAACATTTAGAGCGGGATTCGTGCGGAAAACCGGTACCCACTTTTCCGCATCCCGCTCTAGGCCCGATCGTTCAATGGCTTTGGAAGTGGGATCGGGCCCCCCGTCCGCGCGGCCTGCTTGCTCGTGAACATGGCGGCGTCGGCCTTGGCCAGGATCTGGCCAGCGGAAGACGACGGCGTGATCTCGCACAGGCCCCAACTCGCTCGCAGCATGATCTGGCCGCCTTCCAGGGCCACGGGCGCGCTGCCGATCGCCTCCGCCAGGACCTTGGCCTTGGCGGCGCCGGATTCCGCATCGGTCATGGCCAGCACCACCGCGAACTCGTCTCCGCCGAGGCGGCCGACCAGGTCAGAGCTGCGAACATTGGCGGTCAGGCGGTCGGCCGCAGCGGTCAGCGCCGCATCACCCCCCGCATGCCCGAACCGATCGTTGACCGCCTTGAAGCCGTCCAGATCAAAGACAATCAGGCAGGCGGGACCGCCGTAGCGCTCAACGAAGGCGGCGACTCGCGTGAGCTCCCGGACGAACGCCCGCCGATTCAGCACGGCGGCCAGGACGTCGGCATCCGCCAGCGCCTCGGCCGCCGCCAGCTGAGCCTTCAGCGCCGCCACTTCTTCGCGCAGCGCCCCGAGTTCGTGGTTCAAGCTCTCAAAGGCCGGACCCACGTTCGCGCTCGGCTCGGTTCCAATGGGTTTGAGGACTGCGCGTGGGGCCATGGCCGCATGCTACCGGGGACCGCTCTGGTTTCAAACCGTGCGGTAATCGACGCCCGGCGCGCGAAAGTGCGACAGAAACCCGCCCATGCCGAAAATGTGACAGTCCTGTAATTTACGACTGCCCGATTTGAAGGATAGATGGGGTGGAGGACTTCGGGGTTGTCCTCTCGGGCGGAACAAGATGTTGGGGGAAGGGTCGGTCAGACCTCCGATGTACATACTGGCGCATCACAAGTGCGCCACCGTCTTCATTGCGCGCTACATGCGCGCGTATTGTTCGATGAACGCGCTGACGATGTTCCAGACACACCTCAGCGGTGTGCGTCTGCTTCATCCACACGATGTCGTCGTGATGACCAATGCATCGTACGGCTCCCTGTTCGGCGAGATCGAGGGCGGGATCCACGTCATCCGCAATCCCCTGGACCTGATTGTTTCAGCCTACTACTCCCACAAGGCCACCCACCCCGTCGACGCGTGGCCGGAGCTCGCCGTCCAGCGGCGGGTGCTCTGCTCGGTCGACAGGCACGACGGCATGCTCCTGACGCTCTCGTTCCTGGAGCGGGAGGACTTTTTCGAGGGAGCCGAGGGTCCGTTGCGCGCCTTGAGGCGCTGGAATTTCGACGACCAACGCTTCGCCAACGTGCGCATGGAAGACCTGGTGCGGCTTCCCAATGAGGTTCTGGGGCCGCTGCTTCAGGCCCAGCGGCCGGACCTGACCCTGCCTGACGCCGAGAACCACACCTTCGAGGCTGTGACGGGGCGCGCGCCCGGCGTGATCGACGACGGATCCCACTACCGTTCAGGCAGGCCGGACCAGTGGCGGACTGAATTGCCGCAATCGGTCGTCGAGTACGTCCGCGCCCATTTTCGACCGCTGCTCGATCGCTTCTACCCCGAGGTCCTGGCCAGCTGAGTCCCAGGCTCTGCAGCCGCCGACGTGGTCCATTGCTTCGGCAAAGGCGGCGCCTATACTCCGCGCCTTTTCCGAAGGGGGCCTTCGGTTCAGGAGCCAGCTATGAGCGCGCCCAAACCAGGGGCAGCCCCGGCCGTTGCGATCATCATGGGCAGCCGCTCGGACTGGCCCACGCTGAAGTGCGCCGCCGAGAGTCTCGACCTGCTGGGTGTGGCGTATGAGACCAAGGTGGTCTCGGCCCACCGCACTCCCGAACGGATGTTCGCCTTCGCCAGGGGCGCGCGGGCGGCCGGATTCAAGGTGATCATCGCCGGTGCAGGCGGGGCGGCTCACCTTCCCGGGATGACCGCGTCCCTCACCGAGCTGCCCGTGCTGGGCGTGCCGATCAAGAGCAAGGCGCTGGACGGCCTGGATTCGCTGCTGTCGATCCTCCAGATGCCGGCCGGAATACCCGTAGGGACCCTTGCGGTGGGCGAGGCAGGCGCGCGCAACGCGGGACTGCTGGCGGCCCAGATCCTCGCCCTGTCGGACCCCGCCCTCGCCGGCCGCGTCGCGGAGTTCCGGCGCCGCCAGACCGAGTCGGTGGCGGAAACGGTGGCGGACGCCTGATGTCCGATTTCCCCCTGCAACCCGGCTCCACCATCGGCGTCCTCGGCGGCGGCCAGCTCGGCCGCATGCTCGCCCTGGCGGCGGCGAGGATCGGCTTTGCGACCGCCGTCCTAGATCCCGACCCACGCTGTCCGGCCGGCCCCGTGTCCGCGCGGATCATCACCGCCCCCTTCGACGATCCCGAGGGTCTGCGGGCGTTGGCCGAAGTGTCGGACGTGGTGACCTTCGAGTTCGAGAACGTGCCCGCTGATGCGGTCACGAGGCTGATCGAGCTGGGCGCCGCGGTGGCGCCTGGCGCCCGCGCCCTGTCAGTCGCCCAGGATCGAGTGGAGGAGAAGACCTTCCTCAACAAGGCCCACGCGCCCACCACGGTCTTCGCTGCGGCGGCCAGCGCACGAGCGATCGCCGAGGCTGTGCGCCGGATCGGCCCGCCCTGCCTGATCAAGACGCGGCGCGACGGCTATGACGGCAAGGGCCAGACCTGGATCGAGCACGCCTCGGACGCCGCCGAAGCCTTTGCTCGCATCGGCTCCAAGCCCGCCATCGTCGAGGCGGCGGTCGACTTCACCCGCGAGCTGTCGGTAATCGCCGCCCGCGGCCGCAATGGCGAGATCGCCCACTATCCGCTGGGCGAGAACCATCACGAGAACGGCATCCTGCGGCGCACCCATGCCCCGGCCGACGTCGCGCCGGCGACGACGGTGCAGGCTGAGCAGATCATCGCCCGGGTGCTCTCGGGACTCGACTACGTGGGGGTGCTGGCGGTGGAGCTGTTCGAGCTCGGCGATGGCAAGCTGCTGGTGAACGAGATCGCCCCGCGGGTCCACAACTCTGGCCACTGGACGCTGGACGGCTGCGAGGTCGACCAGTTCGAACAGCACATCCGCGCCGTCGCCGGCTGGCCGCTCGGCCCCACACACGCCCTGGCCCAGACCGAGATGATCAACCTGATCGGCGATGAAGCCGACGACTGGCCCCGGCTGATCGCCGATCCGGCGGCGCGTGTCTGGCTCTATGGCAAGGACGAAGGCCGCCCTGGCCGCAAGATGGGCCACGTCAACCGGCTGAGACCGCTGAAGGACTAGCTAATCCCCCTCCCCCAAGGGCGAGGGTGACGCTACCGCTTGTCCGGGTCCTTTGCCGGGTCCAGCAGGCGGTGGGCGTGGATGATGAAGTAGCGCATCAGGGCGTTGTCCACGCTGGCCTGGGCCTTGGCGCGCCATGCTTTGTGGGCTTCGGCGTAGTTGGGGTAGGCGCCCACGAACTCGACCTTCTTCAGGTCCCTGAACTCGACGGCGTCAACGCTCTTCAGTTCGCCGCCGATGACGATGTGCAGCAGCTGGCGGTCAGGTGGGCTCGACATAGGGAAGCTCGATATGGCCGACCCGCTCCAGGATCAAGCCGTGAAGCGCCGGTCCGGCGCAGACCAGGCTTTGCTTGCGCACGGTGGGCAGGTTGTAGACGAACGGGCGGCCCAGATGATCGGTGCTGAGGCCGCCGGCCTCCCGGACGATCAGGTCGGTGGCGGCGATGTCCCAGTCGCATTTGGAGGACAGGGCGATGACAGCATCGAAGGTCCCCCCCGCGACCAGGGCCATCCGATAGGCGACCGAATTGCGGCTCTCGATGCGCATGTCGGGCCAGGGCCGGGGCCATTCGGGCCGGCGGATGACGCGGGGATCGGCCAGCACGCCGCTGCCTTCGAGCAGGGCCCGATGGGTCACGCGGACCGGTTCTCCATTCAGCCGCGCGCCTTCGCCGGCCGCCGCCTCATAGAGCTCGTCGACCGCCGGGGCGAACAGCACGCCCGCCACCGGAAGGCCGGCCTCGACAATGGCGATGGACACCGCCCACCAAGGCCGGCCCCGGACATAGGCTGCGGTGCCGTCGATCGGGTCGACCACAAAGGTGCGCTCGGCCGTGAGCCTGGACTCGTCGTCGTCCGTTTCTTCGGACAGCCAGCCGTACCCCGGCCGGGCCGCTCGCAGGCGCTCAGCCAGGATACGGTCGACCTCGATGTCGGCGTTGGTGACCGGCGAGCCGCCGGTCTTGGACCAGGTCTTGACCTTGTCGTCGGCGTGAAGGCGCAGGGCGATCTCACCGGCTTCGAGCGCTGCCGAGCGGATCAGCTCCAGGTCGTTCATCTGCCGGCGATGGCCAGGTCCGGGACCAGGATGGAGGGCGAATTGGTCGCGCCGCGAAGCTCGAGGTCGGCGCCGGGAACCAGACGCGCATAGATATCGATCAGATTGCCCGCGACGGTGATCTCGGTCACTGGATAGGAGGCCTCGCCGTTCTCGAACCAGTGGCCCGAGACGCCGATGGACCAGTCGCCGGTGTTGGCGTTCAGCGACGGGCCGAACATCGAGGTCACCAGCAAGCCCGAGCCGGCATCGCGCATCAGCGCCTCCAGGTCGTGCTCGCCGGGCAGCAGGGTGAGGTTGGCGGGGCTGACGCCGGGGGGGCCGGCAAGACCGCGTGAGGCATGGCCGGTGGTCTGCAGCCCAAGCTGGCGGGCGGTGGCGCTGTTCAGCAGCCAGGTCTTCAGCACGCCATCCTCAATGATGGCCGTCCTGGCGTTGGCTACACCTTCGTCGTCGAAGGGCGCCGAGCCGAGGCCGCGCAGCCGATGGGGTTCGTCGACCACCTGCACGCCCTTGGCGAACAGGGCTTGGCCGAGCTTGTCCTTGAGGAATGAGACCCCTCGCGCCACCGAGGGGCCGGAAATCGCGCCCACCATCGGCGAGATCAGCGAGGCGGCGAGCCGGTTCTCGAAGATCACCGCCGCCGAGCCGCTCTCGATCTTGCGGCCTCCGAGCTGGGCGACCGCTCGCCTGCCGGCCTCCGCGCCCACCGCCGCAGCGGTCGGCAGATCCGCCCGCCAGCGGGTGGAGCGGCCTTCCCAGCCGCGCTCCATGCCGTCGTCATCGCCGGCGATGACCATGGCCGAGAGCGACGAGCCGGTGGCGCGATGGCTTCCGGCGAACCCTTCCGACGTCACCATGCGCCACATCGAGGAGGACCAGCCGGCTGAGCCGCCGTCGGAATTGGTCACGCCTTCGATCGCGCGGGCGGCCTCCTCGGCGGTGCGGGCGTCGTGCTCAAGGGTCTCCACCGAGGGTTCGGCGGGATCATAGAGGTCCAGGTCGAGATCCCGCGTCGCGCCGTTGGCCAGCCGCTCCCTGGGCGCCAGGCCGGCATAGGGGTCCTCTGGCGCAAGCCTGGCCATGGCCACCGCCCGCTCGACCAGCTTGGCGCGCGCCACGGCCGAGATGTCCGAGCCCGAGACGGTCGCCTGCTGGCGGCCGATGAAGACGCGCAAGCCGAGGTCCCGCGCCTCCTCGCGCTCCACTTCCTCCAGGGCGCCCAGGCGAACGCTGATCGAAACGGACTGGCGTTCGGCCGAAACAGCCTCCGCGGCGTCGGCCCCGACCTTCAGCGCCGCCTGGACCACGTCGTGCAACAGGTTTTCATCCATCTGCGCCATATGGCCGAGGGCGCCTCTTCCGGCAAGCGGCGCCGCCTCAGCTCCAGATCGGTTTGCCGTCCCCCGGCAGGCCCAGGCTGGCCCACTTCTCGGTCACGGTGCGCACCACCTCGTCGTCCATGCGGATCGGGCGGCCCCATTCGCGGGTGGTTTCGCCCGGCCACTTGTCGGTGGCGTCCAGGCCGATCTTGGAGCCGAGGCCCGAGACCGGCGAGGCGAAGTCCAGGTAGTCGATCGGGGTGTTCTCGATCACCGTGATGTCGCGGGCCGGGTCCATGCGGGTCGACAGCGCCCACATCACGTCTTTCCAGCTGCGCGCATCGATGTCGTCGTCCACCACGATCACCCACTTGGTGTAGGTGAACTGGCGCAGGTACGACCACACCCCCATCATCACCCGCTTGGCGTGGCCGGCGTAGGCCTTCTTCATCGACACCACGGCGATGCGATAGCTGCAGCCTTCCGGCGGCAGCCAGAAGTCGACGATCTCGGGGAACTGCTGGCGGAACAGGGGGATGAACACCTCGTTCAGCGCCTCGCCCAGCACCGAAGGCTCGTCGGGCGGGCGGCCGGTGAAGGTGGTCAGGTAGATCGGGTCGCGCCGCATGGTGATGGCGGTGAGCTGGAACACCGGGAAGCGCTCGACCGAATTGTAGTAGCCCGTGTGGTCTCCGTAGGGCCCCTCGTCGGCGTACTCGTCGAGCAGGACGTGGCCCTCCAGCACGATCTCGGCCTGGGCCGGCACCATCAGCGGCACGGTCTTGGCCGGGACCAGCTCCACCTTGGCGCCGCGCAGCAGCCCGGCGAACTGGTACTCCGACAGGGTGTCCGGAACCGGCGTCACCGCCGCCAGGATGGTCCCTGGATCTGCCCCGATCACGGCGCAGGCCGGCAGCGGCTCCGGCCTGCCCGCGGCCTTCCAGCGGCGATGGTGCTGGGCCCCGCCGCGATGGTGCAGCCAGCGCATCACCGTGCGGTCCGGACCCAGCACCTGCATGCGATAGATGCCGAGGTTGAAATCGTCTTCCCGCGCCTCACTGGGTCCCTTGGTCACCACCAGTGGCCAGGTGATCAGCGGCGCCGGCTCGCCCGGCCAACAGGTCTGGATCGGCAGGCGTCCGAGATCGATGTCCTTGCCCTTGAGGACCACTTCCTGGACAGGCGCGCGCTTCACGATCCGCGGCCGCATGGCCATCACCTCGCGGGCGACCGGCAACAGGTCCCAGGCCTCCTTCAGCCCCCGCGGCGGCTCAGGCTGGCGCAGGAAGGCCAGCAACTCGCCGACGTCGCGCAGGTCCTGGGCCGTGGTGCGCTCGCGTCCACCCAGGGTCACGCCCATGGCGACTCGCTTCACGGTGCCGAACAGATTGGCCAGGGCCGGGATCGAGGAGCGCTCGCCGTCCGCGCGGATCGGCGCCTCGAACATCACCGCCGGCCCGCCGCCCGCCAGCAGCCGAGTCTGGATCTCAGTCATCTCCAGCACGGTCGACACCGGCTCGGCCACCCGCACCAGCTCGCCGGCCGCCTCCAGCTTGCCCAGGAATTCCCGCAACGATCGGTAAGCCATGCGCCCCTCGCCTCAAGCGGCGCGGAAGCTAGGGCGTGAATGCTCCCACGTCATCCTGCTTTGCGCGCGTCATGCTCTTTCAGGAACTTCTTCGGGGCCACTGCGCGCCAGCGGCGCTCGAGCATGCTGCGGACCGTACCGGGGTCAACGTGCGACAGGCGCGCCAGGACCGAGGGGTAGTCCTTGTAGTGCGGGGTGATGTGGAAGGTGTCGGGATCGGCCTCCATCAGCATCTCGCGCTCGTCGAAGGTGACGCCCACCAGCACGATGGAGTCGTCCTCGGACCGCACCCGGGTCAGGAACTTGCCGAACGCCTTGAACCCCGGCTTGCCGTACGCCGTCGCTTCTTCGACGTTGGGCAGCGACAGGGCGATGGCGCGGACATCCTCATAGGTCATGGCCATGGCGAGCCCTCGAAATTGGGTCTGACCGGCTTATCTGCTATGCCCTGCCGCCGCCGTGCAACCCAGTGAACCCAGAGCCGCCTTGTCCGTCACCCTCGATCTCTCGCGGCCCGTCCCGGTCGCCGCCGATGCGCCGGTCAATCTGGCTGGCCTGGGGCGCGATGCGCTGAAGCAGGCGCTGATCGACTCGGGCGTGGTGGCGCCGGACAGGGCGCGCATGCGCGCCGGCCAGATCTGGGGCTGGATCCACCACTACGGCGTCACCGGCTTCGAGCCGATGAGCGATATCGCCAAGGAGACCCGCGCCGCCCTCGCTGAGCGCTTCGTCATCGAGCGGCCGCAGATCGTCGAGCGGCAGGAAAGCGCCGACGGCGTGCGCAAATGGCTGCTCCGGTTTGCTCCGGGCGTCGAGGCCGAGACGGTGTTCATCCCCGAGGTCGCCCAGTCGCGCGGCCAGGGCGCGCTCTGCGTCTCCAGCCAGGTGGGCTGCACGCTCAACTGCACCTTCTGCCACACCGGCACCCAGCCGTTGGTGCGCAACCTGACGGCCGCGGAGATCATCGCCCAGGTGCAGGTCGCCCGCGACGATCTCGGCGAATGGCCGTCGCCGAAGGTGGACCGCAAGCTCTCCAACATCGTGTTCATGGGCATGGGCGAGCCGCTCTACAATCTGGACAGCGTCGCCGAGGCCATGGACATCATGGCCGACAACGAGGGCATCGGCATCTCGCGCCGGCGCATCACCGTCTCGACCTCCGGCGTGGTTCCCGAGCTGGACGCCCTGGGGCGGCGGACCCAGGCCATGCTGGCCGTCTCGCTGCACGCTTCCAATGACGCCCTGCGCGACCAGCTGGTGCCGCTGAACCGCCGCTATCCCATCGCCGAGCTGCTGGCGGCAGTGAGGGCCTATCCGGGCCTGTCCAACGCCAAGCGCGTCACCTTCGAGTACGTCATGCTCAAGGACGTCAACGACAGTCCCGCGGACGCCAAGGCCCTGGTCAAGCTGGTGGCCGGCATCCCCGCCAAGATCAATCTCATTCCGTTCAACCCCTGGCCGGGGGCGCCGTTCGAGTGTTCCGGCCGGGCCGCCATCGACGCCTTCGCCGCGATCCTCAACCGCGCCGGCTACGCCGCGCCGATCCGCCGGCCGCGGGGGCGCGACATCCTCGCCGCCTGCGGGCAGCTGAAGTCCGAGAGCGAGAAGGTCCGCGCCAGCGCCAGGCGCAAGCTGGCCTCCTGAACGGCGCGGGCGGATAGTGTCTCAGTTTGAAATCTGAGACCGCCGTTCTTCCATCCAAAGGCGGAAGCAGGCGAAGGCGCACACTCCGGCGACGGTTCCGGCTGAGGCGTGGTTATCGTAACCGTAGGTGATTGCCGTTCCGAGAGCATTGCCGGCAGCGCCGCACGCGATCAGGCCGAATAGCCAGACGCCGAGGGAGCGAAGGATCGGGATAGCGCGCTTCATATGTTTGCCCCATAGCGACGGTAGAGGTTACGCCGCTCCGCGCTTCTTGTAAGGCCCACGCCTGCCAGCCCGCGATCTTGGCGACCATGATGGCCGCTCCGATCACGTCACCTGGGCGCTTCTTCCGCGAGGGCCTTTAGGCACGGGGGTTGTCCACGGGCCAGATTGGCTCGTCGTTCGCGTTGAAAAGGACGGCGAAGTCGGCATCTGGACGGAAGCTGTCGCGAAGTCCTTCGGCCTGGGCTATCGCGGAGCCGTCGTGCTCAGCTTCGATCAAGATCTGATCGATGTGCTTACCGGCGGTCAGCTCGGGGACGTCCCTGCGACATTGCTTCAGGAGATAGCTCGGCATCCCCCGAAAATAGTCGGGTCGCTCGGCTTGCGCCATGCTTGTCAACGGCAGCGGATTTCGAACTGAGACACTACCCGGGGCGCGCCACCTGTGCGCGCCCCGGGACGGCGTGCTAACGCTTCGACCCCCGCAGGAACCCGAGTCGCCCGTGTCCATGACGCCCGAGATCCAGGCCTACGCCACGGGTTTCCCCGTCACCTTGGCGCACGCCGCGATCAGCATCCTGCTGCTGGCCCTGGCCGGGGTGACCTACGCCCGCCTCAGTCCGCACAGGGAGCTGACGGAGATCCGCGACGGCAACGCTGCGTCCGCCATCTCGTTCGGGGGGGTGCTGATCGGGCTGGCGATCCCCCTGGCGGTGTCCCTGACGGCGTCCACCTCGGTCCCTGAGCTGTTGATCTGGGGGGTCTCCGTCACCCTGCTGCAGCTCCTGCTGTTCCGCCTGGTGGACCTCATCCTGCGCGGCATGCCCCAGCGGGTCGAGGAGGGGGATGTCGCCGCCGCGGTTCTGCTGGCGGCGGCCAAGCTCGCCTGCGCCCTGCTGATCGCCGCCGCGGTGGCGGGATAGGGGTCCCATTCCGATGGCGGCCCTCAGACTGCCCGACTGGAGCCTCTACGCCGCCGCGGTCCTGGTCCTCGCCATCCTCGCCGACAGCGGCCAGGAGCGCGCCGACGCCCCGGCCGCGCCGCCGGCGGTCAAGGAGCCGGTGACCGCGATCGCCTCGGGTTCGTCGCTGCACCCCAGCCCGATGCGGCCCAGCGCCTCGCCCGAACGCGCGCCGACCGCGGGCACGGCGTTCTCGGTGTCGGACGCCGGGGTCTGGCTCACCGCCCGGCATGTCGTCGCAGGCTGCCGCAACGCGGCGGTGATGGTGGCGGACGGCCGCGGCGTCGCGGCCAGGGTCTCGGCCGACAAGGACTCCGATGTCGCCGTCTTGATCACCGAGGGCGGCTCGCCGCCCCTGCCGCTTGGCGGCGGCGGTCCCCTCGTCGACGGCGAGCGGGCTTACCATCCAGGGTTTCCGCAGGGGACGCCCGGAGAGACCGCTTCCCGTCTGCTCGGACGCTACGTGCTGCGCGAGACGGTGCGCGGCTCCCGCCCGCAGGCGGTGCTGGCCTGGGCGGAGGTCGGACGGACCGACGGGTTGAAAGGCAGCCTTGCGGGCCTGTCGGGCGCGCCGGTGCTGGACCAGGCCGGCCGGGTGGTGGGCGTCACGCTGGCCGAGTCCCCGCGGCGCGGACGCATCTACACGGCCCCGCCCGAGGCGATCCGCGCGGCCCTGGCCCGGGCCAGGGTCAGGCCGGCCGACTTCGCCCAGGGCCTCGGCATCACCACCGAGAACTACGGCCGCGCCGCCGACGCCCTGCGCCGCGACCTCCGGGTCGCCCAGGTGGTCTGCCTCGGCTGAGTCAGATTCAGACCACCAACCTCACGAACAAACACGAACGCGTCCCGGATACGCAGCCCGTTCGTGCAGGTTGGTGGAGTTCGTGGTTCGTCTTAGCCGGGCGCCTTCTTGCGCAGGCTCGGGTTGTCGAGGTCGAGCTGATCGGCGGGGATCATCTCGAGGCTGGGGAACTTCAACTTCAGGGCTGGCAGGAACTGCTTGGCGTCGCCGACCACGATGATGTCCGCCTTGGCCGGGTCGAGGGTGGCGGCGGCGAAGGCCTCGGCCGCCTGTGGCGTCACCGCCCGCACGCTGTCCTCGTAGCGGCCGATCTCCGACAGCGGGATGCCTTGCAGGGCGTAGGACGCGAGCGTGTTGGCCAGTCCATCAGTGGTTTCCAGCGTGCGTCCGTAGCCGCCGGTGAGGGTGGCCTTGCGCGCCGTCAGCTCGTCGGCGCCGATCGGCTCCGATCGCAGCTTGGCGATTTCGGCCAACACCAGGTCGACCACTTCGGGCGCGGACTCGTTCTTGGTCTGCACCCGCGCCAGGAACGGTCCGGTGAAGCGCCGCGCGTCCAGCGCCGAGCCGGCGCCGTAGCTGAGGCCGCGCTTGATGCGGATCTCCTCGTTCAGTCGTGCGGAGTAGCCACCGCCCAGCGCGCCATTGGTCACGATGCCGGCGTAATAGCGCGGGTCCGACCGGCTTATGCCCGGCATGGCGACCCCCACAGAGGCTTGGCCCGCGCCCGGCAGGTCCACGACGATCACCCGCGGCGCGCTCGAGGGAGCCGGCACGGTCACCTGGGGCGTGGGCGTGGCCGGCGCCTTCCAGTCTCCGAAGACCCGCTCGGCCAGGGCGAAGCCGGCCTCGGGCTCGATATCCCCGGCCAGCACCAGGACGGCGTTGTCAGGCCGGTAGTAGAGGTCGTGCAGCCCGGCGACGTCCTGGCGTGTGATCGCCTTCAGCGACGTCGGCATGCCCGCGAGCGCATGGCCGTAGGGGGTGCCGCCGAACACGGCGATGCTCGCTACGTAGCGGCCGATCTCGCCCGGCTGCTGCAATTCCACCGAGAGGTTGTCGAGCGACTGCTGGCGCGCCAGCTCCAGCTCGTCGGGCGAAAAGGTCGGGCGCCGCACCACGTCGGCCATGATCGGCATCGCGGCCGCGAGCTTGTCGGCCATCACGCCCAGCGTCACCTGCGCGCCGTCCCAGCTAGCGCCCGCCTCCAGCGAGCCGCCCAGGGCTTCGATGTCGCGGGCGACCTCAGCGGCGGATCGGCTTCCGGCCCCCTTGCTCAGCAGGGTGGCGGTCATGTCCGCCAGCCCGGCCTTGCCAGCCGGGTCGGCCGCCCCGCCGGTGCGGATCATCAGCTGGGCGGTGACCAGGGGCAGGTCGGTGGATTTGGCGACGATGACGTGCAGGCCATTGGGGAGCGTGCGCTCCACCGGCGTCGGCAAGCGGGCCTGGACGGCCGGACCGGGCGGGGGG
>FTHA01000533.1_pt1 | contig 28092 bp, 27 predicted proteins | sample 1640771 | NCBI WGS metagenome assembly FTHA01 (sample SAMEA3914789, study PRJEB12502) | metagenome | biome: forest; material: soil | place: Canada | collected 2011-07-03 | depth 0.3 m | reverse complement strand
CGGCGCCGGCGCCGACCACGACCTGCTCGTGCATGATGGTGTCGACGGCCTCGAAGAACTCCGGCGCGTCGACCACCGCGCCGGCAGGATAGAATTCGGGACGACGCGCCAGGATCTTCCAGCCGTTCCGCAGCCAGGGCTCCACGCGCGCCAGGTGGTATTTCACCTCGTAGCCCATCTCGCCTAGGTACGGCGGCAGCACCCGTTTGACCCCGATCCTCGGCATGGCCGGGGAGTCGACCAGCTCAGGCTTCGTCTTGTTCAGCAGGGCTGTCTTGATGATCATCCGGATCACCTGCTGGGCAGGCGTCCTGATGCTGGCGGGGAGCGTCGACGTCACGGTCGATCCAGACGGCCCGGGCCGGAATGGCCGGGCGGGCCACCCAGGTCGGCTATTTCGATTCGAGCCGCCGGTCTATGCGGCGGAGCTTGCGCCTAGAGCTTGGCGAGCCCCGTCTCCAGCCAATAGAGGCCCAGGTAGAAGGCGCCGATCACCGAGTCGATGTCGTCCCGCGCATAGCCGGACAGGGCCAGCCAGATCAGCCCGTGGATCAGTTCGATCCGGCCCATCTCGGCTCCGAAATACTCCGGGAAGATCGCGCGCGCCTCGCCGATGAAGGCCGGCTCCTCCATCAGCACCTCGACGGTCTCCTCGTCGACGTGCAGCTTGAACTTGCGCCGGTTGAAGGCGTCGTAGCCGCCCACGGCCGAATAGTAGACCTTGGCGAAGTCGTACCACTCGTCGCCCATCACGCCGGGGCGGGCGAAGGACCCGCGCGGGTCGATGAACCAGACCCGCAGCTTGTCGTCGACCAGGGTGTTGGAGAAGGTCGCGTCTCCGTGGATCGGCGTGAAGCGCGAGGGCTGGAGCGACGCGAGCAACCCCTCCAGCAGGTCCATGTGTCCGTCGGCGAACGGATTGCGGCATTTCAATCCGTTGATGCTGACGGACTTCCGGTCGAACCCCGGCACCAGGGCGGAGACGCTCAGGACCCGGCTGACGGTCTTGTCCAGGTAGACCTCCCGCACGTCCGCGGGGTCGGCGGGCTCGACGCCCAGGTCATGCAGGGCGAGCAGGGCGTCCAGGTGGTCGGCCAGCACTGCGCGGCGCTCGCGGGGCGTGAGGTCGGTCATCTGATAGGCGTGCTGGCCCCGGATCCGCTCCAGCACCAGGGGTTCGAGGCTGTGGACCCGGGGAATGCGTCGGAACCCGAGCTTGCGGGCTTCGCCGTACCAGGCGGTCTCGTTGCGGTAGACATCTTCGTAGCGCGGATCGATCACCGTCTTGGTGACCAGCGCCTCGCCCACCTCCACCCTGTTGAAGAAGCGGGAGAAGCCGGCGCGGTCGTTGCCGGTCTCGATGGTCGAGAAATCCCCCAGCTCCTTCAGGTCAGGACAGTCCAGGATGGCGAAATCGGGAAGCGCCTCGGAGAACCAGCGCACGAACTCTCCCGACGCCGGCGGAGGCGGCAGGATGCCGGCGCGGCTGAAGTAGAACAGTCCCGGTATGCCGTCCGTCGTCCCGGGCTTCTCGTGCAGACGCCCTTCCGGGGCGACGGTCCAGCGGCAGGGGAAGGCGGACGTGGTGCAGAGGACGGGGAGGTCGGTCTGCGGCCAGGGCGGCAGGTCCCCCACGATCAGATCGCTCCAGGCTATGATCAGCGGCGCATCGGAGGGAACTTCGCCCAGGGCGTCGGCGATGCCGCCGGACGTGCCGGGCTCGCTCGAGCGCACCAGCGCGTAGTCGACGCCAGGGGGATTGATCGCCAGATAGCGCTCCAGCTGGTCGAACAGATAGTCGCCGATCACCACAAAGCGCGCCGCGGGGAAGCGGTCGAACAGGTGATAGAGGATCGGCTTCCCATCGACCGAGACCAGGCACTTGGGCTTGTTCCAGGTGTGGTGCCGCAGACGGCTGCCGCGGCCGCCGGCCTGGACCACCACATGAAGCGGCGGCTGGGTCACGCGAATCGACCAGCTGTCATCTGCATCGCGGCACTGTCGCATGTTGCGCGGCCGGGTGCATGGGCGTGGCCGCCGGGTTAGGTTGCTCGGAACGGAGTGCGCCATGGATCATCCCGAACCCGACCTCTGCGTCACCGGTCGGCTGCTCGACACGCGCGCGGCCGAAATCCCCGATGCGCCGGCGATCCTCTTCGTCGGCGGGGAGCAATGGAGCTACGCCGAGCTGCAGGCCCGGGTGAAGTCGAGGGCGGCCGCCTTGCGCGCGCTTGGCGTCGGCAGGGGCGAATTCGTGCTGAGCTGGCTGCCCAACGGACCCCAAGCGGTGCTGACCTACCTCGGCCTGACTTACCTCGGCGCCGTCTATGTGCCGATCAACATCGCCTATCGGGGCGGGGTGCTGCAGCACGTGATCGCCAATTCGGGCGCGCGGCTGATGATCGCCCATGGCGGGCTGGTCGACCGGCTGGCCGATGTTGACCGCGCGAGCCTCCGATCGGTCGTGGTCATCGGCGACGAACGGCCGGACGTCGAAGGCATCGCTTGGATCGGGCAGGGGGCTCTGGAGAGCGCTCAGACGGCTGCCGCAGACCCGGACATCGCGCCGTGGGACACGCAGATGGTGATCTACACCTCAGGCACGACTGGACCGGCGAAGGGCGTGCTCTCGAGCTATCGGCACAGCTACACCGCGGCCTTGGAATTCCGGAACATCGGGCCGGGCGACCGCAACTTCACCGCCTTGCCGATGCACCACGTCGGCGGGATCTATGGGATCCTCTGGGCTCTGATCCACGGCGGTTCGGTGGTGATGGCCGAGTCGTTCCGCACCCAGGACTTCTGGGCGGTTGTCAGGAACTATGACGTCACCACCACAGGGCTCCTCGGCGCCATGGCGCATTTCCTCCTTGGCCAGCCGCCTTCACCCGACGACCGGCTCCACGGCCTGAAGTCGGTGCTCATCGCGCCCTATGACGAAGCCGCCGCCCGGTTCGCCGACCGGTTTGGGGTCGATGTCTACACCGAGTTCAACATGACCGAGCTGTCTGTCCCGCTGTTCGCCGGCCCGGAGCCCGGGCCGCCCGGAACCTGCGGCAAGCCCCGGGTGGGGATCGAGGTCAGGCTGGTCGACGAGCATGACATGGAGGCGCCTGAGGGGGCGTCCGGCGAACTCATCCTGCGCGCTAACGAACCCTGGACCATGAGCCATGGCTACCACAACGACCCGGCGGCTACGGCGCGGACTTGGCGCAACGGCTGGTTCCATACGGGGGACCTGTTCCGCCGCGACGAGGCGGGTCACTACTTCTTCGTCGACCGGGTGAAGGACGCCCTGCGTCGCCGGGGCGAGAACATCTCCTCTTTCGAGGTGGAGAGCGCGATCCTGGAGCATCCGTCCGTCCGCGAGGCCGCCATTGTCGCTGCCCGCGCAGAGGGTCCGGAGGACGAGGTGCTGGCGATCGTCGCGCCGGTCCCGGGGGCCGCGATCGATCCGGCGGAGCTGATCGCCTTCCTCCAGCCGCGCCTGGCCCGCTTCATGACCCCGCGCTACGTGCGCGTGCTGGACCAGCTGCCCAAGACCGCCACGCTCAAGGTGGAGAAACACCTCCTGCGCGCCGAAGGCGTCACCCCAGACACCTGGGACCGGGAAGCGGCGGGCGTCTCAGTCCGCCGCGAACGGCTGGACTCGCGCGGCTGATCTCAGCCGGCCGCCTCACTTGGCCGGCGTCACCCGGAAGATGGCTCCGTTGGCGTCGTCGCCGACCAGCAGGGCGCCGTCGGGCATCACCGCCAGGCCGTAGGGCCGTCCCCAGACATCCTGGTCGTTGGCCACAAAGCCGGTCATGAAGTCGACGTACTCACCGGTGGGGACCCCGTTGGCCATGGGGACGCGGACCACCTTGTAGCCGGTGCGGACCGAGCGGTTCCATGAGCCGTGCAGCGCCACGAAGGCCTCTCCGTGGTAGGCCGCTGGAAACACAGCCGACCCGGACTTGGCGTCGTAGAAGGCGACCTGAACCGCCGCCGAATGGGCCTGGAGCAGCACGTCCGGGACGGTCACCTTGCCCTTCAGGTCGGGCCGGTCACCCACCAGCCGCTGATCCTCGTGATCGCCCATGTAGTACCAGGGCCAGCCATAGAAGGCGCCTTGCTTCACGTGGGTGATGTAGTCGGGGACCAGGTTGTCCCCGGACATGTCGCGCTCGTTGACCGAGCACCAGATCTGGCCCGTGGCGGGCTGGAGCGTCAGGCCGGAGCAGTTGCGTATCCCTGCCGCGAAGACATGCAGGCCGCTGCCGTCGGGATTGGCGGCGAGCACGTCGGCCCGGTTGGTGTTGACGCCCCAGGCGGCGCCGAGCCCGTGCACGGCGTCCCACTTCTGGGCGTCGGCGACCGACATCTTGTCCATGCCCTCGTTCAGGTTGCCCACCGAGCCGACCGAGACGAACAGCGTCTTCCCGTCGGGCGAGAAGACGATGTCCCGCGTCCAGTGCCCGCCGGTGGCTTCGGAGATCTTCGGGATGATGACCTCCGCCGCGCCCTGGGCCTTCAGGTCGCCGTTGGCGTAGGCGTAGCGGATGACCCGGTTGTTCTCGGCGATGTAGACCCACTTCGGATTGGGGCCGAGCGGAAAGAAGGCGACGCCGAACGGCTGGTCCAGTCCCTCGGCGAAGGCGGAGTTGGCTGCTGGCTTGTCGGCGCCTGGCGCAGCCCGCAGCACGCGCACGCGTCCCGCCGGCTGCTCGGCCACGAAGAGGTCGCCGTTGGGGGCGACCGTCATCGCCCGCGGTCCTTCCAGACCCGAGGAGAACACCGCGACCTTGAACCCGTCCGGAACCTTGGGCAGGGCGCCGGGCGGGGGCGGAACCACGTTCGAGGGCCCCACCGAACCGGCCGACGGAGCAGGCAGGTCGGCGAGGGTGATCTTGTGGCGCACGCCTGGCGCGTCGGCATGCCAATCCCCGAACACCACCACATCGCCCGAGCGGACGATCGGGCTCGGGGCGGGCTGGGAGCAGGCAGAGGTGGCGATGGCCAGGCCGACGATGGCCCCGGCTGTTGCGAGCAGCGACGCGGCGAAGCGTGAGGACATGTCGACCGGTCCGATTCTGTGGGATTGCTAGAGTGCTAAGGAACCTTAGTGCGAACCCTTCAAGCTGGCGAGATAGGCGATGACGTTCGTCCGGTCCTGCGGATTGGTGAGCGTGATCGGCATGTTGGTTCCGGGCACGAGCTTGGCGGGCCCGCTCAGGAACTGGTCCAGGTTCGCGGATGACCAGGTCAGGCCCGAGGCCTTCAGCGCCCGGCTGTAGGCGGGGAACCCGGCCTCCGCGGCGGCCTTGCGACCGACGATGCCGTTCAGGCTGGGCGCCGCGCCTTCCTGGCCGGCGACGGCCGAGTGGCAAAGCATGCACTGCTGATTGAACAGGGCCTTGCCCTTGACGGCGTCGCCGGTCGCCGGCGCAGCCGCGGCGCTTCCCGCCACGGCGAGCGCGGCCAGGGCTGCAAGGGTGGTCGTCACATTCATTCTCAGGCTCCTCGCCATGCTTCACCGGTCACGGGGTGGGGGTAGTGGAACGGGACCACGCGGGTCTGCGGCCAGGCGGCAGGCGTGGTGGAGGTCAATTCGTCCGGCCCCTTGGGGTCGTCCGGAAAGGTCTGGGTCAGGGGCTTCAGGTGGACGCCGGAACGGGACCAGCCCTTCTCGTAGTCGGCCTGCCACAGCATATTGTAGTCGAACAGCCGGAATTTCCAGACGCCGTCTTCCTTGACGTACTCGTTCTCGTAGATGCCGGCCTCCCAAAGCTGGGACGGGACCGGCGGCGGAGCCAGATGGCTCTCGTGCCAGCCGCCCTGCATCAGGCAGCGGAAGCGCCCCTTGGCGCTCAGGCCATCGGGGGCGACATCGACGATGTCCTGCAGCAGCAGGTGGTCGTACATCAGCCCGGTTACGGGCCCATCGCGGCCCTGCGCCCAAAGCGCCCGCAGCCAGTCGCAGTAGAGCCGGCGCACGCCAGCCTTGCCGCGGTAGATCCCGTTCAGGAACCGCAGTTCGGCCGCCTCGCTGAACAGGTCCACCACCTGCTCGTAGAGGCAGGCGTCGAGGTAGTAGCCGTACTTGAAATGCAGGCTGCGCACCGCCTGGGTGTCTTCAAGCCGCGCCACATGCGCTGTCAGCGCCTCCACCTGGGCCCTGAGCGCCCCAAGCTCGTCGTTGTCGGCCAATCGAAGTCCTCCGCGCGGGTGGTTGTGCAGTGCTGGCGATGAACGGCGGCTGACGTCAGCCAGCCATGGCTTTGCTGAGCAGGGCGTCGAAGTCGTCCTGCGGTTCGAGATAGCTGCCGCTGAGGGCGTCATAGCGGCCCGACAGCAGGCTCACGACCATGTCGCCACAGCGCTGGAACACCGCCTCGCGCACGGCGGGGTCACGCTGGGCTTCCTGCACCGCGGTCAGGAAGGCGATGCCGCCGGGGATCCATTTCTGGGCCTCCGGATTGGCGAGGGTCGAAGCGCCCATGCTGGTGATCGCCGTGCCGGGCTCGATGGCGAAGACGCCGACGCCATCGCCGCGGGTCTCGGCGGCGACGTGCTCGGTCAGGCGGATCTCCGTGGCCTTGCCGACGCAATAGGCCGACATGTTCGCTGTGACCTCCTTGCCGCCCAGGGAGGCGATGTTGACGATGTGCCCCTTCCTGCGCGCCCGCATGGCCGGCAGCACGGCGCTCATGAACAGCAGGGGGCCGCGGACATGGATGGCGTGGGTCGCCCACCATTCGTCAGGGTCGATCATGCCGATCGGTCCGAACGGGCGGTCCAGGCCGGCGTTGTTCACCAGCAGCGTGGCGGGTCCGAAATGCGCCTCGGCCGCCGCGACCACGCGCTCCACGCCGTCTCGGTCCGTCACGTCGGCGGTGGCGGCGAACGCTTTCCCGCCCGCAGCGGCGATCTCGCCGGCGGTCTCGTCGAGCTCGGCCCGGTTGCGGGCCACCAGCGTCACTGCGGCTCCCTCGCGGGCCAGCCGCTTGGCGATCTCCTTGCCAAAGCCGCGCCCCGCGCCTGTGACGATAGCGACTTCCCCTGCCAGCTCTCCCGCCACGACGTCCCTCGCCCTGCCTTGCATGGAGAGCCTTTATCCGAGGCGCGCTGCAACGGGAAGCGGCGCCGGCCTTGGCGACCGCTTCAAGGAACCAGGAGGAATCCCCATCCGGGTGTTGGGCCTTGACCGGGCCTCAATACCCGCAAGGGTAGCGGGAAGGGAGCGCCACGTGATCGACCCAAGCGCCGATCTGATCGCCGGTCGGGTCCATCGAAGGGACATCGATGGATTACGCGCCGTCGCCGTCATTCCAGTGGTGCTCTACCATGCGGGGATATCGGCTTTTCATGGAGGGTTTGTCGGCGTCGACATCTTCTTCGTGATCTCCGGGTTCCTGATCACCTCGATCCTCTACCGGGACGTTCTACTGTCCCGTTACTCGATCCTCGGATTCTACGAGCGCCGCATTCGACGGATCATACCGGCCCTGTTTGTGATGTTGCTGGCGTCATCAATTGCCGCTGTCTGGCTCCTGCTGCCAGAGGATCTCTCTGCCTTCGGCCACTCAGTGGCCTGGACGACGGTCTTCGCCTCCAACGTCGAATTCTACCGGCACGCGAGTTATTTCGCTCCCTCCGCGATCACCCAACCCCTGCTGCACACTTGGTCCCTGGGTGTCGAAGAGCAATTCTACATCGGCTTCCCGCTGCTGCTATTCCTGCTGCGCAAGAGGAGCCTTCGAGCCGTGCTCTGCGTCATCGCCGTCATCGCGGCCCTGTCCCTGGGGCTCAGCGCCTGGCGCACCGCCGTGCAACCGGACGAGGCCTTCTATCTGCCCCACACCCGGGTCTGGGAGCTGTTGCTCGGCTCCTTGGCGGCTCTTGCCGGGCCCCTGCGCAAACTGGGCCCACTGACCGCCGAGGTGATCGCATCCTTGGGTTTGGGCCTGATCGTCTTCAGTTTCATCTTCTATTCCAGTTCGACGCCATTTCCTGGAATTGCGGCGCTGACTCCCTGTCTTGGCGCGGCGATGCTGCTGGTCGCCGGACGCGAGCACGCTCCCGTGGCCAGCCGTCTCCTGTCGCTGAGGCCGTTGACCTGGATCGGCCTGATTTCCTACTCGCTCTACCTTTGGCACTGGCCGGTGTTTGTCTTCAGCCACTACTGGGCCGTCGCCAAGCTGACGCCCCTGACTCAATTGGGGATGCTAGGGCTCGTGCTTGTGCTGGCGACGGCGTCCTATTGGTTCGTCGAGCGACCTTTCCGAAGGCCCCGCAACGATGGCGTGGGGCGACGCCGCGTGTTGGCGACTGCAGCGGTATTGAGCGCGACGGCCGGCGGTTTCGGTCTCGTCCTGTCGTTGACGGGAGGTCTGCCCGGCCGGTTCGACCCGGCCGCCGTTCGATTGGCGGACACCCGGGTCTTCGTCCCGAAGTTGATGGCCTGCAGCTGGGGTCCCAAGACCGCCATCGCCAAGGCGCGCCCTTGCGAGGTCGGACCGGGCGCGGAGCCGACGTTCCTCGTGTGGGGCGACTCCCATGCGGTTGTGCTCTATCCGGCCATCGCCGCCATCGTTGGCCGTTCGGGCGGCAAGGGCGTCATGATCAGTTACCAGGGATGCCCGCCACTGGTGGGCGTGATGCGAAGCGACAAGCCCCAGTTCCGTTGCCTTGCCTTCAACGAGCGGGTGCTGGGCTATATCAAGACCCACCCGAGCATACGTCGCGTAGTGCTCGTCGGCTGGTGGCCATACTACCTCACCGGGCACCTCTCGAGCTGGACAGCCGGAGACGGTCCGGCGATCGGAGACGCGGACGCTCCCGAGGGTCGGCAGGACCAGCGCGCCGCTGTCTTTGGCCGCGGCGTCGAGCGGACCTTCCGGGCCCTGCATGGCGTCTCGGTGGCGGTCCTTGCTGACGTCCCGGACACGATCGAGAGCGTCCCGATGGTCATGGCCAAGCAGGACATCTTCCATCGGCCGATCGATATCCGACCGCGCACGGTGGACTATCTGAATCGCCAAAGGCAGGCGATTAGCCTCTTCGATGCCGCGTCATCAGTCCATCCCTTCACGCTCTACCGGGCCGGCGACGCTTTTTGTGGGCCACAAGTGTGCCGCATCGAGATCAATGGCCAACCGCTCTATGGGGACGACAATCACGTGACGACACGCGGAGCGATCGAGCTCGAGCCTCTGCTTGAACGCGCGATCACAGGAGGTGTTGAACGGCCGTCGTGAAGCCGGGCTCGCACCGTCAGCTCTTCACCGGCCCGCCGATGGACCAGTGGTGGCCGTAGGGGTCGCGGAAGTGGCCGTAGCGGTCGCCCCAGAACTGGTCGGCCAGGGGCATGGTCACTTCGCAGTCGCCGGCGCCCAGCGCCCGGTTCCACCACACGTCGGCGTCGGCCACCTGCAGGTGGAGGGTCACGCCCGCCGGCGGGGGCGCGCCGGCCTCGGAAAAGTCGTCCGACAGCATCACCGAGGCGCCGTTGATCACCAGATGGCAGTGGAGCAGGCGCCTGCCATCGTCCGCCGGCTGGCGGATCTGCTCCTGCGCGCCAAGCCCACGCTTGTAGAACTCCGCCGCCTCGCCAGCCTTGCCACCCCCGATCGTGAGATACGGCGTCACGCCCTCGCGGGGGCCCATCTGCGGTTGGTCGGCCATCGTCTGCTCCTGGGTTTCTGTTAGTTTGCCGCAATGAGCGATCTGTTTGAAGCGGCTGGTCTTGCCCCCGAGGCGCCGACGCCCCTGGCCGACCGGCTGCGGCCGCAGTCGCTGGACGAGGTGGTCGGACAGGACCACCTGCTGGGCCCCGAAGGCCCGATCCGGCGGATGGCGGCCGCGCGCCGGCTGTCCTCGATGGTGCTCTGGGGTCCGCCGGGAACGGGCAAGACGACCATCGCGCGCCTCCTGGCCAAGGAGGCCGGCTACGAGTTCCAGCAGCTGTCGGCGGTCTTCTCCGGCGTGGCCGATCTGAAGAAGGCGTTCGAGGCGGCCAGGGCCCGGCGCGTGTCCGGCCACTCGACCCTGCTGTTCGTGGACGAGATCCATCGCTTCAACCGCGCCCAGCAGGACGGCTTCCTGCCCTTTGTCGAACAAGGGGTGGTGACCCTGGTGGGGGCCACCACCGAGAACCCGTCCTTCGAGCTGAACGGCGCCTTACTGTCGCGCTGCCAGGTGTTCGTGCTGAAGCGCCTGGACGACGCGGCGATCGAGCAGTTGCTTGAGCGGGCGGAGGCCTTTGAAGGCCGGTCCCTGCGGCTGCAGCCCCAGGCCCGCCACGCGCTGATCGCCCTGGCCGACGGCGATGGCCGTTACGTGCTCTCCCTGGCCGAGACCCTGTTCAACATCTCCGAGCCCGGCGAGCCGCTCTCCACCGCCGAGCTCGGCAAGGTGCTGCAGAAGCGCAGCCCCGCCTACGACAAGGACCGGGAGGAGCACTACAACCTCATCTCCGCCCTCCATAAGTCGATCCGGGGTTCAGACCCCGACGCCGCCCTCTATTGGCTGGCCCGGATGCTGGAGGGAGGCGAAGACCCTCTGTTCGTCGCCCGGCGACTGATCCGGGCGGCCAGTGAGGACATCGGGGCGGCCGACCCCACGGCCCTGCTGGTGGCCGTCGCCGCGCGCGACGCCTACGACTTCCTGGGATCGCCCGAGGGGGAGCTGGCCCTGGCCCAGGCCTGTATCCACCTGGCGGCCGCGCCCAAGTCCAACGCCGCCTACACCGCCTTCAGCGCCGCGCGCAGGGCCGCCAAGGAGACGGGTTCGCTGATGCCGCCCAAGCACATCCTCAACGCGCCGACCGGCCTGATGAAGCAACTCGGCTACGGCTCGGGCTACGACTACGACCACAACGCCGACGAAGGCTTCTCCGGCCAGAACTACTTTCCCGACGGGATGGAGCGGCAGGCGTTCTACACGCCGCGCGGGGAGGGCGCGGAGGGCCGTGTCCGCGAACGCCTGGAACGTTGGGACGAGCTGCGGAAGAGGCGAACGTGACCTCCTCTCCCAAAACCTCCTCTCCCCAGGGAAGAGGAGGGGGCCCGTCGCAGCGCGACGGGAAGGTGAGGGGGTACGCCCCATCCGCCAAATCCCCTCATCCTCCCACGCTGACGCGTGGGGCCCCCCTTCTCCCTCAGGGAAAAGGGAAGGCAGTCGCACTAACGCCTGAGGAGATCGCCTTCGTCCAATCGCTGGTGATCTTCGAGGACCCCCAGCTGCTCGCCCTGAACAAGCCGCCGGGCCTCTCCAGCCAGGGTGGGCGGGGGCAGGTGAACACGCTGGACGAACTGCTCTGGGCGTTCGCCAGGTCCAACGGGAACCGCCCGCGCCTGATCCATCGGCTCGACCGGGACACCTCCGGCGTCATCCTGACGGCCAAGACCAAGCCGGCCGCGGGTTTCCTCGGCAAGGCCGTCATGGGTCGCAATGTCCGCAAGACCTATCTGGCGGTTGTCGCGCCCGGGCCGCCGGATCCTCCGGAGGGGATCATCGAGACGCCGCTCCGGCGTGAGGAGCTTGGGCGCGAGGCCTATATGCGGGTCTGTGCGTCCGACCATCCCGACGCCGAGACCGCCCAGTCACGCTATCGCACGCTCGCCAGGGGCGAGGGCGCGGCGCTGGTGGAGCTGAGGCCGCAGACCGGCCGCATGCATCAGCTGAGGGTGCACATGGCTTCCATCGGTCGGCCGATCGCAGGCGATGCGCGATACGGCGGAGCGCTGGTCCTTGCCGGACAGGCAGTTCCGCGCCTGATGCTGCACGCCCGCGCCCTGGACTTCCCGCACCCCGACGGGGGCCGCAAGCGCATAGAAGCAGAGCTTCCCGAGGACTTTCGCGTCATACTCCGGGCCATAGGGGTGGAAGAGAAAACAGGGAGCCCGCCATGAACCGGTCGCTGGTCCTTTCCGCGCTACTGCTGGGCTTGGCCGCCTGCACGACGCCCACCGTCTATGCGCCGATGGCGAAGCCGGGGACCTCCGGCTATTCGGAATCGCGCATCCAGTCGGACCGCTGGCGTATCACCTTCCGCGGCGGCTCGGACGCCGGCCGCAACCGCGTCTCTGACCTCGCGCTCCTGCGCGCCGCCCAGATCGCTGTCGAGCAGGGCTACGACTGGTTCAAGCTCACCGAGCGCTATGGTGAGGTCAGCCCGCCCAGGGGCCCGATCCTCTCTATCGGCGGCGGCACGGCGAGCTATGGCCGAGGCGGCGGGGTCGATGTGGGCGCCGGCGTTGGCGGCATCCCGCTGGGCGGCGGGCCGACGATCTCCGAGACCATCGAGGTGGTGCTGGGCAAGGGCGAGCTTCCGCACGAGCCCGACGTCTATGACGCCCACGACGTGGCGCGCTCGATCAAGCCGTAGCGAGATCAGAAGGTCAGGTGGCTGTAGCCCTGGCCCTCGAAGGCCATCACCGCGATCAACCCGTCCTCGGCGATGGTCACGTCCGGGGTGACAGCATCCAGGGGCGCGCCGTCGGACATGAGCTGCATCCCGCAGACGTAGACCTTCACCCCGGCCGCCTTCAGCCGCGCCAGGACCGGCAGGTTGGGATTATCGACGCCGAACAGCTGGCGGTAGTGCGCGTTGTCCAGCACCGCGACGTCCGAGCTGGCGGTGTGCAGCACCACCACGAAGCTCACCTTGCTCGCGAGGACCCCATGGGCATGCAGGGTGTTCAGCTCCGATCCGGCCATGTTCACGGCCGGGACCAGCTGGTCGGGCTTGTCCGCTCCCCGCCGGCCCTCGAAGAGGGTGCGCCAGGTGTGGCTGTTGTCGGCGATCAGGGCCGCGTGCGGGACAGCGACGTAGGCGTCGGTCCCTTCGATAGCGGGCACGATCGTGGGTTTGGCCGGCGCCGCCCAGGTGGCGGACGCCAGGAGCGCGGCCGCAAAGCCCGCGCAGAACGCTCTGGTCATGGTGGTGCTCCCCAGCTCCAAGCCCGCGAAGTCTAACACGGTCGGCCGGGCTGCCGCTCAGTCCAGCGCCCTGAACCAGCGTTCCAGCATGAGGGCCTCCGATCCCATCCGCGCGGTGCGCTCGGCCGCCTCGGCGTCCACGCCCCACAAGTCTTCCTGGAAGGCCTCGTCCAGGCGCGACAGGGCGAAGGCCGCCCCGCCGGTGAGTTCACCGCGTTCCAGCGCCAGCGCGAGGATCGCCGAACCGAACAGGCCGGCCGCCATGGCGAGGCCCGTCAGCCGGAAATCGTCCAGCGCAGCCGCCAGGGTGCGAACCCGCGCGATCGTTTCCGGCGGCTGGGTCTGGTGGACCACGCCGGTGACACGGACCAGCTGCAGCTCCAGCGCCGTCTGCGCCCAGTCCAGCACCGGACCCCAATGGAGCAGCTCCCGCTCGACCAGGGTGTCGGGGCCGTCGGCGAAGTAGCATAGGGCGTCAGAGCCGACCCAACGGGCGATATCGTCGGCGAGCGCCTCGCGCGCCTCGGCGGCGGCGTCCAGGGTGGTGAAGGCCAGCCGGGTCGCCGGCATGTCCGCCATGGTGATGCGCTCGTCCTGGCTCTCCCACTCCGCAGCGACGATGGCCCCGAGCGCGGCCGTGGGCAGGACCATCCGAACGCCTTGGGGCGTGCGCACCGGCCGCCCATCCAGCAGGACGCCGTGTCCGCCGTCCACCGGGCCGGCGGCCGCTTCGCGATAGAAGCGTCGTGGCAGCTCGGCGGACTGGGCCTTGCCGCGGGTCAGCATGGGGCGCTCATCGGCTGGGTCCGAAAGGCTCTGGATCGGCCTCCCGTTCGTCGAAGCCGAAGCGCTCAAAGCCAGCCCGCATCTCCGGGCTCAGGGGCGCCTCGATCACCAGCCGACCGCCCGAGGGATGGGGCAGGGACAGGCGGCGGGCGTGCAGCTGCAGCCTGAGGTCTCCCGAGAGTTCGGCGGAGCCTGGATCGCCATATTTTGGATCTCCCAGAATAGGATGACCCAGAGCCTTCATGTGAGCTCTGAGCTGATGTGTGCGCCCGGTGTGGGGGCGTAGCGCGAGCCAGGCCGCCCGCGGGCTCGCCCGGGCCAGGGTGACGTATTCGGTTTCCGCCGGCTCCGCGCGAGGGTCCTTGGGGTCAGCGGGCTGGACCAGTTCGCGGTCGCCCACGCCCTGCTTGGCCAGGGGCAGCTGGATGACGCCCTGGCCGGGCTTGGGGATTCCCGCCACGATCGCCCAGTAAGTCTTCTCGGCACGGCGGCGGGCGAACGCTCCGGCCAGGCTCGCCGCCGCGGCCGGGGTCTTGCCCAGCACCAGCACGCCGGAAGTGTCGCGATCTAACCGGTGGACCAGCCGGGGCCGCTCCAGGCCTTCGCCCCAGGCCGACAGCAGCCGGTCGACGTGGCGCGTGGTCTTGGTTCCGCCCTGCACGGCCAGCCCCGAGGGCTTGTTCAGCGCCAGCACCTCGTTGTCCTCGTAGATCACCATTGCGCGGGCGAAGGTCTCGTCGCGCTCCGTCAGGCCCGCCCTGACCTCGGCGGGAGCCGCGTCGGGGAGGGGCGGCACCCGAACCTGGGCCCCGGCGCCCAGGCGGGTGTCGGCCTTGGCCCGCCCGCCGTCCACCCGGATCTGGCCCGAGCGCAGCAGCTTCTCGATCTGGCCGTGGGCCAGGTGCGGCCAGCGCCGCTTGAACCAGCGGTCCAGACGCACGCCGTCCTCGCCCGCGTCGACCTCGAGGGTGCGCACCTGCCTCATGCGAAGCGCCTGATCATGGCGCCCTTATGCGACGGAAGCCCGGCGGGGTGAAGGCTAGGCGAAGATCCGGCGGGCCAGCAGCAGGCCGACGAAAAGCGCCCCCACCGACAGCAGCACCGAGGCGGCGGCGTAGCTGAACGCCTGGCCGTAGGCGCGCTTCTCGATCATCAGCGCCGTTTCCAGCGAGAAGGCCGAGAACGTGGTGAAGCCGCCTAACACCCCCACCGCCAGCAGCAGCCGGAAGTGATCCTGGTTCGAGCCACCCCTGTGGGCGAGCCATCCCGTCAGCATGCCCATGAGCAAGCCGCCGGTCACGTTCACGGCGAACGTTCCGCTCGGCCACGCCGAGCCGAACCAGCGGAGGGACAGCGTTCCCACCCAGAACCGCGCCAGCGCGCCCGCGCCGCCGCCCAGAAAGACCAGGACCATCCGATTCATGGGGCCGGCATAGCTGAGACGAGCCGCCGGGAAAATGCCCCTCTGCTACAGTCCTTTGAGCCGCCAGACGTTCACCGACTTCACGTAGAACGAAGCGGGGAACCGCGTGGTCGCGTCCGGCGGGCCGGCCCAGGAGCCGCCGACCGCCAGATTGAGCAGCATGTACATCTTCTGGTCCATGCCCGGAGGCGTCGGCTGGCGGCAGACCTCATGGCGATCCACGTACCAGACGATCTGCTCGGGGCTCCAGGCCGCGCCATAGAGGTGGAAGCCTCGCGACGGCTCGAACGGCAGCACGACCTTGTGCTCCCAGACCACCGCCTTGGGCGCCCAGAACCATGTGCGTCCCTGGTAGTGCAGGGTGCAGAACGTGGCCCGCGGCGCGCGACCCAGGTGCTCGAACACGTCCAGCTCCGTGCCGGCCGGCGAGCTCGCGGGGGCGGCCGGCAGCAGCCAGAAGGCTGGCCACAGCCCGCGTCCATCGGGCAGCTGCGCGCTCACCTCGTAGTAGCCATAGCGCTGCGCGAAGCTGAACCGCGTGGTGATCACCCCGCTGGTGTAAGGCCGGTTCCACAGCGCGGGTTTCGCCGCCGGCGGCGCAGGCTGGGCGGTGATCGCCAGATAACGCCCGGCCGTGAGGTGGAACGGATCCAGGCCCAGCGGCTTGGCGCCGAGCTGGCCGTCGACGACTCCCGGAAAGCCGGGGTCGACGTAGGTCGTCCCGCGCGATCCGGACCGGTTGTCGGGCGATGTCGACCCGCCGTAGCCGAGCACCGTGCGCCAGCGATGCGGCACCTTGCCGGGCGGCTGGTCCTCGCCGGCGTCGAAGCTGGCGAAATTCTCGCTGAAGGTGGCGGCGCCCAGGGCTTGCGGCGTGATCGCGCTGGGCGGCGAATAGGCCATGGCCTGGTCCCCGAACGCACTGACTGCAAGACCCACCGCCCACCAAGGCTTCATGGCCGTTCCCACATCCGGCCCACATCCGGTTCGCCAGGAACGCTTGGACTGAACCGTGGCGGTTCTAAGTCAGCGCCAAGATGGATTTGACGAAAGGCTCAGCTCATATGAGCGTGCAGGTTGCGGACAGATTCTCCCGTCCTCTTCAGGAGCACGTCATGACCACCCAAGCCCAAATCGCTGCCGATTGCCTGACCATGAAGGGGGCATGGAGTGATCTCTGGGGCCAGATCCTGTCGCAGTTCCCGAATTCGAACCAAGGCATGGACCTGAAGTACTACGCGACCATGCTGCGTGATCAGATGGAGGATGCCTCCACCGATCTGGCCAGTTACATGACGGCGAAGGAGGGTTCGCTGGTGACGCAACAGGACTTGATCGGCGTCGTCACCCACAGTGGGGGAACCGGCTGCCCGATACGCGTCAAGGCATGACCTTGGACGTCGCCATCACCGGAGCGTTTGGTCTGGCCGCCGGGTCGATCCTCTTGATCACCTGGGTGGCCTGGACCGCGGGTCGGACGGGGCTTGGCGACGCGCTTGGCGCGTCCGCCGCGCTGTTCCTGACCTGGGTCGTTTCGGCGTCCGCGACGCATCTGGGGATGATCCCGGATTCGTGGATCATCTACCCCTCCATGGACGCGCTCGTCGGCGGGTGGGTGGCGTTGATCGCCTATCAGCGGCCGGCGGCCTGGAAGATCGTGCTCCTGGTGCTGTTCATTCTCGAGAACGTCCTGCACGTCGCCTTCTGGGCGCAGCCGGCCAAACCGGATGCTCTGCTCTTCAGCTACACGGCTGCGTTGGATGTGCTCTTCGGACTTCAGCTCGCCGTCGCCGCCTTTCCTGGGACGTGCAGCCTCGTCGGCCGGGCTCAGTCTCTTGGCGGCCAGCGACCGGCGGGCGACGGGCAGGAAGCCTGACGCGTAGGCTGCTTAGGCCGCGGCCAGGCAATGAAATGCCCGTGGGGTCTGGCGCACTTCACTGTGGGCGCCATTGTGGCCCGGAATGGCAAGACCGTGCGCGACAGGCGGGCGATGGTCCATCAAGCCCGGGGAGGGGTGTTCGATGTCGCGTCGCGGCCTGTTCAGTTACGAGAACGCCCTGGTCCTCATCCTGGGCATTACCTTCGGCATCGTGTTCTTCGATCGCCAGGCGGCGGCGAATCTGATGCCGCTGATCAAGCCGGACCTTGGCCTGGACAACACCCAGGTCGGGATGGTCGGCTCCGCGCTGGCGGTCACCTGGGCGATCTCGGCCTATCTGGTCGGCCTGGTCTCCGATCGGACCGGGCGCCGCAAGCTGGTGTTGATCGTCTGCGTGATCGGGTTCTCGCTGTGCTCGGTGGTGTCGGGACTGGCGAATTCCTTTCCATTGCTGCTGGTCTCGCGCTTCCTGATGGGACTGCTCGAGGGCGGGGTGATGCCGATCTGCCTGGCGATCATGACTCTGGAGTCCAGCGAGCATCGCCGGGCCTTGAACGCCGGCTTGGTCCAGAACGCATTCGCCAACCTGATCGGAAATACGCTCGGCCCGATCGTGCTCATCGCGGTCGCCGCCGCCCTGAGCTGGCGCCAGGCCTTCTATCTTTCCGCCATCCCCGGCCTGTTCTGCGCCCTGGCGATCTGGCTGTGGGTGAAGGAGCCGCCCAAGGACGCCTTCCACGTCGGCGGCGTCGCCCCGCAGCCCATGGGCCTGCTGCAGATGCTGAAGGTGCGCAACATGCTGATCTGCGTCCTGGTCGCCATCTTCATGGTGGCGTGGATGGTCACCGCTTCGGTCTTCCTGCCGACCTTCCTGGCCGAGCTGCGCCATCTGCCCTTGCCAACAGTAGCCGGCGTCATGAGCACGGTGGGCCTGGCGGCGCTGGCCGGCGGATTGACCCTGCCGGCCCTCTCGGAGCGTCTGGGGCGCAGGCCGGTGATGCTGATCGGCTGTTTCGGCGCCCTCGTCGCGCCAATCTCGGCGCTCTATTTCCACGGCCCCGTCTGGGCCCTCAGCGCACTGCAGTTCGTCGGCTGGATGTCGGCGGGGGTCTTTCCGCTGTTCATGGCGACCATCCCTGGCGAGAGCCTTCCACGGGCCCAGATCGCCACGGCCATGGGGCTCGTCGTAGGCGTCGGAGAGATCTGCGGCGGCGTCTTCGGCCCCATCATCGCCGGCCAGCTTGCCGACAGGACCACGCTCGGGCTGCAGGCCCCCATGATCCTCGTCGCCGGGTTCATCCTCATCGCCGGCTGCCTGTCGCTGCTGCTGAAGGAGACCGCGCCGAGGCGGTCGGCCTGAGCATGACGATCTGAAATCGGTGGTGCCGGTTGCAGGGTTCGAACCCGCGACCTTCGCTTTACAAAAGCGCTGCTCTACCAGCTGAGCTAAACCGGCTTCGATGGCAGGTTATGCCCGAGGCTGGCCCGCCGACGCAATCGTCCGACGCAATCGTCTCTGGTCCGCGCCTGTCGCCTCAATGCGTCTCATAGACCGTCTTGCCGCCGCTCATGGCAAAGGCTTCTTCGGGCGACAGCACCAGCTTCTTGCGGCCGAACAAGGCGAAATAGGCGATGCCCACGGCAAACCAGACCATCACCCCGATCACGCCGATGCGGTAGGTCGGATCCTTCAGCTGGTAACCGATGGTCACGAGCGCGATGACGACGGTCAGCACCGCGCCGGGGATGCCGAACCGGCTGCGATAGGGCCGCTCCAGATTCGGGAACCTTCGACGCAGCAGGATGAAGGACAGGCCCTGCGCGACGTAGGAGAGCATGGCGCCAAAGACCGCCATGTTCAGCAGGGTGCCGCCGATCACCGCCGAGCCCTTCTCGGCCCCGACGATGAACCACACGGCCAACATCACCGCCAGGCCGAGCGCCGACCCCACCAGCAGCGCGACGTCAGGCGTCTTGCGCACGCCGTGCGTCACGGACAGGGCGCGGGGAAAATACCCAGCCCTCGACAGGGAATATATCTGCCGGCCATAGGCGAAGATGATGGCGTGGAAGCTGGCCACCAGTCCGGCCACCGCCACCCCCGCCAACACCTTGGCGAGGCCGCCGGCCCCGTAGATGGCGCGAAAGCCGTCCAGGATCGGCTCGCCCGACTTGGCCAGCGCGAAGGTTCCGGCCGGGATGCTGCTGTTCAGCCACAGCACCAAGAGGGCCGAGACGATCAGGGTGAGCATGCCAAGGATGATGCCCTTGGGCAGGTCGCGCTGCGGCATTTGGGATTCCTCAGCGGCCAGCGGCAACTGTTCGATGGCCAGGAACAGCCAGACCGCGAAGGGGAGCTGAACCAGCGCCCCGCCGATGCCTGCCGGCAGCAGGGGGCCGTGGCCTGCGGGCAGCTCGGTTCCTCCCGGTCCGACATTGAGCGCGTATTTCATGAAGTCGGCGTGGGGCAGGGCGCTGATCCAGAACACCGCCAGGCAAGCCAGCGCCAGCAGGGTGACGAACACCGTCACGCGGAAGGACAGGGCCACCCCGCCGGCGTTCAAGCCGACGAACACGACGTAGGCTCCGATCCAATAGAGCGGCTGGGCCCAGGTCGGGGTCTCGAAGATCCCGCTGAGGTAGCTGCCGATGAAGAAGCAGACCACCGCGGCTGTGAGGACATATTCGACATTCTCGCAGAGCCCGGTGACGTACCCGCCCCAGGGCCCCATCGCCGCCCTCGCGAAAGAATAGGCGCCGCCGGTGTGCGGCTGGGCCGCGGCCATCTCGGCGATCGAGAAGGTCAGGCCAAGATACATCACCGTGATGATCAGGGTGGCGACGAGCATGCCGCCCCATCCACCGGTTCCCATGCCCAGGTTCCAGCCAGAGAACTGGCCCGAGATCACCGCGCCCACCCCGAGCGCCCACAGCGAAAACACGCCCGCGTAACGCTTCAGTCCCCGCTTGGCGAAATAGGCGTCGCCGACCTGTTCGTAGTGGACGCCGGCAGGCTCGCTCATGATGGTCGCCCCTTGCTCGAACGCGGCCATGGTCGCTCGCCGGGCGGCCGGGCGCACCATCGCGTCAGCTGCGACGCAGGTTCTCCGCGCGCGCGTTCACTAATTCATCATGCATGGCCGCGTGAGGTCACATTGAAGGCGAAGCGTCACTCCAACGCTGGCGTTTGCGCTGCTTGGAGCTGTTCCACTTCGCTCTCGTCCTTCAGCGAGACCCCTGTGACTCCCAGCCTCAGCGCCTCGCGCGCCAGCCAGGCGATTTTGAACGCCGCCGCCTCGTAGCTCAGGCCTGCGCCGCGGATGTTGGAGACGCAGTTGCGCTCGGCGTCGGTTCGGCCAACCCGCGGCTCGAAGGTGATATAGGCGCCGAGACTGTCAGGGGAGGAGAGGCCGGGTCGCTCGCCCACCAGCAGGACCATCAGCCGGGCTCGGAGCAACTCGCCGACCTCGTCGCCGAGCGCCACTCGGGCCTGTCGGGCCACGACCACCGGCGCCACCCGCCATGCCGCCGCGAGAGCCCAGGGCTTCAGCGCCTCCAGCATGGCCGGAGCATGGGCGTGCGCCGCGGTGCTGGACAGGCCGTCTGCAACCACGATGGCGAGGTCGCAGGAGTGTTTTCGCCAGCCCTCCAGGCGCAGGCGGCTCTCTTCGGAGAGCCGCCTGCCGAGATCCGGTCGACGAAGATAGGCGGCGCGATCCGGGGCGGCGCTGTCGACTGCCAGGGTTTCGAATCCCGTGGCTTCGATGGCGCGGGCGACCGCCTCGGGGTCAAACGGCGTGTGCACCGCATCGCGGGCCCGGGCGTGCGCCAGGGAAAAGCTCAAGACTTCGCGCGTCGGCAGGCTCGCGCCTGTGCGGCCCAGCGCGATGCGGGCGGGCGTGAGCCGAGCCAGCTCGCTCCACGGATCGGGCGGCACTGGCGCGTTCATCGCGCGGCCGTCAGCAGGGGATGGGCGGCTCGCGCCGGCAGGAGGCGGCCGTCGCTCGCGGTGATCTTGAGCCGCTGGAGCCAGGCCTCGAACTCGGGTGCACGTTTCAGACCCAGGACCTCGCGCACGTACAGGGCGTCATGGAAGGAGGTCGACTGATAGTTCAGCATCACGTCATCGGCGCCGGGCACCCCCATGATGAAAGTGACGCCCGCCACGGCCAGCAGCGTCAGCAGGTTGTCCATGTCGTCCTGATCGGCCTCGGCGTGGTTGGTGTAGCAGATGTCGACACCATGCGGCGCGCCCAGCAGCTTGCCGCAGAAGTGGTCCTCCAGCCCCGCGCGGATGATCTGTTTGCCGTCGTAGAGATATTCCGGGCCGATGAACCCCACGACGGAGTTCACCAGCAGCGGCTCGAAGGCGCGGGCGACGCCATAGGCGCGGGCCTCGAGGGTCTGCTGGTCGACGCCATGGTGCGCGCCCGCAGAGAGGGCGGAGCCCTGGCCGGTCTCGAAGTACATCACGTTGTCGCCGACGGATCCGCGCTGGAGAGAACGGCCTGCCTCCAGGCCTTCGCGGAGCAGGGACAGGCTCACGCCGAAACTGGCATTGGCCGCTTCCGTGCCGGCGATGGACTGGAACACCAGGTCCACCGGCGCACCGCGCTCGATCAGCTGGATGGTGGTGGTGACATGGGTGAGAACGCAGGATTGTGTGGGGATCTCGAACCGGCCGATCAGACCGTCGAGCATGCGGACCAGGTCGCCCAGGACGAACAGGCTGTCGCTCGCCGGGTTGATCCCGATGACGGCGTCACCGCAGCCGTACAGCAGGCCATCGAGCACGGACGCGGTGATGCCGGCCGGATCATCGACCGGATGGTTGGGTTGGAGCCGTACGGCCATCGTGCCGGGCAAGCCGATGCTGTTGCGGAAGCGGGTGGCCACCTTGCACTTGGAAGCCGCCAGGATCAGGTCCTGGTTGCGCATGAGCTTGCTGACCGCGGCCACCATTTCCGGCGTCAGACCTGGCCCCAGGCGGGCCAAGGCCGCAGTCGTGGCCGCCTCCGACAGCAGCCAGTCGCGGAACGCGCCCACCGTCAGAGCGGCGACGGGGGCGAAGGCCTCCGCGTCGTGGGTGTCCAGGATCAGGCGGGTGACCTCATCCGACTCATAGGGGATCAGGGGCTCGGCCAGGAAGGCCTTCAGCGAGGTGTCGGCCAGGATCATCCGGGCGGCCACCGCCTGCTCGGCCGAAGCCGCGGCGACGCCCGCCAGCACATCGCCCGAACGCAACGGCGACGCCTTGGCCATGAGGTCGGCCAGGTCGTCGAAGGTCCAGGTCGTCGCTCCGAGTGTCCGGCGATAGGCCATTGCGGCTCCTGGCGCTGTCCGTCCGGTCACAGAGTGGCGCCCGTCCGGGCCCGGCGGAAGGCCGCGCGAGCGGGCAGGGTCAGCGACGAGGCGCGGCGCCCCCAAGGACGGCGCCTGCAAGCGCGAAGGCCGCGAACATATAGCCCGCGTCAAGCAGCAGGTCGCCATTGGCGCCGCTGTGGATGCGCTCGGCGAAGAGGGTGGTCAGGGAGAAGCCCGCGCAGGCGACGATCCCGGCCGCGACGCCGGCAAGGACTGACTGCTCGCGCAGCTGGCTGATCAGCCAGGCGAGGGCGGCGGCCAGGACGAGGTCGATCCCGGCCTCCTGCAAGGCGACGGCCTGGGTCGCCACCAACGCCGCCACGGCCCTCGCCGCGAGGTGGTCCCAATCGGCCCCGGCGAAGTGCGCGTACCAGAGGTAGCGCAGGCACACCATGAGCACCGCGCTGATGATCACGCCCGGCCAACTGATACGCATCGCACGCCCTGGGTTGCGGAGGTGGCTGCCCAGCTTGTTGTTCCGGCCGACGTGGCCGCGCAATAGCGAGATTCTTATGCCGCTGGCGCTGTGGCCGGGAGCCTCCTATATGCCCCCGTCTCGCGCAGTCAGACCGGATCCATGGCCCGCATCCTGATCACCTCGGCCCTGCCGTACATCAACGGCATCAAGCACCTGGGAAATCTTGCCGGCTCCCAGCTGCCGGCTGACGTCTATGCGCGCTTCAAGCGGGCCCAGGGCCATGAGGTGCTCTGCATCTGCGCCACCGACGAGCATGGCACGCCGGCCGAGCTGGCCGCGGCGGCGGCCCACCAGGACGTCTTCACCTATTGCGAGGAGCAGCATGCCATCCAGCACCGGGTCGGGCGCGCCTTCGGCCTGTCGTGGGACTGGTTCGGCCGCTCGTCCTCGCCACAGAACCACCAGCTGACCCAGCACTTCGCCGAGGTGCTCGAGGACAACGGCCTGATCGAGGAACGCGTCGACCGGATGATCTATTCGATCGACGACAAGCGTTTCCTGCCCGATCGCTACGTGGAAGGGACCTGTCCGCATTGTGGCCACCGGCCTGCCCGGGGCGACCAGTGCGACAATTGCGGCCGCCTGCTGGACCCCACCGACCTGATCGAGCCCTATTCCACCGTTTCGGGCTCCACCAACCTCGAGATCCGCGAGACCCGGCACCTGTATCTGCTGCAGACCAAGCTGGAGGGCCGCATCCGCGCCTGGCTCGACAGCAAGACCGACTGGCCGCTGCTGGCCCGTTCGATCGGCTACAAGCACCTGGACGAGGGGTTGATCGACCGCGGCATCACCCGTGACCTGGCGTGGGGCGTGCCGGTCGCCCGTGGCGGACAGCCGCGGCCGGGGTTCGAGGACAAGGTCTTCTACGTCTGGTTCGACGCCCCCATCGAATACATCGCCGCCACCCGCGAATGGGGCGAGGCGGAGGGACAGGACTGGGAGCGCTGGTGGCGCACCGACAAGGGCGCCGACGATGTCCACTACGTCGAGTTCATGGGCAAGGACAACGTCGCCTTCCACACCGTCGGCTTCCCCACCACGATCATGGGATCGGGCGAGCCGTGGAAGCTGGTCGACACGCTGAAGGCCTTCAACTGGCTGAACTGGTACGGCGGCAAGTTCTCCACGTCCCAGAAACGCGGCGTGTTCATGGACCAGGCGCTGGAGCTGCTGCCGCCGGACAACTGGCGCTGGTACCTGACGGCCAACGCCCCGGAAGGGTCCGACACCTCCTTCACGTGGGAGCAGTTCCAGTCGGCCGTGAACCGCGACCTGGCCGATGTCTTCGGCAACTTCGTCAATCGGATCCTCAAGTTCGCAGAGACGCGCTTCGATGGCGCTGTCCCTGCGGGCGGCGAGCCCGGACCGCTGGAGCTGAAGCTCTACGCAGACGTCTCGGCCAAGCTCGCCGAGCTGACGCAGCTATTCGACGCGATGGAGGTGCGCAAGGCCGCCCAGGAGCTGCGGGCGTTGTGGGTGCTGGGCAATGAGTACCTCACCGAAGCGGCGCCCTGGACGGCGATCAAGACCGACCCGGAACGGGCGGCGGTGATCGTGCGCACCGGGATCAACCTCGTCGGCCTGTTCGCGCGCGCCTCCGCCCCGATCATCCCGTTCTCGGCCGAGACCACGGCCCTGGCGGTGGGTGAGCCGTGGCCCGGCGCCTGGCCATCGGCCGACGGCGCCGCCGAGCTGTCGCGCATCGAACCGGGCCGGACGGTCAAGGCGCCGGACGTGCTGTTCCGCAAGCTCGAGGACGCCCAGATCGAAGAGTGGCGCGAACGGTTCGGTGGCGATCCCGAAAGCCCCGCCTGAATCGCCTCTGGGGCGAAAGTGAACTTGCGGGCCATGGCCGCGTTTAAGCGGCCTGGTCGGTGAGGACCACTTTCGGAGCCAAGCTATGACATCGACACCCCTCAGTCTCACGCTCGCCGCCGTCCTGGCGCTGAGCGCCTCTGCGAGCGCGCTTGCCCAACCCTACGGCCAGCCGAGCGACGATCCGAACTATCAGGCCACCCAGCAGGACTACGAGGCCCAGCAAAGGGACTACCAAGCCAAGCAGCAGGACTATCAGAGCCGCGCGGCCGATTATCAGGCGCGCCGGGACACATACTCCGTGCAGCGGGACCGCTACGCCGACGATCGCGCCGCCTACGAGCGCCAGAAGGCGGACTACAACGCCCGATGGGGCGCGGGGGCCTGGGAGCGCCGCTACGGCGAAGGCTACAGCTACAGCCGCGGCGACGACGACTACCGCGCTTATCGCGACAGCCCCTGTGAGCGGCAACGGAGCAGCTCCACCGTCGCGGGCGGCGTGATCGGCGCCCTCGCCGGGGCGGCCATCGGTTCGAACGTCGCTGGACGCGGTGACCGCACCGGCGGTGCGGTTCTCGGGGCAGTGGCCGGCGGCGCGGTGGGCGCGGCGGTCGGCAACAGCACCGCCCGCTGCGACGCCCGCGGCTACTACTTCAGTCACGACCAGACCACGCCCTATCGCGAAGCCAGCGGCTACGGCTACGACAGCCGCTACCGCTCCGACTACGATCGCTACCGCCGCATGGGCTGCCGCCTGGCCCCCGCACCAGCCTACGTCGACGGCTCCACGGACTACCGTTATGTCCGCGTCTGCCCCGACAGCCGGGGGCGCTACCGCATTACGGGCTGAACTAGCTCCGGAGCTGGGACGTCCTCTCCTCCCCCGTTGCACGGGAGAGGAGAGAGCGGTCGCTCCCGCCAAGCCCCACTTGGCTCTACTGCTTGTGTGAGTTGTGGCGCGCGATCTCGGCCGGGGTGATGTCCAGCGGCGCTGGCATCAGGGCGTTGTACCGGGCCTCCTGCTTGGTATCGATGACGACCCCCCGATGGCCGTCCCAGATCATGTGCAGGGCGACGTAGACCACGACCAGCAGGCCGAAGTAGCCGATCCAGCGCTGCTTGTTGAGGATCCCGGCGATCCACGAAGCCGCCAGCCCCATCAGACCGATGGACAGCAGCAGGCCAAACACCAGGATGGCCGGATGATCGCGAGCAGCGCCGGCGACCGCCAGCACATTGTCGAGCGACATCGACAGGTCGGCCAGCATGATCTGCAGCAAGGCGCTGCTGAAGCTCTTAGCCGGCGGGGCGCCGGCGCCGGTTCCTTCCCGCTCGTGACGGGCATGGGCGCGCAGGTCGCGCCACATCTTCCAGCAGACCCACAGCAGGATCAGTCCGCCGGCCAGGGTCAGGCCGATGATCGCCAGCAGTCGGGTGGCCAGGACCGCAAACCCGATGCGCAGGACGACGGCGGCGCCCAGGCCAGCCAGGATGGCCGTCCGCCGCTGCTTGGGGTCGAGGCCGCCGGCCGCCAGGCCGACAGCGACCGCGTTGTCGCCGGCAAGGACCAGGTCGATCATCAGCACCTGGCCGAGGATGATCAGCTGGTCGGTCCAACCCGCCGCCGGGATCGCCAATGAACCGTCGAGCATGCCCCTTCAATGCAGCGCCCTGCGCTGTCCGGCAAGACAGGGAGACGTGCGCCCCGGTATTTTGCCTAGATCACGCTAAGCTTCGTGTTCCGTCGGCTGGGCGGATTCAAAGGTCCTGAACCGGCGACGCCGCGCCGCCCGGCTCTTGCGGGCGCTGGCGCTGCGGCCGATGCCGAGCAGCAGCAGGCCGATCAGGGCGAGCAGCCCGGCCAGGACCACCTTCTCGGACCGGACCCTCCCGATTCCCGGGATCTGGACCCGCTCGTAGCCGGGAATCGCCAGCGCCTTGAGGCTGAAGGCGCCCAGGTTTGGCAGGACCAGCCTGAACTTCGCCGGCGTGGGCGCAGTCTCGGGCGCGGCCGTGACCGGAGGCGCGATCTGGGCGACCAAGGCGCCGAGGGAAAAGGACTTCGGACCCCCAGATCCGGTCAGGGCGCCGGAGACCTCGGCACGCAGCGGGGCCCGACCAGCGACTGACGGTGCGACCTGCCAGCTTAGGCTCGCCGCCTCGCCAGCCCTGAGCCTGGTCTTCTGGGCGCCTTTCGGCGTCAGGACATAGCCTTGGCCCGTCAGCGTCGCGCTTACGCTCGCCTTCCGGGCAGCCTTGGTCAGCCCGAGCTTGGCCGCTTCGCGTTGTATGGAGGCGAGCAGCGTGGCTGGCAGAGTCAGCGTGACCTTGCCTGCCTTGCCAGCGGCGAGGTCGGCCGTCGGGACGTCCAGCTTGGCAGCCTTGATGTCGGCCGCCAGCGCCGTCGACAGCTGGGCCAGCGGATCCGGCGCCAGTCTGGGCGATGGGACAGCCGTAGCCAGCGGCGCGGGCTTGAGCGCCGGCGTGGGTGCGGGCGTTGGGGCAATCGCGACCGGCCTCGGCGCCACCTTCGCGGCGGGCGCGGGCCTGACGGGTGCGGGCGCATGGTGGGGCGCCGGCCTGGCTGACCGAACCGGCGCGACCTGCCGGACGTGGTGGACACGGCGGCGGTGCGTCGGATTGGCGATAGGCTGCATGGCGGTCACGGTCACGCCGTCGTCGCGGCGCTGGGTGACCAGCGCTTCGCGTGGGGCTGGCGCCCAGTGATGGCGGTCCATCCACGCCCTGGAGTCCGCGGTCGGCCATGCCGGCCTAGGGGAGGGGCTCGGAGCCGAGGCAGGCCCTCCTGCCAGCTCGGCCGAGGTCGGGCCCCCCGCCAGCTCGGGCGTCGACTGCTCAGCCTGAGGCGGTGGTGGCGGAGGCGGCGCGGCGGTCGGCGCCTGGGTGCAGGCGGCCAGCACCAGCAGGCCGGAGGCTGCGGCCGCTAAAGCCGTCCGCCTCAGGATCGCGTTCGACATCCGGACTTCCCCCTTGCCCATCCCCGCCGGCGCACGGGGCGACGACGCAGCCGACGATCTGAAACACCCCGACTGCCGGAATCAAGATGGTTAACGCGCCTGGCGGTAACGCTTTCCCTTTTCTGGCGAATATCACCGCGCGAGCTTGACCGCTTCGTGCAGGGCCACCGCCACGGCCGACGCCACGTTCAGGCTTTCGAATCGGCTGGCGGTGGCGATGCGGGCGATCGTGTCGCAGTGTTCGGCGACCAGCCGCCGCAGGCCCTCGCCCTCCGATCCCACCACCAGCACCGTTGGGGATCCGTCGAGCGCCTGTTCCAGTGATTGCTCAGCCGAGCCGTCCAGGCCGCCGCTGGCGCCGTGGACGTGATCCCTTTGGCCCGGGTGGTCAACTTGTCGCGGGCGCTCGAACAACTTTCGGACCTGGGGTGGCGCAGCGTCG
>FTHA01000666.1_pt1 | contig 28183 bp, 25 predicted proteins | sample 1640771 | NCBI WGS metagenome assembly FTHA01 (sample SAMEA3914789, study PRJEB12502) | metagenome | biome: forest; material: soil | place: Canada | collected 2011-07-03 | depth 0.3 m | reverse complement strand
GGTCAGGGCCGCCAGGGGCAGCTGCAGCATCGAAGCGGCGGCGCGCCGCGCCTGCTCCAGCCGGCCGTTGGCCAGGAGCCAGCGCGCGGACTCCGGCGCAACGAACGCCAGGGCGAAGGCGAAGACGATGGGGGCGTAACCCAGCGCAGCGGTCCCGCGCCAGCCGAGCACGGGGAAGAGGGCCGTGACCACCACCGAGGCCAGCAAGACGCCGACGCCCGCCGGCACGGCCAGCCAGCTGGCCAGCAGGGTCCGCCGCCGCGAGGGGGTGTATTCGACGATCAGGGCGAACTGGCTGGCGCCCGCGCCGCCGTAGCCGAACCCCACCAGGAACCGCAACAGGGCGAAGGCCATCCAGGCCCCCTCCGGCACGAAGGCGATGGAGCCGGCGCACAGGCAGCAGATGACGCCGCTGGCCACCACGACGGTCTTGCGCCCCACCCGGTCCGCGACCCAGCCCAGGCCGAGCGCCCCGAAGATGGCGCCGACGCCGGCGCTGAGCAGCATGATGGTGGTCTGGCCGAAGGTGAGCTTCCACAGGGGCGCCACGGCCGAGACGAGATAGCCCACCACGAAGAAGTCGAAGATCTCGCAGACCAGCTGCAGCACGATCAGGGTGAAGGCCGCCCAGTAGCGGGCCGTCAGCGGCGCGTCGTCGATGCGCGCGATCAGGTCGTCGGATGCAGCACTCACAGGCTCACGCCCCCCCGCCGGCGTGGGCCCGGCGGCGCATACGGCCACAGGCGAAGGAGTCGGTCCAGGGTCGCTAATTCGGCCGGGAGGTCTCGAGCACGACCATCCGGTGCATCACCCGCAGCTGGCCGTGGTAGTCGTTCAGGGCGGTGTGCAGCGAGGCGCGGTTGTCCCAGATGCCGAAGGTGTCGGCCGACCAGCGGTAGCGGATCTGGAATTCGGGCTGGGCCATGAAGTTGGTCAGGTAGTCGAGGATCGGGCGGCTCTCGGCCTCGGTCATGTCCTCGAACTGCGGCACGAAGCTGGGGTTGATGTAGAGGATCTTGCGGCCGGTTTCCGGGTGGGTGCGGATCACCGGGTGGATGCATTCGCCCTTCACCAGCTCGCCGTTCTTGTTGGCCATCACGTCCACGTCGGTGATGTAGCGCGGGTGGACGCGGTGCACGGCGCGCATGCCGCCCAGCATGCGTTTCATGCCATCGGACAGGCAGTCATAGGCGAGGGCCGTGTTGATGAAGACCGTGTCCCCGCCGAACCTGGGCACGGTGCGGGCGTAGAGGGCATTGGCCGAGGACGGGCGCTCCAGGAAGGTGAAGTCGGCGTGCCAGCCATTGCCGAAGTTGACCTTCTGCGAGGGCTCCTTGCGTAGCTCATGCACATAGGGCGAGCCGTCGACCGCGTTCAGGTACGGGTGCACCAGCGGATCGCCGAAACGGCTGACGAAGCGCTCCATCTCCTGGGACGTCAGGGTCTGGCCCGGGAAGAAGATGGCGACATGTTCGAGGAAGGCGTCGTGGACGGCGCCGGCCGTCGCGTTGTCCAGCTCGCGCGACAGGTCCACGCCGAGGATCTCCGCCCCGCCGGCGCCCGAAAGGGGCCGCACATCGATCTGGGCTCGCGACATGCGCTGTCCTCCCGTCCGGTTGGAATTGGTTGCTAATGCAACTGTTTTCGTGGAATACCGCGTCGGGACCGGCGGGTCAATGCGGCCCGATCGTGGGGAGACGTCATGACATTCGATCTGAAGGACAGGGTGATCCTGGTGTCCGGCGGTGGTCGGGGAATCGGCAGGGGGACCGCCGAGGTCCTGGCGGCCGCAGGGGCGGTTGTGGGCGTCGCGGACATCGATCCGGCGACCTGCACGGCCGCCGCCGACGCCATCCGCAAGGCCGGCGGCCAGGCCCACGCCTTCGCCGGCGACCTCAGCGACCGGGGGGTGTTCATGGGGGTGGCGGCGGCCCTGGCCGCGACCTGCGGGCGGATCGACGGGGTGGTCAACGCCGCCATGTGGATCAGGTACGACGCCATCGGCGAGGTCACCGCCGAGACCTTCGAGAAGATGCTCGGCGTCGGGCTGATGGCGCCCGTCTGGGGGACCCAGGCGCTGCTGCGCCACATGGATCCCGCCCGCGGCGGCGGCGTGGTCAACTTCAGCTCGCCGGCGGCCATGCAGGGCTATCCCAACACCGCCATCTACGCCGCCATCAAGGGGGCGATCGCCACCCTGACCCGTAGCCTGGCGGTGGAGCTCGGCCCGGCGGGCGTGCGGGTCAACGCCATCGTCCCCGGTCCCGTGCCCACGCCCGGCGCCCGCGCGGTGGTGGACGAGGCGGGCTATGAGCTGCGGCGGCGCAAGACGCCGCTCGGCCGCCTTGGCCGCGAGGAGGACATCGCCAACGCCATCGCCTTCCTGTTCTCCGACGAGGCGGACTACATCACCGGCGCCGTGCTGAACGTCGACGGGGGCTGCTCGCTCACCGCGTCCTGAGCGCTGGCTCGGCGTTTGGGTCGTGGGCGTTGACCAGGGTCATGTTGCCGTTCAGCCGGGCCAGCAGCTCCAAGAGCACCTTCTGCTCGGCCTGGGTCAGGCCCGTGAGCAGCAGCTCCTCGCGGGCGAAGGAGACGGGGATCATGCGGTCGTGCAGGGCCAGGCCGTCCGGCGTCAGGGCCAGCAGCGTGCGGCGGTTGTCGCTCTCGTCGCCGCTGGCGGCCACGTAGCCGCGCCGGATCAGCGCCTGGACCGCGCGGCTGACCGAGGACTTGTCGATGGCCGAGACCTGGGCGATCTGGTTGGCGGTGATCCCTGGCCGCGCCGCCAGCATCGCCAGGGCGCGCCACTCCATCACGCCGATCCCGTAGTGGCGCATATAGGCGCGCGACGCGCTGGCGGAGATCTTGTTGGCGAGGGCGACCACCAGGAAGGCGGCATGCCGTTCCGGCTGCAGCCGCTTTGGGCCGCCCTTGTCCGCCTGTCGTCCTGATTTGACGTCCATGAGAGGGTGTTACTTGACCACGAGGTTTCAGAACAGTCAGAGACGGCGATGCCGCCGGCCGTGACCCCTCCCAGCTGTTCGCAGATCCTGTCCGCCTGGGTCGCCGGAGTCCGCTTTGGAGACCTGCCCGCCGATGTGACCCTGAGCACCCGGCTGCGGGTGCTGGATGTGATCGGACTGGCGATCGCCGGATCGGCGACGCCCTTCGGCGGGGCGGTCCGCCAGGCGGCGCGGGCGATGAGCGGGTCCGGGCCCTGCCAGGTGCTGGGGACCGGCGAGCCCCTGGGTCTCGGCGCCGCGGCCTTCGCCAACGGCGCGCTCAGCCAGGCGAGCGAGTTCGACGACACCCACAACGAGTCGATCGTCCACATGAGCGGCCCCTCGGTCGCCGCCGCCCTCGCCCTGGCGCAGGCGGCGCCGATGACAGGCGCTGAGCTGCTGACCGCCATCGCGGTCGGCAGCGAGATCGCCTGCCGCATCGGCTGCGCGGCGCCCCAGCAGTTCCATAGGCGAGGCTTCCACCCCACCGGCCTGTTCTCGACCTTCGGCTGCGCCTATCTGGCCGGCCGCACCCTGGGCCTGACCGAGGAGGCCCTCACCCACGCCGCCGGGATCGCGGGCAGCTTCGCGGCGGGCCTCCTGGAATGCTGGGTGGACGGGACCCAGTCCAAGTTCCTGCACCCGGGCTGGGCGGCCCAGGGCGGGATCACCGCCGCCAGCCTGGCCCTGGGCGGCGCCACCGGCCCGCGCGCCGTGCTGGAAGGCCGGTTCGGCCTCTTCGCCTCGCACCTGCAGGATCCGGCCGCGCCCTGCGACCTGGATCGCATCATCCGCGACCTGGGCGCCCACTGGGAAAGCCGCAACGCCTCCTTCAAGCCCTACCCCGTCGCCCACGTCATCCACCCCTACATCGACGTCCTTCTGGAGCTGCGCGCCGCCCACGGCATCGATCCGGACGACGTGGCGCAGATCGTCTGCCCGGTCGCCGGCTACATCGTGCCCATCGTCTGCGAGCCGCTGGACGAAAAGCGTCGGCCGCGCAGCGACTCCCACGGGCGGGTCAGCCTCTCCTACACCCTCGCCGAGGCCATGGTCCGCGGCGAACTGGGGCGGGACGCCTATGCGCCGCGGTCCCTGGCGGATCCCGTGATCCTGGCCATGGCCGACCGGGTGCGCCACGAGGTCGACCCCGCCTTCCCCGGCCCGGAGCGGTTCAAGGGCGTGGTGCGCATCACCCTCAAGGACGGGCGCGTGATCGAAGGGGTCCAGGAGCACAACCGGGGCTCGGCGCGGAACCCCATGCGCACGGAGGACCTGCTCGCCAAGTTCGAGGCGAACGCCGCCGCGCGCCTGACGCCTGTCCAGGCCGCCCGGGTGGTCGACGCCGTCATGGCGCTGGAGACCGCCGACGACGCCGGACGGCTGGTCGCGCTGACCGCGGGCACGTGAACATCGATCGCTGAAGGGGCTCTCATCTGGGCGGCGCGATCTGGAAGGAACAAGCCATGGAAGCGAACCCCGAAGCCCTTCAAGCCCTGGCCGGCAAGGTGGTCGGCGACCTGGGGGCGGCGATCTCGGCCGCCCTGGTGGTGATCGGCGACAAGCTCGGACTCTATAGAGCGCTCGCCGATGGCGGTCCCGCCACGCCCGCGGAGCTGGCCGCCCGCACCAGCACGGCCGAGCGCTATGTGCGCGAGTGGCTGTCCAGCCAGGCGGCGGGCGGCTACGTCAATTACGACAAGGCGAGCGGCACGTTCTCCCTGTCGCCGGAACAGGCGCTGGTGTTCGCCGCCGAGGGCCACCCCGCCTTCATGGCTGGCGGCTTCGAAATCATGTCGGCGGTCTTCCGGGACGAGCCGAAGATCACCGAGGCCTTCCGCACCGGCAAGGGCGTGGGCTGGCACGAACACGACGCCTGCCTGTTCCGGGGCACCGAGCGGTTCTTCCGCCCGGGCTACAACGCCAACCTGACCTCTTCCTGGATCCCGGCGCTGGACGGCGTCGAGGCGAGGCTCAAGGCCGGCGCGCGGGTGGCGGACGTCGGCTGCGGCCATGGCGCGTCCACGATCGTGATGGCCGAGGCCTATCCCAACTCGCGGTTCTTCGGCTTCGACTACCACGCCCCCTCGATCGAACGGGCCCGGCAGCTGGCCGCGGAGGCCGGCGTCGCCGACCGGATCGACTTCCAGGTGGCCTCGGCCAAGGACTTCCCGGGCGAGGCCTACGACATGGTGGCGATCTTCGACGCCCTGCATGACATGGGCGACCCGGTCGGCGCATCACGTCACATCCTGGACAAGCTTGCCCCGGAGGGGACCTGGCTGCTGGTCGAGCCCTTCGCCCACGACGACCTGGCCGACAACCTCAATCCCATCGGACGGATGTTCTATGGGGCCTCCACCCTGATCTGCACCCCGGCTTCGCTCAGCCAGGAGGTCGGCCTTGGCCTGGGCGCCCAGGCGGGCGAGGCGAGGCTGCGCAAGGTGGTCGAGGAGGCCGGATTCACGCGCTTCCGCCGGGCGGCGGAAACCCCGGTGAACCTGATCTTCGAAGTGAGGCCCTAGCTAGCCTCGCTTGGGCGGCAGCGGCTCGCAGGCCTGCGGCGGGTCCGCGCCGGGGGCCAGCGGCGCGGGCCGCTTCAGGTTGGGAGGCGGCGGCGGCTGTCGCCAGAGGTCCGGATCCTCCAGGCCCAGCCGCCAGAGGGCGATTCCCTTGGGATGGAAGGCGGCGGCGATGCGGCGCTGGGCGGCGAAGGCGGCCGCGTCCACGGCCCAGACCTCGTGGCGGGCCTTGCCATCCGCGGTGTAGGTGAATGTCGCGTCGCCCGAAACGGGATCGCGGCGCAGGGTCGCGCCCTTGGCCCGGGCCGCGGCGTCCAGGCCGTCCGCAACGACCACCTTGGCGGTTCCCCCGTGTGGCCAGTCGTAGCCGTAGGACGCCAGGGCCACGACCACCTTGGCCGGGTCTATTCCGCTCAGCCGCTGCGCCAGCTCGGCCTTCAGCCAGTCCGCCCCCGCGACGGGACCGGGGTAGGAATTGGCCCAGCACTGATCGTAGCCCATCAGCACCACAGCGTCGGCGGAGCGCGCCATGGCGGCCAGGGGCTGATGCGGATCCACCGACGCCACCGCCCAGACCTGGAGCCCCTTGGCGCCCAGCGCCGCCTTCATCTCGGCAAGGAAGCCGGGAAAGGCCGCCGCGGCCTCCGGTTTCAGGTTCTCGAAGTCGAAGATGTAGCCTGACAGACCCCGCTGGCGGGCCAGGTCGGTGAGGCCCGAGACCACCTGGGCGCGGATCGCGGGATCCAGGATCGCGGCGCCGGCCGAGCGGGCGTCCCAGATGTCGTCGTGGGCGTTGGAGACGATCGGAAACACCCTGGGCGGATGGCGGCGGCTCTTCAGCAGGGCCATGGCGTCAGGATCGTCTTCCGGTACGACCTCGGCCTTGGGTCCCCGCAATGTCACCCAAAGCGGGGCGAAGACATCCATCTGGCCGATGTGCGCCGCCAGCGACGCGCGCGCCTTGTCGTCCCAGCCCACGTAGAAGCCGACAAACAACGGCTGGTGCGGCGTGGCCGCCGGCCCAGCCGCGCCGGCGACGCCACCCAGCGCGACGCCGGGGACCTGACCGGACAGGCTCAACGCCAGGGCCGCGACTCCGATGGCCGCGGACGCGATCACGACCTTGCTGACCGCACCGAGAGCCATCGCCGTCCCTTGCCGCCGCCGCGCGAGTCGGGCGTCCGCTCGCGATATCTGCGCGGCGCGGCGCCAAATCAACAGCGGTGATCTGCCTGGGGCTTCGAATTAACGGATCGTCGCGTTCGACGGTCCGGCGCCTCATGACCAATTCAACGGCATGTTAAAACTTCTGCGATCTAGTGGATTTTTAGGACCGTCCACCAGAGACGGAGAGGCAATAGGGAATTCGGGGGGATTCGCCGGTGTCCGCACCCCAGGTGACTATCGCTGAAAAGCTGCGGACTCTAGGGCCGCCGCCCTGGGCGCGTGAGATCAACAACAAGACCTTAAACCAGCTGGTTAAGGACTACACCCGCGAGGTGGAGATCCACCGCGACCTGATCCTTTCGGGCGCTCCCGTTCCCGCCACGTGGCGAAATTTCCGGCAATTCATGTACGACGTGGGCCCTTGCCCGCCGGGCGAAGGCTACGTCCTCGCCGTCAAGGACGACACCTCGCGCGTCTACGACCGCGGCGAGGTCGCCTGGCAGCTGGCCGACGACCCGGACGCCTATTACTGGCGCAAGGCGGAAGGCTCGGCCTCCGGATACTGGAACCGTCCGCGCCGCCTGACAGAGGCCGAATTCGACCCGCTCCTCGAGCTCTTGCGGTCCGGGCTGGATATCCCGCCGCCACCGCCGGAGGACGAGGCCAACAAGTGGGCGCCGAGCAATCCCGAGCGGTGGGCCGAGTTCACCAACACCTTCCGCCGGTGGCATTCGCTGGTCAGGCCCGCCTACCGCGGTTCGGCCCGGCCCGCCTTCCTGTACCTCTACACCGCCCTGGCCATGGCCATCGAGGCGCGGGAGGAGCTGAAGGGCGCAGGATTGTGGGGCAAGAAGGACCTGGCGGCCGAGATGAACTGCCATCCGGCCTGGCAGGGCTATTGCGATCACCTGGAACGGGCGGAAATGGCCCTGGGCAGCCTGCCCGAGCTGCTCCGCTATTCGCCGCACACGCAGCTGGACCAACTCTATGAGGAGGTGGTCCGCACCGAGCGCCAGTTCCGCAAGGGCTGAGCCTTCGGGATCGAAGGTTTAACGAAGTCTTCAAGCCGGACGGCCACTATTCGGCCGCTCTCGAAGGGTCCGCCGGATTTGACCGGGCGCACGGACTGGGAGGAGTTCTGACCATGGGCGCACCCCAAGCGAAACTGCCCGCCGCCGGCGCCGAACTCGTCACGGTTTCGATCGGCGCGCAGCAGTTCGCCATCGAGATCGTCGCGGTGCGGGAGATCCGGGGTTGGACCTCGTCGACGCCCCTGCCCCATGCGCCAAGCCATTTCCTGGGCATGATCAACCTGCGCGGATCGATCCTGCCGGTGATCGACCTCGGGGCCCGCCTCGGTCTCGGCGTCACGCGCGCCGACAGCTCATCCGTTGTTGTGGTGGTCCAGATCGGCGAACGTCAGGTCGGCCTTCTGGTGGACGCGGTGTGCGACATCCACGCGGTCACCGAGGGGCTGCTGCAGCGGCCGCCCGATGTGGGGGCCGGCGCCTCCCATGACTTCGTCAACGGGGTCATGACCACCGAGCAGGGCATCGTCAGTCTGCTGCGGCTGGACAACATCATCCCGGCGGAAGCCGACGAAGCCGCCGCTTAGCCCCGCAGCGAAACGCCGCGCGGGACGTGCGGCGCCTTCAACCCCTGGAGCGAGAGTCCGGCGCGGCGGCGAGGCCGCCAGCGCCAGACTCCCGAGTCTTGGGCGAACGTCCTAGGCCAGGACGATAATCACCACGCGGCGGTTCTGCGCGCGGCCGGCCTTGGTCTTGTTCGAGGCCGCCGGCTTGTCCTGACCGTAGGAAATGGTCGACATCCGGTTGAGCGCGACGCCCTGGTCGTTCAGGTACCGGCGCACCGCTTCCGCCCGCTCCGCGCCCAGGCGCAGGTTCGAGTCGGGCTTTCCGCGCGAGTCGGTGTGGCCCTGGATCTCGATGTAGACATTCTTGTTCTCGGCCTTCAGCCGGTCGGCCAGGGCCGACAGCTTCGCCTTGGAGTCCGCGGACAGATCCTTGCTGGCCGAGGGGAAATGGGTGGCGTCATCGGACAGCGTCAAGGCGAAGACGAACTTGCCTTCAGACAATTTGCCGGCGGCGTTCGCCCGATCCAGAGCTTCCTTCACCGACGCGTCGAGCGCCGAAAGGTGGGCGTCGTGCGCCTTGATCCGTGCGTCCAGGTCGTTGATGCGGCCGTTGGCGCGGCCATCGACCTCCTGGACGTGGCCTTCGGTGACGGCGACCTTGTCGTCGACGTAACGCTTCGTCGCGCATCCGCTGACGCTCAAGGCGCCGAGCAACAGGGCGCCCACGACCCAGGCGTTTGTCTTCACGTCTCTCATTAACCAACCCTTCGATTACCTGCCGACCTTCATAAGAGGTCTGCAGCCCCATTGCAAAGCTTTGGCCGCATGGTGAGCGGCCGGGCGTCATCAAACCGTAACACGTCGGATTTGTGGCCGAAGTCCAGGCCATACGTCTGCGAGGCGAGGATCAGCTCCGGCTGATCACCACGGTGGCGGCGGCGCCTTAAACGGTTGCGCCGTCGGGCTCCGCCCGTTGCAGCGAACTCGACGTCACGCCGCCGGCGGCGACCTTGACGCCCAGGAAACGCATCACGCCCTCTGAGAAGCTGATGTCCTCCAGCGGAATGGTCGGATCACGCTTCAGGTCGGCGGTGTCGCTGAGCGTCAGTCGCAGGACCAGGTCGTCCTTGGAGACGCCATCCGCTTCCGCCTGCTCGATCGCGCGACGGAACTCCGCGGGCCGGGACTTCGGTCCGCCTATGTGGGCGCGAAGCCTGTCGCTGGTCATGTTCTATCTTTCTGGGCGCGTCGGCCCGCTTTGGCCCGCGTCGCAGGACGCGGGCGCCGCAAATCTAGCACGCCCGGACAGCGATTGCGGGCGCAAAACGTCCGATCCCGGCGCCGCATCGCAACCGCATGTTCAGGATGGGCTGAGCGATCGGATTCGAATCCATAACAAGCAAACAAAAGCGGCCAACTGTTACTGGCGCAATGCATCAGTCTTCGAACGATAACCTGAGAAAACCTGGCCGAAATCACCCACATTAACCAACTCGTAAGCAAATCGGTCGCCATGCTGCCGGCCTGAACACTCGTTGACGCGACCCCGCGACACGTTGACTCGGCGGCCGCGCAATCGAGCACCGTGTCGCGCGGCACGTCCGAGAGCGCTGGCGACATCCAGGGAGCAGCGAATGATCAGCTTCATCAATGGCCGCCTTTCCATCGCCGCTCGGCTGAGCCTGATCGCGGCCTGCCTGTCGGTCCCGATTGTGTTGCTCCTGGTTCTGTTCGCCAACCAGGTCTGGAAGGAAATCAGCTTCGCCCAGAAGGAGGTCGCCGGCTCGACCTATCTCGCCCAGGTCTGGCCCGCCTTCACCGCCGCGGCGTCAGGCGGCGACGCGCCGACCGGTCAGGCCGACGCGTCGGTCCAGGACGCGCGGTTCGCCTCAGGCGACGCCTCCAGGGCGTTCGCGGGCGCCAGCGGCGCAGAGCGAACCCGCGCCGGCGTGGCGCTGATCGCCGCGATCTCGGACGGATCCAACCTGACCCTCGATCCCGACCTGGACAGCTTCTACGCCGTGGACGCCGCCACGGTGGAAATGCCCCGCCTGCTCGCCGCCGCGGCCGACGTCAGCCACGCCGCCGCGGCCGTGGCGGGCGCGACCGGCAAACCCGAAGACCTCGCGGTCGCCCTGAACAGCCTGGACCTCTACGCCAAGGCGACGCAGGCGTCCCTGGCGACCGCCATGAAGACCAATGCGGACGGCCAGACGCGCGGCGCGCTCGCCGCCCACGCCTCGTCCCTCGCGGCCGCCGCGGACGCCCTGGCCGAAAAGGCCCGCGCGCTCACCGCGGGCGGTGACGCCAGCGGGGTGAAATCCGCCCAGGCGGCGCTGCAGACCGAAGGGGACGGGACCTGGAAAGCCACGCAGGCGGAAATGGTCCGCCTGCTCAAGGCGCGGCTCGGCCGGTTGACCGGCAAGCTGATTTCCAACCTGGCGGTGGTGTTCGTCGCCCTCGGCGTCGCCGCCCTGCTCTTGGCCGTCATCGCCAAGGGCCTGACCGGCCGCCTCAATTCGCTGCTGAAGGCGATGGACCGACTGATCGCCAAGGATACGACGCTCGAGGTGCCCTTCCAGGCGGACCGTAATGAAACCGGGCGCATCGCCGCGACCCTGGTGGCGTTCAAGCAGGGCCTGATCGACGCAGCCCAGTTGCAGGCGAGCAGCCAGGCCCAGGAGGCGCGCACCGAGGCCGAACGGCGCCAGAACGAATCGACCCAGGCGGCCCGCGCCCAGGAGCAGGCGGAGGTCGTGGACGCCCTCGCCGAAGGCCTTTCGCGCCTGTCGAACGGGGACCTGGTGTTTCGACTGACCGCCGCCTTCGCGGCCGACTACGAAAAGCTGAGGCGCGACTTCAACGACACCATCACCCGGCTGCAGGACGCCATGAAGGTGATCATCGACACCTCCGACGGCATGGTGGCCGGCGCGGGCGAGATCACCCAGGCCGCCGACAACCTGGCCAAGCGCACCGAACAGCAGGCGGCCACCCTGGAGGAAACGGCCGCAGCGCTCGACGAGATCACGTCGACGGTCAAGCGCACCGCCGATGGCGCCGGACAGGCCAATAGCGCCGTCGCCAAGGCGCGAGCGGACGCGGAGAAGAGCGGCGAAGTCGTGCGCCGCGCCGTGGACGCCATGAACCGCATCGAGCAGTCGGCCGGGCAGATCAACCAGATCATCGGGGTCATCGACGAGATCGCCTTCCAGACCAACCTTCTGGCCCTGAACGCCGGCGTCGAAGCGGCGCGGGCGGGGGACGCCGGCAAGGGCTTCGCGGTCGTGGCGTCCGAAGTGCGGGCCCTGGCCCAACGCTCGGCCGAGGCCGCCAAAGAGATCAAGACCCTGATTTTCGCGTCCACGCAGCAGGTGGGCGAGGGCGTGGAACTGGTCGGGGAGACCGGCCAGGCCCTGGGCCGGATCGTTGTGCAGGTGGCCGAGATCACCTCGCTGGTGGGCGAAATCGCGTCGTCCGCCCAGGAGCAGGCCACGGGTCTGTCCCAGGTCAACACCGCCATCAACCAGATGGACCAGACGACCCAGCAGAACGCCGCGATGGTAGAGGAATCCACCGCCGCCAGCCATTCCCTCGCCCAGGAAGCCCAGGCGCTGGCGACCCTGGTCGGACGCTTCCAGATCGGGCGGACGGAGAGACCGGCGCCCGCCGCGCACCACGCGCCGACGCGGATGCTCAAGACCGTGGGGGGCTCGGCCGCGCTCAAGCCCGAACCGACGGACTGGGAAGAGTTCTAGTCCCTTTCGGGGCGGACCCACTGGCGGCTCGTTGGCGCCGACTGGCGCGCTCGGGCGTTGAACGGTTTCATCCACCCGAATGGAGCCGTCATGATCCGCTACCTCCTGGCGCTTGGCGTCGTCGCCGCCGCATCGCCCTGCTTCGCAGAGGACCGCCCGGTCCTGGACAGGGCGTTCCACAACACCATCGTCTCGACCTATCCGGACGGGCGCACCGCCGAGCTGTGGCTCCAGCCGGACGGGAGCTACGCCGCCGAGGGGCGGCGTCACGACCGCTCAAGCGGTCATTGGAAGCTCAGCGGCGACAAGATGTGCCTGAAGCAGTCGCACCCGATCCCCGTTCCCTTCAGCTTTTGCACCCACCTGACGTCGGCCGGCCCGGGCGCTGGCTGGACAGGCAAGGCGGTGACGGGCGAGCCGATCCGCATTCGGATCACCCGCGGCAGGACTCCGGACGCCGTGCGTACGGCGCGCGCGAAGTCCCCGGCCGACAAGACCCGTGCGCGGGCGAACGCCGACACCTGATGGCGCCATGGCCGTTGGGGGTACAAGCCGCGAAGGCCGCCGCCGGGTGGCCCGGCCGCGCAAAACGTCAATCCGATTTTCATTGAACCATTCCGCGGCGACGCGGCACTAACCATGCAAGATCGATAACCCCCAAGCATGGCGTCAGCATAGCTGGCGAATTGATGATGGCGCACGCCTTTAAAGCTTGCAGGTGGCTGGCGCATGCGCCGAAACTGTTCTTGGTGATGACCTGGCTGTTGCTGATATCATCACCAGCGCGCGCCCTTCCCGCCTTCGCAGCCCAGACAGGGCAACCTTGCGAGATGTGCCACGTGGGGGGCTTCGGGCCCCAGCTGACGCCCTACGGGCGGAACTTCAAACTGCACGGCTACACCCAGCGCGCCACGGCGTTCAGCGTCCCGATCACAGTGATGGCCATGGCGTCCTATGTGCGGACGGCGTCGGACCAGGACGGCCCGCCCGCGGACCACTTCGGCGCCAACGACAACGTCGCCCTGGATCAGGCGAGCATCTTTTTCGCCGGCGGCTTTGGCGATCACCTCGGCGCCTTCGCCCAGGCGACCTACGACGGGGTCTCCAGATCGTTCTCGTGGGATAACGTCGATCTGCGCCTCACCACTGCGGGCAAGATCGCCAACGCCGACGTCCTGCTTGGGCTCAGCGTCAACAACTCGCCGGGCGTCCAGGACCCCTGGAACACGCTGCCGGCGTGGGGCTTCCCCTACACGGACTCGGCCCTGGCCCCGCCGCCCGCCGCGGCGCCGCTGCTGTCCGGCGCCCTCGCCCAGACCAGCCTCGGCGCCACGGCCTACGCCTGGATCAATTCCGCCGTCTATGTCGAAGCGGGCGCTTATGGCTCGCCGAGCGCGGGCTTCCTGAGCGGCCTCGGCGCCGACCCGGCCTCGCCGGGCGACATCGACGGTCTGGCGTCCTATGGCCGCCTGGCGTTCCAGACGATGGTCCGCGGGGGGACCCTCGAGGTCGGAGCCGTGGGCCTGAAGGCGTCGATCCATCCCGGCCGCGACCGCTCTACAAGTCTGATCGACCATTACACCGACCTCGGGATCGACGGCTCCTACCAGAAGGTTCTGGCGAAGGGCGACGTGGGGACCGTCGACGCCCGTTACCTGCATGAGCGCCAGGCGCTGGCGGCCACCTGCGCCCTCGCCCTGGACGGGACCGCCGACCCGGGCGGCGTCCTTGCGGCGGGCTGCGGCCACAGCGACCTCAACGACCTTCGCCTCGACGCCTCCTACTACTGGCGCGACAAGATCGGATTGACCTTGGGCGCGTTCGACACCTTCGGATCCGCCAACCCGACGCTCTATCCGGACAACCGGACGTTCAAACCCGACAGCACAGGGGTCACGGTCCAGCTGGACGGCACTCCCTTCGGCGGAGCGTCCCAGCCCCTGCGCCGACTGAATATGCGCCTAGGTCTACAGTACACGATCTACACCCGCTTCGACGGCGCCCGCCGCGACTTCGACGGTGCGGGGCGCAACGCATCAGCCAACAACACCTTGAGATTCTTCACATGGTTCGCGTTCTGACCCCGATCCTCACCGCCTCGCTGGCGGCGCTCTGCGGCTTTGGGCCCCTGGTCGTCACCTCGGCGGCGGCGGCGGCCGACGCCGGCAAGGGCCGTTCGGTCTTCAGCGCCCAATGCAGCGCCTGCCATTCCAACAGCCGGGCCGGACCCGTCATCGTCGGACCACCGCTCTTCGGCGTGGTCGGCCGCAAGGCTGGTTCGATCCCCAGCTTCAACTATTCCACGACCATGAAGTCCGCTGGCTTCGTCTGGACCGAAGACCGCCTGCGCGCCTACCTGCCCGGCCCGTCGACCTACCTGCCGGGCGTGAAGATGACCTATCCGGGACTGAAGAACCCGTCCCAGCTCGATGATCTGATCACCTACCTGCAGACGCTGAGGTAGACCCTGCGCGGCCGTCCAGGCGCCGGCGAAGACCAGGCGCCAACCGAGAGCGAGACGCACGGGCTTTTGTTTTGAACTTTTCCGCCAGCTGCGGGAACTAACAGTCGAGCTTGAAGGGAGTCCAAGTTGAGCGGGCGTAGCGCGGCCAGTGGATGGGACCGGTCAGCTGCGCCTTCCAGGGCGGGGGACGAGCCCCACCTGATGGCCCGGATCCGGGCGCGGGACCTTCAGGCGTTTGAACAACTCTACAGGAACTACCACCCCCGGCTGTCGCGGTTCCTGGTCAATCTGATCCGACGCCCCCCGATGGTCGAGGAGGTCCTCAACGACACCATGATGGTCGTCTGGAACCGGCCGGACAGCTATAATGGCTCAAGCAAACTCTCCACATGGATCTTCGCCATCGCCTATCGCAAGGCCATGAAAGCCCTGCGCGCCCAGGACGACCCGATGGAGGACGTCCAGGCCGAATCCAGGCCGAGCGGGGAAGCCGGCCCGGAACAGCAGCTCGGAGAGCGGCAGGTCCAGGAGGTCCTGCTGGACGCGATCCAGGAGCTGTCGCCCGACCACCGCGCCGTCGTCGACCTGACCTATTTCCACGAGATCGGATACCGGGAGATCGCAGATATCATGAACTGTCCGGTCGATACGGTGAAGACACGGATGTACCACGCGAGACGACACCTGAAGCGTTTGTTGTCCGGCCGACTGGCCGACTGGTTGTGAGGCTGCCATGATGGGCCGCATTATTAGACTGCACGACGATCATCACTGGGAGACCCAGTCCCTGCTGCCCTGGTACGTGACCGGGCGGCTGGACGCGCGCGACAAGGCCAAGGTCGAGACTCACCTGGGCGGCTGCGCCGAATGCCAGGCCGAGCTGGCCTGGGAGCGGCGGACCCGGACGGAAGTCGCCTCACTGCCCGCGGATGTCGATCAGGGCTGGGCGGAGCTGCGCCGGCAGATGACCCTCGGGGCGTCAAAGCGGGCTCACCGTCGAGCGGGCCCGGCCTGGTTTGCCGCCGGGCTACGGTGGTTCGCCGTCCGGCCCTGGATGGGCTGGGTCCTGGCGGGCCAGGCCATCAGCCTTATCGTGGTGGTCGCCGTCGCGCCGACGGCGCACAGGCCCGCCGCCTATCACGCCCTGGGTGCGGCGCCGGTCGTGACCCCAGGCAATCTGGTCGTGATCTTCCGTCCCGACACCAGCGAGCGCCAGATACGCGAATTGCTGAAGGCCGCGAGCGCCAGGCTGGTCGACGGTCCGACCTCGGCGGACGCCTATGTGCTGACCACCCCAGCGAACCATCGCGCCGCGGCCCTGGCGACGCTGCGGGGACAGGCGGCGATCCTCCTGGCTGAGCCCATCGATTCCGAAGGACCCTCGTGATGGTCCCGTATCGGCGCCTCGCTCTCGTCCTGTGCCTGTGCCTGTGCGCGGCGGTGTTCGCCACGACGCTCGGCGGCGCGCGAGCGCAGCCAGGGGCCGCGATCGAGCCCGATCGACGGGTGCTGGTCATGCTGCGCCTGGTCCCCGAACACCACCGGCCAGGCGGGGACTATGGCGACAGCTACGGCGACGGCGTGGCGCGCGGGGAGCTTCGTCGCACCGCCGGCCGTATCGCGAAGGCCCACGGCCTCACGCTGCTCGACGACTGGCCCATGCCGTTGCTTGGCCTGGACTGCTTCGTGATGGCCGCCCCGGACGGCCGGTCGGCGACGGACGTGGCGGCGTCGCTCTCCAGCGACCCGGGCGTCTCATGGTCCGAGCCCATGCAGGTGTATCACGCCGAGGGCCGTATCGCCTCCCACAACGACCCGCTCTATCCCATCCAGCCCGCCGCGCGGGAGTGGCGGTTGGCGGACCTGCACGAGCATGCAACCGGACGCAACGTCACGGTCGCCGTGATCGACAGCATGGTGGATCGCGCCCAGCCGGATCTCGTCGGCCAGGTGCGGATCAGCGAGAATTTCGTCCCCGGCCGGCCGAGCGGACCGGAATCGCACGGCACGGGCGTCGCCGGAATCGTCGCGGCGAAGGCCGACAACGGCGTCGGGATCGCGGGCGTCGCCCCGCAGGCCCGGCTCATGGCCCTGCGCGCATGCTGGCAGACCAGCGCGGCCACCGTCTGCGACACCCTGAGCCTCGCCCAGGCCCTGGAATTCGCCGTGGAGCATCGGGCCGAAATCATCAACCTCAGCCTCGCCGGCCCGCCGGCCCCCCTGCTCGGCAAACTCCTGGACGCCGCCTTGGCGCGCGGCGTCGTTGTGGTGTCGGCGTTCGATCGCGACCTGCCCCGGGGCGGCTTTCCCTCCTCGCACCCGGGCGTGGTCTCGGTCGTGGCTGAATCGCCCCTGGCCATTCCGTCCGGCGCGTTCGCGGCGCCGGGGCGGGACGTCCCCACGACTGAGCCGGGGGCCCGATGGGCCCTGGTGAACGGCAGCTCGTACGCGGCGGCGCATGTCAGCGGCCTGTTCGCCCTGATGCGCGAACGGCGGCGGGCGCCAGGCCTTTCGCTCGCCCTGGTGACTGCGCGTTCCGGCGGCGCCATAGACGCCTGCGCAACCCTCATGCGAGCATCCAGGTCCGGTGACTGCACAGACGCCCCCGCTCGTGAAGAATTGGCGACCGCCAGGCCCTAGGGCGCGCGCCGCGTGGCGGTGCGCGCCCTGCCTGGTGATGACGGCCTGGAGTCTGTGCACTGCGAGCGACGCCCACGCCGAGTTCGGCGGCAGCGTGTCCCTCAACTCCGACGCGCGATACCGCGGCCATTCCATGAGCGATGAGCAGCCCGCGCTCAGCGTGGATGCGAACTACGATGACCCGAGCGGCGTCTACGTCGGGGGCTCGGTCGTCGCCGGCGCGCCCCTCGACGAGGATCCCGAGGTCCTCCAGGCAATCGAATACGCCGGGTACGCCCGCCGCCTCAGCCCCGACGTGTCCGTTGACGTCGGAGCGACCAACACGAGCTACACAGGATACTACCGGGGCTCGCCCGCCACGCAGTACCAGGAGGTGTATGCTGGGGTGTCATTGGGACTTCTCGGGGCCTACGTCTATTACGCGCCGGACTATTTCGGCCAGGGCGACAGCACCCTCTACGCGGAGCTGAAAGCCGCCTTCAGGCCAGCCCCCAACTGGAGGCTGAACGGGCGGGTCGGCCTCCTGAACAAGATTGGCGGACCCCGCACGGAGCAAGACCAGGGCCCCCAATACGACCTCAGCATCGGCATCTCGCGCGAGTTCAAGGGCGGCGACCTGCACGCCGCCTGGACGTACATGGGCCCCCACCCTGATTTCCGCGACTATCGCCCCCTGTCGCGCGGCGCGCTCGTCGTCGGGGCGACCTGGTTCTTCTGAGGTCGCGCCTGCCGTCCCGGTCGCAAATAATTCATCCGCGACTTTGAACGCGCGGCTCCCGCGCGGCAACTCACCTATGGCGAGAGGCCTTGCTGGCCCCGTGAGCCGATGGAGGGATTAATGCGTCTGTCAGACTTCAAATCCGTTTCGCTGCCCGCGGCGCTTGGGGCTGCTCTGCTCGTGTCGATGGCGGCGGCCCCCGCCAACGCCACGCAATTCGTCGTCAATAACCTGGTCTCGGACGGCTCCGTGCCGGCCGTCACCATTGACCCGGACCTGGTCAACCCCTGGGGAATCGCCTCGTCGCCGACCGGCCCCTTCTGGCTGTCCGACAACCACACGGGGATCAGCACGCTCTACAACACGGGGGGGACCAAGCTCGGACTCACCGTCGCGGTCGCGCCGCCGCTGGGCGGAGCGCCGCCGGCGGCGCCCACCGGCATCGTGTTCAACGGTTCGTCCAGCTTCAAAGTGACGGGCGCCAAGGGCTCCGGGGCGGCGGCCTTCATCTATGACACCGAGGACGGCACCATCTCCGGCTGGTCGGCGGGCATCGACCTCACCCATTCGCTGCTGGCGGTGGACAATTCCGGCAGCGGCGCGGTCTACAAGGGCTTGGCCATCGGGACTGACGTCGGCCCCTCGATCTACGCCACCAATTTCAACAGTGGCCAGGTCGAGGAGTACGACGGCTCGTTCAACCTCGTGCGCACCTTCACCGACGGGGGCGTCGACCCCGGCTATGCGCCCTTCAACGTCCAGACCATCGGAGGGCATCTGTTCGTGACCTTCGCCCTGCAGGACGCCCTGAAGCATGATGACGTCGGCGGCGCCGGCAACGGCTACGTCGACGAGTTCAACATGGACGGGTCGTTCGTGAAGCGGCTCGTCTCCCTGGGCGGCCAGATCAACTCACCCTGGGGCCTGGCCCTGGCGCCCACTGCCTTCGGGACATTCGCCGGCGACCTCCTGGTCGGGAACTTCGGCGACGGCACGATCAGCGCCTTCGACATCGCCACGGGCGCGTTCAAGGGCAAGCTGGACGGCACCGACGGCAATCCCCTGGTGCTGGGCGACCTCTGGGCCCTGGCCAACGGCAATGGCGGCATGGGCGGCTCGGCGGACAAGGTCTATTTCACCGCCGGGATCCAAGACGAGGCGCAAGGCCTGTTCGGCTCGATCACGGGTGTGCCGGAGCCCGGCACCTGGGCGATGAGCGCCCTGGGCGTCGGCCTCATCGGCGCGGTTCTGCGCCGGCGCCGTACTCCGGCCGCGGCCGGACAAGCCGCCTAGCCCCGGGGCTCGTCCGAAGGTTCACCGGCGCGCGCGGCGGCTCAAGCCCCCACGTCGAACGCGCGGGTGTCCCCGCGGGGCGGACTTTTGGCGTACGCATATCTGTACGCCGCCGGGTCCGCCCCGCGTCCGTCTTTGAGGCCCGACTTCAGACCATCGCGGCAATCCTGATCCGGGCGGCCGCCGCACCGTCCGACAGCTCACAGTTGATAAGATCGCCACTCGCGCTATCGTCCCGTCCCAGGGGCGGTGATTTCATGTTCAAAGTCGGGCTTGGCATTGCGTTCGCGGGGTGGGCCGCGTGTGCGTGGGCGGCCGACAAGCCAATCTATGAGCCACCGGCGGCGTGGGTGTCGCCCGCGACCTTGCCGAGCCCGCCCGCCGACGCGAACCCGGCGGCGGTCCGCATGCTGCTGCTGGATTCCCAGAGCCGATTCAGCAAGGACGGCCAGGAACAGTACGTCGAGAACGCCATCCAGGTGCAGTCTCCCGTAGGGTTGCAGGCCCTGGGCAACCTGGCGTTCAGCTGGAATCCGGAAACGGAAAGCCTGGTCATCCACAAGGTCCACATCGTCCGCGGCGGCCAGACGATCGACGCCCTGACCCATGGCGCGACCTTCACGGTCCTGCGGCGCGAGACCAACCTCGAGCGGGCCATGCTGGACGGCGCCCTGACCGCCGCCTTTCAACCTGAGGGCCTGCAAGTCGGCGACATCCTCGACTTCGCCGTCACCATCCGGCGCAATGACCCCGTGATGCAAGGCCACGCGCAGATGGTCTTTCCCGAACCGCGGCGCCTGCCGATCTCGCATCTGCGCATCCGGGCCCTGTGGTCGAAGGACCGGCCGCTGCGGTGGCGCGAGGACGACCACGCCACCGAGGGTCATGTCGCCGCGACGCCCGATGGCTCGGAGCTCCTGGTCGAGGCGAACGATCTGGCCGCGATCCAGCCGCCGGCCAACGCCCCGCCGCGCTACAGCCGCGCCGCTCAGATAGATCTCAGCGACTTCACGGGCTGGGACGACGTCGCCGCCCTGATGCACCCGCTCTATGTGAAGGCGGCGACGCTCGCGCCGGAGTCGCCCCTCCGCGCCGAGATCGCCAAGATCCGCGCCGCATCCGACGACCCCAAGGTCAGGGCCGCCGCCGCCCTTCGACTGGTGCAGGACAAGGTGCGCTACCTGTTCCTGGGCATGAACGAGGGCGGCTATGTTCCGGCGCAGGCCGACGTCACCTGGGCGCGGCTGTTCGGCGACTGCAAGGGCAAGACCGCGCTCCTGCTGGCCCTGTTGCACGAGCTGGGGATCGAAGCGGAGCCCGCGTTCGTCAGCACGGAGAACGGCGATGGCCTGGATGCGCGCCTGCCGGTGGTGGGGCTCTTCAACCATGTGATCGTGCGGGCGGTCATCGGAGGCAAGGTCTATTGGCTGGACGGCACGCGGCTTGGGGACCGCACGCTCGACAACATCGAGGTCCCGCCATTCACCTGGGCGCTTCCGGGCCTGGCGAGCGGCGCCAAGCTCGAGCGCCTGGTCCTGTCGCCGGCGGACCGGCCGCTGACCGAGACCACGATCCGTCTGGACGCGGCGAACGGTCTTGATCTGCCCGCGCCGGCTCACGCCGAAATCGCGCTGCGGGGCGATCTCGCGATCAGGACGAAACTGTCCCTCGAAAGCATGCAGAGCGCCGACCGGGACAGGTACCTGAAGGACTACTGGCGCAAGCGATACGACTTCATCGAGGTGGAGAAGACCGGATACGCCTTCGACGACGGCACCGGCGAGGAGCGCCTGTCCCTGGACGGCGCCGCCAAGATGGCCTGGAAGGCGGCAACGGGCCGCCAGCGCCAGTACGAGACGGACGGCGGCGTGCTGGGCTGGAAGGCCGACTTCGATCGCGAACCCGGCCCGGACGCCGACGTCCCGTTCGCGACCCCTTTTCCGTTCTTCGACAGGACGGTCGAAACCATCCTGCTGCCCAACGACGGCGCCGGGTTCAGCGTGGTCGGCGACGACGTAGACCGCACCCTGGCCGGCTTCGAGTTCAAACGAAAATCGACCATCGGACGCGGCGTCTTCACGATGACGGCCAGCACGCGCGGACTGACCGCTGAGGTCCCGGCGTCCCAGGCCCGCGCGGATCGGACGGAATTGCGCGGGATGTCCGACGTCGCGGTCCATGTGCAGGCCCCCGCCAACTACGCGCCGACCAGGCAGGAGGCCTTGAAGACCAGCGAACTGGCCACGTTCCGGACGCTTGTCGCAGATGGGTACGCGCTCGAGCAGAAAGGCGACAAGGACGGCGCGCTCGCGGACTACAACCGCGCCGTGGCGCTGGACCCGAAGTCGTCCCTGGCCCTGGCCGACCGGGGCGGCGTGTTGTTCGCGAAGGGGCAGATCAAGGAGGCGCAGGCCGACTTCGACAAGGCGATCGAGATGGATCCGCGCCAGGCGGTCGGCTTTGTCGGGCGGGCCCGGATCCTGGCGTCGAAGGGCCGTTGGTCCGAAGCCGCCCAGGCCTACGATCAGGCGCTCTCGATCTCGCCCGACTACGTGAACGCCATCGTCAGCCGCGGGCAGGCCTACAGGCAGCTCGGGCGCCAGGCGGACGCGATCACGGACTTCGACAAGGCGATCAAGCTCGATCCGAAATCCTATTGGGCGCTGGCCGGCCGGGGCGAAACCCACATCGACCGGGGCGAGATGGAAGCTGGGGCGGCGGACCTGGACCGGGCCATCGCCATCAATCCGCACTTCGGCCTTGCTCATGCCGGGCGGGGCCGCGCCTACGCGATGAAGGGAAAGTTCCCGGAGGCCGCCCAGTCGTTCACGCGCGCCATCGAACTGGAACCCCAACAGGCGATCTACCTGTCCCTGAGGGGCATGGCCTATTCGGACATGGGGGATTTCAACAAGTCGCTGGCGGACTTCAACGATTCCATCCGCCTCCAGCCCGACAACCCCGCCACCTACGACAGTCGCGCCGGGGTCTTCCTGAGACGCGGCGACGCCGCCGCGGCGCTGGCGGACTTCGACAAATCCATCGCCCTGACGCCCGGCGACGCCGACAGGCGCTACAGGCGCGCACTGCTGCTGGCGGCGCAGAACAAGCGGCCAGAGGCGCTGAAGGACCTGGACGCCGCCATCGCTGCCAAACCATCCGAGGCGGCCTACCTCGCCAGGGCCCAGCTGCGGCCGCCTGAGGCGCAATCCGAGGCCCTGGCCGACATCGACCTGGCCGCGAAGCTTGCGCCATCCTCCGCGAACCCGCAGCTGGTGCTGGCGCAGTTCCGCAAGTCCGCCGGCGACGGCCCAGGAGAGCTCAAGGCCCTGGACGAGGCTGTCCGCCTGGCCCCCGACGATGTCACCGCCCGCACCCTGCGCAGCGACGCCTATGGCCGCAACAACCAGTACGACCTGGGGCTCGCCGACCTGGACCACTCTGTCGCCAAGGCGCCCAGCGACGGCCAGGCCCTCAACAACCGGTGCTACTACAAGGCCACCTGGGGCCGCGATTTCCAGGGGGCCCTGAAGGACTGCGACGCAGCCCTGAAGGCCCTGCCGGGGACGCCCAACATCGTCGACAGCCACGGCTTCGTCGAACTTCGCCTCGAGCGGTACGACAATGCGATCGCGGATTATGACACCGTGTTGAAGTCATCGCCCACGCAGGCCTCGTCGTTGTTCGGCCGGGCGATCGCCAAGCTGCGCAAGGGGGACGCCAAGGGCGGCCAGGCGGACCTGGCCGCCGCCAAGGCCGTCTATCCGGGCGTCGAGGCCGAATTCGCCCGCTATGGGGTCAAGCCCTAGGACAACGTCCCGCATTGGCGCCGGCGCCCGGCGCGTCTATCAACGCGTCTCCGCCCGCAATCTGTGTGCCCATGTCCGACGCTTCCGACACGCCCCCCGACCGCCTCGCGAACAATCCGCGCAGCCCGCATCATGACGCCGCCCTCTTGGCGCGCGGCGTGGGCATCCGGTTCAAGGGCGTGGAGAAGACCAACGTCGAGGAATATTGCGTCAGCGAGGGCTGGGTGCGGATCGCCGTGGGGGCCAAGACCGACCGCCATGGCCTGCCGCTGACCATCAAGCTGACCGGCGAGGTCGAACCCTATTTCCGCGACGTCGAGTAGAAAGGCGCCTGGCCAGGGTGCGTGGTTCAGCCCGGCAGGGCGGCGGCGCGCGCCTGGCAAAGGCCCTCGATGAAGTCGAGCACGGCCCGGCAGCGCGGCGAGAGCAGTTTGCGGCCCGGATAGACGACGGCCAGGCGGGACGCGGCGCTGTCGAAGGTGATGTGCCGCCAGACCTCGACAAGCTCGCCGGCGCGAAGCTGCGCGATGCAATAGCGCGCCGGCAGGCACGAGACCCCCAGCCCGCTCTGCACGGACTGCCTGACCGCGATCGGGTCGTTGATCTGGAAGACATCGCCGCCGAGCCTGAGCCGCATCGGCGCGCCGTCGACGTGCAGCTGGAGCGGCTCCTGGACGTAGCGGGTCTCGCAGACCTGGATGTGCCGCAGCATGTCTTCCTCAGGGGGATCAACCGCGGTTCCCGCCAGGTAGGCGGGGCTCGACACCCAGATCAGCTTGCCAGCCAGAAGGACCTTGTGCGTCAGCGCTGAGTCCGGCTGCGCCCCCACGACGACCGCCATGTCGAACTGGCCGCCGAACAGGTCCACCGGCTGGGCCGTCACGAACAGCTCAAGCTGGACCTGCGGGTATCTGCGCCGGAACTGCGGCAGGCTGGGCGCCAGGATTTCCCGGCAGAAGGCGGCGGGAACAGCGACGGTGACCTTACCCGCCGGGGCGGACTTCAGCCCCGCCATCAGGTCGTCGGCCTCCTGCGCCTGTTCGAGGATCAGCTGAGCCTGGCGGTGGAAGGCCTCGCCTTCGGGCGTGATGGACAGGTTACGGGAGCGCCGCTCGATCAGCCGGAGGCCCAGATCCGCCTCCAGGCGGCTGAGGACCTTGCTGACCGTCGACTTGGGCATGTCCAGCGCCCGCGCGGCGGCCGTGACCCCCCCTCCCTTCACGATCGCGCAAAACACCGAGATGTCGTCCAGCCGCCAGCGCATAAGTCCCCATCGTACACATACGTGAACATTGCGTTCGATTCCGCCAAATTGTTCGCGAATTCTATCCGAGTAGAGTGGCCAGGCGTCTTAGGGAGACCATCAATGGCCAGGATCATCGGAGGCATCGGCGCCTCGCACTCGCCGACCATCGGGTTCGCCCAGGAAATGAAGAAGCAGAACGATCCCGTCTGGGCGCCGATCTTCGAAGCCTTCTCCGAGGTGCGCGGCTGGGTGCAGCGTCAGAAGATCGACGTCATGTTCATGGTCTACAATGATCACGTCACCTCGTTCTTCTTCGATCACTATTCGGCCTTCGCGCTCGGGATCGACACCGCCTATCAGCCCGCCGACGAGGGCGGCGGTCCGCGGCGCGTGCCAGCGGCCCGGGGGCATGCGGGCCTCGCCCAACATGTGGGCATGGCGCTGGTCGCCGATGAGTTCGACATGTCCTTCTTCCAGAACAAGGCGCTGGACCACGGCTGCATGTCGCCCCTGTCCATGATGGGCGACGAGAACGGGCCCTGGCCCGGGGCGATCGTGCCGCTCCAGGTCGGAGTGCTGCAGGTCCCCATCCCCAACGCGAGGCGCTGCTACAAGCTCGGCAAGTCGCTTCGCAAGGCGATCCAGAGCTATCCGGAGGACCTGCGCGTCGCGGTGGTCGCCACCGGCGGCCTGTCGCACCAGGTGCACGGCGAGCGCGCGGGCTTCCTCAACGAGGCCTGGGACGACGAATTCCTCGACCTGCTGGAAACCGCCCCCCAGAAGCTGGTGGACAAGCGCCTGGCCGAATACGCCGTCCTGGGCGGCATGGAAGGGGCCGAGGTGATCATGTGGCTGGTCATGCGCGGCGCGCTCTCGGACAAGGTCCGGCGGGTCTATTCCAAGACCTATGCGCCCTCGGTCACCAACATCGCCACGGTGGTCTTCGAGGACCTGGGCGAGGACCCCAGGGCCGCCGATATCACGGCCTACCGTGAGCACATCGGCTACGAACTGGCCGGCGCCGATGGCCTTGAGGGCACCTATCCCTTCACCCTGGACCGCAGCGTCGCCAACTTCCGCATCAACGACTTCCTGCACCGTCTGGTCGAGCCGGCCCATCGGGCGCGGTTCGTCACCGACTTCGCCGCCCTCGCGGACGAATTCCACCTGACGGCGGACGAGCGCGACCTGATCCAGGACCGCAGGTGGATCGAGATGATCCGGCGCGGCGTCAGCTTCTTCGTGCTGGAAAAGATGGCCGCGGTGATCGGGGTCTCCAATCCCGAGGTCTACGCCAGCATGCGCGGCGAAAGCCTCGCTGACTTCCTGAAGACCCGAAAGTCGCCGATCCAGTACTCGGTCGCGAACCAGACGGCCCACAAGCAATTCGAGCCCGGCTGACGTGGCGTGGGCGGATTTGCTGCGCCTCCCGCGCGCCGCAGCTGGCGGGTCCTTCAGCACAGTCTCCGGTTGATTTTGCGAGGGCGCGGCCACATGGTCGCAGCGCACGCCGGGGGAGAAGATGGCCGACGACACAACTGATCCGAACGCCGTCAGGCTGCGCGCGGCGAAGGGGCTCTTCCTCTCGACCGGCGGCATCGTCGTCCTGTTCCTGACGGCGATCGGCCTCGCCCTGTGGGGGGCCGGGCAGAGCCAGGGCGCGTTCTGGTTCATCGGCCTGCTGGTGGTGGTGGTGATGACGCTGGCGACCGCCGCCGCCATATTCTCGGGCCTGTCGCTGGCGGACGCGGGCGAGGCGTTCGGCCTGCCCTCGGGGTCGGTGCGCGCGCTGCTGGCCGTCGGCATCATGGTGCTGCTTGTGGTGTTCGGCCTGAAGCAGCTGGACTCGCCGCCCGCCCGGCTCGGCGCCACGCCGACCATGGTCAGCGTCTCTCAGGACAAGCTCGCCGCGGCCCTCGTCCAGTACAAGGCGCAGGAATTCACAGCCGTTGTCACCGACTTCGGCAGGGCGGCGGACCCCGCGAACAAGGTTCTTGAGACCCCGGCCAAGGTCGCCCTCTTCCGCACGGTTAGCGGCCAGGATTCGGAGACCAAGGATCTGGCCAAGCAGATCCTCACGGGCGTCCTCACCCTCCTGACCACGATCATCGGCTTCTACTTCGGCTCCCGCAGCGCCACCGACGGCATGCGGCGCGACGACGCGCCGCCCGACATCGGACCGCTGGTCGACCTCGCCTGCCAGCGCAAGGTGATCGGGACGGAATTCGCCGCCCTGGACGCCGGATTGCAGGTCGCGCAGCATCAGATCGAGCAGGCGCGAACGGCGACGCCGAGTACGGACCCGGCCGTCAAGGCCAGTCGCGAGGCGTTGCAGCAGGCCGCCGACGACAACCTCGACGCCGTCAAATCCGCCCGTGACGCCCTCAGCAAGGGGTTGGCCGACGCCGACGCCGCGCTCGCCGCCCTGAGGTCCGCCACGGGGGACGCCGCCAAGCTTCAGCAGACCGCCGCGACCACCGCCCTGAAGACCGCGACCGACAGTTTCGCCAAGCTGCGCCTGCTGGCGGCGACGCTGGCGGACCAGGCCAAACAACTGACCCCGCCAAGTTAGAGGACAGACCATGGCCAACGGGGCGATCTATCGCGTGAGCGCCTCCTCCCTCAATCTAAGGGACAAGCCGGCGCCGGACGGCGGCAAGCTGGGCGTCATGCCCTTGAACGCCCTCGTCACGGGGCTCGACGGAGAGGCCGCGCCTGGATGGCTGAAAGTGGCGTGGAACGGGCTGTCCGGCTATGCCTCGAGCAGCTACCTTGAGCTGCAAGGCGCGGGCGGGGGCGGCGCCGTCCCTGGCGATGGGTCTGCAGGGCCCGCCGCCTTCGGGCCGGCCCCGCCCACGAGCCGGCGGGACCAGGATCTGTCCAAGCTACACCCCATCGTCCGGGCGGCGGTCAGCGCGACCCTGGCGACCCTGCAGGGCGAGGGCGTCCCGTTCCGCGTCTTCGAGGCCTTCCGAACGCCTGAGCGCCAGGCCGCGCTCTATGCCCAGGGCCGCACGGCGCCGGGAAGCATCGTCACGAAAGCCCAGTCCTGGCAGTCCTATCACCAGTACGGCCTGGCGGTGGACCTCGTCCTGTTTCGCGACAACGGCTGGAACTGGAGCGACGCGGGCGCGGACGCCGGATCCTGGACCCGGATGCACGAGGTGGCCGCCCTGAACGGACTGCGCCACCTGGATTTCGAAACGCCCCACGTGGAATTTGACGGCCCCGATTGGCGCCGGCTGCAACAGGGACTCGATTTCCCGGCCGGCGGCGACGAAACCTGGTTCGACGCCGTCAGCGAGGCCGCCGCGCGCTGGAAATCCACCGGCGGCGCGCCGGCCGCCCCCCCGATCGACCCCGCCCAGCGACCGGCGCTGCCGGACGCCGCCCCCGCCTGATCAAGACCTTCAAGCTGACGGGCGAGGCGGAATTCGACCCGCGGGCGCTACAGCCCGAAGTCAGCCGCGGTCATCCCGGAGTGGTCCCCGAGCAGGGTGATGCGCCCGTCAGGGGTGGCGTCGGAGTCGACGTAGAGCCACAGGGTCGTCTTGTCGTGGACGCCGTCGTAGCTGACCACGATGTCCCCGGTGTGACCAGGGGTCGCGCCCACATGGAAGGCCTGGTCGCCTGGGGTCACGCTGTCCGCGTCGATGCCCGTCAGATAGATCCGGTCGCCGGGTGAGAAGTCGGTGATCAGGTCCGGCGCAGCCAAGGTCGAGTCGCTGAGGGCGTCGTAATAGAAGGTGTCGTTGCCGGCCCCGCCGGTCAGCACGTCGGCGTCCGCCCCGCCGGTGATGTCGTCGGCCCCGCCGCCGCCGCTCAGGGAATCCCCGCCGGTCCAGCCGAACAGGTGGTTGTTGGCGCCGTCGCCGACGATGGTGTCGTTGAAGGCCGAGCCGAACACGTCCTGGATGTTGATCAGCCAGTCGCTGCCCGCCCCGCCGGTGCCCTGGTAAGAGTCGGT
>FTHA01000539.1_pt1 | contig 28395 bp, 29 predicted proteins | sample 1640771 | NCBI WGS metagenome assembly FTHA01 (sample SAMEA3914789, study PRJEB12502) | metagenome | biome: forest; material: soil | place: Canada | collected 2011-07-03 | depth 0.3 m | reverse complement strand
TGGTGCACGAGACCACCGAGCTTTGGTGCGAGCCTGGCCGGTGGCGTCGATGATCTTCTCGAGCTCCTCCTGGGAGTCGAGCGAGAAGGTCCGCACGCCGTGCTCGACGTAGGCTTCCTCTATGGCCCGGCGGCTCTTCACCGGGTGCATGAAGGCCATCCTGGCGCCAGGCGCGTGCTTGGCCACCAGCTCGATCTCAGGGATCGAGGCAACGTCGAAGGCGCAAATTCCCTCTCGCGCCAGGGTCTTGATGACCCAGGGCGATGGATTCGCCTTCACGGCATAGAGGACGTCGTCCTTGAATCTGTCCCGGAACCAGCGCGCCGCTACGGCCAGGGCAGCCGGCCGCACGAGGGCGACAGGCCGTTCCGGGGACCGCTCACGGACCAGGTCCAGGGGCGTATGGTGTGTATGCACCTCACGCAACCCCCTGTAGATTGTTGAACCCAGACCGGCGTTAGCAGCGTTTTTGGACCACGGGTCCGCCGGGACTTGCGCAAATAGGGAATGCGAACCGGCATGTAAAGTCTTTATCGGGCAAGGCTTTGTTCATCATCCCGAGCCGGTCGAGCCGAACCCGCCCCCACCCCGGCTGGTGTCGTCCAGCGCAGAGGTTTCGCGCCACCGGGCCTGCACCACCGGACAGATCACCAGCTGGGCTATGCGGTCGCCGCGGCGGACCACGAAATTCTCTTCCCCGAGGTTGGCCAGGATCACTTTCACCTCGCCGCGATAGTCGCTGTCGATGGTGCCGGGCGTGTTCAGGCAGGTCACGCCGCTCCTGATCGCCAGGCCCGAGCGGGGCCGCACCTGGGCCTCGTAGCCAGCCGGGACGGCGATGGCGAGGCCCGTCGGGGCCAGGGCCCGGTCGCCGGGACGCAACACCAGCGGCTCCTCCTCCGGCACGGCGGCGCGCAGGTCCATTCCGGCGGAGCCCGGGGTTTCATAGGCGGGCAGGGGCAGGTCCGCGGCGTGCGCCAGCCTGACAATCTCGACCTCTACACTCACGCCAGGGCCTCGGCGATCCGCCTGGCCAGGCGGCGGGCGACGTCGGCCTTGCTGGCCTTGGGCCATGGATCGGAGCCCTGGCTGTCGATCACCACCACCGTGTTGTCGTCGCCGCCGACGACGCCGGGCTGGGAGACGTCGTTGGCCACGATCCAGTCGCAGCCCTTCTTCGCCAGCTTGGCCCGGGCGAAGTCCTCGACGTTTCCGGTCTCGGCGGCGAAGCCGACCGTCAGCCGCGGCCGGTCCGGTCCGGGGGCAGACAGGATCTGCAGGATGTCGGGATTGTCGGTGAGCAGGATCGGGGGTGGACCGCCGCCGTTCTTCTTCAGCTTCACTGACGAAACGGTCTGGGGCCGCCAGTCGGCGACGGCGGCGACGCACACCGCCACGTCGGCGGGCAGCGCCCCGCGGCACGCGTCCAGCATGTCGCTGGCGGTGCGTACATTGACCTGGCGGACGCCGAGCGGGGTCGCCAGGGCGGTGGGGCCCGACACCAGCGTCACTTCGGCGCCCAGCGCCGCCAGCGCGCCGGCGATCGCATAGCCCTGCTTGCCGCTGGAGAGGTTGGTCAGCACCCGCACCGGGTCCAGCGGCTCGATCGTCGGTCCGGCGGTGACCAGGGCCCGCCGCCCCTTGAGCGGGCGTGAGCCGGGGCCGGAGAGGGCGGCCTCGATGGCGCGCAGGATCGCCTCGGGCTCGGCCAGGCGGCCAGGACCGAACTCGCCGCAGGCCATCTCGCCTTCGTCGGGGCCGACGATCAGCACGCCGCGCCCGGTGAGCGTCGCCAGGTTGGCCTGGGTGGCCGGATGCAGCCACATGCGGACGTTCATCGCCGGGGCCATCAGCACGGCCTTGTCGGTGGCCAGCAGCGTGGTGGAGGCGAGGTCGTCGGCCAGTCCCGCTACAGCCTTGGCCATCAGGTCCGCCGTCGTGGGCGCCACCACGACGAGGTCCGCCGAGCGCGACAGCTCGATATGCCCCATCTCCGCTTCATCGGTCAGGGAGAACAGGTCCTGATGCACCGCTTCGCCGCTGAGCGCCGCCAGCGAGAGGGGGGTGACGAATTCGCCGCCCGCCCGCGTGAGGATCGGCGCGACCCCGGCGCCGGCCTTCCTGAGCAGCCGCACCAGCTCCAGCGCCTTATAGGCGGCGACGCCGCCGCCGACGATCAGGAGGATCTTCTTGCCGTCCAGGCTCATGGTCCCGGCTCATACCCCGCCGCGGCGTCGCGAACAAACGCCCGCCCGCCCGGCCGCCAGATGGGGAAGGCCCTGAATCGCAGAACGTGTGATTCACCCCTTTACGCCTCGCAGAAGCTGGCGATATGTGACTTGACGTACCCAAATGGCATGATATCCCTTACGTCATAAGGGGTTAATCGATGTCCATCCTGTCTGCGCCGCACTTCCACAACGAACGGGCCGCCTACGCCTACGTTGAGGCTCGCATCTGGCCCAACGGCCCCATCTGCCCGCACTGCGGCGGCGTGGAGCGCATCAGCGCGATGAAGGGCAAGAGCACCCGCATTGGCGCCTACAAGTGCTACCAGTGCCGCAAGCCCTTCACCGTGAAGATCGGGACCATCTTCGAGGCGTCGCACGTCCCGCTGCGCCAATGGCTCCAGGTCATCTATCTGATGGCCAGCTCGAAGAAGGGCATCAGCGCCAATCAGATCCACCGGACTCTGGGCTGCACCCTTAAGACCGCATGGTTCCTGGCGCACCGCGTGCGTGAAGCCATGCGGTCTGGGGACCTGACCCCGTTCGGCGGCGGCGGCGGAGCCGTAGAGGCAGACGAGACCTTCATTGGCTGGGATGACGGCTCATTCGCCCCGCGCGGGACCATCGGCGCGAAGATGAAGGTGTTGTCCTTGGTCGACCGTGACAGCGGCCAAGCCCGCTCATTCGTGGTCAAGGACTTCTCGCACCGGACCATCGTTCCGATCCTCGACGCCAACATCAGCCGCGAAGCTCGCCTGATGACCGACGAAGCGGGCCACTACGCCTCGCTGGGCTGGAATTTCGCCGACCATGGGCATGTGAACCACGGCAGGGGCGAATACGTCTCCAGGACCGATCCCAGCGTCCATATCAACACCGTCGAGGGCTTCTACTCCGTCTTCAAGCGCGGCATGCGGGGCGTCTATCAGCACTGCGCCAATCAGCACCTTCACCGCTACGTCGCCGAGTTCGATTTCCGGTACTCGAACCGCATCGCCCTGGGCATTGACGACGTGACCCGCGCGGACCACCTTTTGCAGGGCGTGGTCGGCCGTCGCCTGACCTATCGAACAGCTTCTGGGCAGGTTGGATGAAGAAGCCGAAGCCGACGCGGAAGAAGCCTCCTCAAGAGGAGGACGAGGCGCAGTCGAGGAGGTTCCTCGAACTCGGAAGCGAACTCGAAGCCGCTGGCGAACTAAGCCCCACCGACGACGGCAACGCTTTCGAAAGGGCAATGGATAGAATTACTGCACGAACACGCGTAGGAAAGACGGATGACGTCCCCTGATGCCGCCAGCGCCGGTCCGACGCGAGAGGGCACGGACCCCGCCGATCCCGTCGTCCGCTTTTTGGCGGCGGTGCAAAGCGGGGTTCCAGAAATCTACTTCAACGGGATGGCTCATGGCTTGAGCCATAGCGACGTATTTTCCGTTCTGGAGCGGAACGGTCGCGCCGTGGCCGTGCTGAACATGTCGTACACGACGGCAAAGACACTCAGCATCATGCTCGGTCAGATCATCTCGCAGTTCGAAGAGCTTACAGACAGAGATATACTGACAACCATCGCGGTTGAAAAAGCATTCTCTGAGAAGAAAACTCAGGGCGGAAACGACGAATGAACTTCAAAATCGTGAGTTCGGGTGTACAGACGCCCCGAACACAGAAGAAGCTTGCGTCTTTCGCCGGCCTGCCGGCTGGCTGGCACTACGGGCGCGGCATCCCGATCAATGATAACGTTATCAGTAGGGCAGACCGCGTCTTCACCTCTATGCTCTTGGTTGGATTATCTCGTACAGACGCTTTTCCAGGGGAAAACGGAGAAGTATTAGTTACGGCATACCATCATGATCATTACGTTGCGGTAACAATTGATCCAGACGGTACTTATTCGTTTGTTCACGAACTAAACGATGAAGAGTGTTGCGTGGAGGAACGTGTAGACCAAAGGAAAATCAGGGAACGGCTACGAATAGTCGCAAGGGAAATATGGGGCACGTACGACTGGTCCACCCAAAGCATTGGGAGCGATCAAGGAATCGATTTGGTGACTTGGCCTTCAAATCTGTTCCCGGTTCTGGACTGTCAATATTCGACATTGCCTGCGCCGAGGCAGCGAGTAGCTTAATCTGTGCCCACATTGAAGCGTTCTACAAGAACGTGGGCGGAGACCCAGCGGTCTTTCTGATCGTTGCGGATGAGGAATGGCCAGCAGGCTACCAACTCGACGCCACTCCCTCGGACAGCGGCGATGACTGCCACCGAGAAGTCGTCGGCGTGAAGGACAAGCACATCAAGAAGGCGCTTATGAAGCGGCCTTGGTCCGACTATCTCATTTGCGCCCCGGATGGAGTGAGGCCGCTCACTGCGGCCGACATCGCCAGCTTCATCGAAGCGCAAGACCGGATGGACTAGCCGGGGGCCTCAGGGCCTGCGACAGACCTTGTCCTTGGCGATGCAGCACGCGACTACGCAGGCTTGGCGCCCGGCGTCCCACACTTGGCAAAGTGACCCTTTGCATCCCGGCATTTCTTCGGTGCGGCCGGGGCCGCGGCTGGGCACTTCGTGAACTTGCCGTGCGCGTCCCGGCAAGGCGCGGGCTTGGCCAGGGTCGCGGAGCCGAAGGCGAGCGACAAGGCGGCGGCGACGATCAGGATCGAGCGCATGGTGGTTTCTCCCGTGTGCCGGGACGTTCGCCTAGCGCAGGCTACGCCGCAAGCGTCGCCGCTCCCGTTGACAACCGTGGCGTCCCTAGACAGACGCGATTATGTTCGGTGACATGAGCACATCCCCACGGTCGCGGGGCCTCTATCGAGAGGGGTCCATGAAATCCGGCCCGACTTACGCGCGGGTCACGGACGGCGCCATCAAGCGCACCATTTCGGAGGCCGACTATCGGCTAGGGGACTGCCTGCCCGTCTACGACGCACTTCCCACCAAGGACGAGTATATCGCGAACGGGGGTAAGGACGCCTAACGCGCGGCTCTGCCCGGTGGCCTTATCGCTTCGGGGGCGTCCACTGCAGCGTCTGTCCGTTAGTTCCGGTGCTGAAGTCCTCAACTGGGGGCGGTGGGCCGCCGGTGATGGCGGTCATGAGTTGAAGCCCGTGGCGCTGGCCCGACAGCCACGATCTGACGGCAAACGCACAAGCATCCGCGACTTGCAGGTGCGGAGACTGCTTCTTGCTAGCAAAGCTCACCGTTTCGACGATCTTTGACGAATAGATTTCGGTCATCTGATCAAAGACGCCAGTCTCTTGTTCTTTCACGGTCGGCCTCAAATGACCTCGATCCAAGAACACTGGCTTATCCTTCATCCGGGCCAACACCTTCGGGAAGAATTTCCCGACCTCCGTCTGCTCACAGATGAGCATGGCGATCTCGTCTGCGTCGGTTTCACGCCGCAGGTAGTTTTCTGCGGACGCCGCGAACATCAGGAAGGCGTTTACGTGGTGCTCATGTTCCGGCCTGATCCGCGCCAATTTCCCGGCGGTGCCGGGGGGGATTGATAGCGGCGTGGTCCTGGCGCAGGTGCCGAACGATATGGGAAGGTTCAATGCCCTTGGAATGCCCAGCATGGCCTCCAGGAAGGCTATGCGTCCACTGAACGGCCAAGTGTCCCGATCCACCCTCTTGCCGCCGGAATAGACCTCCGTCGCGTGGAAGACGAACCCTTCGCGGACCGCTTTTGGCACGTGCTGATCAAGGGTTTCGTTGATCCTGGCCGCCAGCGGCGCGAATTGGGTGTCGGCGTGAAGAATGACCCCAACAACCACCGACACGGGCTCGCGACCCGAAGTACCGGCTTCGTCGGTAAGAATTAGTCGCACTAGTCTGCTGCCCCTGAGCGGACCGGCCCAGAACGATCGGATGCGAAAATCTCGCTCAGTCACAGCCTATACCCCTTCCTTGGGTACGCGAAGTCACACATCGCCGCAGAAGCTGGGCTAGGAACAAAAAGTGAACGACGGCCGCGCGGGCCTGGGTTCGAAAATGGGGTGAGGGGAGCGACGATCATGAGATTTCGTGGGACTTTGGCGGCTTCGGCCGTTGGACTGGCAACGGTGCTGGCGCTAAGCGGGTGCGGCCGCGAGGCCGACAGGGCCGCCCGTCCGGAGGCGCTGACGGCGAGCGCATCGGGCCGCGACGCTGGCCGCGACATCGGCGACGACCGCTCCTCGCCGCGCACGGAGCGTGCGTCGGCGCGCCGCGAACGCGGCGGGGCGGAGCTGATCTGGGCGTCCAGCCGCCAGCGCACGGCCGAAGAGAGCGCCCAGCGGCAGTTCGACCGGAACGGCGCCGACTTCGGAGCCCGGTCAGTGGAAGACTATGCCGCCAAGGCCCGGGCTTTCGTCTCGGCCCCGCCCAAGGGCGCGCAGACCATCCAGCGGAACAATGGCGACGTGCTCTACTACGACGCCAAGGCCAACGTCTTCGCGGTCGCCGACAAGGACGGCGTTCCCAAGGCCCTGTTCAAGCCGCGCGACGGCGAGGCCTACTGGACCCAGCAGAAGCAGCGCCTCGCCGACGACAGTTCCGGCCGCCGCACCAGCCGCCGCCGGAGTACGGGCGCAGACGACGCCAACGGCTGAGACGCTTCCCTGACGGCCGTATAGCCGCCACAAAGTCACTGTCCTGATCGAGCCCGTGGGGGGTGCGCCTTGCTGCAATCCTTCCTGCCGAGTTAGACAGGCTCTCGCGGAACGCGGATGGGGGTGATTCAGCCGCCGTCCGCGACCTGAACTGCGGGCGTTGACGATTTGGGAGCGGCTTCGCCATCCGGCGTGGGCGCCTCAGGTTGGAGTCGCACCACCGGGCCGACGGCCCTCGGAGGCGTTGCTGGATGCGTAGGTCGTTGTTCACTGCCGCCGCCGTGGCTCCGCTGGTCTTGCTGGCCGGCGCGCCTGCCCTGGCCGCGACGACGATCAGTGACGCGCGCACCACCGCTGTCGCCACCTCCACGGCCAACAGCGGCCAGCCCGACGATCTCACGATCTCGTCGACCGGCTCGGTGACCGTCACGACGGCGACTCCGGCGGTGACGCTGGACAGCAACAATGTCCTCAGCAACGCCGGGGCGATCAGCATCAAGGACGTGGACGGCGCCATCGGCGTGCTGTTGCAGGGCGGCCACACGGGCAGCTTCAGCAACACCGGCTCGATCTCGATCACTGAGAGCTACACCGCCACCGACACCAACAACGACGGCGTGCTCGACGGCAAATACGCCAATGGGACCGGCCGCTACGGGGTGCGCCTCACCGGGTCCTCCCCCTTCGTCGGCCCGGTGGCCATCGGCGCTGGCTCCACCATCACCGTCCAGGGCAACAATTCCTTCGGCATGTCGCTGGAATCGCTCGTCCAGGGCGACCTCACCCACGCCGGCGGCATCACCATCACCGGCGACAACACCGTCGGCCTGCGCCAGGCCGGCGGGATCGCCGGCAAGGCCCTGATCACCGGCTCCACGGTCGCTACCGGCCTGAACGCCATCGCCGTGGACTTCACCGGCAACGTCAGCGGCCGGCTCAGCATCTATGGGGCGATTCAGTCCACCGGGTACCGGGTCACCACGCGCAGCAGCGACCCGGCCGTGCTCGCGCTGCTCAAGCCGGAGAACCTGCTCCAGTCCGGATCGGCCCTGCGGGTGCGCGGCGACGTGCTGGGCGGCCTGTTCATCGGCGCTGCTCCCGCAAGCACCGTCTCGACGGACACCACCACCGACGCTGACGGCGACGGAATCATCGACTCGGTCGAGACCACGGCCTCGATCACAACCTTCGGCGCGGCCCCCGCCCTGCAGATCGGGGCGGCCGGACGCGACGTTCGCCTCGGAGCCTTTGGTTCGGGCGCGAACGCCTATGGCCTGATCGTCCGCGGCACGGTCGCCGGCGCAGGCGTGTTCGACAACATCTCCGGCACGGGCATCGACATCGGGGAAGCCGGCGGAACCGTCCATCTGGACGGTGGGATGTTGGTCGTGGGCTCGGTCGCCGGAGCCGGCCGCGAGGCGAACGGGACAGGCGTACACATCGAGAGCGGTTCGGTGGTGCCGACGATCAATAACGTAGGGACGATCTCCGGCAGCACCGTCACCGCGTCTGGCTCCACAAACGCCCCATCGGGCGTCGCCGTCCTGATCGAAGCGGGCGCCACCTCGCGCTCGTTCGTCAACTCGGGCGTGGTGACCGGCGGCGTGACCAGCGATCTCGGCTCCGCCTACGCCATCGTCGACCGGTCAGGCAGCCTGGTCAATGTGGAGAACACGGACCTGATCAGCGCGGTCATCAGCCCGTCCAGCACCACCTCGACGCCGACGGGCAAGACCATCGCCCTGGACCTCAGCGCCAACACCACCGGGGTCACCCTTTCCCAGATCGCCAACTCCAGCACCACGATCACGCCGACCATCCAGGGGGATATCCTGCTCGGATCGGGCGCGGACACCGTCCAGATCCTGGCCGGCAATGTCACTGGAGCCTTGGATTTCGGCGCCGGATCGGGCTCGTTGCTGATCGACAATTCCGCCACCTACACGGGCCGGCTGCTGTCCACGGGCGTGCTCAGCCTGAACATCAACAAGGGGACGCTCGAAGACGATAGCCCCACTGCGATCAGCGCCAGCAGCCTGACCATCGGTTCGTCCGGCGTGCTGACCGTCTCCGCCGATCCAGTCAATGGAACCGCCACCCACATCAGCGTGGCGGGCCCGGCGACCATCGTTTCCGGCGGCCGCCTCGGCCTGCACCTGGTCTCCCTGCCGACCGGACCGCTCAGCGCCACGGTCATCAGCGCCAGCTCCCTGTCGGTGTCGACCGCCGACATCGATCTGACCGCCACGGCGCCGTACCTGTTCGTGGCGGGCTTCCACTCCGATCCGACGGCCGGCACGGTGACCCTGAACCTGCGCCGCCGCACGGCGGCCGAAGCCGGCCTGAACCGCGTGGAGACGGCGGCCTTCGACCCGGTCTACGGCGGCCTGGCCCTCGATACCGGTATCCAGCGCGCGTTCCTGGCGCAGACCACCCAGGCCGGCCTTGTGGGTGTGCTGGACCAGATGCTGCCCGACCACTCCGGCGGCATTTTCCGAGCCCTGTCCTGGGCCTCCGAACAGCAGGGCGTGGCCGCCGGCGAGCCGCCGGTCGGACAGGATCAGGCCGGTCCGACCCGAGCCTGGACCCAGGAGATCGTGCAGCACGAGCAGAAGGATCGCGGAGAGTCCCTGGGCTACAACTCCCAGACCTTCGGCGCGGTCGGCGGCATCGAAAGCGTCAGTCCCAAGGGATCCGCCCTGGGCGTGAAGTTCGGGTTCGTCGAGTCCAACGTGCGCAATCCCGACCTGCCGAGCGACAACCTGATGGGCGTCTCCGAGCTCAGCACGGGTGTCTACTGGCGCGGAGCCTTCGGCGGACTGCGGGCGGACGCCCAGGTCGGCGTGGGCTATGTCCGGATCGACGGGCGTCGCGAATTCCTGTTCAGCGACACCACCGGCGTCGTCCACCGCACGGCCCTGGCCAAATGGTCCGGCTACACCCTGTCCAGCCGGCTGGGGCTGCAATATACGGCCGACATGGGCTCCTTCTTCATCCAGCCGCGGGTCCATGCCGACTATTTCAGGATCCATGAGAGCGGCTATGACGAGACGGGCGGCGGCAATGGATTCGACCTGGCAGTCGCCGGCCGTTCCGGCAATCTGCTCAGCGTCACCGGCAGCGTTACGGCCGGGATGACCTTCGGGACCGGCTTCCGCTGGAGACCACAGGTGGAGCTCGGCTACCGCACGGTCCTGTCCGGCTCGGCCGGGACCACCAGCGCCACCTTCACCGGCGGCGGCTCACCGTTCTTCCTGGCCGCCGACTCCATCACCCGCGGCGCCGCCATAGGCCGGGTCGGCCTGCGCGTCTATTCCGACTATCTCGACCTGCTGCTGGATGCCGGCGGCGAATTTTCCAGCGAATACACCGATATAGACGTCCGCCTCACCGCCCGGACGATATTCTAGAGGCCACTTGATTTAGCGCATCGCGTCGGCGATCTGGCTTGCCTCCTGCTCGGGGGTGAGACCGTAGGCCAGCACGCGATTGAAGCGGCCGTCGCGATCCATCAGATAGACCGCCGACGAGTGCTGCACCCCATAGTCCGCGCCCGCGCCCTGCTTCTGGTAGTAGAGGCGATAGGCCTTGGCGGCCGCGGCGATCTGCGCGGGAGAGCCCGTCAGGCCGATGGCGTCCTTCGGGAAGGCGCTGTTTGAGAGGTAGCTCCTGATCTGGCTGGGCGTGTCGCGCTCCGGATCGACGGTGATGAACACGGTCTGCAGGGCCTTTCCCTTCGGGCCAAGCCGATCCTGCGCTTCCGCCAGGGTCTGCAAGGTGGTGGGGCAGACGTCCGGGCAGTAGGTGTAGCCAAAATAGACCGCCGACCACTTGCCCCGAAGGATGGACTGGTCCTGGGGTCGGCCGTTCTGGTCGATCAGCCGGAACGGCCCGCCGATGGCGACCTGGTCGCCGCCGCTGCAGGCCGTCAGCAGCAAGGCTGCGGCGATTAGGCATGGCGCAAGTCGCCGACGATGCGGAATCATTAGGCCCGTTCCTCAGCAGCAACTATGGTCGGGCGCGCCGCCCGCGGGATCAGAGCCAATGGCCGCCGCCTCGATGTCGCCCTCGCTGATCGTGGGTAACCCCGCGGAATCGACCTTGCAAGGCGATGGCGCCGCAGGCGCGCCCCTGGCCCGCCGCGGGCTCAGCCTCGACACCATCACCACCCTGCGCTGGATAGCCGTAGCCGGCCAGGCGATCGTCGTCGGCGTGGCCGCTGGCGTGCTCGGCTTCCGTCCAGCCTACCTCCTGTGCGGACTGCTCATCGCCATCAGCGCATCGGTCAATCTCGCCGCGACTTTCGTCGGGCGCCGGGGCCGGCTGGCGTCGAGCGAGGAAGCCGCGCTCCAGCTCGGGTTCGACATCGTCCAGCTCGAGGGGCTGCTGTTTCTGACCGGTGGCGCGGCCAACCCGTTCGTCGTGCTGCTGATCGCACCCGTGACCCTCGCCGCGTCCTCGCTTCCCTGGCGCCACGCGGCCGTGCTGGCGGCGCTGGCCATCGCCGGGGTCGCCATCCTGACGATCTGGTCCCTGCCGTTGCCCTGGACCGGCGGCGGCGCCCTGCCATTGCCCCTGATCTACCGGCTCGGGGCCGCGGCGGCCGTCATCGCCGGCATCGCCTTTACCTCCGGATACGCCTGGCTCGCGGCGGGCCAGGCGGCGAGGATGGAGCTGGCCCTGCATGTCACCCAGGCGGTGCTGGCGCGCGAGCAGCGGCTGTCGGCCCTCGGCGGGCTCGCCGCCGCCGCCGCCCACGAGCTGGGCACCCCCCTGGCGACGATCGCGGTGGTGGCCAAGGAGCTGGCGCGCGAGGGGCCCGAGAGCATCCGCGAAGACGCCCGCCTGCTGCTGTCACAGACCGACCGCTGCCGGGAGATCCTGCGCCGGCTGACCGAAGCGCCCGAGGCCGAGGACGAGATGCACGCCCGGATGAGCCTGGTGCAGCTGCTGCATGAGGTGATCGAGCCCCACGCCGGCGCGCCCGTCCGGGTGGAGGCGGTGGTCACCGGCGCTCCCGACGTCGCGGCGCCGGACCTGCGCAGGATGCCCGAGGTGCTGCGCGCCATGACCTCGCTGGTCGACAATGCGGTGGATTTCGCGACCTCGGAGGTGCTGATCACCGCCCGCTTCGACGCCGCCAGCGTCTGGGTCGAGGTCCGCGACGACGGGCCCGGCTTCGCCCCCGACATCGTGGGCAAGCTCGGCCAGCCCTATGTCACCAGCCGCCCGTCGGGCGAGGGGTCCCGCTCTAGCCATTCCGGCATGGGCCTGGGGTTCTTCATCGCCAAGACCCTGCTCGAGCGGACGGGCGCTCAACTGGAGTTCCGCAACGGCAAGGGCGGCGGGGCGATCATCGTCATCCGCTGGCCTCGCGACACGGTTGAAGTCCCTCCAATCACTTGATCCAAGGTGGAGACTTGCGGTCTTGCCGGAACCAGCGACATTATGACGCAACCACGCCTGGAGACCGGGTGACCGTAACGGCCGCCCACTGATGGGAAAACGCCATGAGCGACGTGTCCGCCACGATCAACGATCTGCCCGACAAGAGCCTGCTGCTGCTGGACGACGATGCGCCTTTGCGCACGCGGCTGGGACGCGCCCTGGAATCCAGGGGTTTCCAGACCGAGCTGGTCGGCAGCGTAGCCGAAGCCCTGACGGCGGTGAAAACCCACGCCCCGGCCTTCGCCGTGCTGGACATGCGGCTCGAGGACGGCAACGGGCTCAAGGTGGTCGAGGCGATCTCGGAGGTGCGGCCGGGGGCGCGGATCGTCATGCTCACCGGCTACGGCAACATCGCCACCGCGGTTGCCGCGGTGAAGGCCGGTGCGGTGGATTACCTGTCCAAGCCCGCCGACGCAGACGACGTGGCCCGTGCTCTCCTGGCTCTACCGGGCGAAGCGCCAGGGCCGCCTGCCAATCCCATGTCGGCCGACCGCGTGCGCTGGGAGCACATTCAGCGGGTGTTCGAGCTCTGCAACAACAATGTCTCGGAGACGGCGCGCCGGCTCAGCATGCACCGGCGGACCTTGCAGCGCATCCTGGCCAAACGGGCGCCCAAATAGCTTGTGACCAGGCCGCCCCGCCGCCTATGGCAGGGCCATGACCCTTGCGCCCGCGCGTCTCGATGAGCTCGACACCTTCCTCATCGACCTGAATCGGGCGTCCGCCGCCGTCATCCTGCCGCTGTTCCGCGCCGAGCATGGGCTGGAGGACAAGGGGCCACAGGGCGCCTTCGATCCCGTGACGGCTGCCGATCGCGGCGCCGAGGCGGCTATCCGCCGGCTGATCGCCGAGCGCTTTCCCGAGCATGGCGTGATCGGCGAGGAGTACGGCGAGGATCGGCCCGAGGCCGAGTTCGTCTGGGTGGTGGACCCGATCGACGGCACCCGCGGCTTCGTCGCCGGCCTGCCGCTGTGGACGACGCTCATCGCCCTGCGCCACCACGGCGAGCCCGTGCTGGGCTCGATCGGCCAGCCCTATCTGGGCGAGCTGTTCATCGGCTCTGCGGCCGGCTCCAGGCTGATGGCCCGCGGGACCAGCCGGCCGCTCAAGGTGCGGTCCTGTCCCCTCCTGACCGAGGCGATGATCGCGACCACCAACCTTGCCGTCTTCAATGGCGCCGAGCGGGGGGCCTGGACCCAGGTGGAAGCGGCCGCGCGGGTCACGCGGATGAGCTGCGACGCCTATGCCTACGCCATGGTGGCGGCAGGCCTGATGGACCTTGTGGTCGAGGCCGGCCTGCGCAGCTGGGACGTCGAGGCGGCCGTGCCGGTGATCGAGGGCGCCGGCGGCCTGGTCACCGACTGGCGCGGCGAACGGATCGGCCGCGAAGGCGGTCAGATGGCCATCGCCGGCGACCGTCGCTGCCTGGACGAGGCCCTGGTGGCGCTCAGGCGCGCGGCGGACTGACTTCCGCCGCCAAGCGATCGAACTCGAGCCAGAACTGGGCGCGGCGCTCGTCCGTCTCCATCAGGATCTCGTGCAATGACCCTGGGACCTCGGCATAGCGGCCCTCGGCGAGACGCCGTGCCGCGAGCCGGATCGCTTCGGGCTGGACCAGGCGCTCGTCGCCGGCCGCGACGATGCTGACCGGAACCTCCACGCCCTCGACGACGCCTCCGGCCGCGACGGCGGCTTCCACCTCCAGGGCGAAGTCGAGCCAGCCCCAGGTCAGGCCGCCCAGCGCCAGGTCGGGGCAGGCGCGCAGCTGGGCCTTGTAGCGCTCATAGCGCGCGCGATCGTGGGTCAAGAGGTTGCCGTCGAAGGACTCGGCCAGAGGATCGGGGGCCCCGGCCACATAGTCCGCCACCCGTCCGATCTGCAGCATCAGGCCGGTCACCAGCCGGGCCGCCGCCTTGGGCACGGCGCCGGTGGGAACGCCCAGCATCGGCGCGGTCAGGATGGCGGCGTTCGTGCGCCGCTCTCCGCGGGCCAGGGCGAGCAGCACCAGCGCACCGCCCATGGAGTGGCCGAGCGCGATCCACGGCCGCGGCATGCGCGCCTCGAATGCGTCGAGCAGCAGGCCATAATCCGCAAGGAAGGGCGCCAGGCCCTGGGCGTGCCCACGCAGCCGATCCGACAGCAGCCGTTGCGACAGACCCTGGCCGCGCCAGTCGTGCACCAGCACGCCGTAGCCGCGCTGCATCAGCTCGCCGACCACCTCGAAGTATTTCTCGATCGGCTCTGTGCGGCCCGGACTGACGACCACCGAGCCGTGGGTTCCGGACCCGGGGAACCAAGCTGCGCGAAGCACGGCTCCCTCAGCGCCGTCGTACCATTCGGCCTTGCCGCCCTCGGGCGTCGGCGCCTGGTCGATCGAGATCAGCGGCGCCGACGCGCCCAAGGCGGGCCTAGCCCTTCGCGCGGGCTAGGATGGGCTGCAGAGCCATGGCCACGGCCATGTCGCCGTTGATCTTCAGCTTTCCGGTCATGAAGGCGGTGGTGGGATCCAGCTCGCCCTGGGCCATGGCGAGGAAGTCGGCCTTGGAGACGATCACCGTGCAGTCGGCCGGGGTGTTTTCGTTGGTCACGCTCGCCCCATCGATGTGCAGGTAACCCTCGCCCTTGAGGTCGATGGTCACGGTCTTTCCCGCGACCGACTGCTGGGCGACCGCCTGACGCAGGCGCGCGGTGATTTCCTCGAGAGAAGCCATTGACGTCCTCCGCTGATACGCTCCCGGATAGCCTGCGTCGCCGGCCTCGGCAATCAGGGCGGACGTCACCCGTGCGCCGGCTTGATGAACTTCAGGGTCATCCGGTCGCTCTCGCCGATCGCGTCATACCTGCGGTGGTCGAAGGCGGGGTTGGGCGGCTGTCCGCGGGGCGCCGACAGCCGCGTCGGCGGCAGGGTCCAGACCCCGAAGGGGTGGTCGTGGTCATCCTCGGGGTTGGCGTTGACCTCACTTGAGGCCGCCAGGGTGAAGCCGGCCTCCCGGGCCAGCTGGCTGACATAGGCTTCCTGGACGTAGCCGGTCGAGGCGATCACGTCCTGGAGTCCTCCAGGAGAGGCCCGGTGCTCTTCGATTCCCAGCACGCCGCCGGGCCTGAGCGCCGCGTGGGCGTCGCGGAACGCCTTCTCGGCCAGGCCCCGGGCCATCCAGTTGTGCAGGTTGCGCAGGAACAGCACGAGGTCCGCGGTTCTCGCCGGCGCGACCGGCCCGCTCCCGGGCCCGAAGGTGGTGACCTTGACGCTGCGATAGAGGTCTGGCCTCAGTTCCAGCTTATGGCGGTAGGCGGCGGCGACGGCTCGTCCTGCGGGCTCCTCGGGATCGTCCGCCGACATGACCGCTGCGTAGAGGGTCCCGCCGCCGGTGGTCAGCACCGGGGCTATGATGTCGGTGTACCAGCCGGTCCCGGGCCAGAACTCAACGACAGTCATGCCGGGCGTGAGGCCCCAGAAGCCAAGACTCTGCAGGGGATGGCGCCACCTGTCGCGGGCGCGGTCTGCGGCGTTGCGCCAGTCACCGGCGATAGCCCAGGCCAGCGATCCGGCCGGCGCCCCGGGGGGCTGGCCCGCGGGGTGCGCAGTCCGGCGGCATCCAGCGCCGAGTGGGGCGGCGACAGCCAGGGCGCCGCCCGCCAGCAACAGGCGTCGGCGTGAGAACCAGCCGTCGATCACAGAACCATCTCCGGTTCCTTCCGCCAGCCTGCCCGACGGCTTAGCCGGCGACGGCCCACTGGTCAAAGTCACGCCTGATCACTTCGGCTTGCGGAACCTCAGGGTCATGCGATCGCTCTCGCCGATGGTGTCGAAGCGGGTGTGGTCAAAGGCGGGGTTGGGCGGCTGGCCGCGCTCCGCGCTCTGGCGGGTGGGCGGCAAGGTCCAGACGCCGAAGGGATGGTCCTTGGAGTCCTTCGGGTTGGCGTTGATCTCGGACCTGGCGTCGAGCTTGAAACCGGCCTTTTCGGCGGCGGAGATCACGGTTTCTTCGGCGACGTAGCCGTCGGTGGCGTTGGTGATCATTGGTCTGGGATCGGCGCGGTGCTCTTCCACGGCCAAGCTTCCGCCGGGCCTTAGCGCCGCGTAGGTGTCGCTCATCATCTTGTCGAGCATTCCCGCCCACATGAAGTTGTGGATGCTGCGCGATGTCAGGATGAAGTCGACCGTCCCGGGCGGAGCGAGTGGTCCTGACACCTTGCCGAAGCCGACGGTCTCGACCTTGCCCCACACCGCCTGGTCGGCGAACTTCGCCTCGTAGCTGGCCCGTCCCTGCCGTTGCTGCGGCGAGAGCTTGGGATCGTCCAGGTCCGCCACCGCGGCGATGTAGCGCCCGCCCGTGGCCTTGGCGAACGGCGCCAGGATCTCGGTCCAGTATCCGCCGCCCGGATCCAGCTCCAGGATGGCGTCCCCGCGCTGCAGCCCCCAGAAGGCCAGGCTCTGCGCCGGGTGGCGCCAGCGGTCCCGCGCGGTGTTCACCGGCGTGCGCTGCGGTCCGTTGACCGCGTCTGCCAGGACGTCGTGGTCATCGAAGGTCGGCGGGCCCGCCCGGACCGCCTTGGGGAAGGGCGATGCGGCCGAGACGGCCGTCGCCGCGGCCGCCGCCAGCAGCAGGCCGGCCAGGATCCTGGTCATCATCAGCGATTTCCTCCAGGCCCCGCGTGAGCTTGGACGGGCGGCCGGCGACGCGCAAGGGGCCCTTGCAAGCCCATGCGGCCCTACCCACCTACCCGTCCGGAGGCGCTGGATATCCGGGTCTCCCGGGCTCGCGAGGCCAGATGGCTCGCCGGCCTGCCCAACAACGCAACCTTGCTTTCAAGGAGGATGCAGTGATGCGCACGATCGACTTTTCCCCGCTCTACCGTTCCGTCGTCGGCTTCGACCGGCTTGCGGCCCTGCTCGACGCCGCCGCCAGCGGCGAATCCACCGGCTATCCGCCCTACAACATCGAGACCGTCGGCCAGGACGCCTATCGGATCGAGGTGGCGGTGGCAGGCTTCAAGCCCGAGGAGCTGAACCTCGAGGTCAAGGAGAACGTCCTGACCGTCCAGGGGCGCAAGGCCGCCAATGACGACAGCCGCCGGTTCCTCCATCGTGGTCTCGCCGAGCGCAATTTCGAGCGCCGGTTCCAGCTGGCGGACTACGTGGCCGTGACCGACGCCAATCTTGCCGATGGCCTGCTCTCGATCTCCCTGAAGCGCGAGCTTCCGGAATCGATGAAGCCCCGCCGCATCGAGATCAGCGGCGCCGTAGCCCCGGCGATCGAAAACGAAGCCAAGGCGGCGTAAGCCGTCGTTTCAGACGAACGGTCCTCAGGGCGGCGTGGCGACACGCCGCCCTTCTTCGTTCAGGCAGCTTGCTGGCTGAAATCCAGGCCGATGGTCGTGGAGATGTCGGCGCCGCGGAAGCTTGCGCCCTTCAGTCGAGCGCCCGAGAGGTCGGCTCCGTTGAGGTCGGCGCGGTCGAGCACCGCTCCGGTCAGGTCCGCGGTCGAGACGTTGCTGTAACGCAGCCGCGCCTCTTCGAGGTGGGTGGCGGTCGAGCGGTCGGCGCCGAGCGGCAGTGCGCTCAGGAGGGCGCCGCTGAGGTCGGCCTTGGTCAGATTGGCCCCCACCAACCGCGCGCCTCGAAGGTCCGCCCCGGCCAGGATCGCGGTCCGCAGGTCGGCTCCCTCCAGATTGGCGCCCTGGAGTTGCGCGCCCGAAAGGTCCATGCCGACCATGCAGGCGCCCTTGGCCGACATGGCCGTCAGCACCAGACCCCGCAGGGCCGCCGCGAGGGGCCGCAGGTCTTCGCCGTTGAACTGGGCCGGCTTGCATTCACGCCCGCCGGTCTCGAACCACTTCTGATTGCCCAGGGCTACGTCCAGCAACGCATCCCGCCGCTCGTCCGAAGCGTCGCTCGGCGCCCCGAGGCAGGACGACAGATCCGCGCCGAGGCGGCGCATGCTGTCCATGTCGACGCCCGTGAGCACCGCCCCCACCAGCTTGGCCCCTTGCAGGTTTGCGCCGACGAACTCGGCGTCCTCCAGCATGGCCCCGGAAAGATCGGCGTCCTTGAGATTGGCGCCTGAGAGCTTGGCGCCCCTCATCGAGCAGTCGGTGAAGTCGGCGGCGAAGGCGGAGACGCCGTTGAAATTCGAGCCGTCGAGCGTCGCACCCGAGAAATTGGCCATGTCGACCTCGCCGATGCGCCGCTCGTGGCGCAGGACGTCGAGTCCCTTGCGGGGATGGGGGATGGCGATCTGGCCTTCGCGGAAGTCCGCTCCGGTGAGGTCGGCGCCCGAGAGGTTGGCGCCCCGCAGACTCGAGCCGCGGATGTCGGCGCGGGTCATGATCGCATGGCGCAGGTCGGCGCGTCGGAAACTGCAGCCGAACAGATTGGCGCGCTGCAGCCTGGCGCCCTTCATGTCGGCGCCGTCGAAGGCGCTGCCGGTGAAGTCGGCGTCGGCCAGCTCGCGCCGGCTGAGATCGAGATTGGAAAGGTCGGAAAAGCGCAGCGACAGGCGGCGGCCGCCCGGCTTGCCCGACACGTAACGCTCGTGTCCTGCAAGCACGATCTCTAGCTCTGACTGGCTCAATCGCCGGCGGCCAGCGGCCGCTTCAAGCACCGTCACTTGCGTTCTGCCCGTGCGTTCTGATGGAATGGCCAAGGTAGCGCTGAAGCATGGCCGAGCCGTTAATTCAGAAGACGCTTTCGACGCCCCGGGCGGTGCGCAGCTCGGCCTGACGGATATCGGCGTGGCGCATCGCGGCGCCGGTGAAGTTGGCGCGGGACATGTCCGCGCGGACCAGGACGGCGTGCCGCAGGTCGGCGCCGGAGAAGTCCGCGCCCTTGAGCACCGCATCGGTGAGGTCGCAGGGCAGCGTCCGGTTGGAGCCGATCAGCAGCGGACCGAGTTGCGCCTCGCGCAGGTCGGCGCCGGTCAACTTGGCCGACGTCAGCCGCGCTCCGCGCAAGTCGGCCCGGCGGAGGTTGCAGCCCCGCATGTCGGCGCCTTCCAGGTGGGCCCCCTGCAACTGCACCCCTTGCATGTTCAGGCCATAGAAGACGGCGCCCTTGGCCGACAGGGCCGTCAGATTGTAGCCGTGGATGTCTTCGAGCCGGCGCAGGTCAGCGCCGTCGAAGGTCGAGGGCGCGCCCTTGGTCCCTTCGCTCTCGCACCAGAGCGCGTGTTCCCGGAGCATCCGGTCATAGGGAAGGTCCGCCACATCCCGGCCCACGGGCGTGTCGGTGAGCACGCCGGCCATGTCGGCGTCGTCGAACCGGCAGGCGTTGGTCAGGGCGCCGACCAGGATCGCGTCGCGCAGGTCTGCGCCTGACAGGTCCGCGCCCGACAGGTCCGCTCCGGCCAGGTCCGCGCCGTTGAGGGTGGCCTGCCGCAGGTTCGCCCTGACCAGCTTGGCGTCCTTGAGCACCGCGTCCGTGAAGTCCGCTCTGATGGCGATGACGCCTGAGAGCTTGGAGCGCTCCAGGTTGGCCCCTCTCAGGCTGGCGCCCTGGGCCTCGCTGGCGCGCCGATGCTCGAGCACCCTCAGGCCCTTGACCGGATCGAAGGCTGCGATGGAGCCCTCGCGCAGGTCCGCCTCGAACAGGTCGGCGTTGGTGAGGTCCGCCCCCCGCAGGCAGGCGCCGCGCAGATCAGCCCGGCGAAGGCTCGCGTTGGTCATGTTGCACTGCTGCAGGTCGGCGCCGAACAGGTTGGCGTGATCGAGCTTGGCGCCGCTGAGGTCCACGCCCTCCAGGATTGCCCCGGTGAAGTCGGCGTCGGCGAGATTGCGGCCCTTCAGGTCCAGGTGCGACAGGTCCATCCAGGCGAAGACCGCGCGCGCGCCGCCGGGACGCGACGCCCACAGCCGCTCATGTTTGGCGCAGATCAGGTCCGCTTCCTGCTGCGAAAGGCGTCGTGCTGCAGCCGCTACGCCTTGTGCGGACATCACCAAAGCTCCCGCCCCCCGCGGCCTGGCCAGAGTGCCGGACGCGTAGTTAAGGTTTCATTTCATGTTCGCCCCGGTCGGCTTGACCGGACTCGCATCGCAGGCCAGAGCACCGGCATGAATGTCCTGCTGGTCGGGTCGGGCGGACGCGAGCACGCCCTCGCCTGGAAGATCGCCCAATCCCCTCAGCTGACCCGACTGGTATGCGCGCCCGGGAACCCGGGCATGGCGTTGCTCGGCGAGATCCGGGCGGTGAAGGCGACGGATGTGGAGGGCCAGGCGGCCCTTGCGCGTGAGATCAAGGCCGATCTCGTGGTGATCGGGCCGGAATCAGCGGTGGAGGCGGGCTTGGCGGACCGCCTGGCCGCCATGGGCGTCCCCTGCTTCGGGCCCACTGCGGCGGCCGGGCGGCTGGAGTCCTCCAAGGCGTTCACAAAGGCCTTCTGCGACCGGCATGGCCTGCCGACCGCCGGCTATGGCGTGTTTGAGACCGCCGAAGCGGCGACGGCGGCGCTGGACCGGTTCCAGCCCCCCTATGTGATCAAGGCCGACGGGCTGGCCGCCGGCAAGGGCGTGGTGATCGCCCCCGATCGTGAGACCGCCGAGGCGGCCATCGCCGACATGCTGGGCGGCCGGTTCGGTGGGGCTGGCGCCAGGGTGGTGATCGAGGAGTTCATGGAGGGCGAGGAAGCCTCCCTGTTCGCCCTCTGCGACGGCGAGGCGGTGGTCATGTTCGGGGGCGCCCAGGACCACAAGCGCGCCTACGACGGGGACATGGGGCCCAACACGGGGGGCATGGGGACCTATTCGCCCGCGCCGATCCTGACCCCACAGCGGCTGGAGAGGGCGCGTCGCACGCTGATCGAACCCGCGTTCCGTGGCATCGCCGCCGAGGGGGCGCCCTATCGCGGCGTGCTCTACGCCGGCCTGATGATCGACGGCGAAAGGGTGCGCCTGGTGGAGTTCAACGCCCGCTTCGGTGATCCGGAATGCCAGTCGCTGATGCTGCGGCTCGACAGCGACCTCTTGCCCTATCTGCACGCCGTCGCGGCCGGAACCCTCGCCAGACTGCCCGAGCCACGGTGGAGCGACGACGTGGCGATCTGCGTGGTGCTCGCCTCGCGCGGCTATCCGGACGATCCCCAGTCCGGATCGCTGATCCGTGACGCCGAACAGGACTTCGGCCCCGGCGTGGTGGTGTTCCATGCCGGAACCGCCCGCGACCCGGACGGCGGTCTGCGCGCCGCGGGCGGGCGGGTGCTGAATGTCTGCGCGCGCGGACCAAGCCTCGAGGCGGCGCGAGAGCGGGCCTATGCCGCCATCGACCGCATCACCTGGCCGGACGGTTTCTTCCGCCGGGACATCGGCTGGCGCGCGCTCAGCCGCTGAGGATCCGCCCGCACGCCTGCTGCAGCAGAGCGTCCAGCGCCGCCTCGTCGTCGAACTGGACGCGCACCGGCCAGGCCGTCACCCGCTCGCGCCAGGCTGGGGGCAGGCGGACCCAGTCCTTCTCGGTGGTGACCAGGCCGGCGTGATGCACGCTTGCGCGGTCGGCGAGCGCCTCCAGCAGTCGCTCGTCGAGCCTGGCGTGATCGGGCAGGGCGGCGAAGTCCGCCAGCTCGCAGCCGGCCGCGATCAGCGCCCGCTCCACCTTCCAGGGCTTGGCCACTCCGGCGAATCCGAGCTGCGGACCGGGCGGCGTCGGCGCAGCGGCGACCAGCCGGGCGATCAGCACCGGCTTGCCCTCGAACAGGGCGATCAGAGTGGGATCGGGCGCATCCGAGCCGACCGGCAGCAGCACGACCACGGCGTCGGCGCGGGCCAGGCCGGCCGCCAGCGGCTCGCGCATCGGGCCGGACGGGAACACCGCACCGTCGCCGAACGGCCACTCGTCTTCACGGGTCTCGCCGTCCACCACCACCAGCGACAGCGTCTTCTCCACCGAAGGGTTCTGATGGCCGTCGTCCATAACCAGGGCCTGGGCGCCCGCCCGGACCGCCGCCAGCGCGCCCAAGGCCCGATTTCGGGCGATACAGACCGGTACGTCCCGCGCCAGCATCAGCGGCTCATCGCCGACATCGGCGGCGGTATGGCGCAGGGGGTCGACCTGGAGCGGGCCCGTCAGCCGGCCGCCGTGGCCGCGCGACAGGGCGTGCGTCCTGATCCCTGCCCTGGCGAGCCGCAGAAGGATCTCCCGTGCGACGGGGGTCTTGCCGGCGCCGCCCATCGTCAGGTTGCCCACGCAGATCACCGGTACGCCGGGATCGACGGGGTGTCCGGCGGCGATTCTGCGGGCCGTCGCCCAAGTCCAGACCCAGGACGCCGGACGTAGCAGCAGGCGCGCCAGGGGGGCCGATCTCCGGCCCCGCAGATACCACCAGCGCGGCGTCGCCAGGCTCATGGCGGCGGCAGCAGCTGCTGGAGGGACTCCCAGGCTCGGTCGAAGGCGTCCACCCCACGCTCCGAGGCCGCGCGGCCGCGTTCCCCCAGGGCGCGGGCCAGCGCCGGCTCGGCCAGCAAAGCGTCGAGCGCCGTGGCCAACTCACGCTCGTCAGTGGCGATGAGCACGGCGCGCTCTCCCTGGAGCTGGGCATAGGTCTCGGCGAAGGCGTCGTTGTGCGGACCGCTGACCACCGGTTTGCCGAGGCGCGCGGGCTCGAGCGGATTGTGGCCCGACATGCCTTCAAGAAAGCTTCCCCCCATCACCACCGCGTCCGCCAGGCGATAGAACAGCCCGAGCTCCCCCAGCGTGTCGGCCACATAGGCGTCGCTCGCCGGCCCCAGCGTCTCGCCGTCCGATCGCCTCTGCACGCTCCAGCCTTCGGCCGCCACGAGCTGAGCGGCTTCCGCTCCCCGTTCCGGATGCCGGGGGACGACCACCAGCAGGGGGCGTGGATGACGCTCGGCGGCCGTGCGGGCCAACATGCCTTCCTCTCCCCTGTGGGTGCTGGCGAGGACCAGCACCGGCCGTTCGCCGATCGCCTGCCGCATGTCGGCCAGGACGCCGGGATCGCATGGTAGGGGCCCTGCCGCCTGCTTCATCGAGAGCCGCCCCGCCACCTCGATCCCGAGGCTCTCGATCCATTCCCGCGTCGGCGCGTCCTGGGCGTAGATCACGTCGAACAGCCTGAGCAGCGCGCCCGCGGACTTCGGCGCCCGATTCCAGCGGCGCGCGCTCCGTTCGGACAACCTGGCGCCCAGCAGCGCCAATCGGGTCCCGGTCGAGCGCGCGGCCCACAGCAGGTTCGGCCACAGCTCGCTCTCGACGAACACGCCGAGGTCGGGACGCCAGTGGCGGATGAACCGCCGGGCGGCGTGGGGCGCATCTATCGGGGCGTACTGGTGGGCCACGCCGGGCGGAAGGCGCCTGGCCAGCAGCTCCGCCGACGTCAGCGTGCCGGAGGTGACGAGCAAAGCCACGTCGGGCCGCGCCTGCGCCATCCGCTCGACCAGGGGGAGGTGGGAGAGGCTTTCGCCCACGCTCGCGCCATGGATCCACATCAGCGGTCCGTCGCGCCGCTCCGCGCTGGGATGGCCGAGGCGTTCGTCGAGGCGGGGATAGTCCTCCTTGCCGCGGCGGGCGCGGGCGCGCAGCAGCCTGGGCGCGATCGGCTCGGCCAGGCCCGTGGCGAGGGCATAGATGCGGAGGGGGAGGGGCCGGGCGCTCACGCCAGCGCCGCCTCCGCGGCCTGCGTCACGCGGGTCAGGCGCTCGGCCCAGTCCGCCCGCAGGCGCCGAATGGTCTCGCCGTCCGCATCGGCCGGCGCATGGAACGGACCGTCGAACACCAGGGCGCCTCTGCCGAAGGGAAGGGGCAGCAGCATCCTGTCCCAGGTGTCGAGGCGAAGGGCGGGGGTGGCGGCGAAGCCCATCAGGAACAACGGGGCGCCGGTGCGCGCGGCCAGCCGCACCAGGCCTTCCTCCATTTCCTGCGCTGGTCCGCGCGGACCATCCGGCGTCAGGACCAGCACGCCTCCCTTGCGGACCCAGTCCAGCGACTGGCGGTAGGCGTTTCCGCCGCTGGCGGCCCGCTTGGGGTCGCGGGTCTTGCGCGAGGAGCCGCGGATCGAAGTGAAGCCGTGCCAGCCCATGGCCCGGGAAATGAACTCCCCATCGTCCGAGAGCGAGATCATCAGCTTGGTCGGCCGATGCGGCAGGCAGACAGGCTGGCCGGCGATGGAGGCGGCGATCAACCCATGCCAGAAGCCCACCAGCACGCCGCCCGGCCGGCTGAACTGCTCGTCGATGGCCTGGCGGTTGAGCCGGCGCCAGCGGATGGTGTGCAGCACCAGCCAGAGGTAGCCCCCGAGCATGGCTCCCAGTCCGACCTGGACCGGTCGGGAGCGCAGCAGCGCCTTCACGCCGCTTCCGCCTCGAGGTTCTGACCCTTGGCCAGCCTGGCGTACAGGCCGCCCTGGGCGGCGAGGCTCTCGTGGGCGCCCGCCTCCACCACCCTGCCGCGATCGATCACATAGATCATGTCGGCGCGCCGCACGGTCGCCAGGCGATGGGCGATCAGGATGGTCGTGCGGCCCGCCATCAGGCGCTCCAGGGCCTCCTGCACCCGCGCCTCGCTCTCGGCGTCGAGCGCGCTGGTCGCCTCGTCGAGCAGCAGGACCGGCGCGTCCTTCAGGAAGGCGCGGGCGATGGCGATACGCTGGCGCTGGCCGCCGGAGAGCCGTGCGCCCGCTTCACCCACCGGCGTGTCATAGCCGGCAGCCATCTCCAGGATGAACTCCTCGGCCGCCGCGTCGCGGGCGGCGGCGGCGATCTGGGCCTCGGACGCCCCCGGCCGGGCGTAGGCGATATTGGCGCGGATCGTGTCGTCGAACAGGAAAGGTTCCTGCGTGACCAGGGCGAGCTGCTCGCGCAGCGACTTCAGGGTGAGATCCCGGACGTCGCGGCCGTCCAGGGTGATGCGCCCGCCGTCCGTCTCGTAGAAGCGCGGGATCAGGTTCAGCAGCGTGGTCTTGCCGCCGCCTGACGGCCCGACCAGGGCGATGGTCTGGCCGGGACTGGCCTGCAGCGTGACGCCGTTCAGCGCCGGCGCCTCCTCGCCATAGGAGAAGGCGACGTCCTCGAACCGGATCGTCCCCTGCGCCCGGCCAATGGCGGTAGCGCCCGGCCGGTCGCGGATCTGGGGCTCCACGTCCATCGCCTCGAACAGCCGCCTCGCCGCGGCGAGGCCTTCGGTCAGGATCGTCTGGTAGTTGGCCATGAACCTCAGCGCCTGCGATCCGAAGGCGAGGGCGACGATGAAGGCCAGCAGCCGGCTGATCTCCCCCTGGCCGTGCATCGAGCGCCAGCCGGCCCAGGCGATGATCCCCGCCATCAGCACGGTCATCAGGGTGTCGGTGGCCGGCGCCGCCAGCGCCTTGGCGTTCGCCCCGCGGATCAGGTGCCCCAACCGACGCCGGATAACCGCGGCCACCCGCGCCTGTTCGTCGGCCTCGCGGTTCTCCATCTTGACGATCTTCACCCCGTCCAGGCTCTCCATCACCGCGGCCGAGAGCGCCGAGGTCTCGTCCATGGCGTCCAGCGCCGCGTGGCGGGTGCGCTTGACAAAGCGGCGCATGACGAACGCGGTGACCGGCGCCGCGACCAGCACCAGCAGGGCCAGCGTCGCGTCCTGGGTGAACAGCACGACGATCGCCGCGGCCACGGTGAGCAGGTTCTGGGTATAGGCGACCAGGCCCGAGGTCGCCGCCTCGCGGATCAGTCCGGCGTCATACAGCACCGAGGAGACATAGGACCCGGTGTGCGCGGCCCGCAGCTGCGCCAGGTCGGCGCGCATCAGGTGTCCGAACAGCTGGACCTGCACCTCGGCCACCAGCCGGTTGCCGATCCGGTTGGTCAGCACCGCCTGGACCAGTTGGGCGCAGCCCCGCAGCAGGCCGACGCCAGCGATGGTCAGCGGCAACCAGACCAGGGCTCCGGGCTCAGGGTGGAGGAACAGTCGCCGCACGGCCGGCTCGAGCAGCCATGACAGCACGCCGGCGAGGGCCCCGACAATGGCGGCGCAGGCCAGGGCGGCTGCGAGGCTAGGCCAGTGGGGCGCCAGGTATGTCCTCAGCACCCGGCGCATCAGCCGGGGTCGATCGGCGGCGGCGGCCGGGGCGGCGGACCTGATCATGACGGTTTGGGTCGATCTTCGAGGCCCGGGTGTCAAGCCTGCGCCCTCCGGGGTTCCTGCGGCCCCACCGGGGCTCTATCTGTGGTCAAAACCTCGGATGGCCCCTTGAACCGCTTCGACCTGTCCACGCCCTGGGGCCGGCTGCGCGCCCATCTGGACTTCCTCTGGAGCGATCACGCCTGGCTGAGGCTCGGCTTCCAGAACGCCTTCTGGGTTAGTCCCGAACTGATCCGCAGCAACCAGCCCTGGCCTCATCAACTGAGGTGGTGGCGCGATCAGGGCGTCAGGACGGTGCTCAATCTGAGAGGCGAACCGCACAAGTCGCACCATGTCCTCGAGGCCGAGGCCTGCGAGCGGCTGGGGCTGAAGCTGGTCGATCTGGTGATCTATTCGCGTGAGGCCCCCACGCTCGAACAGGTGCGGGCGGCGAAACGCGCATTCGAGACCATCGAGTACCCCTGCCTGATGCACTGCAAGTCGGGGGCGGACAGGGCCGGCCTGATGAGCGTGCTGTACGCCCACTTCCGTCTGGGCCAGCCGATCAGCGAGGCGATGAGCCAGCTGTCGCTCCGCCACGGTCACTTCCGCCAGGGCTACACCGGCGTGCTCGACCATGTCCTGGAGCGCTATGTGGCCGAGGCCGGCGACAGCGCAGAGGGGTTCATGGAGTGGATCGCGCGGCCAACCTACGACCACCGCGCGCTCAAGGCGGAATTCAGGGCGAACCTCTGGGGCTCGTTCGTCACCGAACGGCTGCTCAGGCGGGAGTAGCGCCTGGCCCGGTGCGCGGACGAGCATAGCGCATCCGGCCCAGCGCCGCGGCCGCGGCGGCGGCGGCGTCGCTCCCCGTCAACCTCGCCTTGGCGCGCTCGTAGGCCATTACCGCCCCGATGCCGCGTTCCAGGTGCAGCTCGGCAGCGGCGGGGCCGCCCGAAAGGCGCACCGCCAGCGAGGAGCCGAGCAGGCCGGCCAGGATGACACGCTTGGAATAGTGGTTCTCGTCCGCCGACACATCGCCCGCCCAGCGCCAGATCCGGTCCGCGCTCTCCCAGGCGAGGCGGGCGCCCAGCGCCAAATTGGGTGGCAGGGTCAGAAAACCCATCAGCCTCCGGACGGCGATCTCGTCGATCATGGCGGATTGCACCCGCGCCTCGACCCCGCGGGCGATCCGCTCGCGCACCTTCAGCGCGCCGGGATCGGTGGCCGACAGCAGCGCGACGGCGGCCTCGTCGTGGCGATAGGAGAGCAAGGCAGCCAGATCACGGGGCCCGCCCGGGAGGAGCAGCTCTGCTTCCGGCAGGCTCAGGCCCTGGTCCTTCGCGGCCCGCGCCACGAGGCGCGAGGTCCAGCCCAGCTCACGGACATGCGGCAGCGCCGCGTCCAGCAGGCGCGCTTCCGTCAGGGCCGCCCAATCGGCGGATGTGGGGTCGGCAGGTTCGGACATGACGTCGATCCTAGACCCGTCGAGGCGCTCGCGCATGGACAATCTCCCGGGCCTTTGCTATCTGCCCGCCGCGCGCGGAAGCCTGCTTCCGGGCGCAGATGGCGTTGCAGACGTTGCGGGCGGGCCGCGCGGCTGCAGCAGAGGAGGACCCAGTCATCGTTCAGATTTTCGTTCGCGACAACAATGTCGACCAGGCGCTGAAGGCTCTCAAGAAGAAGATGCAGCGTGAAGGGTCGTTCCGCGAGATGAAGCGGCACGTCCACTATGAAAAGCCGTCGGAAAAGCGGGCCCGTCAAAAGGCCGAAGCTGTGCGCCGGGCGCGCAAGCTGGCGCGCAAGCGCGCTCAGCGGGAAGGCCTGATCGCGGCTCCAGTAAAGCCGGCTCGCTAGACGCCCGTCAGGCCGTCTAGGTCAGCACCGTGAAGATCACGGTGACGATCAGCACGTCCACGACCTTGACGAGGATGGCGGCGACGGTCGGCATCGGGGCGGTCCGATCGAGAGTTGATCCCGCCCGCGGCCAAGCAAGAGCCGCGCCAACTTTTCATTAGGGTTACTATTTCCTCCTCCCCTGCGAAGCGGGGGAGGAGGAAATAGTAACCCTAATGAAAAGTTGGCGCGG
>FTHA01000707.1_pt1 | contig 28815 bp, 24 predicted proteins | sample 1640771 | NCBI WGS metagenome assembly FTHA01 (sample SAMEA3914789, study PRJEB12502) | metagenome | biome: forest; material: soil | place: Canada | collected 2011-07-03 | depth 0.3 m | reverse complement strand
GCGTCGTACGACGCCGCTTCGGTCGGATCGACGAGCGTCGGCTTGCCGGTGACGACCGGTCCGTCCTGCTGCGCCAGGGTCATGACGGGCCAGCTCACGGCGATCATTGCAGCAAGGGCTCGGGCGGCGGCGCGCATCAAGGGCTCCCGACAAGGGCTTCGCCGCCGAGACTACGATGGCGGGCGGCGCCAACCAATCGGCCGATTCGAAGTGGACGGCTCGGCCGCGATCCGCAAAGCTGAAGGCCAACCAGAGCCCGGCTGCGGGACATCGCAAGGAAACGCCCCCATGGCCGCACCACCCGGCGTCAGCGCCGCCGACTTCACCGAGGCGCTGGTCCAGTTCAAGGCCGCCGTCGGCCCCGACTGGGTGTTCACCAGCGACGAGGACGTGGCCCTCTATCGAGACGCCTATTCTCCGCTGATGGGCGAGCCGGACGAGCGTGTCGCCTCCGCCGCGGTGGCGCCAGCCTCGGTGGAAGAGGTGCAGGCGGTGGTGAAGATCGCCAACGCCTTCAAGGTCCCGCTCTATCCGATCTCCACCGGCAGGAACCTCGGCTACGGGGGCTCCGCGCCGGTGCTCTCGGGCAGCGTGGTGCTCGACCTGAAGCGGATGAACCGCATCCTGGAGGTGGACGAGCGCACCGCCTTCGCCCTGGTAGAGCCCGGCGTCAGCTATTTCGACCTCTATCGCTACATCCAGGACAAGGGCCTGAAGCTGTGGATCGACGCTCCCGATCCAGGCTGGGGCAGCCTGATCGGCAATGCGCTGGACCACGGCGCGGGCCAGACGGCCGGGACCTATCGCGACCACTTCGCCTCGCACTGCGGGATGGAGGTGGTGCTCGGGAACGGCGAGCTCGTGCGCACCGGCATGGGCGCGATGCCCGGCGCGAAGACCTGGCAACAGCACAAGTACGGCTTCGGCCCCTGGCTCGACGGGATGTTCTCCCAGTCGAACTTCGGCGTCGTGACCAAGATGGGCTTCTGGCTGATGCCCGCACCCGAGGCTTATTTGGCCGGGGAAGTCTCCGTGCCCGGCCACAAGGACATCATCCCGCTCACCGACATCCTGAACGAGCTGGAGAACGGCGGGATCTGCAACGGCTTTCCCCGCATCGGCAGTCCCGTGCTCAGCGCCTTCGGCCCGGTCGACCCCCAGCTCAAGGCTCTGCAGGATCGTCCTGGCGGGCCCGACCCGCAGGCGCTGGAGGCCTACGGCCGCGCCAAGGGCTTGCCCTACTGGACGTTGGAGTTGCCGTTCTACGGCCCCGAAGAGGTGGTGGCCGCCCAGTGGGCCTACGCCAAGCGCCGGTTCTCCGGCATCGCGGGCGCGATCGTCCAGGACGGGCCGACCTATCGCCTGCCGCTCACTGCGGAGCAGCAGGAAAAGGTGCACAAGGTCGTCTTCGGGATCCCTAACCTCTCGATCTTCTCCATCGGCGCCCGCAGCGCCTTCAATCCCTCGCCGACCACCGGCCACGTCTGGTTCTCGCCGATCATCCCGCGCACGGGCGAGGCGGTGCTGGAGGCCCAGGAGGTGCTGTTCGCCGCCGCTAGCGAGGTCGGCATCCCGCTCAGCGCCATCATCCCGGTGCCCCAGGCCAACTGGCTGCGGACGTGGGTATTCCTGATCGGCTTTCCGGTGATGACCGACGTGGAGACCAATCGCCGCAACCGCGAGGCGTTCCGCAAGCTGGTGAGAGCCTGCGCCGAACGCGGCTGGGGCGAATACCGCACCGCCCCGATCTTCATGGACGAGGTCGCCGACACCTACTCTTTCAACAACCACGCCCTGCGCCGGCTGCACGAGACCATCAAGGACGCCGTCGACCCCAACGGCGTCCTCTCCGCCGGCCGCTACGGCATCTGGCCGAGGCATCTGCGGAAGGGGCGGGCCTGACGCGTCGATCAGGGCATCCCTTCTCCTCCGCTCACGGGGATTTCTTGACGGCTACGCCCATGACTTCGAAGTGCGCGTTTCCCAGCAAGTGGTCGACGCCCAGGAAGGCGCGCGCTGGCAGCGGACCGTGGAAGTAGGTCCGGTAGACGGCGTTGAACTTGGGGAAATAGGACAGGTCCGTGCAGAAGACCTGCACCCAGACCAGATCGTCCATCGTCATTCCGGCGGCCGTCACCGAGGCCTTGACCGCGTCCAGCGCGAGCTTCGCGCTCTCCTCGGGGGTCGCGCCGAGCTTGCCGGTCGCGGGATCGAGGTCGATCGCCCCGGAGACGTAGAGCGTCTTCCCGGCCAGCACCGCCGCGCTGAACGGCGCTGCGCTCGCCGTCGCTGGCGCGCCGGACGCGACGACGCCGGTCGGAGGCGGCTGCTTGGCAGGGAAATGGGTCCGGTCCGCTTCCTCGGCCCGAACGGCGAGCGGGAGGGACAGCAGCCCTGCCACGACAAGGGCGGTCAATTTCATGGTGTTCCTCGTTTGGCGATGATTCCGCAGGTTATCGATGGCGCAGCCGGACGCGCAGCCTGAGGCTTCGGCCGGCCCCAGATCCGCCGGCATGCGCGTTCGCTCAGCCGGATCGGCCGCTCGGTGCGGCCTGTGCTCAACAAGTGACCGCGCCCGCCTGCACCGCGACGCTCAGCACCCCTTCTTTCCACAGGCCGCTGCGTTCGGGACCGCGTCGTCGGCGGCGGCATTCATGGGGCCCTGGACGACGGCGTTGGCGGCGTTCGGCGCCGCATTCTGGACGGGAGACGAGAAGCTCCGCGCCGCGTCCGGGATGGCGTCGGGCTTGTCGGTGGAGTCGCGGCTGCCGACCGTCCGGAACCATCGCTCGAAGTCGCCCTGGACCATGCCCATGGGGCCGAGTTCATGCTCCACCAGGGCCACGGCCGCCGCGCCCGGATCGTCGGCGCCGCCGGGATCGCGCGCCTGGAATGCCCGGTACACCTGCTGCAGCTTGCCCTTGTCCTGCAGATAGAGGGCGAAGTAGCGGGCCTCGGCCAGATGCACGGCGATCCGCTCGGTGCTGAGGTCGCCGCCTCGCAGTTCCCCCGCGGTCATGTCGAAACCGAACCAGGGACTGGCGACCACCTCGTCGAGCCGCGGCCGGTCCGACCAGAGCATCTCCAGCACGCGGCCGCGCCAGTTCGGCAGGCCCTCGTAGCGGTCGCCCCGCCGCGCGGAGACTTCGTACAGGCTGGCGATCCCTTCATCGAGCCACTGCGGGATATCGCCGAACGACTCCCGCACCAGCAGATGGAACAGCTCATGCAACAGCGTCCCCGATTGGCCGCCGGCGACCATCGCCGTGACCGACAGATCGCTCTGGTAGGCATAGCCCAGCGTCGAGGGGCTGACGTCCAGGCCGTGGACCTTGTCAGCGATCCGCCGCACGGACGCGATGTCGGGCATCAGGTAGAGGGTCAGATAGTCGGCCGGCGGCGTGATCCCGTACTGCGACTGGAGAAAGGCGACGTAGCTGTCGAGCTGGCGCGCCAGCGCCCCGAGCGTGGCGTCGCTCTGGCCGGCGCCGGTGACGAAGGCATAGCGGCCCACGATCACGACGCGCGCGCCGTCGGGCGCCAAGGGCGCCAGCGCCGCCTTCATCTGCGCCGCCTGCCCGACCGCGACGTGCCGGCGATCCACCTCCTCGTCGCTGAGCGCCTTGACCTGGCGCGCGGGATAGGCCGCGGCCGCCTGGGACCCCGAGAAGTAGAACAGCTTGCCTTGCGCCGTGGCGCCCGCCGCGACCAGGTGGTCAAGACCGCCGATCGCCTGCGGGGTGAGCGCCGCCAGGGTCGAGGTCGACTGGCACTGGTCGCGCTCCTTGATCACCCGCTCCCGGCTCGTCTCGGTCAGCGCGTAGGAATAGAGGACGTAGTTGAGCACGCGCCCGCCCCACTGGCGTTTGTCGGCAATGCGGCAGCCGCTGGTTCCCAGCATGTAGTCGACGTCGGCGGTGCGCCCGCGCGGCGCGGCGCGATAGGTGATCAGCGGCGGATAGGCCTGGGGATAGTGCGCCTCGATCCAGCGCTCCTTGCCGATCTTGTAGTTGTCGACCTGCGCGGCGGCGGGGAGCCCTACGCAGACGAGCCCCATGGCCGCGGCGAGCAGGCTAGGGCTTGGCTTTCGGTTGGCTCGCGTCATGGCTTGCCTCTGGGGCGGTAGGGAACAGGTTGGCCTCTTCGGCCTTGCGCGCCGCTTCGTCGTCGAGCGCCGCGGGTGGCGGCAGCGCTGCGCTGCCCGCCTCGACCGTGCGCAGGTAGACCGGCACGTCGGTGGTGGTGAAACTGAAGTCGGTGGTCAGGGTGACGACCATCAGCGTGGTCCCCAGGACCGCCAGGACGATGCCCGGCGAGCTGGTGGCCAGGGCGCCCTTGGCCCCGGCAGCCTCCGCGCTCAGGCTGGTCTCCTTCTCCGACAGCTTGGCCAGGATGAAGATGGCGCCCACCAGCGCCAGGATCATGCCGGTCAGGAAGCCCAGGTGCCGGGTCCAGGCCCGCAGCATGAGCGTGGCCGAGACCTGCGAATAGCGATGCTGGATCGCGCTCTCCTCCAGCAGCACCAGGGTCTTCCAGTGCAGATAGTCCTGGTCGCGGGCCTCCGGGCGCACCGCCTGCTCATAGGCGGCCAGGGATTTGTCCACCCGCAGGTCCGGCCGATAGGCCACCGCCTCGCCGAGCCGGCCGAGTTGCACCAGGGTGGAGACGAAGAAGAAGATGGCCATCAGCGAGATGGCCCCGATCAGGAATGGCAGGAGACGCTGCTGCCAGCGCGCCAGAGCGCGGCTTTCGCGGACTTCGGCCGGCGTCCCCGTCATTGTCCTCTCCCGCGCCCACTCTATTGGACGTTGCTTCGCTTAGCCAGCATCCCTCTTTGGCGGCTGTTTGCGTGATCGATCAATGAAGGCGACGGCGGGCATTCGCGGTGCTAGCGTCCCGGCTTCGCCGTGAGCGGATGCGCAGTTCCACAAGATCAGACGGGACGCGCGGCGCGGATTTTCAGGGCGAAGGAAACGCCGGAGGGAGGAAACCATGGCGAGTGCTGGGAGGGCGTCTGCGGGCGCGGTCGGGGCGTCCGGACGCTGGGACGTCGGCTATGAATTCAAGATGGTCCTGCTGCTGACCGTCGGCTTCGGCCTGGTCGGGCTGGACCGCTGGATCCTGCCGCCGCTGTTCGCGGCCCAGATGGGCAAGGACCTCGGCCTGACGCCCCAGGACCTCGGCAACCTGGTGGGCGCGCTGGGCGTGGCCTGGGGCGTGTCGGCGGTGTTCGTCGGCGTCCTGTCCGACCGGCTTGGCCGGCGCAAGGTGCTGGTCCCGGCCGTGCTGATCTTCTCCCTGCTATCGGTGTTCACCGGCATCGCGAACGGCATGCTGAGCCTGCTGCTGATCCGGATCATCATGGGGATCTCCGAGGGCGCCGTGGCGCCGACCGGCGTCGCAGTGGCGGTCGAGGCCTCGCACCCCAAGCGCCGCGGGATGAACAACGGCCTGTTCCAGTGCGCCTTCGCCCTGTTCGGGCTGGCCATCGCCCCGATTCTGGCGACGCAGTTGCTGCAGTTCATGTCCTGGCGGCAGGTGTTCATGATCGTCGGCATCCCCGGTCTGATCGTGGCCGTGTTGATGTGGTTCACCGTGCGCGAGCCGCTGACCCTGAAGGGAGCGTCCGGCGAGCAGCCGCGCACGCCGTATCTGGCGATCTTCCGCCACCGCAATGTGCCGCTGGCGATGCTCGGCCTGCTCTGCGCCATGTGCGGCATCTTCGTGATGAGCGCGATGATGCCCAACTACCTGACCGGCGAGCACAGCTTCCTGCATCTGTCGGTGACGGACATGGGCTTTGTCACCTCGGCGATCGGCTTCGGCGGGTTCCTGGGGCAGCTCGGCGTCCCGGCGGTGTCGGACATCCTCGGGCGCAAGATCACCGCCCTGGTCTCCTTCGCCGTGGCGGCGGTGTTCCTGTGGCTGTTCATCCACACCGGAGCGAACATGCCGGTGCTCTTCGCCCTGCTGTTCGTAGCCTCCCTGGCCAATTTCGGGGCCCTGGCCCTGATCGCCGGTCCGATGGCGGCCGAAGCAGCGCCGCTGGGGATGATCGCCTCAGTGGCCGGCATTGTCATCGGCGCGGGCGAAATCTTCGGCGGCGGGGTGGCCCCGGCTGTGGCCGGCGCGATCGCCCAGACCTGGGGCATCCAGTACACCCTCTACTTCGCCATGATCGGCCAGGTGCTGGGTCTGCTCGTCAGCCTGTTCTTCCAGGAGACGGCGCCACGCAAGTCCCGCTCCGCCAAGTCGGGCGAGGTCTCCGAACTCGACCGATTCGAAGAGGTGCATCCGGAAGGGGTGACGGCGGCCGAATGAACTTCGGGCGGCGTGGCCGCCCGTTGGCGCCCATTTCTGGAACCGCCCGGCTACACCTTGGCGCTGAACTGCGGTAAGCTTCAGCGTTGGGTGAGTAGTGTGTGGGGGCGTCTTTGCGGATTTCGGTTGCTTGGGCGGCTTGCGCCGCCGTGGGACTTGCATTGGCTGGAGAGGCGGCGCGCGCAGCGCCGCTGGAGGCCTACGGGCGGCTCCCGATAGGCGAGAGCATCGCCATCTCTCCCGACGGTTCCGAACTGGCCTTCGTGTCGAACGTCGACGGCAAGCGTGCGGTGGTCATCAAGACGGTGGAGACGAACCAGGTCCTCGGTGTCCTTCCGGCGGGAATCGACAAGCTTCGCGATCTCGAGTGGGGGGATGCGGATCATCTGCTGATCACCGCGTCACGCACTGGTAAGTCGCCCGATCTCGAAGGCCCGCAACAGGAGTGGTACGTCACCCAGAGCTACGACGTGGTCAGCCACAAGTTCAAGCAGCTGATGCAGGGCGCGGAAAACGCCTTGCCGGTCGTCGCCGGCCCCCTCCGACCACGGACCCTGGGCGCCCGCCATGTCGTGTTCGTCGACGGGGCCTACTACCCCGATGGAGAGCATCCCCAGCTGGCCCTGTTCTACGTCGACCTGCAGACCGGCAGCGCGACTCGTGTCGAAGACGGCTCACGGCAGGCCCAGGACTGGATGATCGACTCCTCGGGCCAGGTCGTGGCGGAGGTCGACTACGGCGAAGAGAGCCAGAAATGGACCCTGCGGCTGAAGCACAACGGCAACTGGGTCGACGCCATAAGCGTGAAGGTCGCGATCGACACGCCTGATGTCCTGGGCTTCAGTCCAGATGGAAGCGCCCTCGTGGTGCGGACGTACGACACCGGCCAGCCGGTCGTGAGGGCGCTCGCGCTCGCCGATGGGGCCTGGCGCGCACCGCCGGGCGGCGATGCCGCGGACTACGATTATCTGATATCGGATCCTGTGACGAAGAGGAGTATCGGCGGGGTTCGGCTCACGGCCAGGCGCGAATATGTGTTCTTCGACGCCAAGGACCAGGCGGCCTGGGACAAGGTCGTCCGGGCCTTTCCTGGTGAAGACCTCGAGCGCGAGTCCTGGAGTGATGACCGCACCAAGATCGTGGTCAGCGTCGCCGGACAGCGGGACGGGGTAGCCCACGCCCTCGTCGACCTGATGGCGCGCCGGGCCGATCTTGTGGGGGACCAGTACAAGGATATCACGCCGGACGATGTGGCGCCGGTGAAGGTCGTGGATTATGCCGCCGCGGATGGCCGCAAGCTCATGGCCTATCTGACCCTGCCCAAGGGCGCGGACGCCAAGGCGCTGCCGCTGGTCGTGCTGCCGCACGGCGGACCTGCGGCGCGCGACGAGCCCGGTTTCGATTGGTGGTCCCAGGCCCTGGCTTCGCGCGGCTATGCGGTGCTTCAGCCGCAGTTTCGTGGATCCGACGGACTTGGCTGGGATCTGTTGAATGCGGGCTACGGCCAATGGGGCCGCAAGATGCAGACGGACCTCTCTGACGGCGTGCGCGATCTGGCGCGGCAGGGCGTCATCGATCCGAAGCGGGTCTGCATCGTCGGAGGGAGCTACGGCGGATACGCCGCCCTCGCCGGCGCCGCCTTGGACACCGGCGTCTATCGCTGTGCGGTGTCGGTCGCCGGGGTATCTGACCTGCGAAAGCTTCTCCTCGGTCCCACGCATGACAGGAAGAGGGCTTCACAGAGCGTCACCCTGCGCTACTGGGACCGGTTCATGGGATCCGACGGCTCGAAGGATGCCGTCCTGGACGAGATATCGCCGGTCAAGCACATCGACCGCGTGACGATTCCCGTCCTGCTGATCCATGGGCGCGACGACACGGTCGTGCCGTTCGAACAGAGCCAGCTCATGCTCGACGCGCTCAGGAAAGCCGGAAAACCCGTCCAGTTCGTCGAGCTGAAGGGCGAGGACCATTGGCTGTCGCGCTCCGAGACCCGCCAGCAGATGTTGCAGGAGACGGTCAAGTTCCTGGAGGTCAACAATCCCCCGCACTGACTCCGCCCAAGGTGGCGCTTGAGTGAGCGGTGCGTGCCGCAAGTTTGAACGGGATTGCGCTCGCGCTTCGAGCGATCTAGGTTAAGGAACTGTAAACTTTGGTCCTTAGCTCGTCGGGGAGCCGTGGACATGATGCCACTTTGGTTGGCGGTCGGCCTTTGCGCCCTCGCCTGGAGTTCTGGCGCCTTCTTTGGCTTCGGGATCCTGGAACGACGTTTGCCCGCGAGCGCAGTCGCAGGCCCTGAGAAGGCGGAGCGTCCGCATCGGCGTCGCCACGTCATGCTTGCGCGATTCCGCAAACCGATCGTCTACGGATCATTGGCAAGCTCGCTCGTGGTCTTCGTCTGGGTCATCACCACCGTGTTCCTGACGATGGGTTCGCGCCTGGCGAACAACTGACCCGATCGCGCCACGCCCGATCGCGCCAGAACCGGCATGGCCATCTCCCCGGAAGTCTATCGGCGGGCCCGGCTCGATGTGCCGCGCCACCAGCCAGCCCGCCAACCCCGCGGAGGCGGAGGGCTATGGCCTGCATGTTGCGGACAATGTCACGCCGCGGGACGCCGAGCCTCTTCCCGATCCGCCGAAGCGACGCGGGCTCTGGCCCTGGCGCTGAGGCTCGTCAGCCCGGCTGCGGCGCCAGGAGGTCCGCGGCGGCGACTGCCGCCCGCCCGACTTCACCGCCGGCGAACGCCGCCTCGTAGACGGCCTTCTGCCGGCGCAGGGCGGTGATGGTGTTCCGCAGCAGTATGGCCACCGTCACCGGGCCAACGCCGCCGGGCACGGGGGTGATCCAGGCCGCGACCTCCTTGACCGACTCATAGTCCACGTCGCCGACGATCCCTTTGGAGCCGTCGGGATGGGTGATGGCGTTGATGCCGATGTCGATCACCGCCGCGCCTGGCTTCACCATGGAGGCGTCGATCAGCTTCGGCCGGCCGATGGCCACGAACAGGGCGTCGGCGCGACGCGCATGGACGGACACTGAGCGGGTCATGTGGTGGCAGACGGTGACGGTGGCGCCTGCGCTCATCAGCAGGAAGGCGATCGGCTTGCCGACGATCTCGGAGTGGCCGACGACCACCACTTCCAGGCCCTCGAGCTTGAGCCCGGTGGACTTGAGCAGCTCCACCGAGGCGGCTGCCGTGCAGGGCGCCAAGTCCAGCTGGTTGTAGACGATGTTGCCGATGGAGGCGGGATGCATCCCCTCCACGTCCTTCATCGGGTTGATCGACGCCTGCAGCACTCGCAGCGAGATGTGTTTTGGCGCGGGCCGCTGGATGATGATCCCCGTCACCCGGGGATCGGCGTTCAGGGCGTGGATCGAGGACTCGAGCTCCTCCTGGGTGATCGTCTCAGGGAAGTTCCGTTCCTCGAACCCGATCCCGGCCTCGGCCGCCCGGCGCTTCTGGTTGCGCACATAGAGCTCCACCGCCGAAGTGTCCCCGACGGTGATCGACACCAGCTTGGCGTTCCAGCCGGAGGCCGTGAGCTCATCGGTGGCCTGCTTGACCTCGCCGATGATCTTGGTCGCCAGCTCGCGCCCGCGCAGGGCCTGGGGATCGGACATGACTCGCTCCTTGGACGGCGAGCCCTAGCCGTTTTGGGGTCTTGCGCCAACCGGCCCTCGAGCACGGCTCCGATTGTTTCGTGAGCCTGCCCAAATCCTCTTCCTGGCGCTTCGGCGGCGACGCCGGCGGGGTCGTTGAATCGGCCATCATAAAGGAAATAAATTTTCGAAGTTGCAATTCTTAAGATAATTGATATCTATGTCGTATTGGATTGATTTAGGCGCGAATGCGAATGACCTCGGTTCCCAAGACCGCCCGCGATTGGCAGGAGCTGACCCAGCTCACGCAGGGCCGGCCCATGGTGGTGGAGCGTGTCCGCCTTCCGGATCGGGACATCGTCATCGAGGGCTGTTTCGAACTTCCGGAGCTGGCCCGGCTCAGCGCCGAGGATCAGGTGTTCATCGCGGCGTTCGTCCGCAGTCACGGCTCGATCAAGGAGATGGAGCAGGTGTTCGGAGTCAGCTACCCGACGATCAAGTCCAGGCTCAATCGCATCTCCTCGAGCCTCCAGTTCGTCGAGACCGATCCGGCCCCGCCGCGCAACGAAGTGCTCGAACGACTGGGGCGCGGCGAGATCAGCGCCGACGAAGCCGTACGCCAGCTGCGGGCCCCGAAATGATCCCGATGCTCGCCGCCATCCATGTGCGCCATGCGCGCGGCGCGATCCGGCTGTGGGCGCCGCTGTTCCTGCTGTGGATCGTGCTGATCCCGATCGTGCTCGTCCTCGCGCTTCCCGTCGCCGTCGTCTGCCTGGTGACGGGCGTCAACCCGATCAGGGCCGCCGCCGCGATCGGCGGGGTCCTCTTCGCCCTCGCCGGAACCCGGGTGGAAGTCGAAAGCCCGGGCGCCGCCGTTCTCATCCGCATCGTGTGAGCGGGATGCGGAAAAGTGGATACCGGTTTTCCGCGTGAATCCCGCTCAAATGCTTAGAATCGATCACGACTTATCGTGATCAAGGGAGATCCAGATCATGAGTGACGACCGCAAGCAGATCCTTCAGATGCTGGCTGAGGGGAAGATCAACGCCGATGAGGCCGAACGGCTGCTCGCGGCGCTCGAGTCCGAGCCCCGGGCGCTGGCGTCCTCGGGCGAGGGCCGGACCGGCGTTAGGCCCAAGTATCTCCGGGTGGTCGTCGATGCCGAGGACCACCTCCATCCCAACGGACAGACCAGGGTGAACGTGCGCGTGCCCCTGCAATTGCTCCGCGCGGGCGTGCGCCTTGGCGCCCTGATCCCGGTCCAGGCACGCGACCAGGTCAACGCGCACATGCGCGAGCACGGGATGCCCTTCGACGTCAGCCAGCTGAAGCCGGACAACCTGGAAGAGCTGATCGAGCACCTGAACGAGCTCACCGTCGATGTCGACCAGGAGAAGACCAAGGTCCGCGTCTTCTGCGAATAGCCTGACCGGTGATGGGTCTTGCGAAGGGCGTGCGCAGGAGCCGCCCGCGGACGGCGCGGAAGCATTCGCGACAGCGCGCAGCCCGAAGGTCCGAGGCAAGACCTCCTGACGCCGACTTCAGCGCGGCGTGATGAACGCCGACGAAACCCAGCCGCGATTGCCGTTCTCGTCGTCGACTTCCCACCATACGCCGTTCTTCTGCCCGGTGGGGTAGACCAGGTCGCCGCCCTTGAAGCTGCGCACGACCTTGCCGGCCGGTGACGCGGTGGCGTGCAGCGCCATCGGGTTCTTAACGGTGTAGGCCTGGATCGGGGCGGCGGCGGCGGCCTCGCCCGGGGTTGATCCCTGCATGTGGCCGATCAGGTCGACATAGGCGTTGAAATAGGCCGCCGAGATGACCTTGCCGATGTCCGTGTTGGAATAGCCGCCGCCGATGGCGGCAAACGAGCCGCCCCAGCCGCCGCCGCCGAATCCGACGTCGGTCTTCTTGGCGGTGCCCTCGGCGACGTACTCCTGCTCGGTGGTGCGCGCGTTGATCAGGGTGATCAGAGTATGGGCTTCCGACGACTTGAACCGCACCGCGCCCAGCACGCTGCCGAAACCGCCCAGCCGGCTGCCGGCGATGTTGCCCAAAGCGCCCAGGCCGCCGCCGCCGGAGTTGGAGTTGGAGTCGACGATGTCCGGGATGATCAGGTAGTCGGCGGCCTTGACCTGGCCCTTGCCGAGGTTCGAGCCGCGCTGCAGCTCACCGGAGTCGCCGAGCTCGCGCTCCTCGCGGCGCATCTGCATGGCCGCGCCGCGCGCCACCACCCGCAGGCAATTGGACCGGGACGAGAACAGCTTGAGCAGCGCCTCCGGGTTGGAAAGGCCCAGTGGCGTCCACCAGTCGCGGTCCGGCTCCTGGATCGCCACCGTGCCGATCGGATTGGCGCATTGGGGCATCTCGGGCGTGCCGGATGGCTGCTTGTTGTTGGTGCCGTAGACCGCCGCCGACGCCGCGCTCGCGCAAAGCAGCGCCGCAATGGACGCGCCTGCAAAGGCCAGTTTGTGCTTGATCATGTGCGCCTCCCGCAACCCGCTTGCAGAGATACTGTCTTAACAGGGCTGGGGCAATCGGCCGCCCGCGGCAGGCGTGTGGCAGGGACGATCACAGCCGCGCTACGCCGGCGGCGAATTGGACTATATTGCGGCGGTTGCGGGGGCGCAGCGTCGGAGTTGGAATGGGTCGACTGAGCGGATTGAAGCCTGCCGCGATGCAGTCTGCGCCCAATGCGGCCGCGCTGCTGACGCTGTTGGCTGGCGTGATGCTGCTCATCTCGGGCGCCACGCCAACCGAGCCGGAGCGGCTGGGCTGGCTGATGAGCTGGGCGCCGCTGCCGCTGATCGAACTCAGCCATTTCCTCTCCAGCATCATGGGTCTGGCCCTGGTGCTGACCGCTTTCGGACTGAAGCGGCGACTGGACGCGGCCTGGGCGGCCAGCGTGCTGCTCACCGCCATGGCCGCAGTGTTGGCCCTGTTCAAGGGCTTCAACTGGGAAGAGACCCTGGTGCTGCTGGGCCTCTGTCTGCTGCTGCTGCCGTTCCACGCCGCCTTCGACCGCACCGCGCGCCTGACCCGGATGGAGATTACGCCCGGCTGGATGCTGTCGGCCTTCGCCGCCATGGTGGGCGCGGCGGTGCTCGGCTGGTGGTCCTTCCACAACATGGACTACGGCGATCGCCAGTGGTGGCGGGTGATGGCCGACGCCGACGCCAGTCGCGCTATCCGCTCGTCAGCCGCGGCGGGAGTGCTGCTCCTGGCGGTGGGCGTGTGGAGGCTGTTCGCCACGCCCGCCACGCCCAAGGTCGCCGGCGACCACGACCCGGACTTCGAGCGGGTGAGGGCGATTCTCGCCTCTGCTGAAGCCGCCTCGCCCGACGCCCAGCTGGCGCTGCTGGGCGACAAGCGCTTCCTGTTCTCCGAATCCGGCGAGAGCTTCCTCATGTTCGGCGTGCGGGGGCGTTCGTGGATCGCGCTCGGCGCGCCCGTGGGTCGCAAGGACGAGGTGTGCGAGCTGCTCTGGCGGTTCCGCGAGCTCGCCGACGCCCACGCCGCCCGGCCGGGAGTCTACGGCTTCGGTCCTGATCTGCTGCCCGAGATGGTGGACTTCGGCTTCGCCATCCAGAAAGCCGGTGAGGCGGCGGTGGTGCCGCTGGCGGACTTCTCGCTGCAGGGCCGCAAGCGCGAAGTCCTTCGCCGCAACTGGCGCAAGGCGGCTGAGGCTGGCGCGCTGTTCGAGGTTATCGAGCGGGACGCCGTCGAGGCGCTCATGCCCGAGCTCAAGCGCGTGTCCGACGACTGGCTGGCTCGGCACGCGGGGGGCGAGAAGGCCTTCTCCATGGGCGGGTTCGAACCGCGCTACGCCGCCGAGTTCCCCTGCGCGGTGGTGCGGGTCGAGGGCCGCCTCGTGGCGTTCGCCACGCTGTGGACGACGCCCGACCAGTCGGAGTTCTCCATGGACCTGATGCGCTACAGTGAGGACGCGCCCAAGAACGTCATGGATTTCCTGTTCGTCGAGCTGTTCCAGTGGGGCCGCACCCAGGGATACAAGGCCTTCGACTTCGGCATGGCGCCCCTGGCGGGCCTGCTCGACCGGCCGTTGGCGCCGCTGCTCTCGCGGATGGGTCGGATCGTGTTCGAGCGGGGCGAGGACATCTACAATTTCCGCGGCGTGCGCCGCTACAAGGACAAGTTCGATCCGATCTGGCGGCCGCGCTACATCGCCGGCCCCACCAAATGGTCGATCCCCTTTCTGCTGGCGGACGTTGGCCTGCTGTCATCCGGCGGGATGTCGGGCCTGACCCGCCGAAGCCGCGCCAGCCCTCCAGCAGCGGCGCCCGAGCTCCCGAAGGCGGCGTAACCCCTCGCCCCACCAGGGGGAGAGGGACTACGGAGCCGCCCCATTCCTCCCCGTTTCTATCCCGCCGATGTTCGCGAGGTGCACGAGCATCACCAGCACCACCGCCGCGCACAGAAGCATCAGGAAGCGGTAGGGCGCCAGCCTCGGTCCGCGTTGCAGGTTGGGCGGGCGCGCGCCGAGCCAGCCGAACAGGGCGGCCAGCGCCGCCGCGGTCGCCGTGATCACGAGGGTGGGCGCCAGGTCCATGGCCCCTGATGGCGGCTGCGGCGTAAGGACGCAAGGCGCAGCCCGGAGGCTGTTTAACGGCCCTTAACGTTTGCGGCGCGCCATATCGGGCCAAGCGGAACACGCACTTGGAACTGTCCACAAGAGAAGTCCGGCCTCCCCAGATGTGGTGTTAAGGTCGCGTTTACACACTAGGGATGGGTCGGTAGCGTTTCCAGCGTCTGGAGACCGATTCGGAATGAGTGCGGCCGCGCCTTGGAGCGTCAAGGGCATAGATCCAAAAGCCCGTGAGATCGCCAAGGATCTGGCCCGTCGGCAGGGCATGACCCTGGGCGATTGGCTCAATCGGATGATCCTTGAGGATTCCAGCGATACGGTCGAAGTCAGCAACGACGCCGGTTCGCCGCGCGTCGCCGGCGAGGAACTGGACCGCCTGCGCGAGGCGCTCGATCGCCTGGGCGCCCGCGTCGTCTCGGCCGAGAACCGGTCAACCCTGGCCATCAGCGGCATCGACCAGACGGTGCTTGGCGTCCTGTCGCGACTGGAAGCGTCCGAGCGGGAGCAGGTCGCCGTCGCTTCGCGCTTCGAAGGCGCGCTGGAAGAGGTCAAGGCCGGTCAGGCCGAGGGCGTCCTGAGGCTGGAGAAGCTCGAGGAGGCCGCCGCCCAGCCTCGATCGATCGAGGCGTTGCGGGCGCTGGAGACAGCCCTCGGCAAGGTCGCCTCGCACCTCTACGACTCCGAAGCCCAGACCCGCGACAGCCTGGCTGAGATGCGGGCGGACCTCACGGGCCTCGCCCGAAAGGTGGAACAGGGACGCCAGGAGGATACGCCGCCGCCGCAGGACATGATTGACGGCGTCGTCTCGCGGATCGTCCAGCGGCTGGAGGAAGCCGAAGCGCGCACCTCGGGCGCGATCCGGGGCCTGGAAGCCTCGTTCGGAGAGTTCGACCAGCGCCTGCGCGCCGCCGAGGCGCCCAAGGCCGGGCCCGATCTGGACCTGGAGCGGCTGGCCCAGGACCTCGCCCACAATTTCGAGACTGCACGGGAGGAACTGACCGGTAAGCTGGAGCAGGCCGTCGACCAGCGCTTCCAAGGTATGGAGCGGTCCCTCGGGGCGATCACCACCCAGATGCAGTCCGCCGAGCAGCGCTCGACCCGGGCCATGGAGCGGATGGGCCGAGAAGTGCTGCGGGTGGCCGAAGCGCTCGGCAAGCGCATGGAAGGCGTCGAAGCGCGCAGCGCCCAGGCGATCGTCCAGGTCGGCGGCGAGGTGTCGCGGATTGCAGACGTCATGGAGGGGCGCGTGCGCAAGGCCGACCAGGTCCAGGCGGAGTCGCTTGAGCGGCTGGGCGTCGAGATCGCCCGCATCACCGAGCGGCTCGCCGACCGCATCGCCAGCGCCGAGCGGCGCTCTGCCCAGGCCATCGACGATGTCGGCGAGCAGGTCTCGCGCGTCACCGAGCGGCTCAACCAGCGCCACGAGCGGTCCTCGGCCGACCTCGCCGAACGGATCCGCCAGAGCGAGGAGCGCACGGCCAAGCTGCTCGAGGAGGCGCGCGAGAAAATTGATCAGCGCCTCGCCGTCACCGAGAAGCGCCTTTCGGAGCCTCCGGCGACGCCCGTCGTGCTCGCGCCGGCGGCGGGGGCCCAGACGCCCCTGGCGTCGTCCTATCTGTTCGCCGAGCCGGACCTTCCCCCAGGGCCGTTCGACGAGCGGGTGATCGCCCCAAGCCTGCACGCCCGCCGTGGCAACGCCCCGGCCGGGTTCGTGCCGCCAGTGGAGACCGTCCCGCAGGCCCCGGAGCCCTCTCCGTTTGAAGGCGACGACTTCGACGCGGCCAGCATGTTCAGCGCCTTCGAGGCTGAGGCCGAAGCGCCCGCGACGCCGCAGGCCGAGGAGGCCGCAGGCTCGCGCCTGGAAGACGTGTTCGACGATCTGACCACGGTGCGTGCGCCGGAACCGCAGGAGCTGGACCTCGATTCTGAGCGCATGTTCGAGCCCGAGCCGATGTTCGAGCCAGAGCCGATGTTCGAGCCAGAGCCGATGTTCGAGCCTGAGGCGCTGGCCGAGGCCGAACCGGAACGTCCGCCGGAGCCGCCGAACCCGCGTGAGTCCACCCGCGATCTGATCGCCCAGGCCCGCGCGGCGGCCCGCGCCGCCTCCCAGAGCGGCGAGCCAAGCCGGGGCAGGCGCAGCCTGTTCAGCGGCTTCGGGGTTGGCGGCAAGAAAGGCAAACGGCGCGGCGGGACCCTGAAGGGGGCCATGATGATCGCCGCAGGGGCGGCCACGCTCGGTGTGACGACGGCGGCGGTGACCTTCTACAAGGCCCAATGGGTGAGCCACCCGCGTGCGCGGAGTGACGGCGCGGAGATCCTGCCGGGCCGCCCGACGGCCGCGCCGGTAGATGCGGCGCCCGCGCCCGACCAGGCTTCCGTCGCCCTCTCTCCGCAGGTCGCCACGGCGGCGGCCGAAGCTTCACCGGACCTGGCGGGGGTCTACAGCGACGCCGTCCGCCGGATCGAAGGCAAGGACCGGTCGGGGCTTCCCGATCTGAAGCGGGCCGCCAACCTTGGGTATTCACCGGCGCAGTTCTACCTGGCCAAGCTCTACGAAGGCGGCGAGGCCGGGTTGCCGAAGGACATCGCCCAGGCCCGCCGCTGGACCGAGCGCGCGGCCGACAGCGGCGAGAAGAAGGCCATGCACAATCTCGGCCTGTACTTCTTCGAAGGGACCGGCGGTCCCCGGAACCTGACCACGGCGGCGCAGTGGTTCCGGCGCGCGGCCGACCTCGGCCTCACCGACAGCCAGTATAACCTCGCGCGCCTCTACGAAGGCGGGTTCGGCGTCAGCCAGAACCAGGCGGAGGCCTACAAGTGGTACCTGATCGCCGGCCGGGCCGGGGACGGGGAGTCCCGCGTCGCCTCCGACCGCCTCAAACGCCTGCTCTCCCCCGAGGCGCAGGCCACCGCCGAGCGGGCCGCCCTGGCTTTCCGCCCTGACGTGCCGCTGGCCTCGACCCAGCTGGCCGCCGCCCTGGGCTCGCCCCAGGCCGACGTTGCCGCCGCCCAGCGCACCCTGTCACGCCTCGGCTACTACCGCGGCCCCACCGACGGCGCCCCGTCGCCGGCGCTGAAGCTGGCCATCCAGGCTTACCAGCGCGACCAGGGCCTCACCCAGACCGGCGCCATCGACTCCGGCCTCGCGGGGAGGTTCGCCAGGACCGCGGGTTAGAGGCTCCTCCCCGGCCGACCAGCGGGTTGAGTCCGGGAGGCCCTTGGCCGACCCGCTGCGCCTTCGGCGAGCGCTATGCTATAGTCAACCAACGCGGGTCTTTGGCGAGGGGCCATGAGCTGGCTTGATCATGTAAGGCTCCGGCAGGCCGTGGCGGCTATTGCCAAACGCTTGCCGCCGGAACTGAAGGCAGGTTGGGGGGCAGCCGAGTATTACACGGCGGGACAGGTGAGGGCGGCCCTCGGGCGTCTCCGTCTTCACGGGCGCTTCGAATCCATCGCCTTCGCCGCCTATCTCACGAAGGACGAGTATGACGCTCACGCGGCCGAGTATCCGATGACCATGCCCTACGAGGATGCGCGGCGACTGTTCGACCGCTACGGGCGGTCCAACTGGGCGGGCTACCGGCAAGAGCCGATGTCAAACGCCCAAGCCGCCAGTCGATATGGCGTGGGTGGGGGCTTCTAGGCCGAAGACAGGGCCACGCTGGCCCTAGTCCCCGGTCACCGACCAGAAGCCAACCGGATAGGCCCGTCGGCCGCCCAGGGCGACGGCCAGGGGCGGGCGGGCGAACAGACTGGTGAAGGCGGCGTCTCGGATGCTGAGGCCGCCGGCGTAGGCGCCGAAGGCCGGCAGGATCAGGCGCTCCCCATCGGTGACGAAGCAACGGCGTCGGACCGAACGGCCTGCGGCGGCGATGCGGGCGCAGGGGTGCAGATGGCCGGCGGCTTCGCCGGCGACAGCGCAGGTGGCGGGCTCGTGGCGCAGGTCCAGGCCGGCGAGCGCCAGGGTCTCGGCGGTCTCGCCAGGCAGGCGGACCGGGGGCAGGGGATCGTGATTGCCCACCACCCAGATCATTGAGCGGCCTCGCGCCAGGCCGCGGATGGCCGCGGCGTCCTCCTCGGCCAGCCGGTCCTCGGCTCCGCGGTCATGGAAGGCGTCGCCCAACATCACCAGGACGCGGGGATCGAGCGCGACGACCTCGGCCGCGAGCCGCCGCAGGGTGTCGCGAGTGTCGTAGGGCGGCAGCAGCTGCCCGCGCGCGGCATAGGCCGAGCCCTTCTCCAGGTGCAGGTCGGCGACGACCAGCGCCTGCTCCCGCTCCAGCCACAGGGCGCCGGAGAGCCGCAGGCGGACGTCGACGCCGGCAAGACCCAGGCGCACGTCTGCGCCCTCGCAGGTGAAGTCGTAGGCCGGAGCCTGGGCGGCGGTCACGACAGCGCCTCGGCGATCAGTTCCGCCTCCGCCGCTTCCAGCACCCACTCCTGCGATGCGCCCGGCACGCTCTCGCGGCCGATGGTGAGCAGGATCGGCACGGCGAAGGGGGTCACCTTGGGAAGGTCGCGGTGGATGATCCGGTCCTTGATGCGGGACAGCAGCTGGCCGAGCCGGGCCACGTCCAGCAAGCCGCCGGCCGTGTCCTCGCGGGCGCAACGCAGCAGCAGGTGATCGGGCTGGTGGCGTCTCAGCACGTTGTAGATCAGGTCCGCAGAGAAGGTGACTTGCCGGCCGGACTTCTCCTCGCCCGGGAAGCGCCGCTCGATCAAGCCGGAGATCAGCGCGCAGTTCTTGAAAGCGCGCTTCATCATCACGCTCTCTTCGAGCCAGGCCTCCAGGTCGTCGCCCAGCATGTCCTGGTCGAACAGCCGGTCCATATCGAGCTCGCCCATCGGCCGCATGGACCAGATCGCCAGGGCATAGTCCGAGCAGACAAAGCCGATCGGCCCGCAACCCAGCCGCTCCAGCCGCCGGGTCAGCAGCATCGCCAGCGTGGTGTGCGCCAGCCGCCCTTCGAACGGGTAGCAGACCATGTGCCAGCGCTTGGACAGGGGAAAGGTCTCGACCAGCAGCTGGTCCTGGCCCGGGATGGCCGAGTGCAGCTTCTGGATCGTCAGCCACTCCTGCACGTCGTCCGGCAGCCGCGGCCAGCTGGACTCGTCCGCCGTCATCCGGCGCACGCGGTCGGCCAGGAAGGCGGAAATGGCGAACTTCGAGCCGCCCCAACTGGGCATCTTCGGCTCGGCATTGGGGGCCGGGGAAACCAGGACGTCGTTGCCTTCCACCCCGTGGAACCGCCAGACCTGGCCGCCGAAGATGAAGGTGTCGCCCGGCACGAGGATGTCGATGTAACCTTCCTCGACCTCGCCGACCTTGCGGCCGGCGACCCGTCCGCGAAGGATGCGCACGTTCAGGACGGCCGGTCCGACGATGGCCCCGACGTTCAGCCGGTGACGCAGGGCGGTCTGGGCGTTGCGCACTCGCCAGCGACCGTCCGGCCCCAGCACGATCCGGCGAAAGCGGTCGTAGGTCTTCAGCGCGTAGCCGCCGGTGGAAACGTATTCCAGGACCTGGTCGAACTCTTCGCGCGAGAGGTCCTCGTAAGGCGCCGCCGACCGGACCTCCGTATACAGATCATCGGCTCGGAAGGGGTCGCCGCAGGCTACACCCATCACGTGCTGGGCGAGCACGTCGAGCGCCCCCGAGCGCATCGGATCGCCGTCCAGGGCGTTCTCGGCCACGGCCTCGCGGGCCGCCTGGCACTCCAGCATCTCAAAGCGGCTGGCCGGCACCAGCAAGGCGCGGGAGGGCTCGTCCAGCCGGTGGTTGGCCCGACCGATCCGCTGCACCAGCCGCGAAGAGCCCTTCGGCGCCGCCAGCTGGATCACCAGGTCCACATCCCCCCAGTCGATACCGAGGTCGAGCGTCGAGGTGCAGACCACGGCGCGCAAGTCTCCCCGCGCCATCGCCGCCTCCACCTTGCGGCGCTGCTCGGCCGCCAGCGAGCCGTGGTGCAGGGCGATCGGCAGATTGTCGTCGTTCAGCCGCCAGAGCTCCTGGAAGGCGAACTCGGCCTGCCAGCGCGTGTTGACGAACACCAGCGCCGTCCGGGCGCCGCGGATGGCGTCATAGACCTCAGCCATGGCGTGCTGGGCGGTGTGGCCGGCCCAGGGCACCTCGCCGTGCGACAGCAGCACATCGATCACCGGCGGCGCGCCGGGCTCGCCCAGCACCAGGTCGGAAAGGCCGTCCGGGCTCAGCCAGCGGCGCAGGCGATCCGGGTCGTTGACCGTGGCCGAGAGCCCCACCCGCCGCAGCGCCGGCGCGCACGCCTGCAGCCGCGCCAGGCCCAGCGACAGCAGGTCCCCCCGCTTCGAGGCGTGGATGGCGTGGATCTCGTCAATGATCACCGTCTTCAGGTCGGCGAAATAGGGCCTCGAGCCCTCCCAGGCGCAGAACAGCGCCAACTGCTCGGGCGTAGTCAAAAGGATGTCCGGCGGATGCACCCGCTGGCGTTGCCGCTTGGAGACGCCGGTGTCGCCGGTGCGCGACTCCACCCGCACCTTCAGGCCCATCTCTGCGATCGGCGTCATCAGGTTGCGCGCCACGTCCACCGCCAGCGCCTTCAGCGGCGAGATGTAGAGCGTGTGGAGCCCCGGGCCGGCAGGATCGTTCACCGGCGGCCGTTCGGCCAGCTCGATCAGGCTGGGCAGGAACCCGGCCAGGGTCTTGCCGCCGCCCGTCGGTGCGATTAGCAGGGAATGACGGCCCGCCCGCGCCTTCTCCAGCATCTCCAGCTGATGACGCCGCGGCCGCCAGCCCCGGCGCGCGAACCAGTCGGCGAACCGCGGCGGCATCGCCTCCAGCTCGCCGCCCCGCGCCTTCGCCACCGCCGCCGATCTGGCCGCCAAACCAACCTCCAGGGCCTCAGCGGCCTATACCATGTTCCTGTTCCGTTTCGCCTGCCCGTGTTGAACTGGTCCGTTCCGTGCCCAAGGACGCGCCTCCCACGCGCTGGCGGGTCATCCAGGAGGCGCGCGGCCACAGTCGGCAAGGGGTATGCTAGCCGGTCCCAATTTGCCCAGATCGAACGAAACAATCGACACACGCACCAATCCATCTGTGCGATCCTGAATGGATCCGACCACTGAATCGGAATAGCATGGCGACACATGGCGTAGGGGTTGGCAATATGAGCAATCAGCACTGGCAGACGTCGAACCAAGACGCACTGGACATGCTGAAATCGTTGGGCGCGGGGGCAGCCGATCTATTATTTTCTTCACCACCATACTGTATAGGCAAAGAATATGAAGCCACGTCGTCCGTGGATGACTTTATCCGCGAACATAAGCGCATTCTTCCGGACGCCATTCGGGCGATAAAAGCGGGAGGAAGTCTGTGCTGGCAGGTTGGGCATCATGTTGCGAACAACGTCCACGTTCCGTTAGACGCGATTGTGTACGCTGAAGCCTCAAGATTCCCAGAACTTAAACTAAGAAATAGGATAATATGGCACTTTGGCCACGGCATACACGAGCGGCGACGATTTAGCGGGCGCCACGAGACTATTCTCTGGTTTACTAAAGGAGACGATTACTCATTCAATCTCGATGCGGTGCGAGTCCCACAGCGGTACCCCGGCAAGAAGCATTATAAGGGCCAACGTCGAGGGGAGTGGAGCGGTCACCCACTCGGCAAGAACCCAAGCGACGTGTGGGACATCCCGAACGTCAAAGCTGGACATATCGAGAAAACTGATCATCCATGTCAATTTCCAGTTGCACTGGCGGCGCGCCTCATACGTGCCTTGACTCCCGTGGGGGGGACGGTCGTGGATCCGTACATGGGTTCTGGGAGCACTGGTGTGGCGGCAGTTCTAGAGGGCCGCAAGTTCGTGGGATCGGACAGAGAAGCTCGGTACCTGATGATAGCGGACGCGAGGCTTAGAGAGGCTGTCCTGGGCTCCGCTCGAGTTAGGGCAGACGTGCCAACGTCTCCTCCGGACCTCCGAACAAGCGTCGCGCGTCTCCCGCCGCACTTCATGCGCTCAGAGCTAGAGTCAAGCGATGGTTGACGGAAACAGCTTCGCGTCTGCAGAGCCAGAGAAGAGGCTCTTCATTTCGCTGTTGACGCGCGATATTTCTTTGGTCGACGCGGTATTAGATCTCATCGACAATTCAATCAATTCTGCAATTATTCTCAGCAGAATGCATTTGTCCTCACCGGCCGATTACGTCGACCTCCTAGAGGTCGCCAGTGTCCCATCCCTCCCTTCGATATCTATTGAGTTTAACGAGACCAGGTTTGTGATTCAAGACACCTGTGGCGGCATTGACTACGAGACAGCGGCATCGAAGGTCTTCAGATTTGGTCGAGATTACAGCGATGACGGAGATTCGACGGAAGATGAAGCTGACGAGGGAGATAGATTGAGTGTGTACGGGATTGGCCTAAAGCGGGCAATATTCAAAATTGGCGATCACGTGGAGATGAGTTCGGCCCACCCGGATGGTGGATTTTCTATGGACCTTCACGTGGGGGAATGGGGGAAGCTCAAGCAAGATCGTTGGCAAATACCAATCAAGCGATTTGAGAATAACATTTACGGAACCTCCATTGTTGTTAGTGACCTCTATGCCGACATCAGTCGGCGGATCGATGGGGGTACCTTTGGTCACGACTTGGAAAGACGAATCGCGCGCACCTATAACTATTTCCTGAACAAGATTGTGAAGATCGAGGTCAATGGGGTGCCCGTGCAGCCCGTTGACATCTCCTACGGAGCGAACAAGGCCTCGGATGCATTTGTGATCGGGAAGGTCTCCTGCGCCGTGGTTGCCGGCATCGGGATTCCCAATGGGAAGTTTCACACAGCTGAGGTCGCCGGATGGTATGTTTACTGTAACGGTCGTGCCGTCGCCTTCGCGGACAAATCTGAGCTCACCGGCTGGGGGACGTACCTTCCTAGCTTTCAGCCAAAACACAGACCCTTCGTCGGCAACGTGTTCTTCACCTCGGAGCATCCAGAACTGTTACCCTGGACCACAACAAAGTCCTCGATAAATCGCGAAAGTGCAGTTTGGCAGCACGCGTTAACGGTCATGGGCGCGGTGGGCAAGCAAATTACCTCATACCTTGATGGGCGATATGATGATGATGGCACAGACATAACTGTTGACGAACTGAGAGCCGTCGCTGGAAAGGCGGAGCCAACACTTCGCTCCATTTCCTCCGCTGCACACACTTTCCGGTACGAGAGGGTTCGTCGTCAAGATAGTTCGGTCCAGTTTCGTGTATTGAACAAAGATCTTGTTGAGATCAAGGCGTATTTGGGACGCCGATCCATGTCCAACGGTGAGGCTGGCCGCTACACGTTTGACTACTTCCTGAATAACGTGGTGCGCGAATGACGGCGCGCTCCTCCGCGTGGTTTATTTCCTACGACATAAGGCCAAGCAAGCAAATCGAGCGGCGGCTCGTATTCGAGTCATTGCAGTCTGCTGCGGTCGCGGGTCTCTCGGTCTCTGAAAAGCCCTTCATTGGCATGGGAGGTGTGCGGTTTGTTGATTTCCTATTGGCAAATAGACTATTGGGTATTCGTCGCTTCGAGAGTATTGAACATGATGCTGATATACTCGCGCGCTGCGTCTTCAACAGACCGTTTCACGATATAGCGGTTTTCGACGGCAATTCATCAGAGTACATCGCAGCTAAGGGATTTCAGGAACCCGCTATTGTGTGGTTTGACTATGAGCGGGGAGTGTCGACTGATCTAAAGGACGACATGATCTCGCTTTCCGGATCTGTCAGGCCGGGGACCTTCGTATTCGTTACCGCAACCGCCGAACTGCCCCCGGCACTGAGAAGCATAAATGGGCTTGGAAAGCGCCTTGAACAGCTACGCGTTGACATAGACCCCCTTGGCTCAGGCTTGCTGGAGGAGAGCGTCAACCCGAAACACTTTCACGAGACGGCTGCTCGTATCTTGATTGCAGCGCTGAGGTTTGGTTTCGCCGGCAGATCAGATGGTCGCTTTTATCCATATCTGAGATTGAACTACAAGGATTCGACTTGGATGATGACGGTTGGAGGGTACTTCGGTGTGGAAAAGGATATTCGTGTTCTGAGGGAATCCCTCCGAGTTAAATGCCCATTCTTGAAGCCAGATGATCATGAATTTGTTTACGCAATTCGTCAGTTCAACATCACCGACGCCGAGCGCCGCCTATTTGACCGCGCGACAATTGCTGGAAAGCACCGGCGGTCAGAGAAGATGGCACTACGTAGGATGGGATTTACAGACGGTACGATTGACCAGTATGCGGAGCTGATGAGATTCATTCCACGATACTTTGAATCGGCGCTTTGAGGAGTTGAGGGATTTGTAGGAAGCCTCTAAGGAGGACCTCAGAGGGTGACCTCAGGCGGTGGCTACGGGTCGCGCTCCAGGTCGAGCTCGTGCCAAGACGGCCCGCTCAGCAAGAACTCTTTGAAGTCTTTGGGCCACTTCGAATCCCTCACGCTCTCATTGTCGGCGGGACGACGGCCGCCTCCCAACCTCGAACGGCAATCGTCTGAAGCCCCAGCCGCGCGGCCTGACGAACGACTCTTGAAAAATTGGTTCCTTGCTTCGGTGATAGACCAAGCCATCCATTGTTATCCTCGGCCACCTAGGCCAACTGTCTATCATCTCCTAGCCCTAGCCACGAGCCAATGTTCCTGTTCCGTTTCCATGCAAACCGGGCTAACGGATCGCGGTGAACGCTGTGACGCCCGCGCTGGAGCTTGCGCCGGCGCTCGTGGTCCTGCCCGGGCCGCGGGCGGGGGTGGCTGACGGCGCGGGCGCGCGGGCGCTGTCGCCTGCCGAGGCCGAGCGGCTGGCGTTGCGGGCGCCGGTGGTGGTGGCCCACGCGGCGCTGACCGCACGGCGGCTGGGGCTGCAGGCGCCGCCCCGCTCGCGCGACATCTTCGATGCGCTGGAGCTGTTCGCCTTCGTGCGCCCTGCCCAGTTCTGCGCCCCTTCCGCCGCCGGGCTGGCCCTGGCGCTGGGCCTGGCTGAGCCCAAGGGCGCGGCCGCCCAGGCCGGGGCGCTGGTAGTGGCTTGCCGGCTGCTGCTGGCAGAGCTGGCCGAGCGGCCGTGGCCCAACCGCGAGGACGCCCTGGCGCTGGCCGAGACCCTGGGCCGGGCCGGCTGGGCCTGGGGCGTGGCCGCCGTCGCCGCGCTGCGCACCCAGCCGGTCCGTGACGACTGGCGCGGCTCGGGGCTGGAAGTCTGGTCGCGCGTGCCCGAGTGGGAGGACCAGGCCTCGCCCGGAGAGGCCGGCTCCAAGCCGATCGATCCCCTGGACGCCCAGGTCCGCCTGAAGGAGCTGCTTGCGCGGCTTGGCCTCGACGAGGCTCGCCCGGCCCAGGCCGAGTACGCCGCCGAGGCCGCCTTCGCCTTCCAGCCGCGCGAGCGCGAGGGTGAACCGCGCATGATGCTCGCCGAGGCTGGCACCGGCGTCGGCAAGACCCTCGGCTACCTGGCGCCCGCCAGCCTCTGGGCTGAGCTCAACGGGCCGGCCGTCTGGGTCTCCACCTACACCCGCGCCCTGCAGCGGCAGATCGAGCGCGAAAGCCATGCGGTGTTCCCCGATCCCCTCACCCGCGCCCGCAAGGCGGTGGTCCGCAAGGGCCGGGAGAACTACGTCTGCCTGCTGAACTTCCAGGAAGGCGTGCAGGCGGCCCAGCTGGGAGGCGGGGACCTGATCGGCCTCGGGCTCGTCGCCCGCTGGATCCGCGCCAGCCGCGACGGCGACATGACTGGCGGCGACTTCCCCGCCTGGCTGCCCGGCCTGTTCGCGGTGGGATCGATGGCCCAGGCCAGCCCCGCGAACCTGGTGGACCGTCGCGGCGAGTGCGTCCACGCGGCGTGTCCGCATTACCGGGCGTGCTTCATCGAAAAGGCGATCCGCGGCTCGCGACGGGCCGATCTGGTGATCGCCAACCACGCCCTGGTCCTGACCCAGGCGGCCTTCGACGGCGCCCGCGCCGCGCGCGGCCTGAAGGGCGACAATGAGACCACGGCGCTCAAGCGCATCGTCTTCGACGAAGGCCACCACCTGTTTGACGCCGCCGACAGCGCCTTCTCCGCGGTGCTGTCGGGCGCGGAGTCCGCCGAGCTGCGGCGCTGGGTGCGTGGTCCGGAAGGCCGTGGCCGTCGCGGTCGGGGCCTCGAAGCGCGGCTGCTGGAGCTGGTGGCCGGCGACGAGGAGGCCCGCCGCTCGCTTGGCGAGGCCGTCCGCGCCGCCCTCGCCCTGCCCGGAGAGGGTTGGTCCGGGCGGATCGCGCCACCCACCGGGGAGGTCTCGCCGCTCGGGCCGGTGGAGGCGTTCCTGACCGCCGCGCTGGAGCAGCTGCGAGCCCGATCGGCCGCGTCCGACCTCGGCCAGGAGTGCGCGGCGCGCCCGGCGCTGGACATCGTGCGCGACACGGCGCGCGACGCCGCCACCGCTCTGGCGGCCGTGGAAGCGCCGCTGCTGGCCCTGTCGCGGCGGCTCGAACAGCTCCTCGACGATCAGGCGTCCGACCTGACGCCGTCAGACCGCGCCAGGATCGAGGGGGCCCTGCGGGGCCTGGACCGCCGCGCGCGGATGATGCTGCCGGCCTGGCGCGTGATGCTGCGGGCGATCGACGAGAATGCCGAGGACGATCCGGACTTCGTCGACTGGTTCGACGCGGTCTACGCCTTTGGCCGGGTGATCGACGTGGCTTGTCGCCGCCACTGGGTCGACCCGACCGAGCCCTTGCGCGCGGCCGTGCTGTCGCCCGCCCACGGCGTGCTGGTGACCAGCGCCACCCTGGCGGACTCAACCCTGGCCGATCCCTTCGCCCTGGCGGAGATGCGCACCGGCGCGGCGCGGATGCCCGAGCGGCCCAAGACGCTGCGGCTCGCCTCGCCCTTCGACTACGCGGCCAACGCCCGGGCTTTCGTAGTCACCGACGTCAACCGCGAGGACTCCCGTCAGGTCGCCGCCGCCATGCGCGAGCTGTTCACGGCGTCAGGCGGGGGAGGGCTCGGCCTGTTCACCGCGATCCGCCGGTTGCGCGCCGTCTACGACCGGATCGCGGGGCCGCTGGGCGACCGGGGCATGGCGCTCTACGCCCAGCACGTCGACCCGCTGGAGGCGGGGGCGCTGGTGGACATCTTTCGTGCGGAAGAGGACGCGTGCCTGCTGGGGACGGACGCCGTGCGCGATGGGGTGGACGTGCCCGGACGATCGCTGCGGCTGCTGGTGTTCGACCGCATCCCCTGGCCGCGGCCGGATCTGCTGCACAAGGCCCGCCGCGAGCGGTTCGGCGGCAAGGGCTACGACGACTCCATCGCTCGCGGCCGCATCGCCCAGGCCTTCGGCCGCCTGATCCGCCGCGCCGACGACAAGGGGGTGTTCGTCATGCTGGACGCAGCGGCCCCCACCCGGCTGTTTTCCAGCTTGCCCGAGGGGGTGAGGCTCGAGCGTGTGGGCCTCGTCGAGGCGATCGAGGCGGTCGGCGAATTTTTGAGCGTATGAACCTGGAAAAATGTGCCGGCGCACACCATGCGTTTAGCAAGGCTTGTAACAATGTCCGAAATTCTGCCTTGGCTCGCCTGATTGTGACCCGATAAGCGTCATGCGGGCGTGCTATTGGGAGTTTAGAGCGAATGGCCAACATTCCAGTCGGAGGAGTCGCCTGCATGACCCATCCAGTGCTCGAAACCCGATCGTTTCAACCTCACCTGCCGCACGACGACGTTTCGCCGGGTGGCGCATGGGCTGAGGAGACGGACGCCTGGGATGCTGTGGCGTCCAGCGCGCTGATCCATCGTGTCCGCTGGCACACCGGCCTGTCCCAGGCCCAGTTCGCCGACGCCTACGGTATCGACCCCGGGCACTTGAAAGCGCTCGAGCAGGGCATGGTCCAGCCGGACAGCGCCCTGGTCTCCTACCTGACCGTGATCGACTGGGCCCCCGAAGTCGTCCGCGCCGCCCTGAAGTTCTGCTGACGCCTTAGCCTACCGCCCCTTGTCGCGGCCGAAGTTGGGCTCGGCGCTCTCCTGGCCGAGGGCGATGACGCCCGTGCGGATCTGACGGGTGCGGGTGAACAGCTCCTCAAGCTTGTCCGCCTCGCCCCAGCGGATCGCGCGCGACAGCGCCTGCAGGTCTTCGGTGAACCGGGCCAGGATCTCCAGCACCGCATCCTTGTTCAGGGTGAAGACGTCGCGCCACATCACCGGGTCCGAGGCGGCGATGCGGGTGAAGTCGCGAAAGCCGCCGGCGGAGTACTTCATCACCTCCGCCTGGGTCACCTC